>Ga0105050_10002983_pt1 | contig 23812 bp, 21 predicted proteins | sample FRY01_FD_78088 | JGI IMG/M metagenome (GOLD analysis project Ga0105050, IMG submission 78088) | Freshwater microbial communities from Lake Fryxell liftoff mats and glacier meltwater in Antarctica - FRY-01 | ecosystem: Environmental > Aquatic > Freshwater > Ice > Glacier meltwater ...
ATTTGATATGAATCTTCACCAGTTCCGGTTTGTACAAGAAGCCGTTCGCCGCAACCTGAACCTCACAGAGACCGCGCGCGCCCTGCATACCTCGCAGCCCGGTGTATCCAAAGCCATCATCGAGCTTGAAGAAGAGCTTGGGATTGAAATTTTTGCCCGCCACGGCAAACGCCTGAAGCGCGTGACTGAGCCGGGTGCGCATGTGCTCAAAAGCATAGACCTCATCATGCGGGAGGTAGGTAACCTGCGGCGCATTGGCGAACAGTATTCCAAGCAGGACAGCGGCACACTGTCGATTGCCACCACCCACACCCAGGCCCGATATGTGCTGCCACAGCCGGTTGCAAAACTGCGTGAAGCATTTCCCAAAGTCAATGTCAGCCTGCACCAGGGCTCGCCCGACCAGGTCGCCCAGATGCTGATCAATGAGGTCGCTGAAATTGGCATTGCCACCGAATCATTGACGCAGTACGCTGACCTCATCACCCTGCCCTGCTACGAGTGGCAGCACATGCTGGTGTTACCCGTGGCCCATCCACTGGCCAGCAAGTCCAACATCACGCTGCAAGACCTGGCGCGTGAACCATTGATTACTTACCACCCGTCCTTTACGGGCCGTACCAAAATTGATCAGGCCTTTGCGGCCAAGCGCCTGGAGCCGCGCATTGCGCTGGAAGCCATTGATTCAGACGTGATTAAAACCTACGTACGGCTGGGGCTGGGCGTTGGTATTGTGGCCGAAATGGCGATCAGGGACGACGGCACCAACAGCGACTTGCTGGCTATTCCGGCTGGGCATTTGTTTGGCGTGAATGTGGCGCGCGTGGCCTTCAAGCGCAGCGCTTACCTGCGCAATTTTGTCTACACGTTTGCAGAGCTGGTCAGCAGTGATTTAACCCGTCTGGTGATTGAGAAAGCCATGTCCGGGCAAACAGACAATTTTTGATTTTGCAGCGATTTTTTGATTGAAGGCATGCAGCCATGAACTCCGTTGTTGAACGTACACCGTTACTACAGACAAAACTCCCTGCTGTTGGCACCACTATCTTCACCGTCATGTCGACGCTGGCTCAGGAGAAAAATGCCGTCAATCTGGGGCAAGGCTTTCCAGATTTTCAGTGTGACCCCAAGCTGGTCGGCGCGGTAACAGACGCCATGACCCAGGGCCTGAACCAGTACCCACCCATGCCCGGTGTGCCGGTGCTGCGCGAAGCCATCGCCAGCAAACTGCTCAAGCTGCATGGCTGTAGCTATAACGTCAGTACCGAGATCACCGTCACTGCTGGCGCCACCCAGGCCATCATCACCGCCATACTGGCTGTCGTACATCCGGGCGATGAAGTCATCGTGCTGGAGCCCTGCTACGACAGTTACGTGCCCAATATTGAGCTGGCAGGCGGCGTGGTGGTGCGTGTGCCTTTAACGCCAGGCACCTTCCGGCCTGATTTTGACAAAATCAGCGCGGCCATGACACCGAAGACCCGCGCCATCCTGATCAACTCACCGCACAACCCCAGCGCAACGGTATGGACCCAGGCCGACATGCTGAAACTGCAGGACCTGCTCGCGCCTACCGATGTGCTGCTGATCAGCGACGAGGTCTATGAGCACATGGTGTTTGATGCCGACAAGGGCCAAATTCATCAGAGCGCCGCTCGCTTTGCGGGCCTGGCGGCACGTGCCTTTATCGTCAGCAGCTTTGGTAAAACCTACCACGTCACGGGCTGGAAGGTTGGCTTTGTTGCAGCGCCCGCAGCCTTGATGGCCGAGTTTCGCAAGGTACATCAGTTCAATGTGTTCACCGTCAACACGCCGGTGCAGTATGGGTTGGCCAGCTACATGGCCAACGAAAGCGCTTACCTGGACTTGCCAGCTTTTTACCAGCGCAAACGCGATTTGTTTCGCGCCGGTCTTGGCAAAACCCGCTTCAAACTGCTGCCCAGTGAAGGCAGTTACTTTCAGTGCGTCGATATTTCAAATGTCAGTGACTTGAACGAAGCCGAGTTTTGCAAATGGCTGACGACTGAAATCGGTGTTGCAGCGATTCCACTGTCTGCGTTTTACGGTAACGGCTTTGACCAGCGCGTGGTGCGCTTCTGCTTTGCCAAAAAAGACGAGACGCTGAGTTTAGCTCTTGCGCGTCTAGGGAAAATTTAATGACGAATGACGCTGCAGACACATCGGCAAATCCGCTTAAAGCCAATCCAAACATAACGCCAATGCCGCGGCCAGCAGGCAATAGTTATGCATTCGTTATTGCAGCTGTAGCATGCGTATTTGCTTGGGTTCTTTGGACATCATTCTGGGACAGCGGCTTGTACGGCGACAATGTTGAACAATTTATATGGTCGCATAGCCTTGAATGGGGCTACCATAAGCATCCCCCTCTGCCGACTTGGTTGTTGGTATTGGTCATAAGCTTGACCGGCCCGGCTTGGTGGCTTGCCAATGCGCTGGCCGCGTTTTGCGTAGCCGCAACTGGTATTTTCACTTGGCTGATCGCGCGTCGCCTAGCTGGCCAAAACGTTGCCAACACTACCGCCGTACTGTGGGGACTACAACAATGCTTTAGCGTGTCAGCACAAATCTACAATCACAATACCGTGCTGGTTTTGTGTTTAGCTGCAACAACGTATTGTTTAATTCGAGCGCTGGAGCCGTCCTCACGCACAGCCTGGGCGTGGTGGGCAGCAATCGGCGCATTGGCTGCTTGCGCAATGCTCAGCAAATATCAAGCCGCACTGCCCTTGGCAGCTTTGGGTATCGCATTCCTGGTGATTGCCAGGCAACGCCGTCTGGCTGTTGTCTGGCCTGCAACCATCGCCTTGGTTATTTTCGGGTTGATACTGGCGCCGCACTTGTATTGGGGGTACGTACATCAATTCCCGCAGCTGCGATACGCGTCAGAAATTGTGGAATCCGGCGGATTTTTTAAACGGATTTTTTGGCAACTTACATTTGCAATCAACCAGATTCGCATGAATTTGCCTTTAATCGGCGCGCTAGTTTTCAGCTGGTTGTTGGTTTCGCTGTGGTCAAAGCAGCAAGGCACATTAGCAAAGGTTAGCCAGAGCTCAACCCGCCACAAAGAATTCATGAGAGTTTGGATCCCGGCGCTGTTGTGGGGGCCGATTGCCGTTGTACTAGCCTTGTCCTTCATAACCGGTAGCCCATTGCGAAACCATTGGGGGGTACAGCTTTTTCAATTTTTGCCACTGTTGATAGCTGTGTGCTGGCAGCACCGAAAATTTCTGCAGCCTCAAACACTGATTATTGCCGCATTACTGGTTCATGGACTTGGCTTTACTTACTACGCCTTCAAGCAAATGAATCCTGAAGCGGTTTTGTCCACACGCCGAGCAGATTCCGCTTACCCCGCCCAAAAAATGTCAGATGCAGCGCTGGCACATTGGAAGTCTGCAACAGCCTGCCCGCTAAAAATAGTGGTTGGCGACTTTGAGGCTGGGCTGGTTTCGGCATTCTCCGAAGAGTTTCCGGCAATTTTCACCACACCCATTGCAACGCCTTGGGTCAGTAACGCCGATCTGGACAATTACGGAGCCCTTTATGTGTTCGACAGCAATACAGTGCTACCCCAAGATGCGCTGTTCAAAACCAATTGGACTTTAGCCACAGCAAAGAGTGGTATTCCAAAACACGTGCAATTTGCTATTCGTTTGCCTCGCTCAGCCTGCCTTGGCGCGAGCGAGCCCGGCTAATCTACTGGCGGCTTTGACTGACGAGTTCGTCAGGCATCTACCTGCTGTAAATCCGAGTCCTTTACGTCATCATGGAGTTCCACAACAAGGAGCTTTCATGTCTATTTCCCTCATTCTGCTGATCGTCTTGATCCTTATTCTGGTGGGCGCGCTGCCTACGTGGGGCCATAGCCGTAGTTGGGGTTATGGGCCCAGTGGCGGCGTCGGCCTGATAGTCGTTATCCTGATCATCCTGCTGCTGATGGGACGAATCTAGAGTGTAAAAAGTTTGGCATCAACTGTTCAGTTGCTGCCAGACTTTTTAGTTGCGGCGTAACAAGCCTTCAGCAATTGTTAGCCTTCACTGAAAAGCTGGCATCAACTGTTCAGTTGCTGCCAGACTTTTTCCAGCCGCTTGATGCTCACGGGTTGAGGAGTCCGCAGCTCTTGTGCAAAAAAACTTACCCGCAGCTCTTCCAATAGCCAGCGAAACTCCTGCATACGTGCATCGGTTGCACCTTTGCGCTCGGCAACCAGACGCCAATAGCGTTGTTCCTGCGGTTTTAATTCGAGCATCCTGGCAGCATCACGCGCCGGGTCTGCACGCCATTTTTCAAGCCGCGCCGTGATAGCTTTTAAATAACGGGGAAAGTGCTGTAACTGCCCGTACGGCGTTGCAGTCAAGAACCGTTTGGGAACGAGCCGCTGGAGCTGCTGGGCCGCGTCGCTTGAGGCCTCTGCTGCGTTTTTCGTGTCTTTGATCTTGCGTTGAGCCGATGTGAATTCCATCAAAATGCCAGCTGCCAGCCGCGCGATCTCCGTGGCAATCAGGGTCAACCGCCCCCGCCCCTCGTCCAGACGTTTTTTGAACTCCGCCTCGCAGGTGGGCAGCGGCTCAAGTAGAAAGGTTCGGCTCAATGCAACTTCCAGGATTTGCTCACGCAGTTCCTCCAGTGTGCCCCCGCCCGAGTTGTCTGCCGCCCGGCCGACCAGCATGTAGCTGGTTGCCATTTTTTGCAAGTCGGGCAGGTTCTTTTCCAGGTACTTGATGGCGTCCCTGATTTGTATCGCGAACAAGCGGGCCAGGCCGGCCCGGTGTCTGGTAGCGGCCAGGTGCGGTTCATCAAATACCTCTATGGTGACGGCGTCCCCCAGGTCAATCAGTGCCGGGAAACCAATCAGTGTTTGCGCGCCTTTGGCAATTTCCATCAGCTCAGGCAGCTCGCCAAAAGTCCAGGCCGTGTAACGCTCAGGCGTTTTAACTGCTATCTTTTCAGGAGCTACTCGCGCACGTATTGTTTGGTCTAGAAGCTTATTTGACCCATCAAAAGCACTTGAAACAGGTGTTTTCACGCGTTCAGCGGCTGAAACAGCCAAATTCTTCAACCCGGCCAGGGCCTGAAACGCACCCCGCGCCTGCGCGCCCAGCTCGCCTTTGAGTCCAGCCAGGCTGCGGCCTGTGCCCAGTTGCCGCGAATGCTCGTCGACCACTCGAAAGTTCATGAACAAATGCGGCGGCAGCATGTCCAGCTTCAAATCGCCGCGCTTCACGTCAACAGCCGTCGCATCGCGCACCAGTTTCAATACCGCGTCCGTTAGCGAACCGGTACCGAAGACTTCAGGCTGGTTGAGTTGCTCCGCCATCCGCGTGGCAGTGTCAGGCAGCGGCACCAAACGTGAACGCGGCCTTTGGTGCAGGGTTTTGATCAGCGCCTGAATTTTGTCTTTCAGCATGCCGGGCACCAGCCATTCACAGCGCTCCTCATTGACCTGATTCAAGGCAAACAACGGTACATCAACCGTCACGCCGTCTTTGGCCTCGCCTGGCTCATGCAAATACGTGGCGCTGCAATCAACGCCGCCCAAACGCAAGATTTTCGGGAAAGCTTGTGTCGTGATGCCTGCGGCCTCATGGCGCATCAACTCTTCTTGTGTCAGTAACAGCAGCGTGGGCTGCTTTTTAACTTCATCCCTGTACCAGGCCTCGAAACTCGCGCCGCTGCACACGTCTGGAGGCAGCTGCTGGTCATAAAAAGCGTAAATAAGCTCTTCATCGACCAGCACGTCTTGCCTGCGTGCCTTGTGCTCCAGGTCTTGCACTTTAGCGATGAGCTTTTCATTGGCCTTCAAAAACGGCAATGGTGTGTCCCAATTGCCAGCGACCAGGGCCTCACGAATAAATACCTCACGTGCAGCCACCGGGTCTACCCGGCCAAAGTTGACGCGCCTGCCGTTGTAAATCACCAGGCCGTACAGCGTGGCGCGCTCCAGCGCGGTAACTTGAGCAGCTTTTTTCTCCCAGTGCGGGTCCAGCAACTGTTTTTTAAGCAAATGACCAGCAACCTGCTCTATCCATTGCGGTTCAATATTGGCGATGCCCCGACCAAACAGGCGGGTGGTTTCAACCAGCTCGGCAGCCACAATCCAGCGGCCTGGTTTTTTGCTTAACTTAGCACCTGGATGCCGGTAAAACTTGATGCCCCGCGCACCGAGGTACCAGTCTTCTTCGTCATTTTTTTGGCCCAGGTTGCCCAGCAGGCCGCAAAGCATGGATTGGTGCAGTTGCTCGTAGCTTGCGGGCTGTTTATTCAGCTCCCAGCCTTGCTCGCCAATGGTTCCCATGAGCTGAGAATGAATGTCGCGCCACTCGCGCACGCGGCGCATGCTGATGAAATTTTCGCGCAGCAGATTTTCATACTGGCGGTTGGACAGCTTATGTGTATGGTGGGTCAGGCCCCGATTACCGGAGTCATCCGCTTTAGCGGAAGGCTCGGTAGATCGGGCTCTGACCCCCACACTTTGTAATTCCCCAACGCCGACTCCGCCCCCTCCCCTGCCACCCCGCGAATCACCTAGCCACTTCCACAACTTTAAATACCCGGCAAACTCACTTTTCTCATCGTCAAACTTTGCGTGCGCCTGGTCGGCCTGGGCCTGCTTGTCCATCGGGCGATCGCGCACGTCCTGTACGCTGAGCGCACTGGCTATGACCAGCACTTCATCCAGCGCACCCCGGCTCTTGGCTTCCAGAATCATGCGGCCCACGCGCGGGTCCAGCGGCAACTTGGCCAGCGTATTGCCAACGGGTGTGAGTTCGTTGTCATCGTCCACCGCGCCCAATTCGGCAAGCAGCTGGTAGCCATCAAGCATGGCGCGGCGCTGGGGTACTTCGATAAAGGCAAAGTCTTCAATCGCGCCCAAACGCAAAGCCTTCATGCGCAGAATCACTGCTGCCAGAGAACTGCGCAAAATCTCCGGGTCGGTAAAACGCTGGCGACCCGAAAAATCCTGCGCGTCATACAGCCGAATGCAAATGCCATCAGCAACGCGGCCGCAACGCCCGGCGCGCTGGTTGGCTGCGGCCTGGCTGATCGGTTCAACCATCAACTGCTCCACCTTGCTCCTGAAACTGTAGCGCTTGACGCGCGCCGTCCCCGCATCAATCACATAACGAATACCTGGTACGGTGAGCGAGGTTTCAGCCACGTTGGTAGCCAGCACAATACGGCGATTGTTGTGGCTGGCAAAAATCTGGTCTTGCTCGGCTGGGCTCAGTCGTGCAAACAACGGCAGCACGTCAGCGTTCCGGTTGAGCGGCTGGTGCGCCAGGTGCTTGCGCAGGTGGTCAGCGGCTTCTCGAATTTCACGTTCACCTGGCAAGAAAACCAGAATATCGCCTGCGCTGTGCGGGCTAAGCCACAGCTCATCGACGGCATCGGCAATCGCGTCATTCAGGTCGTAGTCACGCGATTCTTCGTAAGGCCGGTAACGCTGCTCGACCGGGAACATGCGACCCGACACCATAATTACAGGCGTAGGCCCTTTTTCAGAGCTGAAATACTCTGCAAATCGATTTGCATCAATCGTCGCCGATGTGATGATAACTTTCAAATCCGGCCTGCGCGGCAGCAACTGGCGCAGGTAGCCAAGCAAAAAATCAATATTCAAGGAGCGCTCATGCGCCTCGTCAATGATGATGCTGTCATAAGCGTTTAAAAGCGGATCGGTTTGCGTCTCCGCCAACAAAATACCGTCGGTCATGAGCTTGACGGATGCATCCCGGCTCAGTCGGTCTTGAAACCGTACCTTGAAGCCAACCACATCGCCAAGCGGGGTTTTAAGCTCTTCTGCGATACGCTTGGCCACGCTGGATGCAGCGATGCGCCTGGGCTGGGTGTGGCCTATGAGTTTGCCGCGTTGCCCTGCCGGGTAGTTCAACTTGCCGCGCCCCATCGCCAACAAAATTTTAGGCAATTGTGTGGTTTTGCCTGAACCCGTTTCACCGCAAACAATAACCACCTGCTGCGCTGAAATGGCAGCTGTGATTTCTTCGCGCCGGCCTGATACGGGCAACGATTCAGGGAAATCAATAGGCAAAAGGGAGGGAGATTCTGACGACAAGGGCTTTACGCTCAAAGCCTCATATTATCAACCCGCCCGGCAAACAGGGCAGCTACAGCAAACGGTTATCAGACAACTCAACTGTTTCACCACTGGCATGGTCCAACCATGCAATGCAAGCAACTTGTGTCCTTGACCCGCCGCCTGGACGCTGGCATACACTTCAATATCCCGTGTGGCGGACTTCAAAAAAAGTAACTGTTTCCATGGGTATTGGTTTTTTTGCCTGCCAGCCTGGCGACCGCTGCACCACTGCACCAACAGGTGCTGGTCGCCGTTTTTTGTTTCCTGATTTCGAAAGCGCCTGAATGTCTGCAGTTTTTAACTTCACTTTCGTGCCCTGGTTTCGCTCAGTTGCGCCGTACATCCACACGCACCGCGGCAAAACCTTTGTGGTGGGCATTGCAGGCGAAGCGATAGCAGCGGGCAAGCTGCAACACATCGCGCAAGACCTGGCGCTGATTCAAAGTATGGGCGTGAAAATTGTGCTGGTACATGGCTTTCGGCCGCAGGTCAATGAACAACTGGCCGCCAAAGGCCACGAGGCCAAATATTCCCACGGCATGCGGATTACCGACGAAGTAGCGCTGGACAGCGCACAAGAGGCCGCAGGCCAGTTGCGCTATGAAATTGAAGCCGCCTTCAGCCAGGGGCTGCCCAACACGCCGATGGCCGGAGCCAAGGTGCGGGTGATTTCAGGCAACTTCATCACCGCCCGGCCGGTTGGCATTGTCGATGGCGTGGACTTCAAGCACTCTGGCCTGGTGCGCAAAGTCGATACCCTGGGCATCACCCGTACGCTGGACTTTGATGCCATGGTGCTGCTGTCACCGTTTGGCTTTTCACCGACAGGCGAGGCGTTTAATTTGACCATGGAAGAAGTTGCCACCAGCGTGGCGATTGAGCTGGGCGCTGACAAGCTGATCTTTTTGACAGAAATCCCTGGTATTCGGATGAATCCGGATCTACCGGCCAGCGATGACAACCCGATTGACACCGAGCTACCCCTGGCCGCGGCTGAAAAGTTGTTGGCGCAGTTGCCTAACGCCACCCAGCCCACCGACACGGCGTTTTATTTGCAACACTGCGTCAAAGCCTGCAAAGCAGGCGTCGAGCGCAGCCACATCCTGCCGTTTACAGTCGATGGCTCGCTACTGCTGGAGATTTACGTGCACGACGGCATTGGCACCATGGTGATTGACGAAAAGCTGGAAAGCCTGCGCGAGGCCACCGCTGACGACGTGGGTGGCATACTGCAATTGATTGAACCGTTTGAAAACGACGGTACGCTGGTCAAGCGTGACCGTACCGAGATCGAACGTGATGCTGGCCACTACACCATCGTCGAACACGACGGCATCATCTTCGCTTGCGCCGCCCTGTACCCCTACCCCGAAGCCAAAACCGCAGAGATGGCAGCCCTGACCGTATCACCCCAAAGCCAGGGCCAGGGCGACGGCGAAAAAATCCTGAAACGTATAGAGCAACGCGCCCGAGCCGCGGGCCTGCAAAGCATTTTTGTACTGACCACCCGCACCATGCACTGGTTTATCAAACGCGGCTTCGTACAGATGGACCCCGACTGGCTACCCGAAGGCCGCAAACGCAAATACAACTGGGATCGCAAGAGCCTGGTGCTGGTTAAGAAGCTGGGGTGAGCTGATGCGGTATTGTCTGCGGCAACGCAAGCAAGCTGGTGTCGATTTGCGGGTAGGACTTTTGCAGTGCCGCCAAGCCCAGCTCTGCCCGGCTCAGCCCAACTTAAGTTCAGAAGTTTTTACAAGGCTTCAACCAGCGACACATCAGGTTTGGCAAGCCACGCTGCAAACTCATCAGTCAGTTGTTCTGCCTGCATTGCCGCTTCCGACCAGGCTTTGATGCGCGCTTGCAAGTCTCCTCCATAGTGTGCAAAGTCTCTGCGGTCCGGAAGCTTGGCGTTGGGCAAGGTTTTAACCCAGTCCGGGTTGGGGGCCAGCAGCACCATGTTGCTTAAAAAAGGCGTGGCGGCATGGCGCCATGTCAAGGCTTTGTCCAGCCAACCGGGCACAACAGATTTTTGAAAATGTGGATAAAGTACCACTCCCTTTGATGCCGCCGGGTAGTTCAGGTGCAGGTGGTAATCAGTGATACCGCCATCCCAATACGCACCTTGGGGAGCGCCGGGAATGTCACGAACCGAACGGAGTACAAACGGTATCGAGCAACTGGCTTGCAGCGCCGGGTTGAAGTTGGCCTCGGTCAGGTCAATCTGGCGCGTGCGGTAGTCGCGCGCATCAAACGGAAGCGCAGCTTTCTGGCTTGAAAACACCACCCGTTCCAGCCACGCGCCCATGGCTTTGCGGTGGATGCCATTGCTTAAAAAAGCACCAAGATAGCCGAGCGGCGTCGCCACCTGACGCTCCCGCCGCAAAATATGTCGCCCGCGCGAGGTGATGATGTGCAGCTTGTAGCGCGGGTGATTAAGAACGTCAGCCACTTTGCCTGCGTAAAAACTGGTTAGATTGCGGCCAAAGTCCTCGCTCACTGTGTCGGCAGACGGAAACTTTTCACCCGGCTTCAAGGCGTAGTGCTGGCGAATGTAGTCATGCTCTAGCTGTTCAAACCCTGCCGCCGGGTCATGCAAGCAGGCCGTAGCCATGCGCCAGGCACCAATCGACGCGCCGACCAGATGCACTTCATGCTTTGTGTTGACCAGCCAGTCACCAAAAATAAACCTATCCAGCGAGCCCAGTATCAAGCCTTTGGGGCCACCTGCTGCGCCGGGTATCACGCCAATATCGGAGGGCTGCAAACCGTTTTTCGCGATGTGCTGCACGGCCGTCGGGCCTGCGTAAATACGAAGAGCTTGCATGGCTAATAATAATGAAGTTTGCTATATATTCAGGAGCTTTAATATCCCGTATTTATTGGGCTGCAGCCATATTTATGATTAAAAAGGAAACGATTTTTCCTTCACTCTCATTTTTTTACTACTTTTTAAGCCTTGCCGGCTTGCCAAACGCCGACGCCATCGCTGAAGGCACAGCTTGCGGTGCATCTTGTCTGCCGCGACCCTTCAAACCGATTGTCTCTTGGCGCATCGCGCCGTGCAGGCGTTTCGCCCAACTTCATCGTCAGCCCAATCCGCTTGCGCGCCACGTCCACCTCGGTCACCCTCACCTTCACAATATCACCTGTTTTGACCACTTCGTGAGCGTCAATAGTGAACTTGTGACTGAGCTGGCTGACGTGGACCAGCCCATCCTGATGCACGCCGATGTCAATGAACGCGCCAAAAGCGGCCACGTTGCTGACGGTGCCAACGAGTTCCATACTTCGGCCCAACGCTCGCTCAAAATATCGCGCACGCCATCAAGCACGGCTGGCGCGGTGGTGAAGTCATCGCCCAGCTCGTTTTTCTCCAGCTTCACAAATGCAACAGCTCCATCAAGCGGCACAAATGAAGAATCAGCAAACAGTTTGTCGGCCAGCGGCCCTATGCCTGCTTCACGCGCTATCTGGCCTTTGGTGCGGCGCTTTTGTTTAAAAGGCAAATACAAATCTTCGAGGTCTTGTTTGGTGGCGGCCAGCTTAATCGCTACGCGCAGCTCAGGCGCTAACTTGCCTTGGTCGTCAATGCTTTTTGATAGCGCTTCACGCCGCTCTTCAAGCTCACGCAGGTAGCCCAGGCGGTGTTCCAGTTCGCGCAGTTGAATGTCATCAAGACCGCCCGTGGCCTCTTTGCGGTAGCGGGCAATAAACGGCACGGTAGCACCGCCGTCAAGCAGATCGACGGCAATCTTAATTTGATGTTCGTTGACTTTGACTTCAAGCGCGATCTGGCAAATGATTTTTTCCATTGTTTTTGGCGGAAGCTTGAAAGGAATCGGAAATTGAGCCTGTTTATGCAGGCAAACCGACGCTCCGGGAGGGCATTGTCCCACAGCTAAAACCGTACCCAGGCGTGACACTCGATGAAATTTAGGTAACGTTTCTAAAAGGAGTCCATCATGCGCGCAAGAACCATCTTTCTCATCCTTGCCATCCTGGCTGTCGCGGCATTTACTGCGCTTAATGTGGATGAATTTACCCGTACAACCGTACTCAATCTCGGCTTCACCACCACCCAGATGCCTTTGGGGCTGGTCATGCTGTTGCTACTGGTGATAGCTGTGGTCATGTTTCTGGCGAACACGCTTTACATTCAAAGTACCAACCTGCTTGAAACCCGAAAATACGCCCGCGAGCTAAGCGCCCAGCGCGAATTGGCAGACAAGGCTGAAGCCTCGCGCTTTACCGAACTGCGTACTTACCTGGACGCGCAAACAAACTTAACCCTGAGCCGCGAAGCCGCCAACGCTGCGGTACTGGCCGAGCGCCTGAGCCGCACACAGGAAGAACTGCTGCTGCGAATGGAGCAATCGGACGGGGCAACAGCTGCCTACATGGGCCAGCTTGAGGATCGCGTCGACCGAAAGAGCAGCCACAGCGCTGCGCCGATCCGCTCGCCCGTGCTGTAAGCAAGCCACTGCATCGGGCAGGTTCAAGTTCGCGCTGCATGCAGCCGACGGACACTCCAAAAACAAGCTGCCGTCGAATAACAACTGTATTTTTTTATAGCTGCTTGCACCTATATCGATCAGGCTAATGCCGTTTTCGGCACACAAACGAGCTCAAAACAAGCCTCTGAAGCCACAAACAACCGAACGTGTTGCATTTCATGCGGCGACTGCTTTGCGCCATACTATCGACATGATAAAAACCTCTCTCGATAAAGCTCAAATTAAATTTCTTCTGTTGGAGGGCATTCACCCATCTGCCATCAAGGTGCTCCGTGCCGCCGGATACAGCAACATCGAAAGCTTGACTGGTGCGCTCGAGGGTGATCAGCTGAAAAGCAAAATTGCTGACGCGCATTTTGTCGGCATCCGCTCGCGCACCCAGCTGACTGCCGACGTGTTTGCGCATGCGCACAAGCTGGCTGCTGTGGGTTGCTTTTGCATTGGCACCAACCAGGTTGATTTAAATGCCGCGCGCGAGCTCGGCATTGCCGTGTTTAACGCGCCGTTTTCCAATACCCGCTCAGTGGCAGAACTGGTTCTGGCCGAAGCGATACTGCTGCTGCGCGGCGTACCTGAGAAGAGTGCCGTTGCGCACCGTGGCGGCTGGCTCAAATCAGCTGAAAACGCCTATGAAATTCGTGGCAAAACGCTGGGTATCGTCGGCTATGGCTCCATCGGTACGCAGCTCTCGGTGCTGGCCGAAGGACTGGGCATGCATGTGGTGTTTTTTGATGTGGTGACCAAGCTGGCGTTGGGCAATGCCCGGCAAATTGCTGGTTTGAAAGAACTGTTGGCAATGTCTGATGTGGTAACGCTGCATGTGCCTGAACTGGACTCCACCCAATGGATGATTGGGGAGCCCGAGATTGCAGCCATGAAGCCAGGGGCGGTGTTGATAAACGCCTCACGCGGCACGGTGGTCGAAATTGAACCCCTGGCTAAAGCCCTGCGTGACAAAAAACTGCTCGGTGCAGCGATTGACGTGTTTCCGACCGAGCCAAAGAGCAACAAAGACACTTTTGAGTCGCCCCTGCGCGGGCTGGATAACGTGATACTCACGCCGCACGTCGGTGGCTCCACAATGGAAGCGCAGGAGAATATCGGTATTGAGGTTGCTGAAAAGCTGGTGAAGTACAGCGACAACGGCACCTCAACCTCGTCGGTCAACTTCCCGGAAGTCGCCCTGCCCGCGCACCCCGGCAAGCATCGCCTGCTGCACATTCACCGCAACGTGCCGGGTGTGCTGTCAGAGATCAACAAGGTGTTTGGGGTCAACAACATCAACATTGCGTCGCAATTCCTACAAACCAACGGCGACATTGGTTATGTGGTGATCGATATTGACGCTGCACACTCGAACGTGGCGCTGGAAAAACTGGCGGATGTGCCGGGCACTATTCGCAGCCGGGTCTTGTTTTAAACGCTCCTGTTGACAACCTTAAAGAGCCAGGAGCCAATCTCGTGAAGCTTAAACCCACCGTCTGGCTCAGCGCACTTTCGTTGTTGATTTTGTTTGGAGAACCAGCCATGGCCACCGAAGAACCAGCGTTTGCTGTCAGCATGAAAGAAGGCGCTTTCGAAGTCCGCAGCTACCCCGCTCTGGTCGCGGCGCAGGTCAACGTAACGGGCACGCGAGACGAAGCGTCAAACGCCGGTTTCAAGCTGCTGGCGGGGTATATTTTTGGTGGCAATACGCGCCGACAGAGCATTGCAATGACAGCACCGGTGGTACAGGCGCAGTCTGGCAGCGAAAAAATTGCCATGACCGCCCCTGTGATCCAAAGCCCCATGCCCGGGCAGTCTGGCGCCTGGACGGTGCGCTTCATCATGCCGGCAGCGTACACCCTGGACACCTTGCCAACACCCAACGATTCCAAAGTGCAACTGATGCTATTGCCACCAGCACGATTTGCCGCAGTGACCTTCTCAGGCTTGGCGCGTGAAAACGATGTAGCGCTGCGAACGGCAGAACTGAACGTCTATATCAAGAGCCAGGCATTACAAGCAGTTGGCCCGCCAGCCCTGGCCCGCTACAACCCGCCCTGGACCCCGTGGTTCATGAGACGCAATGAGGTTCTCGTTGCCGTGACGCCCTAGCCAGACTCCTGCGAAGTTGTTTCACGCAGCTGTGATGAAACAGGCGGCTGTTTATATTTTTGCCAGTCGGCGAAACGGCACGCTTTACATCGGCATAACGAGTGATTTGGTGAAGCGTGTCTGGCAACACAAGAACCATGTGGTCGATGGCTTCACTGAAAAATACGCGGAGCACATGCTTGTTTTCCTTGAACTGCACGGTGACATGCTGACCGCCATAGCCCGCGAGAAGCAGCTCAAAAAATGGAATCCGGCAAGGAAAATCCGTTCAATCGAAACAGATATCCTGCAGTGGCGAGATCTTTGGAATGACGGCAAGCAAGGCGCATCTTCCCGAGATCTATATGCTCAGGGCACTTCAGCCTTAAGCGTTTTATCTACTGTATAGCCTCCAGTTGATCCAGGACAAACTGCAGACCGGATACTGATGTCAGTATCAAATTTGACAAGCTGCCGGGCTCGGGCCCGGCAGTACGCCACCGATGCAAGTCGGTGATCATCGTGGTTTGGCTCGCCCAACCAGAAAAGTAGTTGAGGTATCTTTCAGACAATACCCATTTGAAAGGAAACAGCTCATGTACAGAAAAATCCTGGTTTCAGTGGACGGTAGCACCACCTCCAAAAAAGCACTGACGGAAGCCATCAGAATGGCCAGCTACGCGGGCGGTCGCTGCGAGCTCAGGCTAATTCATGTGCTGGACGAAATGGCTTATTTCACTGGCTTCGACCCCTACGGTGCCCAGTCGGGCGATCTGATCCGCGTCATGCGGCAAGCCGGCGAAAAAGTTCTGGCGGAGGCACTGGCTATCGCTCTGTCGGCTGGCGTCACGGCTGACACGCTGCTGATCGACCGGTTTGGCGAGCGTCTGGGCGAGACAGTGGCCCAAGAAGCTACCAAATGGAAAGCCGATCTGCTGGTGGTTGGCACGCATGGCCGGCGGCGCCTGGGGCGCATGTTCCTGGGCAGCGGGGCCGAGCAGATCATTCGACTGGCACCGATGCCAGTGCTGGTGGTGCGCAACCCGGATGGTGACAAGGATGACGCAGCCTGAGCTGCAGGACTTTTCACGGGTGGACAGCGCAGCGGTGGCTTACCGGCCGCTGGACGCAAGCGAAGCCGCAACGCAGACCGAGTCCATTGAACGCGATCTGATCTACGCTGGTACGGTCGGCATGAGGGACCCACCGACAGACGATGTCATGCAGCGCAAGCCCGCACACCCGAACAACTTGGGGATAGGTGCTCGCATGTGGATGGTGTGTTTGAGATAGGTACGGTCATCGCCGTGGTAACGCGGCTCACCAGGGATATGTACCTGCCGGGCGGTCTGATAGAGGCTACAAAAGACCTTGCCACGGCGCACACCCAGGGTTTACCGTGTGGGTCATTGCCGATTTATTCAATTGTTTTAATGCGCGATCTGAGACGACAAGCGCTTGTGCACACCTGTTTTCGAATGCGTGGCTCCGGGCTGCTGTTGCACTTTAGAGGATGCTACAGGTTGCAGTGGTACAGGTGTCGGGCTTGAACATCCCCTTCAGCACAGCGCCACCCACAGCGAACCAATGGCTGGTGTGCTGTAGTATGACCAGTACAGCCCTTCAAAACAGCGAATGACGCAAGCTTGCGGGCGGTACATGGCGCGCCTCGCTCGCATCACTGGTTTCAATCGACATTAAGGCATCAACATCATGAACACAGCATGAGACACCTCGAGCGGCACAGAACATCACGTATCGGCTGGCTAAGAGCTGCCGTGCTCGGGGCGAATGACGGCATTGTCTCGACTACCAGCCTGATGCTCGGCGTTGCCGCTGCGAACGCCACACAAAGCAACATCATGCTTACAGGCATTGCTGGACTCGTCGCTGGCGCCTTGTCGATGGCGGCCGGGGAATATGTTTCTGTCCATTCACAGGCCGATACCGAGAAAGCCGAGCTGGCACGCGAGCGCGTCGAGCTTGAAACTGACGCTGATGCAGAAAAACGCGAGCTGACAGCCATCTACGTAGGGCGCGGGCTTGATCAGGCGCTGGCGTGGCAAGTGGCTACGCAGCTGACGGCACATGACGCGCTGGGTGCGCATGCCCGCGACGAGCTCGGTATTTCAGACACCCTGAGCGCGCGCCCGATCCAGGCAGCGCTGGCATCTGCAGCCAGTTTTGCGGTCGGCGCAGTACTTCCCCTTGGCGTGGCAGTTCTGGCCTCGGGTAACAACCTGCCTTACTGGATTTCGGGCACATCGCTTATTTTTCTGGCCTTGCTGGGCGCGGTTGCTGCCCGCGCGGGCGGCGCCAGCGCACTGACCGGGGCTTCCCGTGTCACTTTCTGGGGTGCATTGGCCATGGCCATCACCGCCGCTATTGGTGCAACTCTTGGGACTTTCGTCTAGGGGTTGTAAGCAACTGTATTATCGCGAACGCTACCTATTCGGTGCATTGATCGCGTAGCGCATAAAAGCTTCTATGTGGCCTACCGCACAGACAGCGCGAGGCCTCCTGTAAATAATTGTTACTATTTAATCGCCGCTGTTCGGCAAGTTCGTTTTACTCGTAGACATAATCTGCCATGCTCCGAACCAAAAGCCTCTGCCTTCCCGATGACACTGCGGGAGCCGACGGCATTGAAGTCAAACGCCAGGAGGCGCTGCTCAAAACTGGCGCACTGCAAAATGCGATTCTGACCAGCGCCAACTTTTCAAGTATTGCGACTGATGCAAAAGGCGTGATCCAGATTTTCAATGTCGGCGCGGAGCGCATGCTGGGTTACACCGCAGCCGAGGTGATGAACAACATCACCCCTGCAGATATTTCCGACCCGCAGGAAGTTATTGCGCGTGCCAAGGCGCTCAGCATTGAGCTGGGCACGCAGATTGAGCCAGGTTTTGAAGCTCTTGTCTTCAAGGCCTCACGCGGTATTGAGGATATTTACGAGCTGACCTACATCCGAAAGGACGGTAGCCGCTTTCCGGCCATGGTGTCAGTCACTGCCTTGCGCGATGACCAGGGCAGCATCATCGGCTATCTGCTGATTGGCACCGACAACACGGCTCGCAAACAGGCCGAAGACGCCTTACTTAAGGCTGCTGCCCTGCAAAACGCCGTTCTCACGAGCGAAAATTTCTCCATCATCGCGACGGATGAAAAAGGCATCATCCAGCTGTTCAATGTGGGTGCCGAGCGAATGCTCGGTTATATGGCCGCCGAGGTGGTCAACAAAATCAACCCCAGCGACATCCACGACCCGCATGAGGTCAAGGCGCGGGCACAGGCCCTGAGCCTGGAGCTGGAAACCACCATCACGCCCGGCTTTGAGGCGCTGGCCTTCAAGGCATCGCGCGGCATTGAAGACATTTACGAGCTGACCTACATCTGCAAAGACGGCAGCCGCTTTCCGGCCATCGTGTCGATTACGGCGCTGCGCGATAACGTCAGTACCATCATTGGCTACCTGCTGATTGGCACCGATAACACTGTGCGCAAACGGGCAGAAGAGGAGCAAAACAGACTCGAACAGCGCCTGCGTGACCAGCAGTTCTATACGCGCTCCCTGATTGAGTCCAGCGTTGATGCGCTGATGACTACCGATCCCAAAGGCTACATCACTGACGTCAACAGGCAAATGGAGGAATTGACCGGCCGTACGCGCGATGAACTTATAGGAGCGCCATTCAAGCACTATTTCACAGACCCGGACCGGGCGCAGGCGGGCATTGACAAGGTACTCAGGGAGACCAAGGTCACCAACTACGAACTGGTTGCACTCAATAGCAATGGTGTGCAAATGCTGGTGTCCTACAGCGCGAGCACTTTTTACGACCGCGACCGGCAGTTGCTGGGCGTGTTTGCCGCAGCACGCGACATCACCGACAGAAAACTGATTGATCAGATTCTTCAGGACAAGAACATTGAGCTGGAAGGCGCGATCGCGGTCGCCGAGAAAGCCAATCGCGCAAAGTCGGATTTTCTGTCCAGCATGAGCCATGAGTTGCGCACGCCATTGAGCGCCATTCTTGGCTTTGCGCAACTGATTGAGTCGAGTACGCCGCAGCCCACAGCGTCACAAAAGCGCGGCGTTGAGCAGATTTTGCAATCCGGCTGGTATTTGCTGGACTTGATTAACGAAATTCTCGACCTGGCCTTGATTGAGTCCGGCAAACTGTCGCTGTCACTGGAGCCCGTGTCGCTGGCTGAAGTCATGCAGGAATGTGAAACCATGATTGAGCCGCAGGCAGACAAGCGCGGTATCAGTGTGTCTTTCCCCGCGCTGAGTGTGCCCATATTTGTCAAAGCCGACCGCCGCAGGCTTAAACAGGTGCTGATCAACCTGTTGTCAAACGCCATCAAATACAACAGTCCACGGGGGACGGTTGCGGTCACATGCGAGTTACTGACACCAGAACAAATCCGCATCTGCGTTGAAGACACTGGGGCCGGCCTGAGCGCCGAAAAAATTGATCAGCTGTTTCAGCCCTTTAATCGTCTTGGGCAAGAGTCGGCTACTGAACAAGGCACCGGCATTGGCCTGGTCATGACCAAGCGGCTGGTTGAGCTGATGGGCGGGCTTATTGGTGTCAAAAGCCAAGTCGGAAAAGGCAGCAACTTTTGGCTCGAGCTGAACGTCACGAATGCGGAGAAACTGTATGTTGGCAGAGTTGATGTCTACACTGGCGCAGCGCCCGCGTTAGGTGTGGGCTCCCAGATAGCTACCCTGCTGTATGTGGAAGACAACCCGGCCAACCTGATGCTGGTTGAAGACCTGATTGCACGCCGCCCCGACATTCGCCTGCTGTCGGCCGGCGACGGCATCAGCGGCGTGGCGATTGCACGCAGCGCATTACCAGATGTGATTTTGATGGACATCAACCTTCCCGGCATCAGCGGCATAGAGGCCATGCGGATCCTGGCTGCAGACGTGACCACTGCCCGCATTCCGGTGGTAGCACTGAGTGCCAACGCCATGCCAAGCGACATTGAAAAAGGCTTGGAAGCGGGCTTTTTCCGTTACCTCACCAAGCCCATCAAGATCAACGAATTTATGAACACACTTGACAAAGCACTTGAATTTGCGAAACTAAAATCAACCCAATCAGCCTTGACGGCACCAACCCATCAGGACAACGCGTGAACACAACCGCACTCGACATCCTTAAAGCCCGTGTACTGATTGTTGATGACCAACCGGCCAACGTGGAGTTGCTTGAGCAGGTCCTGAGCCAGGCCGGCTACACCAGCGTGTCGTCCACCACACAGCCAACAGAAGTGTGCATGCTGCATGAGGCTGACCCATACGACCTGATATTGCTGGATTTGAAAATGCCAGTCATGGACGGTTTTCAGGTGATGCAGGAGCTTAAAGCCAGCGTCAAGCTGACGACTGCCAATGACTACTTACCGGTCATTGTGCTGACGGCAGAGCCGACCCACAAACTGCGTGCGCTGCAGTTTGGTGCCAGAGACTTCATCACCAAACCGTTTGATCTGGTCGAAGTTAAAACCCGTATTCACAACATGCTTGAAGTGCGGCTGTTGTACAAGACCATTGAAGAACACAACCGCTTGCTGCAACAGACTGTGCGCGAGCGTACCGCCAGGTTGATACTCAGCGATGACCTCGTTTCAACGCTGCAAAAACCGGTCTACGACTGGTATTGGGAGCAAAACGAAACTGGTCAGTTCACCACTGTCTCGGGTCCTATTCTGGATATTGTTGGACTGCGCGTGACGGCTTTTTTTGGCGCGCATAGCGATGAAGAACTGGCTGGCTGGAACCCGTCTGAGAAAAAAGCACTGCAAGACAAGATAGCCGCTCGGCAGCCGTTCAAAGACTTTGAATTTGGCCGCAGCAACGCCGATGGTTCACGCCAGCAGTTTCGGGTTAGCGGGGAACCACTGTTTAATGGCGTAGGCGACTTTATTGGTTTCCGAGGTGTCGGGGTTGAAATTTCCCAAAACAGTAAACAGCTTGAAGCCACCGCATCAGGCCACCTGATTAACCAACGGCCACATACCGATCTGCCCGCGCAGCCTCAAAAACTGCTGGCAAATTAGACGCCAGCAAATCAACGGGTTTGCAACCCTTTAACCAACCGTTCGGTTGAGCGAACCAGGCGGTCAGGGTCCAGCCGTCAAAAACACCCGTCAATTCACGCAGTATTTTGCGCGGGCCGTGCCTGAACGCCAGGTTATCCAGGTCGAATTGAAACATCGGAATCCAGAACGCGCTGCGCCATTGAAAACTACAAATCTCGCCAGATGCCATGGCTTTGCCCAGGCTGGCCACATCGCCCATTTTTAGATCTTCCAGCATCAGGGCCAGTTCATCGCCCCGAACAACACCGCCTGTGACCCTAAAGGCGGCCAGCAAGGTGGCCACGCCCGCGCTGTTGGGGACAGCACCTAACCGGTCACCTACTTTGCTATGAGTACAGCTGTTGCACCCCGGACTGGGGGAATTTCGCATGGGTAATGGATGCGCCAGCGCCTTCAAAGCAACGCTCACAGGCGTGCTTTTGCTGGAGAAAAGCATGGCGGGCTGCGCCGCAAAACCGGCATCCATATTCTGTACTGCTTGCATCGGCAATAGATGGCGAATTGGCCGACTATTGAGGTCGATGGCGCTGTTGCCGCTCGCGAGTCAGGACGGCATGCAACTGGTTCAGTGACGCCACACACTCCTGCACGGTTGCCTGCAAAGGCGCAGTAACACCCAACAGCTGCTCTGGTAGTTGCTCTAACGGGGCCGGGCCTGTGCAGGCCTCCAGCCGCGCGGTAACTGCATGAAACAGCACATCCCAATCGGCAGAGTTGATGTCAGAACGCTGGGCAGTCAAGGCAGCGTCTGGCTCCGGGTTCGGCTCGGGGTCAGGCTCAGGCGCGGGAATATTTCGGTGTGTTGTGTCAGTCATGTTATTGGCTTTAAACATGGCAAGTACTGAACGTGCAATGCGCGCGGTATGTGGCTCGGTTGAAGTGGCTAGACGAATCACTTGAAACTCCCAGTGGCGGACATGGATCGATGTTCGCCAGACCATTTAAAAGGAGCACAACCCGCCAGTCTGTGCACTACCGCACGTAGTACATCCTGTAACTATTTTTTCTAAGATTTAGGCAAGTAACAAAAAACCATTGGTTTAATAGTTTGCCAGGCCTATATTTATTGGTTAAAACATACAAAAGATACTTACCAGCGATCTTTTTAGGGTGTTTTAAGCTCGCAAGTAGCGACAACGTATGCTGTTCTTTTACAACAGTTCGGCGTAGGTTTTCTCGCCGGCCGCGTAGCAGCCGCAGGCGGCGTGCTCCAGGCCTGTGCGGTTTAGTACCGACACTTTGCCGCGGCTGTAGCTGATAAGCCCGTCTCGCTGCAAAGCACCCGCTGCCGTGGTGATGCCAACCCGGCGCACGCCCAGCATGTAAGCTAAAAATTCTTGCGTCACGGCAAAACTGCTGGCTTGTGATCGGTCCTGGCTCATCAACAGCCAGCGCGCCAGGCGTGGGCCAATCTGGTGAAAGCGTACACAAGCCGCGGACTCAGCCAGTTGCGACATCAGTACGTACAAGTATCGGTTCAGCTCGCTTTGCAGCGCAGGGCTGGCGGCCAGTTCGGCCTTGAAAGCTTTGGTGCCAATGCGCAGGGCCTTTCCTGCGCCCTGCACCAGCGCATGCAGCGGAGCGGTAGCCACGCCGAGCGTTAATTGCACGCCCAGCATGCCTTCACGGCCCACCATGCCTACTTCAACGCCTGGGCTGCCCTTGACCATGGCTATCAATGAGATAAAGCCTTCGGTCGGGAAATACACGTATTTGGTGGGCTTGCCGGGCTCGCACAGCACTTCGGCCAATGTCAGGTCGATGCTTTCACAGGCTGCAAGAAAGCGCAAACGGTCTTTGCGGGGAAGTAAATTAACCAGGTAGTTGCCTGGGCTGCGAATTTTTGAAATCATGGGTAACCTCGGGTACGCTGCTGCCTTTCAGGTTGAAGGAATGAGCCACTGCCGTGCTGCCATTGATGTTTATTGACTGTGGCCGCCTTGAGCAAGGTGCCAGCGTATAGAAAAAGATACGCCATCACCGCGTGGTAGCGCACTTAGCGGCACATACTTGCAGGACTACGACGATTCCCGGTAATGGACTACATGTTTGCGTCAGCTGGCGCGCTTGGCTGGCAGCAGGCGGTCGTACTCTTTTTTGACCACTGCATAGCATTCACAAGCGCGTTTTTCCAGGCCTGGCCTGTCCAGCACGGTGATATGGCCCCGGCTGTACTTGATAAGAGCTGCGTTTTGCAGTTTGCTTGCCCCTTCGGTGACGCCCTCACGGCGCACGCCCAGCATGTTGGCAATCAGCTCTTGTGTCATGACCAGCTCATCGCCTTCCAGCCGGTCCAGGCTCACCATTAGCCAGCGGCACAACTGCTGGTCCAATGTATGGTGGCGGTTACACACTGCCGTTTGCGACATTTGGGTAATCAGCGCCTGGGTGTAGCGCAGCAGCAGGTGCTGCACCGGGCCGCCCCGGTCGAACCCATCTTGCATGTCCTTGGCATTGAGCCTAAAGCCGTGACCCGCGCTTTGCACCACCGCACGGCTGGGAGTTGAGCCGCCGCCCAAAAACAGCGAAACACCCACCAAGCCTTCGTTACCGACCACCGCAATTTCTGTTGACGCACCGTTTTCCAGCACGTGTAGCAACGAGATGACCGCCGTGGTTGGAAAGTAAACGTGGCTGAGTTTTTTACCTGACTCGTAAAGCACATGGCCCAACGGCAGTGTTACCGATTCAAGTTCTGGCAGCCAGCGTTGGTACTGTGCATCGGGTAACGCAGCCAACAGGCCGTTTCGCCTAGGGTCAGCGGCTTGGGTTTTGACAGTGATGACTCACCTCGCAGAAAAATTAATATCTCTGCCTTAGCAGTAGCAGCGCAAGTTTTACTTCAATTCGATCGATACCAGCAATCAAACCCGAATATTATGTTCGTTAACGAACATAGCGTTGGAATCAAGCACTGATAACGACGTAGGACAACAGCTCGCCAACATGCAGCTGGGCAATGATGATCTGCTAATCGAAGTC
>Ga0105050_10002986_pt1 | contig 23801 bp, 17 predicted proteins | sample FRY01_FD_78088 | JGI IMG/M metagenome (GOLD analysis project Ga0105050, IMG submission 78088) | Freshwater microbial communities from Lake Fryxell liftoff mats and glacier meltwater in Antarctica - FRY-01 | ecosystem: Environmental > Aquatic > Freshwater > Ice > Glacier meltwater ...
CCGCGGCCCGCCCCGGTGATGGGCCCGGGGCTGCGCCGGAGGGCGGGGTGCGCGGCGGGGCGGGGGCGGGGGCGGGGGCGGGGGCGGTGACCTTGCGCATCATCAGCACCAGGGCCATGCACGGGATGGCGACCAGGCTCATCATCAGGAAGTCGTTGCTGTAGGCGATGATCATCGCCTCGCGGTTGATGATGCGGTCGAGCATGATGGCGCCGTGCGGGGTGGTGGCGTCGAGGAATTGCGCGGCCGCGTGTTCGCCGGGAATGGGGCGGTTGAAGGGGGTGAAGGTCGCGGCCAGGCCGGCATGGCTCGCCTGGATCCAGTGCGACAGGGAGAAGGTGGTGATCGAGATGCCGACCGCCGCCCCGATGTTGCGCCCCAGGCTTTGCACCGCCGCCGCGTCGCCGCGCAACGGGGCGGGCAGCGAGGAGAACGAGACCACGGTGAGCGGATTCCAAATCAGGCCCATCGCGACGCCCTGCAACAGCATGATGATGACCAGCCAGCGTTGGCTGACATCGGGGGTCCAGGTGCTCATGTCATAGAGGGTGAGGCTGAGCATGATGAGGCCGATGGCGATCAGCTTGCGCTGGTCGGTGTAGGGGCCGAGGCGGGAGCAGACCAGCATCGCCGCCATGGTGCCGAAGCCGCGCGGGGCGAGCAGCAGGCCGGCAACGGCGACGGGATAGCCCGACATATTCTGCAGGTAGGGGGCGAGCAGGGTGGAGGAGGACATCATCACCGTGTTGCTGGCGAACATCACCAGCATGGCGGCGGTGAAGTTCCTGTCGCGGAACAGGGCGCGCGGAATGAACGGCTTCTCCGCCGTCAGCATGTGGACCAGGAACAGGTAGATGCCGAGCCCGCCAAGCACGGCGGCGATAATGATCTCGGTGGAGGTGAACCAGTCCTTCAGCGATCCTCGGTCGAGCATGATCTGCAGCGCGCCGACGCCCAGCGCCAGCGCGGCGAAGCCGGTCCAGTCGAAGCGGAGCGCGCGTTGCGGCGTGGTGGCCGGCATCAGGAGGGCGAGGCCGAGTGTGGCCACGATGCCAAGCGGGACATTGACGTAGAACACCCAGCGCCAGTGGAACCACTCGGTCAGGTAGCCGCCGAGGGTGGGACCCATGATCGGGCCGATCATCACCCCCATGCCGAAATAGGCCATGGCGCGGGCGCGCTGCTCGGCGGGGTAGATGTCGAGCATGGTGGCCTGGCTGAGCGGGACCAGGGCGGCGCCGAAGGTGCCCTGGAGCACGCGGCAGGCGATCATCTGTTCGAGCGACTGCGCGGCGCCGGCCAGGATGGAGGTGATGGTGAACCCCACCAGGCAGGTGAGGTACAGGTTCTTGCGCCCGAAGCGGTTGGACAGCCAGCCGACCGGGGCCGTCATGATCGCCGAGACGATGATGTAGGAGGAGATCACCCAGGTGATCTGGTCCATTGTGGCCGAGAGCGAGCCCTGCATGTAGGGCAGGGCGACGATGGCGATCGTGCTGTCGAGCACCACCATCAGCACGCCCATCATGCAGAAGATGCTGATCAGGCCGCGATGGCGGACAACCTCGTTCATGTCACTCGGCGGCGCTGACGGCGCTGACGGCGCGGCCGGGTGGGGCCGGGGCGGGCACCACCGGGGCCAGGACGGCGGGGGGGGCCGGGGCGCCGGCACCACCGGGCCCACGCGCGGCGGGCGGCGCATCAGGAACAGCACCAGCAGCGGCGGGATCACCATGTAGCTGAGCATCTGGTAGTCGTTGGCGAAGGCCACGATCTGCGCCTCGCGCGTGATCATCGCATCGAGCAGCCCGGCGCCGCGGGGGGTGGAGGGGTCCAGCAGCCGGTGCGCCGCTTCACCCATGGGGGTGAAGCGGGCGAAGGGGGTGATGTTGGCCGAGATATCGGCATGCACGATCTGGGTGTTGCGCGTGAGCATGAAGGAGGTGACCGCGATGCCGATCGCCGCCCCGGTGTTGCGCGAGAGGTTCTGCAGGGCCGCGGCGTCGGCGCGAAACTGCGGCGGCAGCGTGGCGAAGGCCAGCACGGTCATCGGGTTGAACACGAAGCCCATGCAGAAGCCCTGGATCACCAGGGTGGTGGTGATCATCGAGGACGGCATGTCCGGCGTCCATGTGGTCATGCTGTGCAGGGACAGCCCCAGGCCGATCAATCCGAAGGCCATCAGCTTGCGCTGATCGATGTAGCGCCCGCCCAGGCGCGAGGCGATCACCATGGCCACCATCGTGCCCATGCCGCGCGGGGCCAGCATTAGCCCGGCCTCCGACGGCGGGTAGCCCGACAGCTTCTGCAGGAACGGCGCCAGCAGGGCGGAGCTGGCCATGAGGATGGCGCCGGTGCAGAACATCATGGTCATGGAGGCAACGTAGTTGCGGTCGCGGAACAGGCCGCGCGGGATCAGCGGCCTGTCGGCGGTGAACATGTGCACCATGAACAGGTAGAAGCCGAGCCCGGCCAGCACCGCCCAGACGATGATCTCGGCGGAGGTGAACCAATCCTCGCCCTGGCCGCGGTCGAGCATCAGCTGGAAGCTGCCGATCGCCAGCACCAGCACCGCGAAGCCGGTCCAGTCGAAGCGCAGTTCCCGGTGCTGCGACGATTTCGGCATGAACAGCAGCAGGCCGATGGTCGCCATGATGCCGAATGGCACGTTGACGTAGAACACCCAGCGCCAGTGGAACCAGTCGGTCAGAAAACCGCCCAGGGTGGGGCCCATGATCGGGCCGATCATGATGCCCATGCCGAAGATCGCCATCGCCTGGGCGCGCTGCTCGAAGGGGTAGATATCCAACATTGTCGCCTGGGCCAGCGGCGCGAGTGCGGCGCCAAACGTGCCCTGCAGGATGCGGAAGGCGATCATCTGCTCCAGCGTCTGGGCCAGGCCGCAGAGCACGGAGGTGGCGGTGAAGCCGATCATCGAGAAGATGAACAGGTTCTTGCGCCCGAAGCGGTTGGCCAGCCAGCCGACCGGCGCGGTCATGATGGCCGAGACGATGATGTAGGAGCTGAGCACCCAGGTGATCTGGTCCATCGTCGCCGAGAGGCTGCCTTGCATGTAGGGCAGGGCCACGATCGAGATGGTGGAATCCAGGATCTGCATCAGCACCGCGGTCATGGCGCAACCGGTCAGCAGCCTCCGCTGCCCGAGCCCCAGGGGGGTGACGACGGACGCACTCGTCGGTGTGCTGGCGCCGGACACGGCCCGGTCAGCGCGGCAGGAGGTCCGAGACGTGGCGGACGTGGCCGGTATCGATCCGGACGACCACGCTCATGCCCGCGCGTAGCTCGGGGTCACCGGGGGCGCGCTCCACCTTCACGCGCAGCGGAATGCGCTGCACGACCTTCACCCAGTTGCCGGAGGCGTTCTGGGCCGGCAGGATGGAGAACTCGGCGCCGCTGGCAGGCGAGATGCTTTCCACGATGCCGCGCCAGACGCGGCCGGGATAGGTGTCCACCGTCACCGTCACCGGATCGCCGATCGTGACATGGGTGAGGTCGGTTTCCTTCGGGCTCGCCTCCACCCACATGCGCTCGTGCGAGACCAGGCCGAAGGCGGGCGTGCCGGATGTCATGTACATGCCGGGCTGCAGGCTTTCCACCTGGGTCGCGATGCCGTCGAACGGGGCGGTGAAGGACGCCTTGCTCAACTGGCGCTCCGCCTCGTCCACCGTGGATTTCGCCATCAGGTATTGCGGCATCGTGCGCACGTCGACATCGGGGTCCCCGCCCAGCTTGGCCAGCTGGACCTGCGCATATTCCGTCAGGCTGGCCACCACCGCCTTGTTGGCGGCAAGGCGGAAGCGGATCTCATCGTAGTCGGCGCGGGTGACGCCGCCGCCGCGGACCAAGTTGCCATAGCGTTCGAAGGCGGCCTGGTCGGCTTGCACCTTGGCGTCCTGCGCCTCGATGTCGCGCAGCATGCGCTGGTAGTCGACCTTCATGGCGCGCAGCGACAGCTCCACCTGCGCCAGATTGGCGCGGGCGCCGTTGAGCGCGATCTGGAATTTGTGCGGGTTGAGACGGAACAGCACGTCCCCGGCCTTCACCCGCTGGCCCTCGCGCACCTTCACCTCGACGACGGTGCCGGACACGTCGGTGCTGACCGCGACCTTGGCGGCGCGCACATAGGCATTGTCGATCGAGATGTAGCGGCCACCGTTCAGCCAGTAGAAAAAGGAGATCACCGCCACCACCGCGATCCCGCCGAGCATCAGCAGCGGGCGCAGAACCCTGGAGCGCTGCCGCGCGTGGAGGGGGGTTTCCTCGGCAGCGACGAGCCGGGGCGCGGCGGCGGTTTGCGACATGGTCAGGGATGGTCCTGCTGGAATTCCGGCTCGACGGGCGCGGCCTTGCGACCGGCGACGGGGGGGGCGACGGCGCGGGCGACGGGCCGGGCCGGAACGGGGGGCGAAATGGCGGGAGCGGCAGTAGGTCGGAGGGAAGGCGGCTCGGGCGGGACGACCGACGCGTCGACCGGCTTGGCGCGCAGGTCGGCACCAACATTGGCCTTCATGGCGATCAGCGATTGGCACACGGTCTCAAGCGACTGTGGCTGGAGTCCGGCGACCAGGATGCCGGCGACCTCGTCGCGCTCACCGCGCATGTGATCGAGCACCGGAAAGGCGGGTGGGAGGAGGTGCAGCCGCCAGATGCGCCGGTCCGCGGGATCGTCGCGCCGCTCCACCATCCCGCGGGCGGCAAGCCGGTCCACCAAGCGGGCCACGGTGATGGGCTCGACCTCCAGGATCTCGGAGAGCTGCTTTTGCGAAAGGCCCGGCTGCCGTTCCAGTTGCCACAGGATGACCCATTGCGCGCGGGTCATGCCGTGGGCGCGGGCGCGACGATCGCCGGCCACGCGCAGGATGCGGGCGATATCGTGCAGCAGGAACAGCAGGTCGGGTTGGTATGACACAGGGGGGATAATAAGCAGCGTTATCTTCCCGATGCCATCGCGAACGGCATGCGCGGCCGGCAAGGCAGGCCAGCGGGCCGGTACGGGGATGCGGGGGACCCTATCCGGCCTGCGTCGCGCACCAGCCACGCCACGCGTGGCGCAGGGCGGCACCCAGGGAGCGGCCGAAGCGCGGGGCATCGCACAGGGGGCTCGCCCGCACTCGCGCGCGCAATCCGGCACGCAGCCGCGCCAGCGCGTCGATGTCCGCAACGGAGGCAAGTGCGCGCGCCACGTAGGCGTCCGCCCCCTCCACCACCCAATCGGGCAGGCCGGCATTGGACATGTGGCTGGCGGAATGGCGGGAGGCGAAGGTCTCGCCCGGCATGGTGGCGGTGGGCACGCCCATCCACAGCGCCTCGCAGGTGGTCAGACCGCCGCTGTAGGGGAAGGGATCGAGCACCACGTCGATGTCGGCATACTGGGCCAGCAGGTCGCGGTGCGGCGACCCGCCGCGCAGTTCCAACCGATCGGGGGTGACGCCGTGGGTGGCGAAGGCGGCAGCGAAGTGGTCGCGGGTGGCCAGTTCATTGAACTGGTGCGCCTTCAGCACCAGCCGCGCCGACGGCAGGGCGTGCAGGATGCGCGCCCAGGTGGCGATCACCACCGGCGTGATCTTGGCGGTGTTGTTGAAGCAGCCGAAGGTCGGGTGCCCGCGGCGCAGCGCCGGCAGCGGGGCGACATCGGGCGCGTAGGGCGGCGGCGAATAGCACACGTAGCCGTCCGGCAGGCGCAGCAGGCGTTCCGAGTAGTGCCGGTCGAACCCCTCCGGCGTTTCCCAGCGGTCGGTGATCATCCAGTCCATCTCGGCCAGGCCCGTGGAGTGATTCTGCATGCCAACCCATTTGACCTGCACCGGGGCGGGGCGGTCGGCACAGGCACCGATCAGGCCGCGGTCGCCGAAGCCGGACAGTTCGACCAGGATGTCGATGCCCTCCGCGCGGATGCGCCGGGCCAGCGCCGTGCGTTCCTCGGTATCCACGACGTGCCAGTCGGACGCGATTGAGCGGAAGCGGCGCTGGATCGGGTCGTGGGATTCGGGCTGGCCGAAGCACACCATCTCGAAGGCGTCCGGGTCGAGCGCCTCGAACCCGGCGACGGTCAGCCAGCCGACGGGGTGGGTCTTGAGCGTGGGCGAGAGCAGCCCCAGGCGCAGCTTGCGCTCCGGGTCCGGCGTGTTGGCGAACGGGGCGGGCGCAATGCGGGGCATGGTGCGGCCGACACCGCGATAGACCTCCAGCAACGCCTGCCCCGACACGTCGGGGTGATAGGCGAGGGCATTGCCCAAGGAGCGCCAGGCCAGGTGCCCGGTGGGATGCAGCGCCACCGCCTGGCGGGCGCGCGCGACCCCCTCCTCCTGCAGGCCGAGGCAGACCAGGGCGTTGGTGAGGTTGCACAGGAAGTTGAGCTGCGGGCCGCGCTCGGCGATCAGCGCTTCCAGGATCGCGCGGCCCTCGTCGTAGCGGTAGATGCGCACCAAAGTCGCGGCAAGGTTGTTGCGCAGATTGGCGTCGTCCGGCGACAGCGCCACGGCGCGACGCAGCACGTCCACGGCATGCTTGGCCCGGCTGCTGACAGTCAGCGCGCTCGCCAGCGCCACCGTCGGCACCAGCGCGTCCGGCGCCAGGGCGACCGCGGCTTCCAGCACGTCCACCGCCTCGTCGCGCTGGCCGAGCTTGCCCAGCAGCACGCCGCGGGCAGTCAACAGGGCGACGTTGCCGGGATCGTCAAGGCTGGCAACGTCGAGCCGGGCCAGTTCGTCGGCGGCACTGCCGGCCAGGGACGCGGCCTCGGCACGGCGCACGGCGATGTCGATGTTGCCGGGCCGCAGGCGCTGGGCCTCGGCGAAGGCGGATTCGGCGGCGGGGATGTCGCCCGTCATCAGGAGCGAGAGGCCCAGCGCGTCCCAGGCATCGCCGCGGTCCGGCGCGCGGGCGCAGCAGCGCAGCAGCAGCATCTGCGCGCGCATCGCCTCGTGGCGCAGCATCAGCAGGGCGGCCAGGCTCAGCAGCGCCTCCGGCCGTTGCGGGTTGATCTCCAGCGTTCGCTCGTATTCGGCCTCGGCTTCGACGAGATGGCCGCCGCGACGCAGGCTTTCGCCCAGGCGCAGCGGGGGTTCGTCCCATCCAGGCATCGCGTCGCGCAGCGCGCGCATCATGGCCTGGGCCTCGGCGGTATCGCCGGCACGATCCTCCGCGAGGGCGAGGTTCAGCAGGGTGGCTGGGCGCCGGTCGTCATGCGCGACCGCGCCGCGCAGGGCGACCAACGCCTCGGCGGCCCGATCCTGGCGGAGCAACGACATGCCCAGGTCGGCGTAGCGTGCGCCGTCCCATGCTTCGATCCGGTCGGGGCCAGCGAGTGCAAGATCGACGCCGGCTGCCGGAACAAGGGCGGCCGGCACCGCGTCAGCCATCATGGCGCACCCGCTCCAACACGACGAGCAGCCCTGGTACATCCGCCTCCGCCTCGGTGCGCAGGGCGGAAGCACGCAGCACGCGCAGCGCGAAACCAGCCTCGGCCGCGGCGCGTTCGACATAGGCGCGACGATGGGAGAAGCGACCCTGGCGGCCGAGGCGCCAACCGCGGTCGGTCGCGTCGGGCGCCGCCACGCCAAGGGCCGCGTCCATCTCCTCGACGGTGAAGATCAGCAGGCCGCCCGGCGCCATGCGCGCGTGCGACAGGCGCAGCACATTTTCGAGCACACCGAAATAGCAGAACACGTCGGCCGCCAGGATCAGCGGCCAGAACGTGGAGTCCTCGGCCAGGAAACGTTCGAGGTCAGCCTGGACGAGCGTGGTATAGAGGCCTTTGCCGCGCGCTTCAGCCAACATGCCCCCGGAGACGTCTACGCCAGTGAGCGGGCCCAGCTTCAGGTCGGACAGCACCACGCCCATCAGGCCGGTGCCGCAGCCGAGGTCGAGCACCGGGCCCAATGCGTCGCCCTCGGCGAGGGCGGGCCGGTGTTCCAGCAGGGCGGCGCGCAGCAGGCCGGGGACGCGGTAGTGCAGGCCAATCAGGTGGGATTCGAAGCGGCTTGCATAGCCGTCGAACACCGCCTCCAGATAGGATGCCGGGGCCCGTGACGATTGCGGCCGCAAGCCGGCGGCGGCGACCAGGTGGCGGACATAGGGATCGTCGGGCGCCAGCTTCAGCGCCTCGGCATAGGCCTCGCCAGCCTCCTCGTGGCGACCGAGGCTGGACAGCGCATGGCCGCGCAGGCCGAACACGGAGGCATCGGCAACCCCGACGCGCCGGGCTGCCTCGGCGAGGTCCGCAGCGCGGGCGAAGTTGCGCTCGCGCATCGCCACCATGATCGCGGCCACGCGCAACAGGACATCGCCGGGGCAGCGGGCGATGCCATCCTCCAGGACAGTGACCGCCGCGTCGCGGTCGCCGGACCGCTCCAGCGCGATGGCGTAGGCGCGGATGCAGGCGGCGTGGCGCGGATCGGCGGCGACGGCGTCGCGCAGGCAGGGCAGTGCATCCTCGGGCCGGTTCATCTCCAGCAGCACGACGCCCAGCACCGCCTTGGCCTGGGCATTGCCGGGGTCGAGGATCACGGCGTCGGACGCGTCGGCCGCGGCGCCGAGCACGTCGTGCGCCTGGATGCGTGCATCCGCGCGGCTGATGCGCAGGGCGACCGAGTCTGCGTCACGGGCGATGCCGGCGTCGAGTTCGGCCAGCGCGTCGGCCACCCGGCCTTCGCGCAACAGCAGCCGCGCCTCCATGTCGCACAGCTCGGCCGAGGGCGGCGCCATGCGACGCAGTGCGCCGAGCAGCGGGCGGGCGGCGTGGACGCGGCCGGTGGCGATCATTTCGCGGATGCGGCGGCTGAGATGAGCCGGATCGGGGTGAGCGGGATTGGGGTGGGCGATGTGTGCCATCGGCGGCTCCTTTTGAGCGTGCGGCGAAGACGGATCAGACGATGAGGCTGCGCAGCTGCACGGCCAGCGTGCTGAGATCGGGCGGGGCGGGCGGGCCGGTCTTCTGTCGCTCGAGCAGGTAACGTTGGCTCAGCGAATCCACGAACTTGCGATCCTGCAGGCGGTCGATGTCGAGGCGGTTGGTGATCGCCTTTTCCTGCGCGGGAAGCTCCTGGAAGGCGATTTCCCGCGGAATGCCCAGCGCGGTGGTGACGACGCGGCGCAGCACGGGGTCGCCGAGGATGTCGATCGCGGAGGTGAAGCGTGACGCCCGCTCGCGGAAGTCGAGCGCATCGGCCAGGCCTGGGGTGGTCTTTTCCAGCCCTTTGCGCCACGACACCTCGACATAGCCATCAGCGAGGGTGGCCATGGTTTTGGGGTCCTGGAGCACTGACAGGCCCTTGGTTGCGAAATCGAACGCCTTGACGACCGCGCTCCAGCGGCCGTCGCCCAGGCGGTTGACGAGCGAGGTGGGTTGCGACGGATCGGACAGCAGCACCTTCTTCGCCAGGGCGGGGAAGGCCAGCTTGTCGGCCAGGCCGTTGGCGGTGAGCAGGACCTTCAGCACGTCGGGATTCTCCAGCGCCTTCTCGATGCTGGTGGCGCGGCCGACCGCCTTTCGGAACGCGGCGACATCGCGCAGGGTTTCCACGTCCTTGGCCGCGCGCGCGATTTCCTTCACGCGGTTCTTCTCGGCCAGGCGCAGTGCGGTCAGCGGGTCGCCGCCGATCGGCATGCCCGCGCCCGCGCCAAAACCGAAACGGGTGGCGGCAAGGGAGCCCGACGGCGTGAAGGCGCTGAACAGGCTGATCAGCGCGGCGCCGGACACCTGTGCCACCGCGCGGCGCCCTAGGCCGGACCGGACAGGCCGGCGGCGATATCCTCGTTGATCTCGATCAGGAAATCGAAGTCCGGGGCATCGCGCTGCATCTCGCGCTGGACGGCCAGGCCCACCGACACGATCGAGGCGCGCAGTGGGGGCGGCAGCGCATTGTCCGGATCGCGCATCAGGTCGATCACGGTGGTCCACAGCCGCGCATTGTCGGCCAGGGCGCGGACCTGCTGGACCCGGTTGGCGTGGCGTCCGCTGCGCAGGGCGGCGGTGGCGCGTCGGAACACCTCCGCCTCCTGGTCGCGCAGGCTGCGGTGCGCCGACGAGGCAGCGTAGGCCTTCATGGCCTGTTCCATGCCGTTTTGCATGAGGGGCGATCCTTTTCCTGCGGGGCCGCGCGCCGGGCTCAGGCGCGTGCCGCGGCGGCCATCAGCGCCGGGTTGGTGGGAGAGATCGGGGCATCCTGGTTGCGCCCGAGCACCGCATCCTCGTGGCGGATGATGCGACGGACGAGTTTCAGGGCCTGGTAGCAATCGTCGGCCTCGGCGCAGGCCTGGGCGCGGTCGAGGATTTCGCGCGCGAGTGCCGAGGTGGTGGCGGACTTGAAGGCCGCGATCAGTTCCCCCGCAGCCTCCAGCCCGAGGACACGCTCGTCGTCGGTGCCGATATAGGCCGACTGTAACGCGAAGTAGATGCGCCGGGCCGGGCTGTCGGCCTGGTCGGGTGCCATGATCTGCTTGCCGAAGAGGAAGCGGGCACGCGCAGTCAGCTCGATGCGTGATTTGGTGCGAAAACGAATCGGCGCACCGTTCACGATCATCATCTCGCCCTGCCTGAGCTCCAGTACGAGGGTGGACATGTTTTCTCCTTCAAGGCTCGGCAATTTCGTTTGGCGAGCGAGCCGGGGCGTGGGCGTCCTGCCCGGCCCCGGGCCATACTGGTGCCGTTTACTTGAACAGGCTCAGCAGGCTTTGTGGCGCCTGGTTGGCGATCGACAGCGCCTGAGTGCCAAGCTGCTGGCGGATCTGCAGGGCCTGCAGCTTCGCCGACTCCTTGGCGAGATCGGCATCGATCAGCGAACCGAGGCCGCCGTTCAGGCTGTCGATCTTGTCGTTGTTGTAGCTGACCTGGTTGTCGACGTATTTCGAGGCCGAGCCATAGGTGTTCAGCTGGGTGCCCAGCGTGGACAGCGCGTTCAGGAACGTGCCGGTAGCGGTGATCAGCCCCACCACGCTGCTGGCCGAGGTCAGCTGCGTGGAGGTGAAGTTCACCGAAGCGAAGAACGCCGAACCGCCGAAGGCGGCGATGCCGTAGGTGGCGCCCACCTCGTTGCGGATCACCGCCACGCCGCCGAACGAGCCGTTGCCGCCGGTGATGTCGCCGATCAGCGACTTGTTGTTATAGCCCGCGTCCTGGATGAACGATTTCACGTTCGTCATCAGCGACTGGTACTGCGCCACGTACTGGGTTCGCTGGTCGCCCTGGGTGTTGCTGTCGCCCAGCTTCACCAGGACCTCGCGCGCCGTTTTCAGCGTTCTGGACACCGAGTCCAGGCCGGTGATCGTGGTGGAGATCAGGCCCTTCACGTTGCCCAGCTGCTGGTTGGCGCTGGCCAGCGCGCCGACATCGGAGCGCACGCGCTGCGCCACGGCATAGGCTGCGCCGTCGTCCGTGGCATCGGCCACGCGATAGCCGGTGGAGATGGCTTTCTGCGTTGCCGCGAGCTGCGACGAGGTCATGTTCAGCGACTGCAGCGCGATCGCGGCGTTGAGGTTGGTGTTAACCGAATTGAGGGACATGGTCAGTTTTCCTACTTGCCCAGTTGTTACGCATGCCCCCGCGATTTTGCGGGCGAGCCCCTTTGTGGGGCCGTGAGGTTAATCCGCGGTGAAGGCCACCGGGTGTTTTCCGGCTCATCGTTCGGCCCAATCGCGGTCGACGGTCGCGCATGCCGGGATGCATCCTTCGGGAGGCGGGGGGCGCATCGCGTCAGCCCGCCGACAGGTATTTGGTCAGGCTCAGGCTCTGCAGCCCAGCCAGGAGCTGGTACGAGGCCTGGAGCTGGGTTTGCGCCAACGACAGTCGCGAGAGCGTCTCGGCCATGTCCACGTCCTCGACGTCGGACACCTGGCCGCGCAGCGCGATCGCGGTTTCCTCCAGCCGGGCATGGCCGTCGCGGATCGCCGCCTGGCGGTCGCCGAGCACGCCGGCATCGACGTTCAGCGCGGTGATCGCGCCCTCCAGGTTGCTGCGCGTGTCGGCCACCAGGGCGGCGAAGCCCGCGGTGTTGATCTGCCCGCTGTCCATCGCCCCGAGCGTGGCCAGGCTGCGCAGGATGTCGCGGATATAGGAGCCGGTGGAGCCTGGGCCGCCCGACACCGCCTCCGCATTGGCGCTGGCCAGGATGCCCACGGGCACGACGCGACCGTCGCCCACCGGCACGGTTGCTGCCAGCGCATCCAGCGCGCCGGCCGGCTGCGACAAGGTGGCGGAGAAGGGCGAGGTGCCGACGGCGTTGGAGGTGGCGGTGGCAAGGGTGGTGGCGATCGTGGCACCGGCGCCGTTCGGGTCCAGCGACGCCACCGCGGTTGCGATCTCGTGGTAGAATCCCGATTGCAGGATGGCGTCGGCCTGCGGCACCGGCGGGGTGCCGCTGTCCTGGCCGGAAAAGACGTACTGGTCGCCATAGCGCGCGTTCAGCAGGTTGGCGACGGTGCGCAGGGCGTCGCGCGCGCCGGCCGTCACGCTGTCGACCATCGCCGAGCTGAGGCCGTTGAGGTCGGCGGTGCGCGCCCGGAAGTTGGAGGCGATGGCGCTGATCTGCTCCAGGCTGGAGCGGGCGACATCCATGCGGCCCTGCACGGCGTTGCTGTTGGCCTGCCATGCCTCGATGCGCGTGATCGCCGGGCGCAACGACAGGCTGGTCGCCGCCCCAGCGCCCAGGCCGCCATAGGTGTCGGCGACGCGCCCGGTCGAGGCCTGGCGGGTCAGCAGGTCGAGCCGGTCGCGCACCTGCGATGCGCTGGCCAGCACGCTGCCGCGCGCGCCGTAGCCGGAGGTGGCCGGGTGGCTGAAGCCTGCGCCGTTGACACTCATGCGACCGCCCTCCCTCAGCGCAGCATCTGCAGCGTCTGATCCATCATCGCCTGGACCGCGGAGATCACCCGGGCATTGGCGGCGTATGCGCTTTGCAGCTGCAGCATCACCGTCATCTCCTGGTCCACGCTGACCGCGCTGTTATCGGCCAGCCGGTCGTCCAGCGCAGTCTGTAACGTGCGGGCGGAATCGAGCCTGGATTCAGCCTCGGCAACGATGCGCGTCTGGGTCGAGACCAGGGCGACCGCAAGGTCGGCCAGCCCGGCCGGCGAGGCGTAGGGCGCCTCCAGCATGCCGGTGGGACCGAGGCCGGTGCGCGCGGCCAACGGCTGGGTGACGCCGGCGCGCGCCTCGGTCCCCAGGCTGAAGGCCAGGACGCGCTGCACCAGGGTGGCGAAGCCGGCCGGGCCGGTGGCGGGATTGGGCGTGAAGGCCGTGGGCCCGCCAGGGTCGTCGGCCACGTCGTGGGTGCCGTCGCGCAGTAGCGCGGAATTGTCGGCAACAGCGGGGTTGACGCCGATCGCCCCGGCATAGCCGACATAGCCGGCTTGCACCGGCACCCCGCCTGTGGCCGGCACGGTCCCTTCGGCATCGCTGAACAGGCGCAGGCCCTGCGCCTCGAAGCGGCGCGCCAGGGTGGCGGCGAATTCGTCCAGCTCGGCCTGGAAGGTCGGCAGCACGCTGTCGCGCAGGGCGGCATTGGCGCCGAGTCGGCCGCTGCCCAGCTTCGCGGTGATGTCCGTGCCGCCCATCATCACCGCAGGCGCTCCGCCGGATGGGTAGTACGACCCGGCATCCAGCGTCGCGGCCGTGACTGTGAACGGCGGCGTGGCGAAGCGGGTCGGCAGGCTGAGCCCGGTCGGCGTGGTCAGCAGCAGGTCCCCGGCCGGGGTCTCCATGCTGCGCACATCGATCAGCTTGCCCAGCGTGGTGCGCGCCGCGTCGCGCTGGTTCTCCAGGTCGGCGGTGGACTGGCCGAGCCCGCGCACCTGCACGATACGGGTGGACAGGGCGCCGATTTCCGCCAGGGTGATGTTGAGCGTGGCAATGTCGGCGGCCAGCGTGTCCTGCGCTGTCTGGCGGGCGGCATCGTAGGCGGCGTCGAGCCGATTGACCTGGCGGGCCAGCGCGTCCGCCGCCGTGACCACCGCGGCCTGGCGCGGCTGGCTGGACGGATCGCTGGCCAGGGCGATGAAGCCCTCCTCCAGCCGGCCGAGCAGGCCGGCGAGGTCGTCGCCCTGCCCTGTCGCGCCATGCACCGCGTCGATCGTGGCCAGCGCCACGCGCTGGGCCTCCAGCCCCGCCACCGTGCTCGACTGCTGCAGCCCCGCCTGCTGGAGGTGCAGGTCGATCTGCCGTTGCGCGGGTGCGGTGCGCACGCCCATGCCCTGCCCGTCGGCGGTGATGCTCGCCTGCGGCAGTACCTGGCGCGCATAGCCCGGCGTGCCGACATTGGCGACGTTCTGGGCCACCACCGCCAGGTGACGGCTGATGCCCTGCAGGCCGCTGGCGGCGACGGAGAGGCTGCCTTGGAGGCTCATGGTTCAGGACCCTTGCGACGGAACGGGGGTGCCGCGGCGTCAGCGCTTCATGTCGAGCGTCTGCTGCAACAGCTCGTCGGCGGTGGTCACCATCTTGGTGTTGGCCGAATAGGCGCGCTGGGTGACGATCAACTTGGTGAACTCGTTGGCGACGTCGACATTCGAGTTCTCCACCGAGCTGGTGACGATGCCGCCGGCGCCGTTGGTGCGCGCGTCCTGGATCAGCGGGTCGCCGGAGCCCAGCGTGCTGGTGAAGGCCTGGCCGTCCTGGCGCTGCAACGAGTTCGGGTCGTTGAAGGTGACGACGGGCACGCGCGCGATGGTGCGCGACTGGCCGTTGTCGTAGGTCACCTGGATGTCGCCGGCCTGCGTGGTGGAGATGCCGGAAAAGCTGCCGGGCGGCACGCCGTTCTGGTTGATGCCGCGCAGGCTGAAATCGGTGCCGGAATACTGCGTCACGCCGCCGGACTGGCCATAGGTGCCAAGGTTCAGTTTGATCGCCTGCACCCCGTTGCCGAAGTTGACGTCGAAGGACAGCGTGGCCGGGCTGTCGGCGGTGAAGGCGCTGGCGGTGACGCTGCCGGTGGGGTTGCCGACCAGGCCCACGGTGCCCTGCGGCACGGCATTGCCGCTGGCGGTCGGGCCGAAGGCGACGCGCGCCGTGCCGCGATCCGGGGCGATGATGTCGTCGGGCACGTTGACCGCCACCGTCCAGTCGTTCGCCGCCGTGCGCGTCCAGGCCAGCGTTACCGTATGGGCATCGCCGAGCGCGTCGAAGACGTTGATCTGCGCGGTGACCGGATTGGCGTTCGCCGGGGTTGCCGGCAGGTTGGCCGACAGCGTGACCTCGCTGGTCGGTTGCGGGTTGTAGACGGTTTGGGTGACGCGGATGGGGGCCACCGCAGAGCGGTCGATCTTGCTGGTCACGGTGTCGGCCGACCAGCCGTTCAGGTAGTCGCCGGCGCTGTTCACCAGATAGCCGTTGCGGTCCATCTGGAAGTCGCCGGCGCGGGAGTAGAAGTTCTGCGGCTGGAAGGTGACTGCCCCGGTGCTGACCGTGTCCGAACGGCTGACAGGGAAGAAGCCCTGGCCGACGATGCCCATGGCCAGCGGGTTCTCCGACTGGGCGATCGTGCCCTGGACGGAGTTGCGGTAGTCGGGCCGCGTCTGCACCGAGCCGGGGCTGTTGGACAGCGACGAGCTGCTGGTCAGGAAGTTGATGAACGACGTGTCGATCCGCTTGTAGCCGATCGTCTGGGTGTTGGCGACGTTGTCGCTGATGTTGCCGAATGCGGTGGATTGCGCCTTCAGCCCGCTGATCGCGGTGTTCATGGCACCGAAAAGTGACACCGGAAACCTCCTGGTTGGCGTGGCGGCCGGGACGTGCCGACCAATGACTGGCCGCCGTGTCGCAGGAAACGTGCCAGGCACCGCGGCACGGCAATCGCAGCGATTCCGGGCGTTCCCGGCGGCTGGGCCCGCCGGGCGCCGGTGCTGCAACTGCCGCCAGGCAGGAACCGCCCGGCAGGAGTTGCCGAGGCGGACCCGGCTTGCGGGGCGGAGTGGCGCGCAGGTGGTGCAAATCCGGCGGGTGGCGCGGATTGGCCGCTCTGGCCCGGGTCTTGCTGTGGGTTGGCATGGCAATCGCGTCGCCGCCCCCAGCGTGAGTGAGCCCCAGCGTGCCCGAGCCCCAGCGTGAGTGAAACTGTGACAGCACCTGTCAGCCCCACCCTGTCCTTGCCGCCCGCCCCGGGTGTCGTCGCCGAGCGCGCCGCCGGTGGCGGCGACTTTGCCCGCCTCCTTGCGGCAGTGGTGGCGACGCCCTTCGAGCACCGTGCCGTTGCGGGCGGCGTGATGGCGGGCCGAATGATGGCGGACGGCATGATGGCGGACGGAATGATGGCGGACGGAATGATGGCGGGCGGGATGATGGCGGGCACCGGCCCCGCGCAGCCCGGCGCCCAGACGCCTGCGGCCGCGGGGAGCCCGGCGGAGGCATCGCCACCCGCCATCGGCACACCGCCGATGCTGCCCTCCGCGAGCTTGGCGATGCCGATGCCGATGCCGATGCCGGGTGTGCCGGACAGCAGGGCCGGAGCCACTGCCGCATGGACCATGCCGGATGCGACGGTGCCACACCACGACATGGCGCGCGCCACGCCACCATCGGCGAGTGTCGGTGCAAACGCGCCCGTGGCGGTTCACGCCCCGCGCAGGGGGATGGCGGAGCCGGCATCGAACGTTGCCGCGCAGGTTCCTGCCGCAGGCTCGGGCGTGTCGGATACCGCCGAACCCGGCGGTACCGCGCAACAGGCGACGGTTTCCGTTGGCACTGCGCCCATTGCAGCGCCGCCGACTGAGACCGCCGCCGACGAGGATGGGGCCGACGAGGCGGGGGTGAACGAGGCGGGAGTCGACGGGGGTGGCACTCAGGAGGCGGAGCCTGGTGAACGTGAGCCTGTTGGCGTGTCGCCGACCGACGCCCTGCCCATCGAGACCCGACCGCGGACGCATGTGCCCCGGCACCACGATCCCGAGGTTCGGGTGGCGATCGCGGCACCGGCCAACCCCCGACATGCCAGTCCCCGACATGATGATACGGCTGGGCCGACCCAGCCCCCCGCGGTGCCATCCGCCGCGACACCCGCACGCGCGGCCGAAGAGTCGGCCAAGGAGACGGACAAGGAGGCGGACAAGGAGGCGGACAAGGAGGCGGCCAAGGAGGCGGACAGCGCCGCGCCGCGTGACGCTATTGCTCAACCACGCATCACCGGGCAGGACGCGGTCCTTGCGGCACCGTCGTTCGCCGCCATACCGCCCGCAACCGCTGCGCTGGTCGGCGCGCCGCCGGTCGCTCACGCTGGCGTGGCCTCTGATGCTCCCGTGGTTCCTGACGCTCCCGTGGCCGATGACTTCGCGCCGGAGCCGGAGCCGCGCATCACCGCGGATCGGGGCGCGGACCGCTCGGAGATCGCACCCGCTTCACGTCCATCCGCAATGCCGGCCATGCCGTCGGATGCCCGGGCGCGGGACTACTCTCAAAAGGGATCATCTGTCGCGGACCGGCACACGGCCACGCCGCCGATGTCCGGTGCGTCGCGGCCCACCATCGAGGTCCCCCCCGCCCAGGCGGCATCGCGTGAGCCGCCGGCCTGGGCGGTAGCCGCGCCGGCGGCGGACACCTTGTCCGGGCCTGGGATTCAGGCGTCCACGCCCCGCGCCATCGCATCGGACATGGTCGCGCGAGACCCAGTCGCACCGCCTGCCGCGTTGCCAATGGCGGAGTTGCCGACATCGGACGTGGACCCGACCAACCCGCCGGCACCGTCGGCATCCGCACCGGAGGCAGCGCCGATCCAGACACGCGTCGCCGAGGCACCGGCCGCGCGTGACACGCCCCCCTCGGCGGCCACCCTTGCGCCAGTGCGCAGTGCGACCCCGTCGCACCACGCTCCGGCCACCGGCGACGTGCCCGTGACCACCCCCGCGGAAGCCTCAACGGCAAACGCGGTGGCGGCAAATGCCGTGGCGGTCGATGCGGCACAGGGCGCCACCCTCGCAGCTGCCAGCGTTCATACCCCCGAACCGGTGCCACCGTCCGTGCCGAGCCCGGCACCCGCCGGAGTGGCGCCCTCGACCCAGGTCGCCGCGCCAATCGCCGGGACGCCCGCTCCCCAGCCGGCATCGGACGCCCGCGCCGTCGCACGACCGCCGAGCGACGCGACGGGGGGGGTGGCCCCCACCGAGGCCGCGCAGGCACCGGAAGCCGTGGCCGTGACCACCGCCTTGCGCGCCGAGGACGCTGCGGCGCCACCTTCGGCACAAGCGGCGCAGGTCACCGAGGCCGCGCCCGCCTCAGCCCCGCCAACGCCGGCTGACACCGCCACCCCCGTCCCGGCCCAGGCCGCCGAGGGCGCGTCTGCCCCGCCGCGTGCCGAACCGCGCCCTGCGGCCACGCCCGCCCTGCCGCCCCGGCCGGAGCCGCCCGCCCAGGTGGCCGGGGCCGTCGCCGTCCTGGCCCGCCAGGGCGAGGGCAGCCATCGCCTGACGCTGCGGCTCGACCCAGGCGAGCTCGGCCGGATCGAGGTGGTTATCGAACGCAAGGGCCAGGGTCCGGCCGAAGTGACGCTGATCGTCGAACGGCCGGAGACGCTGCTGCGCCTGATCCGCGACCAGGACCAGCTCGCCCGCGCGCTCGACCAGGCCGGCCTGGCGCCGCAGGAACGCAGCCTGCGCTTCCAGCTCGCCGAACCCGCACCGGTGGCCGCGGCGCCCACGGCTGGCGAGGCGGAAGCACAGCGCCAGGAAGCGGCACGACCCGAGGCCGCGCGCCAGGAAACCGGCCGTCAGGACACCGGTCGCCAGGACATCGGTCGCCAGGAAGCGGGCCGCCCATCGCCCAGTGCGATGCCGGACAGCAGCGGCTCCGCCCTGCCGCAACGCCAGGACAGCGCGCCTGACGGCCGCGGGCGCCAACAGGCCGACGGCGGCGGCGCGCGCCACGCCCAAGCCGGGACGGAGCCGCCGGGTACGCCCACCCTTCCGCCGCCACGGGCCCAGCGCCTGCGCGGCCTCGACATCACCGCCTGATCCTCGCGCAGGAGAACCCGATGGCCCTCGCCCCCACGCAAGCCACCTCCCCCACGGCCACCACTGCCACCGCCACTGCCACTGCCACTGCCACTGGGAGGAACGCGCTCAGCACGCTGTCGGGCAACTTCCAGACCTTCCTGACACTGCTGATGACCCAATTGCAGAACCAGGACCCGACCGCTCCACTGGACACCAACGAGTTCACCAGCCAGCTCGTGCAGTTCGCCAGCGTCGAGCAGCAGATCGCCACCAACCGCAGCCTCAGCCAGCTGATCGACCTGACCCAGAGCGGGCAGGTGCTGCAATCCTCCGCCATGGTCGGGCGGCGGGTAGAAGTGGCCTCCGACCGGCTCGCGCTGCAGAACGGCACCGCCACGGTGAAGTTCACCGCACCTACCGACGCGCCGGTGACCGTCATCGTCACCAACAGCGCCGGCGTCAAGGTGGCGGAGCAGTTGGTCCAGGCCAACACCGGCAGCAACCAGTGGACCTGGAACGGCCGCAACAGCAGCGGCACCCAGCTGCGCGACGGCGCCTATGGCGTGGTGGTAATCGGCAGCAACGCCGACGGCAGCGCCAAGGCGTTGCCCTTCACCGTGCTCGGCACCGCCACCGGCGTGGAGCAAAAAGACAATGCCATCAAGCTCCAGATCGGCAGCCTGACCGTCGATTTCGACAAGGTGAAGGCGGTGGCGCCGGCTACCGCAAATTAAGGAATCAAAAAGACTTTGTCCATTAGCTCAGTGGTTCCTTTGTCGCACCTGAAGGGGAGAAAGTTTTTTGGTTCTTTTTTTCAAAAAAGAACGCGCTTCCTATTCTTTAACAAACCGCAGCACCCGCGATCGGTTCACCAGCAGCCGCACCCCCGACGCGGTGAAATGCAGGCAGGCGCGCTGCTTCCACGGCCCGTCCTGGCGCTCCACCAGCGCCATGTCGCTGGCGATCGGCAGCAGGTCCAGCGCGCGGCGCATCGGCCCGGAGCCGCTGGCCAGCGTCGCGCGGCTGCCGTCCACCGCGATGGTGAACCGCCCGCCCTGGCTCGGGCACACCCACTCCCCCGCCCATTCCGCCCGCACCCCCGCACCGGTTGCCGGGCGAAACCGGCGCGCCGCGAGCCCGACCGTGCCGACCAGCGCGCCCCCCTCCGCCCGCAGTCGCACCGGCATCTCCACCGCGCGGCTGACCGCGTCGTCCCCGTCGCGGAACAGCGTCGCCTGGGCGTCGAGATAGGTCAGCACGCCGTCCTTGTGCTCAATCCAGTACGGCGCGTCCTCGGCGATGAAGCGGCCCTCGGGGAGCACGCCGAAGGCTCGCGCCGGCTCCGGCGTGGCGGTCAGCGCCGCCAGCACCGACAGGCACAGCGCCATCGGGTCGATCTCCTCCCGGTTGGCCAGCAGCACCACGCCCACGCCCAGCTTGGGGGCGATGAGGAAGTGGTTCTTGAAGCCGGGCAGCGAGCCGCCATGGCCGATCAGCTCATGCCCGCCGAGCGGCGCACGCGCCAGGCCCAGCCCGTATCCCGTCACCGTCCCGTCCACCAACCGCCGCGGCGCCGCCAGCGCATCCAACAACCCCGAAGCCGGTCCGCGCCCAACCAGCAGCGCATGCGCCCAGGTGGCAAGATCGCGCGCCGTGCCGGTGATGCCGCCGGAGGCCGAGAAATGCAGCCCGTAGCGCCCGCGCCGCCAGCCCTGCGCCGACTTCCAATACCCGGTGGCCAGGTTCGCCACCGGCTCCGCCTCGTCCTCCGGCAGATGCATCGTCAGGCCCAACGGGCGGAAGAACCGCTCGCGCAGCGCCGCGCCATAATCAACGCCCGTGGCCTCCAGCGCCGCCTGCACCATGCGGTAGCCGGAATTGGTGTACGACACCTCGGTGCCCGGCAAGTAGTTCAGCCCATCGATGCCGGTGACGAACCGCCGCAGCGCGTGGCGGTCGAGCGCGGTGCTGGACGAATTGCCCAACAGCCCCAGCGTCGGCGCCGCATCGGCCAGGCCGCTGGTCATGTCCAGCGCCCGCCCAATGGTCACCGCGCCCTGCACCGCACCCGCGTCGATGTGCTGGCCGAGCCGGTCGTCGAAGCCGATGCGGCCATCGATCGCCAGCAGCCCGCACAGGAAATGCTTGCTGATCGAGGCATAGCGCATCGCCGTGTCCGGCGTGAAACGCAGCTGGTGCTCGATGCTGGCGAAGCCACCGCAGGCCGCCGCCCGCAATCCGCCGGTGTCGAACAGCAGGATCGCCCCGCCCGGCCCAGCACCTTCATCGTTCCAGCCGCCGGCGATCCGCTCCGCCGCCGCGATCCCTGCATTCCAGTCCATGCCCGACCCTCCCGTCATCCGCGCCGATCATGCCCGCGCGTGGGCACGGCGCAAGGGAGCCACGCCGAAACCAGACTGGACAAGAACCGCCCCTCCACCGCCTGATCCCGGCCCATGACAGCGGAGCCACGGCGAATGACGGCAACGGTCCTGGCGGTGGCGCGCAACCCCCGCCATCGCTTCAGCAAGCCGGCATGCGACGCCATCACCCTGCTCGAAGGCCTCGGCGTGGAAAGCGACGCCCATGCCGGCGTCACCGTGCGCCACCGCTCCCGCGTTGCACGCAATCCGGCGGCACCCAACCTGCGCCAAATCCACCTGATCCACGCCGAGCTGTTCGCCGAACTCGCGGCCAAGGGCTTCACCGTCGCCCCCGGCGACATGGGCGAGAACGTCGCCACCACCGGCATCGACCTGCTCGCCCTGCCGGTCGGCACCATCCTGCACCTCGGCGACTCCGCCGAGATCGCGGTGACCGGCCTGCGCAACCCCTGCCTGCAGCTCGACCGCTTCGCGCCGGGCCTGATGGCCGCGACCCTGGACCGCGACGCCGACGGCAGCGTGGTGCGCAAAGCCGGCATCATGGCCACGGTGCGCCGCGGCGGCACGGTGCGCCCGGGCGATGCGATCGCGGTCACGCTCCCGCCCCTGCCGCACCACTATCTCGCCCCGGTCTGATGTCGACCGCCACCGCCGCGGCGCAGGCCGCGGATGCTCGTCGCCTGTTGGCCGGCATCGGCGTGACCATGCTCGGCGTGTTCGTGTTCTCGCTGAGCAATGCGTTGGCGAAATGGCTCACCGACGGCTACCCGGTCGGCGAGATCCTGTTCGTGCGCAGTGTTGTCGTACTGCTGATCCTCGCCTTCTTCATCACCCGCGACGATCTGCGCGCCCTGCGCGCGGGCGGCCGGCCCTGGCTGCACGCCTGGCGCGCCCTGCTCTCCGCCGTCGAGGTGGTGTGCTTCTACTGGGCGATCGTGGTGCTGTCGCTGGCCGACGGCACCACGATCTACCTCGCCGCCCCCATCTACGTCACCGCCATGTCAGCGCTGTTCCTGCGCGAGGATGTCGGCTGGCGGCGATGGCTCGCGGTGCTGACCGGGTTCGCCGGCGTGGTGGTGGCGCTGCAACCCACGGGCATGTCCTTCGGCATCCACGCCGCCGTCTCGGTGGCCGGCAGCGTGATGTACGCGGCCTCCCTGGTCATCACCCGCCGCCTGCGCGGCACGCCGACCACGCTGCTGGTCACCACCCAGGTCGTCCCGCTGCTGCTGATCACCGGCCTCTCCGCCTGGCCGCTCGCCGAACCCACCAGCCTGGTCGGCGGCTGGATCATGCCGGGCTGGCGCGACGCGGCGATCCTGGTGCTGGTCGGGGTGCTGTCGATGGTCGGCTATCTCTGCATCAACCGCGGCCTGCAAATGGCGCCAGCCTCCGTCATCACACCGTTCAACTACGCCAGCATCGTCTGGGCCACGATCCTCGGATACCTCGTCTTCGCCGAAATCCCCACCCCGGCTATGGTCACCGGCGCCGCCATCATCGTCGCCGCCGGACTCTACATCGTCTTCCGCGAAAAGGTCCGCGCCGGGCGGCCGGCGTGAAGGAAGGCAAGGCCAGGGCGTTGCCCTGGACCCACCAGGGGCCAAGCCCCTGGACCTTAAATATATGATAATAAATGGGTTTCTAAAGGCCGTCGGCCGTCGCGCGAAGGCGCGCTCGGGACTTTGGTGGGTCCCTCGCGGCGCGCCTTCGCGGCGCGACGGCGAAGCCCTGGCCCAGCCTTCTCTCATAGGTCAATCATTAGGCCGATTGGTATTAGATACATGAGGTCCAGGGGCTCGGCCCCTGGCGGGTCTGGGCGGAGCCCAGCCCTTGCCCTTGCCATCGGCCAGTCATTCGATGGGTAATTTTCTTCCTGTGCCCCCCCAAATTCCCCTTTCCATCGGCTTTACAGTTAGATAAATAAACCTTATGACAAACATGTCAGGGATCCCCCAGCTACGCCCGGCCGACCCATGCGACGCTCATCCGAGCGTCATCGGGGAGTCGCGCGCCCGAGCCACCATGTTGGAATCCCTGCTCTTCGCGCTGCTGCTGGCCCTGCTCGCCCCCGTGCACCGCCGCAGCCCCGCCTCCCACCCCGCGCCCCCCCTCATCCCCGGCCAGCGCCAGGCCCTCGGCCGCGCCCCGCACGCGCTCGCCTTCGCCCTGCGTCTCGTCCCCGACTGGATCTTCACCGCGCGCAATCGCGGCATGTCCCCTCGCGCCCGCATTGCGCCCTGCGCGCGCTCGCCCGCCGCGCGCGACCCGCCGGGCTGAACCGCACCCCCGAGCCCGCAAAACCCCTCGATTCCGGGGGCGACGACCTGCGCCCATCGCGCAACGAAGAAAAGCCCCGGCTTCCCTTTCGCCGCCGCCCTGCCTAGTACATCCCGGCTGAAATATCGACCCCAAGTCCTCGATCACTGTTTGAGCGGTTTGCCCTCGTAAGTCCACTTAAACGGCTTGGCGAGGGTTTCGTTA
>Ga0105050_10002987_pt1 | contig 23800 bp, 18 predicted proteins | sample FRY01_FD_78088 | JGI IMG/M metagenome (GOLD analysis project Ga0105050, IMG submission 78088) | Freshwater microbial communities from Lake Fryxell liftoff mats and glacier meltwater in Antarctica - FRY-01 | ecosystem: Environmental > Aquatic > Freshwater > Ice > Glacier meltwater ...
GTGTAGCGATAGCGCGCCGCCACGCCTTGGGGTACGACGGTGCACGTCACGCCGCAGGCCCGGCAGAGGTAGCGGCGCACCTGGATCGTGATCTGGGTCGGCGATGCCTCGGGCGTCATCGGCCCCCAAAGGGTGCGCTCGCGGGCGCCGTGGCCCCAGACGACTAAGGCGCCGCCGACGGGCCTGCTCGCCGCACCACAGGCGGGGCAGCGGGCAGGCCGGACATCGCTGACCGACGGCGGATCTGCGACCCAAGACTTGACGCCCGGCGGCGCATGTACGATGTGGTGCTGGCTTCCCTCTTCCAAGAATCCGGAGGCACGGCGGGAGGCTTTGATGCAACTTGGTCCTCCCGCCACCCTACGTTCGGCCGGCAACGCGCCGGTGCCTCTCCTCCCGGGGAGGCACCGGCGCGTTGTCCGCAACAATGCTGCGGTCGCGGCGTGATGGGCCGTGGGAGCTTGTCCATCACGTAGCTTGGCCGAAGAACGCCCCCAGAACATCACTTACGTATGGCGACTACAATAGACTGGGCCTACCTTGGTTCCGCTTAGGTTAGAAGCGCCCAAGCCAGTTGTCTCATCGAACGCATCGCGACGTCTACACGGCTTTGTCGATCGGTCACGACGCGCCGCGGATCGCCGACGTCCCGCTAAGAGCAAGCGCAACATAGTTGGAATAAACACCCTTGGATGCTGTGGCGGCGCCCGCAGTTAAGGTCGGCGCCTCCCGGAGCGTTCCAACCATCCGAGCCAAAAACAGTTCAATCCATTCTTCTGGCAGCAGCGGGCGGAGGATTGTTGCTACTCGTAAGTGAACTGCATCGGAACGAAGTCTTGAACGCTTCCAGGATTCAACTGCAACCCAAAAGAGTCACGACCGGCACACAACATTTCGTTTGCTTTTAACCCGCAAACAACGGTGCCTCCGCAAGCCAGTGCAGAAAATCCGGCTTCCGTGCCGAGTCGACTTAAGTGTGGGAAGTCAAAAAAGCTCGGCGCAGTTCCCCAACAATGGACCGTACCGTCGTCTTCTTTTAAAGCACACGACGCTCCGTCCATCGCACAAATATCTTTCATCGCCCCAACTAAACCCGCGACCAAGACCGGACCGTAGTTTATTTGACTCGCTGGCTCTACGCCGGACACTTGACCCGAAGTGTCATCTCCCCAGCAATAGACAAGGCCACTAGCAATCGCGCATGTATGTGCAGTACCTAGTGAATAGGCGGTCACGCCATCCAAATCAACTTGGGTTGCATACCCCGAATTCTCAGTAAGGCCGTGGCCCAGATATCCAGAATAATTGGCTTCCGAACCACCCCAACACCAAAGCCGAGCAGAACTTGATAAAGCGCAAGTGTGTTGCCCGGCGTCGCTAGACTTGACCCTGACCAAATCCCCTACGTAAGCCCCTGATCCGGAACGAACTTGCACGAGCTCGTCTGAAGGTATTGCGGTCCCATCCCCGAGTTGTCGCTGCGTATTTAGGCCCCAACAGAATGACCCTCCCGTAGTTGCAATTACACATGCATGACCGTCACCTCTGGAAATGGACTGAGATGCCCAAGGAAGCTCGCGCGAAAGGGCTACGGTTCGGCATTGCACGCTACTAGGTTGACTCAGCAAACAAGATTCTTTCGCCGTTGCTATATCAATCGTATCCTCACTGGATCCCCACTGGTGAGCGGACCGTGGCGACGATCCCCAACACCACGCCCCACCGTCAGCTGTCCGCGCGCAGGCACCGCCTCGGCCTGCCGTAATTTGAATCACGCCGCCCCGGACCCAACCCACTGAATTGAGACTGGTTTTAGGGGCTACACCTTCGGCACTCGCTATGGCGTGGTACCAGTAGAGGCGGCCAGCTTTCGCGGTGGTATCGAGAAAAGAACCATCTCCAGCCGAGTCGATAAGTTCCATGTACGTAGCGTCCTCTCGATCAGCTCTTTCCCAGGTAATAACGGTATTGCCAAAGGGTGGAACTCCGCGCGCGATTATAGACGCTATCGTTGCAGAACCATCGGATAAACGAGCCCGAACAACTACTTTGACCTCAACCTCATTGATCCACGCACCTTCGGCCGACAACTCAACTCCCAATCCGGAACCACCCCGGCCTACTGACACGAATGGGTGGCTAAAGGAATTAAGTGGCGCACCGTCAAAAACCCATGTCCGAGTATCTGCGCCTCCGACGACGCTAATCCAGTCTGTTCCCGCCCGCCCATAGTAGGTTGGGAAGACTTCGAAATTGGTAATCGCCGGCGCGAATGGCGTCGCGCTGAAACCTTCGGACGGTGTTGTCTCCCCTCCAGCGACGATCGCGGTCACGGTATAATCAACCGGCTCGCCACTTGGTCGCTCGGGTACCGTCCAAATGAGCGTCATCTGACCGATTCGATCTGACGTGAATAGCAAGCCTTGCGGTGGCCCCCATTTAGACGCCAAAACGACTGTGTTCTTGTCCAAGAAATCTAGGGTTTCCACGGGCGATGTACCCGAGATTAACGCACCGTCGCGATACACTCGATAGCCTCCAGCGTTCGGAAATGCGGCCCACGATATTCGCATGCCATCAGCCTCAAGCGACACGACTCGAACCCTCTCGACGCGGGTCGGCGCCTCAACAACATCCTCAATAATATTGACATCAACAACCGTGACATCGTCAATCACCGCGACATCGGTGCCGACGTCGATCTCGTCTTCAGGGGGCAGGGTCGGAAAGCACGCGGCTATCGTGGCCGCAACGAAGAGAGCACCGACGAGACCGGCCTTGCGACCAAGAGCCGAACTAAATAGCGGGAGCGAACGCATAACACCTCCAAAGCAGATAACAATCCATTATTAACCTAAGTGATGGCCACGAGTCAATAGACGCTTGAACGAATTTTATTGTTCCTTCACATGATTATCACGCGCACCCGGGCGCTATGCCCAGCCGGTCAGCGAGAACAGGACGAGGCTGCCCATGACCCAGACGAAGGCCCAGCGGGGGCCGTCGTCAAAGGGCGTTCGCAGTAAGAAGATGAAGCGGGCGGGCCAGATGAGTAGCCCCGCGACGACTGGAGTCATGGCGACTGAGAGCGGGCCGAGGCCTCTCTGGGCGTCAGTGATAAACACCCACGCCCACGACTCGTGGACCCAGGTCAGCCCGATTAGCGAGAACGTGACGACAATGGACGCGAGGCGCGCGGTGGCGCCGTTCAATGGGGCCTGTTCTGTGCCGGTCGCGGTCCGAAAGGCCCCCTTACCGACCAGCACCGCGGCGGCCATCGCGAGCACGACCGAGACGCCGAGAGGTACCATGTCAACCCGAGTCTTGCCGTCGCTGAACCAGCCCGTGACCGTGGGTCCTGACACGAGGCCAATGACCACGGCCAACGCCCCGATCGCAAAAACGAACACCCCCTGCAGAGACCGCGGGTGGGGCGCAAGCCCGAGCACCGCGGCCGGGTCCCGGAGTTGGAGGGCCAGCCCCGCGAACAAGGCCACGCCAAAGGCCGGGTAGGCCATGCGGACCGCGGCGAAGGTCTCGGGCAGGGCGCTGACCAGCACGAAGCCTAAGGTCACCGCGAGATCGAAGAGGACCGGCGCCGGATTGTGCCAAGCGGCTCGGGCCCACCTGCCGAAGGCGCCGCTGACCCGCGCCCAGGTCCACCCAAGAGGCCCGATAAGCGTCTCATGTGGAGCAGCCAGCGCGCTCTGGGTCTTGCCCTTCGCTCGGACGACGAGGTCCCGCGCCATCCCGACCAGCGCCCGGTCGAGCCATGCGCCGACGAGCATCTCCCCGCCATTATTGGGGTCTTCGAGTTTTAAGCAGCGCCCATCGTGACGCCCCGTATAGTTCGGAAACAGCAGACGACGACGCATGGTCAACGGCACCGCCACGACCGTCACTTCGAGGTCCTGGAGCTCTCCCAAGTCCGTAGTCCGGCGCCATCGGCCGATGCCCGACTCGACCGAGACCCGCCCGCCGACAATCAGGATCCGCTCGCGCCACCCCGCCGCGAAGATGAATGGCCAAAGGAGCAAAGCCGCGCAAATAAGGCAGGTCACGATGCCGAGGATCCCGAGGACGATCCGCAACCCGAGCCCCCAATCGTCGAAACCGAGACTCGCAACACCCACAATTCCCAACGGCAGGACTAGTGCCGCCAGAATACCGTAGGTGACCAAGGTCGCGGTCACGCTGACGAGCCCGGGCGCACCAAGGTCCAAGGCGATCAACCCCTTACGCTGCCTCATCACCCCACGGCGAGGCGGCAAGGGCAGGGCGGGCGGGGTGTGCTCGGTGTCAACCGGGAGCCACGCCGCATATTCGGCGGGCTTTAGCTTGGTGGATCGCGTCAAGGGCATTGTTCTCCGAGCGAGGGCCTTCGGAGAGCTTAACGAAAGGGCTCCCGGGCGGCAAACCGATCCAGGAGTCGCCCGCGACTCCTGACAAGCCTAGTTCAAGAGCTCGGGCTCGATAGGTTCCGCTTGGTTGGCCGCGTAGGCCTCTCGCTGGCGGATCCATGTCGCGAGGAGATTTTCGTCTTCGGCCAGCACCCGCGCGGTCTCGGCCTCATCGAGGCGCGCGAGCTGCGTGCGGCGCTCTTTGAGAGTCCACCAGGCGACGAGTAAAAAGAGCATGGTCACGAGCCCCCAGATGAGGTTGCCGTCCCAAAAGTGATAGAAAAACGAGGTGCTGTCTTCGATGCGTGCTGTCCCGGTCTCGATCGCCACCGCTGGCGTCGCGCCGATATGACTCTCAAACGCGGCATCGAAGGGGGTCCCGCGGCCGAGGTCGTGCAACAAGGTGATGATGGCCGCGGTACCCGCCGTCCTCGCGGCCCAACGCACGGCGAAGGCGCTCTGGGCGTAGGCCACCGAGACCATGCCTCCCTCAAGGGGAAAGGCCTGTGTCAGCTCGTCGGGTGTCAGCAGAGCCCCGCCGGCGGCGGCCTTCATCGCGGCGTCGAGGCGCTCGACCATGCTCTCGCCGGAGAGCCAGATCGCGAGCCCCTCAGTGAACCACAGAGGCCAGCGCACGCCATCAACCGCGAAGGTGTGCGCGAGGACATGCGCGAGCTCGTGCTCAAAGGTCTCCTTGAGCGAGAAGACCGCCGTCCCATGGGCCCGCAAGACGATGCGGCGCTCTTTGAGGAAGGCGACGCCCGCTGCCCACTCGGACATCGGGGTCGCCCCCGGGAAGGCCTTCGCGAAGGTCTGTGGATCCTCGGCGACCCAGATGTCGATGGGGGCCTCGACACGGTCGCAATTACCGAGTTGATTGCACATCCAACTAAGTCGCGACTCGGCCGTCTCTGCGAGGCGGTTTAGCGTCCCGTGAACCTTATCGTCGCCAAAGAACCGGAAATTCGGGGTGATGCGGTAAGGCACCGCGCCATCAATGAGGACGCGGTGTTCTGCGAGGGCTGTGTCGTTCGCCGAGTCCGCGCGGGCGAGCGGAGTAAACACAAAGAGAGCGGCGAGCGCGAATGCAAAAAAGTGGGGCATTAGCCTAAGCTAAGACCCCACTTCCTATTGGCAAGAGCCAAAGATCGCCCCGAGGCCGAGGCGATGGCCGACTTACCCCTTAGAGTCGCGCGTCGTTCTTCGCGCCGGGCGTGCCGTAGTTGCCGCCCGTGCCGTAGGACTTCTTGCCGCGTGCCCAGCCTGAAGGCAGGACCGGATCGACGCTGGGCGCCTTGCGCTCGAGGCTGTTGCCAGAGCGGAAGATCGAGGACCAGTCGCCGAAGCGTGAGTAGCGCATCTGGTCGATGAGGTTCGCCTCGAGACCGGGGCCATCATAGAGGAGGACGCCGCCGATGGTGTTCGGCATGTAAAAGCTTGAGTTGCCGTAGGCGAGGTCGACCGACGCGCCGCCGTTGGCCGCCGTGTTGTTCGACATGCCGACGACCAAGTACCCGCGGGAGGGGATGGAGAGATCGGCGCCGCGCAGCGTGTAGGCCTGCGTCGCGCAATCGCGCAGCTGCCAACCCTGGACGTTCACAGCCTGGTTCGTGGGGTTGTAGAGCTCGACCCACTCTTGGTTCGTGTCCGAGCCAGCCGGGTCGGGCATGATCTCATTGATGACGATGATGCGCGAGCCGGACATCTCGGGCGGCGCTTGGCACTCTTCGGCGATGCACTTGGAGATCGCGGTGGGGTTGCCGACGGCCGTCGTGACCACGTCAGACGCGTCGCGGGGCTCGATCTTGTGGTTTCCGAAGCTGAAGTTCAGCGGACCCGTAATGGACGCGAAGCGGTCGCCGAGGCGAGCCTCCCACTTAAAGCCCATGTCGTCGATGCGGAGGCCGCCGCCGACCTCGAACTCGCCGAAATCAAACGGGCAATCGGGCTGGGTGTGGGTCGTCGCGACGACGACGGTGCGCACGAGCACGCCCTCAAACATCTCGGCGAGGGGGCCGTTTGTCTGGATATGCGCGGGGTGGAGGGCCTCGTACGGCGCCGGGACGGCCATCGTCCCCGTGACCGTGAGGGTCGTGAGGGCCATCTGGGTGTTCTCGAAGAACTCCGAATAGTTGCCGGTGATGGTCACGATCGCGCCCGGTACGGCCTCATCCTGAAAGAGGCCACGCCCGAAGAGAGTGAGGCCGCTGTAGGGCCCGCCGCGGGGATCCTGGGCGAAGAAGGTGTCGCCAAAGCTCGCCGTGATGACGAGTCCTTTGAGTTCCACATAAACACCCGCCGTGCCCTCAGGCTCGGGGTGCATGTGGTCAGGGCACTCTGGGTTTTGAAGGTCAAAGACGTTCAGATCCCCGCCGAGGGCCGAGCAGAGGTTCGGGTCAGGCGCCACGTCGACCGGTGGGATCACGGGGCCGCTTGTATCGGGCGGCACCTCCACGTCGATGGCCACGTCGTCAATGGCGTCGTCGGCCCCGTCGGCGAGCACCGCGCCATCTTCGAGCGTGGCGTCTGGCAGGGACCCGTCGGGGTCCAGGACGTCGCCCTGAGCGACATCACCCTCAACCTGGACATCACCCGCCCCGGGGTTCTTGTCATCGGTGCAACCGGCCGCGGCGAACGCGAGCGAGATGGACGAGAATAGGACAGCGTTTCGAAGAGACCTGAGGTTCATCACCTGCTCCAGGTTGGGGACGGCGGACCTTGCCTTCTTAGGCGGGGCCAAGTCAAGGAGTGGGGCCGGTGACACCCAAAGAGTCACGATCAGCGCGAGGGCCCGGATTCCGCTGTGGACACGGAAATTGACGCGGCGAGGCCCGTCGTTCGAAACGGCGGTCCCCGCGACGAGGCGCGTCAGACGTTGAAGCGGAAGTGCATCACGTCGCCATCGTGCACGACGTACTCTTTGCCCTCGAGGCGCAGCTTGCCGGCCGACTTCGCGCCCGCCTCACCGCCAAGGGCGATATAGTCAGCGTACGCGATGACCTCCGCGCGGATGAAGCCGCGCTCAAAGTCGGTGTGGATGACGGCAGCGGCCTGAGGCGCCTTCATCCCGCGGCGGATGGTCCACGCGCGGACCTCTTTCTCGCCGGCGGTGAAGTAGGTCGCGAGCCCGAGCAGCTGGTAGCCCTCGGCGATGAGGCGGTCGAGGCCGCTCTCGACGAGCCCGAGCGAGTCGAGGAAGTCTTTGCGCTCGTCCTCTTCAAGGGTCGAGATCTCGGCCTCGATCGCGGCTGAGATTACGACCGAGCGGCTGCCCTCGGCCTCGGCGTGGACGCGGACCCGTTCGGACAGCGCGTTGCCGGTCGAGACGGAGGTCTCCTCGACGTTACAGGCGTAGAGCACCGGCTTGGCGGTCAGGAGGAACAGGGACTTGAAGGCCGGGTCCTCGGCGTCCGTGAATTCAAAGGCCCGCGCGGCGTTGCCGTCGTCGAGGTAGGCGCGAAGGCGCTGCATGAGCTCGAGCTCAGCGCGCATCTTTGGATCGGCCTTGGCGAGCTTCTCGATGCGGTGAATGCGCTTGTCGAGGGTGTCGATGTCCTTGAGCAGCAGCTCGGTGTCGATGATCTCGATGTCGCGGAGGGGATCGATCTCACCCTCGACATGGATGACGTTGTCATCGACGAAGCAGCGCACGACGTGGACGATCGCGTCCGTCGCGCGGATGTTACCAAGGAACTGGTTGCCGAGGCCTTCACCCTTGGAGGCGCCGCGGACGAGGCCGGCGATGTCGACGAAATCGACGGTCGTCGGCAAGATCGCGATTGGCTTCACGATCGCGGCCAAGGCCTGCAGGCGCTTGTCGGGAACGGGCACGACCCCGACGTTGGGCTCGATGGTGCAGAACGGGTAGTTCGCGGCCTCAGCGCCAGCTGCGGACAGGGCGTTGAAGAGAGTGGACTTGCCGACGTTTGGTAGTCCAACGATTCCAAGATTGAGGGCCATGACGCGCTCCAAGACCGGGTTTACGAGGGCAGGGGGTAACCCATCCGCTGACTGAAGGGAAGCGCGAGCACGTCGTCGCCCACAAAGTCGCGCGGATGGGCGGTCTTCATGGTGTTAGGGCTCGAGCACGACCTTGCCGAACACCTCGCGCCTCTCGAGGGCCTCGTGGCCTTCGCGGGCTCTCGCGAGAGGCAGGATGCGGTCGATGACGGGCTCAAAGATGCCCTGGGCGTAGAGTCCGGCGAGGTGGTGGTACTCGCCCTTGGACCCCATGGTGGAACCCAGAATCGACTGTGATTTGAAGAAGATATGGCGGAGGTTCACCTTCGCCTCGATGCCGGCGGTGGCGCCGCAGGTCACGAGCCGACCGCCCCACGCGAGACAGCGCAGGCTACCGGCGAAGACGTCGCCGCCGACGTGCTCGAAGATCACGTCCGCGCCACGTCCCCCGGTCATCGCTTTGATCCGCTTTGGCCAGTCGGCGTCAGCGGTGGAGATGGCCTCGTGGGCGCCCAGCTTGAGCGCGGCGTCGAGCTTGGCCTCGCTGCTGGCGGTCGCGATGACGCGGGCCCCGAGATAGCGGGCGATCTGGATGGCGGCCGTCCCGACACCGCTGCCCGCGGCTTGGACGAGGACCGTCTCGCCGCCGCGCAGCTCGGCCCGCGCCACGAGCATGTGCCACGCGGTCAGGAAGGTCAGCGACATCGCCGCGGCCTCGGGGTGCGAGAGGCGCTCGGGCTTGGGGATGACGTTCGCGCGCGGCACCTTCACGAGCTCGGCCATGCCGCCGTCGCAGGTCTCGCCGAGAATTCCGTATGAGCTGCACAGGTGGTCGACCCCGCCGACGCAGCGCGCGCACACGCCGCAGCTGATACCCGGCGCGACCATGACCGGGGCGCCGATCTCGAGGTCGGTGACGTTCGCGCCGAGGGCATAGACCTTGTCGGAGACGTCGGCCCCGGTGATAGCCGGGAGGTGGAAGGGCGCCCCCGGGACGCCGCGGCGGACCCAGATGTCGATGTGGTTCATCGCGACCGCTTTGACGCGCACGACGACCTCGCCGGGGCCCGCGACGGGGTCGGGGACGTCTTCGTATCTAAGGACCTCTGGTCCACCGTTTTCGCGAATGATGATGGCCTTCATAACTATGAACCTCCAAGGTGTCGTGTTAGCCATTTACCATGGACAGCGCGACACCAGAAGCTCCACATCACCCCGTATCGCGGACCTGGCTCGCAATTCCGACGGGGCTTATCCCCGGCCTCGGGCCTCTGCTGCGCGGCCAGCTGTCTCTCGGCGCGCTCTTCATCGCGGCGACCCTCTGGCTGCGCCTGATGCTGGCGGGCCACGCCGCCCCGACCGAGCGCGTCGATGCCTTCCTCTTCGGCGCGTTTGGCGCCACGGGCGGGCTGAAGAACCCCACGTTCGTCTTCATGACCCTCGTCGTCGTCGCGGTCCACGCCCTCGCGGCCTACGCTTGGCTACGTCCTCAAGCGGCCCAAAAGAAGGCCCAAAAGAAGGCCCAAAAGAAGGCCCCAAAGAAGGCCCCAAAGAAAGAGGCACAAGGTTCCTAAAAACCGTGTGCCCCTTAGGACTCAGCCAACTCGACTTCGTCGAAAACCCCAACCCAGCATAAGCTAGGTGGGCTTCATGATAGTCACTTCAGGCTTCCCACTTCAATTCGGGGCGATGAAGCCACCGGTGGGCCTGCACACCGTGACTAGGGACGAATCCCAGGGTCCTCGTACGGGCTGGAGTAAATAGACGAAATCGAGCTGTCAGAGAACTCCTGCAGGCTAACACCGGGATCCGCCGAGGTCACGCCTCTGGTCACACGAATCGACCTTTTCTGTGTCGACCACAGGTCCACACCGGCAGCAGTTGCGCGGTCTGTGGCGAGAAATTGAAAAAACCCGCAACCTTATCGGCTACGGGTCTTTGGTGCGAAAGGGGGGATTTGAACCCCCAAGGGCTTGCGCCCACTAGTACCTGAAACTAGCGCGTCTACCAATTCCGCCACTTTCGCGTGGTGATGTACTCACCGGATGTCGACCGCCTGAGGCGATCAACACCGTCTCTTCTGAGTGTCTCTTATGCTTTTTTCTTGCGCGCGGGCTTCGACGGGCTGGCCGCTGCGAGGTGCTCGGCCTTCTGACGCGCGTCACGGGCCTTCTTTTTGCCCTGTGACTTGCGCTGACGCATCTTCAAACTGTCTGATCCACGACCCATCTTGCTCTCCGGTGTGCGTCTTATGCACAGTCTGCGGCGCTCAGCAGCGCTCGTCCGATTTCGAAGCGTGTGTTTATTGTTTTTCGGGCCGTTTGAAAAGAAGAAAGTGAGAGCCGGAGCGTTTTGCGGTGCGGCGGCTACAGCGGCAACCGAAAGACTTTGAGGTCCGCGAAGCTCACGTCCGAGAGCCAGTTGTTGAACCCGATCCACTGGCCCCGCATCGGCTCGGCGTCGACGAAGGTGTAGAGGACCTCGCCATCTCGGACCCAATCCAGACGCCCGCCACGACGGATGATCGCGTAGCTATAGGTCCGCCCCTCGGCGACCTGTTTTGCGGGGGCACGCCGGTCATCAGCCGTGTGCTCGCCGAGGCGGGCGATGGTGTCGTATTGGTTCGACCACCCACCGTTGATGAAGGAGTAGCCGGATTCGTGCTTGGGGCCGGACGCGAAGGCCTCGAGCTTGATGTCGCCCGGGAAGGTCCTTTTTTTGGGCGGGTTGACGCTCTTCGCGCGGAACTCGATGCGAAGGGGTACGTCGCCCTCAGGCAGGGCCTTGAGCCAGATACCCTGGTTTTTGGCGTCGTCGTTTCTGAGCCAGCTACCTTCGATTCGCCACACCGAGGGCGCCGCCTCGTCCTTTAGGCGCTCGGTCTCGGCGCCGCTGGGAAGGGCCCCACCGGCGAAGGACTCCTCAAAGATGAGCTCGCCCCCCTTGAGCGCCGCGAGGGTCGACGCCCGATCCGCTTCGGCCGAGGCGGCCACCTCTCGCTCGGCCTGGGCCACGGACTCGGCGGTGACGCGCGCCGGGATGGTCTTCTTTTCGCAACCGGAGGTCCCGACCGCGCAGAGCGCCGCCAAGCCCACTATCAATTTTGATCTTGAGGAAGGTCTGCAAGTCCGCATGGGGTCTACTCTCAAGGGGTATGGGGTCCCGCGTGCTTCACCGAGCGTCAGTCCTTGGGGCCGAGATCGGCGCCAGGAAGGGGCGGGGGAAGGGAAGGGGATAGCCCCGGTGAGCGAATCGAGGGGATAGCCGGAAGGGTCAGGTTTGACCGGGGCTCGGAGTGGGGTCTCTCCGGTGCGCGTGGGCGGTCGCCGGACGTCGGTGTTGGGATCGAGCCAGGCGGTTTTGACGAGACCGCGGCGCGCTGCTGACCTGGACGAAGCCCGATGCCGGTCGGCGGGTGAGGCAGGAGCGCCGGGCGCTCGTTCTGGGGGCGAGTCGAAGGACCTTCGCTGGTCGCGGGGTCATAGGACAACAGGCCGAGGGCGCCGGTGGTGGCTGCGGCGTGCTCGAGGCGGCTGGCGAGCAGCGAGGCGATACCTTGCGCGACCTTTAAGAGCAGGAGCGGCTTTTGCACGGCCGAAGACAGAAAAATAGCCCGCGGAATATAGGCTAGCTGTGCCGGACCATGGCGCGAAGCGGCCGCGCGATAGGGCGCCGACCTGTCAACGAGGAGGGCCTCCTCAGCGACGATCGAGCCCTGAACGAGGGTCTTGAGGCCTGTCGGATTGCGGGGGTCTTGAAGCACCAAGTCTCCACGCAAGAGGATGAACATCCCCGACAGCTGCGTGCCGAACTCGAAGAGCATCTCTCGCGGCGCGAGGTTCATGCGCTCAGCGCCGTCGCAGACGCGGGCGACCTCAGCGTCGTGGAATCCCCGAAAGAGCGAGTGTGAGCGCGCCGCGCCGAAGGCCTCGCGGGTGAGGGTCAGCGAGGGGTCGATGGCCTCGCCCTGGCTGATCCCTATCTGCAGGACCACGGCGGTGATGTTGTCGGGACCACCGGCGTCGTTCGCGAGTTCGATAAAGCGGGCTGTGATCGCGTCTAGGACCGGCAGCTCCATCACCTCATGCAGCCACGGGTCGGGAACGGGGCCATGCAGCCCGTCGCTGGCGAGGAGGAAGCGGTCTCCGTCACGGAGCTCGATCGAGGCCACGTCGACCTCGACGGTCGGATTCACGCCGACTGCGCGCGTGATCTGGTTTTTGATCTTGTCGCCGACGGCCTCCATCGTGGCCGCAGAGACCTTGAGGCCGCGCTGCATCTCGTTGATGAGCGAGTGATCGTCGGTGATCTGATCGAAACGGTCGGCCTGGAGCCGATAGATCCGGGTATCGCCCACATGAGCGATATAGCCGCGCGTCCCGACGACCAAGAACAGCGACAGGGTCGTCCCCATGCCACGGGCCATCTGGGCCAGGCGACCGCGCTCGTGGATGCGTTCGTTCGCCAAGTGCACCGCGGCCGTGAGCATCTGGAGGACCTCAGGACGCTCGGTGGTCTCGTCGGCAAAGATCTCCAACAGCTCGCGGTGTTCGCGGACGTGCTCGCGGACGACGTTCACCGCCGTCGCGCTAGCGATCTCGCCGCCATGATGCCCACCCAACCCGTCACAGACGATGTAGAGCTTGAAACGCCTATCAACGAGGAAGTTATCCTCGTTGTGCTCGCGCGACCGACCGATATCCGTACGGGCGGAAAAGAGCACGGCGACTTCATGCCGAAAGTCTGTGTTTGCCGGGTGAGTCAAGACACCCTTTATGGTTGGACCGCAGTGCCGAACCCCGTCGGCGTCTAAGCGGTGGTGTGCGGTTTTTCCGGTGCTGGGATCTTTGAGTTGCTGGTACCGAAGGTCGGGCTCGAACCGACACGAACATTCCTGCCCACTGGATTTTGAGTCCAGCGCGTCTACCTATTCCGCCACTTCGGCAACTCGGACGAGCATAGCCAGCTTTGACGCCCTGTCAACGCCGTCTGGCAGGCGTTGTGAATAAAAAGGGCGGGTCCGCGCGCAACCACGCGGCCTCAAAGGCTTGCGCGCGAGGCAAGCTCGTGAAAGGGTCGCGGCCATGAACGTCGCATATAATGTCGGTTTTATCGGGGTCGGGAACATGGGGGAGGCCATCGTGCGTGGCCTCAAGAGGCGCTCGCCTGAGGTCCGCGTCGCCCTCTTCGACCCCGACCTCGCCAAGACTGCGCCCCTCGTCGAGGCCTTAGGCTGCGTCGCCCTCTCGAACGCGCGCGCGGTAGCCGCGGCGTCAGAGGTGATTGTGCTGGCCGTCAAGCCGGGCGGCATCACGCCCCTTCTCCGGGAATTACGCGGCGCTCTGGGGCACCGCCCGACCATCGTCTCGGTCGCGGCGGGCGTATCGTTGGCCGCGATGGAGCACGCAGTAGGCGGGGAAGCGGTCATTGTTCGATCTATGCCGAACACTCCCTGCCTCGTCGGCCGAGGTGTCACCGCCATCGCGGTCGGGCAGGGTGCGGACGAGGGCCGCGCAGCCGCCATCCGCGACGTCTTGAGCGCCGTCGGGATGGTCGTCGATGTCGCCGAGAGCCAGCTGGACGCTGTGACGGCGCTGTCCGGCAGTGGTCCGGCCTATGTCTTTCGCTTCATCGAGGGGTTAATCACCGGCGGGGTCGCGCTTGGCCTAGACCGAGAGCTCGCGACCCAGCTCGCCATCGCGACCGTCGGCGGCGCCGCTGCGCTGGCGGAAGAGTCAGACGACGCGCCCGACGTTTTGCGGGCCCGGGTGACCTCGCCGGGTGGGACGACCGCCGCCGCGATCAGGTCCTTTGACGCGCAAGGTCTCGTCGCGATGGTCACGACCGCGATGGCCGCTGCGGCCGCACGGAGCGTCGAGATGACGGCCCAATTCAGCGCGCTTGAGGGCGACGCATGAGCCGGCTCGCACCCGGAATCATCACGAGGCTGGCGGGGCTCGGCGGGGAACACCCTATCGCTGTGTTGGACATCGATCTGACCCTCATCGAGAACGCGCCACGGACCCGCGCCCTGCTGGCGGATTTTTGTCGGCTCCATCTACCGGACGACCCCGCGATGGCCACGAGGGCGGAGAACTTAGATCTTGTGTTTTCTATTCAACAGAATGCTGTCGCGCTCGGCATCCCCGAGGCACTGCACGCCAAGGTCTTCCCGTTTTGGTGGGAGGCCTTCTTCCACCCGAAGTATCTCAAACACGACGTCCCCCTCGAGGGCGCGGTCGCAGCGGTCGCGGCCCTCGTCGCCACGGACATCAGCGTCGTCTATCTTACGGCGCGCCCATGCACGCTGACATCCTCGACCTGCGAAGCGCTCGCCGAGCTCGGCTTCCCGATCGGCGTCGTTGGCACGACCCTCGTCACAAAGGATGACCCTGCCGAGGCCGACCACGACTTCAAGGCGCGCGCCCTCGGGTGGATCGGCCGGCTCGGACACCCCGTCCTCGTCGCCGACAACGAACCCTCGCACGTCAACGCGATGCACGCGGCTTTTCCTAAGGCGCTCGCTGTCCACGTCGCGACGCGTCACTCGAGCCCCTCGCCGCGACTCGCCCCGGGAATCGAGGTCCACGCCCAGCTGGCCCACGCGGTCCTGTCTTCAGACCCATAGCGCGGCTAGCGACACCCCGGAGCGGCCGCTCGGTCGCCGCCTCGCGGTGTTTTCGGCATGCAAGCGCGGCGCGGTTATGGCAAAAGCCTCTGGTTAAAGGTTGCGGCCGACCCCGCACCACCCGGCGAAGGAGAGACCCAATGACGTGGGACCGAGACGGCATGGCGCGGCGCGCAGCCCAAGAGATCAGACCCGAGACCGTCGTCAACCTTGGCATCGGGATCCCGACCCTAGTCGCGAACCACATTCCCGAGGGCGCAGGCGTCATGCTCCACTCGGAAAACGGCCTCCTAGGCATGGGGCCCTTTCCCTACGAGGGCGACGAGGACCCGCACATCATCAACGCTGGCAAGCAGACGGTCACCATCGTCGCTGGCGGCAGCACCTTTGATTCGACGCTATCCTTCGCGATGATCCGCGGCGGACACGTCGATCTCGCGATCCTCGGCGCCATGGAGGTCGCGGCCAACGGCGACATCGCGAACTGGAGCGTGCCTGGCAAGCTCACGACCGGCATGGGCGGGGCGATGGACCTCGTCAGCGGCGCGCGGCGCGTCATCGCGGTGATGATGCTGCGCGATCGCGAGGGCACGGCCAAGCTCGTGTCGCGCGTAGGATTACCGCTGACGGGCGCGGAGTGCGTCACCCGCGTCATCACCGAGGTCGGCGTCTTCGACCCGACCGGCGAGGGGTTCCGGCTCGTCGAGCTTGCCCCGGGCGTCTCCCGCGCCGACCTTGGGAGCGACTGGCCCCTCCTAGATATCTAGAGACACCCTTCAAGTCGTGAATGAATCACCATTCAGTCGCGACCTTTCTGACAGCGAGGCAACTATGACCGCATCTACCCGACCGCCCCTCGAGAGCCTCTTCGCGACCAAGATCCCCGTCCTCGACGGCGCGATGGGCTCGATGCTGCAGCGCTATAAGCTGACCGAGAAGGACTTTCGCGGCGAGCGCTTTGCCGACCACCCGAAGGACCTCCGGGGAAACTCGGATCTCTTGTCGCTGACACGCCCAGATGTGGTCCGCGAGATCCACGACGCCTACCTCGACGCGGGCGCGGACATGCTTGAGACGAACACGTTCACCGCGACTACGATCGCCCAGGCGGACTACGATCTCGCGCACCTCGCCTATGAGCTCAACGTCGCTGGCGCCCGCCTCGCCCGCGAGGCTGCGGACGCGTTCACGGCCAAGGACCCCTCGCGGCCGCGCTACGTGCTGGGGTCGATTGGACCACTGAACCGCACCTTGAGCCTGTCTCCGGATGTCAACGACCCGGGCTATCGCGCGGTCACCTTCGACGAGGTCCGCATCGCGTATACGGAACAAATCGAAGGACTTATCGACGGTGGCTCGGATGGTCTCTTGATCGAGACGGTCTTCGATACGTTGAACTCCAAGGCCGCGATCGTCGCAGTTGAAGAGGTCTTTGAGAAGCGCGGGATGCGTCTGCCGGTGCTGATCTCGGTCACCATCACCGATCTGTCCGGGCGGACCCTGTCCGGCCAAACCGTCGAGGCATTCCTCTTGTCGGTCGCCCACGCGAACCCGCTGACTATCGGCATTAACTGCGCCCTCGGCGGTCGCGAGATGCGCCCCTTCGTCGAAGAGCTCGCGAAGCTCTCGCCGTTCCGCATCATGGTCTACCCGAACGCGGGTCTGCCGAACGCCTTTGGCGGCTATGACGAGACGCCGGCCATGACGGCCGAGATTCTGCGTGAATTCGCCGAGCTCGGTTGGTTGAACGCGGCCGGTGGTTGCTGCGGGACGACCCCAGACCACATCCGCGCGGTCGTCAATGCCCTGGCCGGTATGGCCCCGCGGATCCTGCCCGCAGCGACGCCCATGCAGACGACCAGCTGTTACGCGGGTTTGGAGCCCTATATCATTCGTGCTGAGACGAACTTCACGATGATCGGCGAGCGCACGAACATCACCGGCAGCAAGAAGTTCGAAAAGCTCATTAAAGACGAAAACTATGACGCAGCGTTGAGCGTCGCGCGCCAGCAGGTCGAGGACGGCGCCAACATCATCGACGTCAATATGGATGAGGGTCTCATCGACGGTGTGGCCGCGATGACGCGCTTTTTGAACCTCATCGCCGCCGAGCCGGACATCGCGCGGGTCCCCGTGATGGTGGACTCGTCGAAGTTCGAGGTTATCGAGGCCGGGCTCAAGTGCTTGCAGGGCAAAGCGATCGCGAACTCGATCTCGCTTAAAGAGGGCGAAGAGACCTTCTTGCACCATGCGCGCATTGTGCACCGCTACGGCGCAGCCGTCGTCGTGATGTGCTTTGACGAGCAAGGCCAGGCCGTGACGACCGCGCACAAGGTCTCCATCGCCGAGCGCGCTTATCGCCTGTTGACGGTCGAGGTCGGGTTCTCGCCGCACGACATCATCTTCGACCCCAATATCCTCGCCATCGCCACGGGCATCGAAGAGCACAACGACTACGGCGTCACCTTCCTTGAGGCGACCCGCCTCATTAAGGCCGCGTGCCCCGGCGTGCGCATCTCGGGCGGCGTGTCGAATCTCAGCTTTAGCTTCCGCGGCAATGACGTCGTGCGCGAGGCGATGCACGCTTGTTTTCTATACCACGCGATCGGCGCCGGGATGGACATGGGCATCGTCAACGCGGGCCAGCTGGCCGTCTACGACGAGATCCCGAAGGCCCTCCTAGAGCACGTCGAGGACGTCGTGCTTAACCGCCGCGAGGACGCGACCGAGCGCCTCGTCACCTTCGCGGACACCGTGGCGGCCAAGGGCAAGAAGATCAAAGTCGAGGTCGAGTGGCGCTCGTGGCCTGTCGATAAGCGCATCGCGCACGCGCTCGTCATGGGTGACCTCACCTACATCGACGAAGACACCGAAGAGGCCCGCCTTGCGTTGGGCCACCCGCTCAACGTCATCGAGGGACCGCTGATGGCGGGCATGCGCGTCGTCGGGGACCTCTTTGGCGCGGGCAAGATGTTCCTGCCCCAGGTCGTGAAGTCGGCGCGCGCGATGAAGAAAGCCGTCGCGTGGCTACAGCCCTACATGGAAGCCGCGGCCGGCGAGGGCGCCGCGAAGACCCGCGGCACTGTCCTGATGGCGACCGTCAAGGGCGACGTCCACGACATCGGCAAGAACATCGTGGGCGTCGTCTTGCGCTGCAACAACTATGAGGTCATCGATCTCGGCGTCATGGTCCCGACGGCCAAGATCCTCGAAGAAGCCCGGACAAAAAATGTCGATATCATTGGACTGTCTGGCCTCATCACGCCTTCGCTCGACGAGATGGTCTACGTCGCGAGCGAGATGAAGCGCCTCGGCATGAAGCTACCGCTTATGATTGGTGGTGCAACTACATCGCGCAAACACACCGCCGTGCGTGTGGCGCCCGCCTACGATGGCCCGGTCATCCATGTGCTCGACGCGTCGCGGGCCTCGGGTGTCGTCACGTCGCTGCTCTCCGAGGAAAAGCGCGGGGACTTCCTCGCGCAGATCGCCGCCGAGTTCGAAGACGACCGCGCGCGCTTCGCCAACCGCCGGGCGGCCCCCATGGTGCCTATCTCTGAGGCGAAGAGGCGGCGGCAGACGCTGGCGTTCGGGCCCGCCGTGCCCACCTGGACGGGGGCGCGCCTGCTCGCCGACATCCCGCTCGAGACGCTGGTGCCCTATATCGACTGGACCGCGTTCTTCCACGTCTGGGATCTTAAGGGCACCTTCCCCGCGATCCTCGAGGACGTGCGCCTTGGCGAGACCGCGCGAGACCTTTATGAGACCGCGCAAGAGCTGATGAAGCGCATCGTGGCCGAGAGGTGGTTACAGGCCAAAGCGACGGTGGGGATCTTCCCCGCCAACCGCGAGGGCGACGACATCCTGATCTACGCCGATGAGACGCGGGAGACGGTCGTGGCGCGGATGCCGATGCTGCGTCAGCAACGCGAGAGGCCGGGCGACGATCCAACTTACACGTCCCTGTCCGACTTTATCGCGCCGGTCGGCACGCCGGATTGGCTCGGCATGTTCGCCATCACGGCCGGCCATGGCACCGCTGAGCACGCCAAACGCTTTGAAGATGCTGGCGATGACTACTCGGCCATCCTCGTCAAGGCCCTCGCGGACCGCCTCGCGGAGGCCGGCGCCGAGTGGCTCCACCACGAGACCCGCCTCGCGTGGTACGCGCCGGACGAGACCCTCACGATGGCGGCCATGCACCGCGAGAAATACTCGGGTATCCGCCCGGCGCCGGGCTATCCGGCCTGCCCGGACCACACGGATAAGTGGAAGATCTTCGAGCTTCTGGGGGCCGAGCGCGCAGGCATGGCGCTGACGGAGCACCTCGCGATGTCGCCCGCGGCCTCGGTGTCGGGCTTCTACTTCGGGCACCCCGAAGCCCACTACTTCACGATCGGGCCCATCGGCCGCGATCAGCTTGACGACTACGCCAAGCGCAAGGGCTGGGACCTCGCGACCGCCGAGCGCTGGCTGGCGCCGAACCTTGAAGGCTAAAGCCTGACATAACGTCAGACCACAAGGCCGGCCTCAGTGATGAGGCCGGCCTTGTCGTCTTAGGGTGGCGTCTGACGGATGCTGTCTGCACGGGACAGACACAATACTGTGGAGATGGGCCCGGTTTTTGAACCGTGTGGCGTTTAGGGAATCGCCGCCGCAATATCATTCGAGAATCGCTCGGCTTGTGTGCATCGCTTTCGCACGATAGCCCATGCGGCCGTGATCTGACTCTCAAGCGCACGATACTCGCGCGTTGTCTTTTTCACGCGTTCGCCTTTGGGGAGCGCCGTGAGTTGGGCCGCGAGATTGAGGTTGCACTCGACATCGTGCAAAAGACGATGCTCATGATTGAACAACGCCGAGACCAGCCACGTATCGATAGCTTTCGAGGGCACGCAGAGCACTGTTTTCGGTCCGAGGCTTTGAAGTCCCGACCACGAAAACAGGCATGCGCGCATCGCATCTGCGCTTCCATTCGGTGGCGGACACGAGACATGGTTCGGAAGGTGTGGCCATCCGTGATGCGTCGCGAGCATTGCGACCTCCGGGCTCACGTCTGCGTAGGTGAACTCGGCGACGTCTGCGTCCACATGAAGGATGAAGAGATCGAATCCTGGCAGTGCTGGGTCGTTCTCGAACTGCGTTTGGCTGCGCGACGCAAAAGCAAGACACCAACGCAGGACGCCACCCCAGCCAGTGGCCGAAGTGGGACGGGTGGGTTCCGGCTGAAGCTGTGTGAGGACGAACGGACCGGGAAGTAGGGCCCGCAACGCCGCCTCAATGACGATCGCGTCGGTGGGACCCTCTGCCACCAAAGCCACGCGGAGGTTAGACATTGGGTACCGCTCCGAGGTGTCCCATCGCCCAGAGTCGCGAGAGCGGGTATTGCTCGTTAAGTCTCTGTAGCTCGGGCGAGACCTCGATGCGCCGGACGATGGTGTGCCCCTGGCTGTTGCGCTCCACAGCGAAGAGCCGGACATCTTGGTTGTCGAGGTCGAGGCCGTCTAGCACTGTGGGATTATGCGCCGTAAAGAGGAGCTGCCGTTCGGGATTTCCGGCGCGAAGCCACTTGTCGAGCCGCGCGACCAACCGCGTCACCAGACGTGGGTTCAATGCCGAGTCGAGATTGTCGATCGCGAAAACGGATGGTGATGCTGACGACAAACAGAGGACCGCAGCGAAGAGGACGTACAGCGCGCCCTCGCTCGCGTCGTAGGCTGTGAGCGTGTTACGCGACGCGGCCATGAAGCGATCGGTGAACTTTAGCACCTGCTTCGCGCGCGGGATTGCGGGTGAGAGCAGCGCGCCCGCAGACTCGGTGGCGCTCACATCGCTGACCCAATCGATTAGGTCCAACACTTCGTCCAGGCGCTCCTCGTCGACGACTCGCTTGAGCGCCTCGAAGCCCTCGGCGAGACCGCCGCCGACAAGCCCAACAGGCGCCCGCGTTTGCGAGTCCTGCACCGTCCCGCGTAAGGCCGGCGTATTGGGGGTGTAGATCGCGTAGCCCTGCAGCGCCTTCAAGAGGAGTGACGCTGGGCTATCGACTTCTAACTCGACGATCTTTAGCGCGGAGAGTCCCGCCGTTGGATCGAGATTGTCCTTGCCGCTCCGTATTCCGCGACTGACGACCTCCGTGTCTCCAGACGAGAGAAACTCAGTCTTGAACGACCACGCTGGCTCTGGCTTTTCGAGCGGATTCAGGAGCGACACGCGGAAGGTCGCAGCGGGTTCACCACGTGCATCGAGGGTGATGTGCGGGGGGATCTGCGTGCCGGCGAAAGAGGTCTTGAACAGGCGCGGCAGCCCCGCGCGCACGCCGCGGCGAACGATAGCTTCGTCATCCACGCGCCCCGAGGCGGCCGCGCTCAGCACGCCGACGGCCTCGAGCACGTTGCTCTTCCCCACGCCGTTGGCGCCGATGAAGCAGTTCACCCGACCGAGGGCGAGCGTTTGGTCGACGATGGACTTGAAGCCCTTAATATGAATCTCGCGAACTCTCATGCGGCGCTCCCCATTTTGTCGCGTTGGCTGGTGACCGCCGTCGCGATGAGCGGCGCGCGGCACACCCTAAGTGCGTGATGATGCGTTCGAGAGGGTCGTAATCCTTGTCATCTCGTCGTTCGAACCCGAACTGAAGGGGGGAACTTCTGTCCAGCAGGACGACGTCGAACTTCCGGGCTGCCCTGTCGGGCCTGTCGGCGCGAGTAGATGAAAGGAACGCCCTCTAAGCCGGGGCGACGATGACGCCCTTCTCGCTTGCGGTCAAGCGGACTCCAGCACGAGGGGCGCGGAAACAAAGGGGCAACAGCTCGACGAATGGTCGACGCGAATCGTGGCGTGGAGGCGGTCGTGAATCGATCTGACCCAGGGGTTGGCATCGATTTGTGATTGTTGACCGGAGCCATCCCTTGGGCCTTTTCGGAAAGGCGAAAGAGGACGCTGACGATGTCTTGGGCCTTTCCGGAAAGGCGAAGGAGGACGCTGACGATGCCTCGGGACTTTCTGGAAAGGCGAAGGAGGACGCTGACGATGCCGCGGGACTTTCTGGAAAGGCGAAGGAGGACGCTGACGATGCCTCGGGACTTTCTGGAAAGGCATAGAAAGCCACGATGGAAAGGATCGAGGTCTTTCGGTCTGACCTCGACGTACCCCACCAGACCACCGCTATCAGAGGCGCAAGACGCGGCAGCCAAGCTAAGGAAATCCTCCATATTACCGTAGCTTATGTACGGGCGGGGCTTGTCCCCGCCCTCGCCGCCAGCCTCGGCGCGTCTCACGAGCCCCACGACGTCGCCCTCTTTCTGATGCGCTGCATCTTCTGTACGTTCGCCGAAGACGTCGACGTCGACGTCGACCTCTTCCACGACAGCCGGTTCACCGCCCTCCTCAAAAGGGACGCGCCGCAAACGGCGCGTCCCTTACCTCTCGTTAGCCAAACAGTGAGCGATCCCATGAAAACACCAGTGACCGTATTTCTCCTGCTCCTGTTTTTTGGAGCGGCGGCGTCCTGCCGTGCGGAGCAAGACGTCGAGTGGGAGGTGCTCAACGAGGAAGCGAAGTCGCTCTACCAGAAGGGCGAGTATGACCGCGCTGCGGTGGTAGAAAAGAAGGCGCTTGATGTGGCCGAAAAAACGGTGGGCTCGGACCATCCCAATGTAGCCGAGAGCCTGAACAACCTCGCGTTGCTCTAAAAGACCCAGGGCCAGTACGCGCAGGCCGAGCCGCTCTACAAGCGCGCTCTAGCGATGAAGGAGAGGGCCCTCGGTCCGGACCATCCCTATATGGCAGGGGAGCTGAACAACCTCGCGGAACTCTACGGCACCCAGGGCCAGTACGCGCAGGCTGAGCCGCTCTATAAGCGCTCGCTGGCGATCGACGAGAAGGCCCTCGGCCCGGACCATCCCGAAGTAGCCACGAGCCTTGAGAACATGGCCGCACTCTATCGAAAAATCGGCCGTGCTAAAGAAGCAAAATCACTGGAGATACGCGCGGCTCGTATCCGTGCAATCACGCGATGAATGCGGCCAACTCGGAGCCCTGCTGCGTCGCGAGGGACTTTGGGCTCGCACCTGACTGACTGGCTCCCAGAGCCTGACGGAGAGTCATCTGACAAAACGTCAGAAATGACAACGCCGGCCCTATCTCTGAGGCCGGCGGCTTTTGTCCGTGCGTGGCCTTAGGCGGGCCGTGGCAGGGTCGTGCGATGCTCGATGAGGTCCCGGTGCTCGCGGGCCTCGAAGACGCGCTTCACGAAGATGCCCGGTAGATGCACCGCGTCGGCCGGGATCGCGCCGACGGGCACGAGCTCGTCGACCTCGGCGATGGTAATTCGCCCAGCCATCGCCATGGCGATCTGGAAGTTCTGGGTCGCCCCATGAAACTGCAAGTTTCCGTAGGCGTCGCCGCGGGCTGCGCGCACGAAGGCATAGTCGGCCGTCAACGCGGCCTCCAAGACGCACTTACGCGCCCGGCCATCAGGCCCGGTAAAGGTGCGCTCTTCCTTGCCCTCGGCGACGACGGTCCCCGCCCCCGTCGGCGTGAAGAAGGCCGGGATCCCGGCGCCACCCGCGCGGATGCGCTCGGCGAGGGTGCCTTGAGGGATTAGCTCGACGTCGACGGCCCCAGAGGCGTGCTGCGCTTGGATATCGGGGTTGCCCCCCATGAACGAGCCCTTCCACGCCTTGACCTGGTGCTGCTGCAAGAGGATCGCGAGGCCTTTGCCCATGTTGCCGCAATTATTCGAGATGATCGTCAGGCCTTGGCGCCCGGAGGCCGCCAAAGCGTCGATCAAGTGCTCGGGATTGCCGCA
>Ga0105050_10002991_pt1 | contig 23758 bp, 18 predicted proteins | sample FRY01_FD_78088 | JGI IMG/M metagenome (GOLD analysis project Ga0105050, IMG submission 78088) | Freshwater microbial communities from Lake Fryxell liftoff mats and glacier meltwater in Antarctica - FRY-01 | ecosystem: Environmental > Aquatic > Freshwater > Ice > Glacier meltwater ...
GAGAATTTGGAAAAGTTCTATATTCGGACAGGACCATCATCCACGGAACTTCACGGAAATCAGATTCACGAATACATAAAGCAAAGATTTTGATGCCTTCGTCAAACGGCGACTCCGAGGACACACTCGTCGAAGAACCGAGCCCGCAGTTGGGGCAATGGCAACAAAAAAAGCACTGCTGGGCAATTAAAAAAAGCACTGCCGAGAACTTATATTCTCGGCAGTGCTTCGTAAGTGGGCGATGAGGGACTCGAACCCCCGACATTCTCGGTGTAAACGAGACGCTCTAGCCAACTGAGCTAATCGCCCATCTGAGTTCGTAAGTTATCGATTCTATGCCCCTTTGTCAATTAGGCGAATTCGATTGTTCTATGAAAATATTACGAATTTTAGACAGTTGCTGTGTAAAAACAATTCTGCCATCCTACAAGAGTGTCGGTGTCGGTCTGGGTTCGCGAGAATCTTCCGCTGTTTGCAAATAAGGATTGAAAGTCAGGTTCTCACACCTAACTTTGATCTTTTGGGATTGGCTGTTGCTGTTTATGGAATTCTATTTTTTTGCCTTGACTTGGTTTCATGTAGCGACGGGTTTAATCTTCTGTGGTTTGCCTGTTCTGGCGTTTGGCGAAGTCCTTCGCTTGAAGCGTTCAGATTGGAATTTTGTGCAGGAGACGGTTCAGCATTCGATCGCGTTTGGGGTGGCAACGATGGCGATTGGTGTTCTGATTGGCGGGGCTAAGTGGGATCGTTCGTTTGAAGTCACTTGGGATCTGCTGCGTAGTCGATGGGTTTTCGCGTTTATTGAATTTGGGTTTTCGGTCGCGTTACTTCTTTCTATTGTTCACTTGTTTGTGCAGCCGCCTAAGACGAAAGTCAAAGCTTGGGTTGCCGGTTCAATCTTGTTGGTGGCGGCAACCAATTTGATTTATCACTTTCCCTCTTTGATGGTGATTAGCCGCGCGGTTCGAATGGAGCCCGAATTGTTGTCACCTGGAAAACACGCTCGCGATCTGATCTTTGGCGCCCCGTACTTTTGGCGTTGGATTCACATAGCGGTTGCCAGCATTATGTTTTCTTCCGTCTGGGCTCGATTTGGTTTGGCAATGGAAATTGCATCGCTGTTGCGAAGTTCGCCCGAGGTTCCGACTGGTAATCCGCAAGGCAGTATTTCGTTGAAATCGGCGGCGGTTGTGTCGGCCCAACAAGCGATGCCCAACGATAGCGTGGCAGCGAAATTCGCCGCTTTGGATCAAGTGGATCGCCGAATGAGAGTCTGGCTGCTTAGCGGGCTTGTGGGACTTTGGACCACCGGTTTGCTTGTATTACTGAACTTGCCGATCGTGCAATTAAATCGCATCGCCCAGCTTGGCGGGGGCAAGTCGAATTTGTTGATGATTGGAGTGGTGTTGGCAACCTGGGTGGGTTTGCGCTCGTTAATGGAATCCAACGGTCGCCAAGTGTTATGGCGACTGTTGGATTTGTTCTTAATGTTGGCCACCGTCGCGATGATGGTGTTAAACGCAAACGCTTAAAGTCTGACGTCGTTAAGCAGCACACTATCGGTGCCAGCCACGTTATTGCCACGAATCTTGTTTCGCTGTCGGCACTACCAAGCCCAATCGGTTCGGTTGCTGTTATAGCCTTTTTGTTGGTAGTAAAGTGGATAGGACTTTGCCCCGAAATCACCGTAGCGATAGGCGGGGCGAGTGATCGTAAGTGTCGGTGGCAATGCTTGAGGGCTGGGTCGGTGGAAACTTCTGGCTTGCATGCAGTGGTGGCAATGACAGTTGTGATTGATCGGTGCATAGCTGTTTTGCCCTGGGTAACTGCGATCCAAGCTGCTGGTCGAACTGTTTGGCCGGGAACCACGAGGCTGAGTGGGCGGTTGCGCAGAAGACTGCGGAGCAAACTGTGGATTTTTCACCGCAGGCGTATTCGTTTCCAGCCCGGAACTTGATCGATGCTGGGAATTGAAGCCTGCATTCAAACTTGGGGTCGTGTTTGAGGTCCCGCGAGTAGATTTCTGGGCAGATGACGGTTCACCTTGACGGCGGTTGGGGTATTCGAGTTCGCGATTTTCAATTGAATCCGATGTGAGTAAGTCATCTTGGACGAAGCCAAAGTCATCTTGATAGAACGCATTGAATGGCGATTGCGAATCGATCAAGTCTTGTGAAAATGTCGGTGATGTGGTCAGGAAAACGAATGCCAGTGAAAGCCAAACGGCAATTAAAGGGGTCTTGTACCCAGGATCGATTTGCTTGGCCACGATAACTCCGCCGTCGAAAAATGACTGAAATTGCCCGTTGGAGTCTAGGATACGCGCGGCGCGGCGTGTTGGCTGTGGGCCAACTTTCTCGGGTGCGTATCGTTGTGATTGAAAAGATGGCAGGATCTTCGGATAATTCCTATCGTAAGGGGCGTTGTGTAGGCAGCCTGGGGTGCGAAAACCATTGCGGTCATGCTCGAGGTCTGTAACTTTGTTATAGTTAAGAACGAGTCCAGGTATGCTTCTTTGAACTGATGTTGCTAGATTGAATTATGCCCATTGAGATCGCCTGCGGAAACTGCATGAAGGCCTTCGGTGTTGAAGCCGAATGGGCGGGTATGGCGGTCGAGTGCCCATTCTGTGAAACGGCGGTCCAGGTACCGGATGAAGTCCAGCAGTATGCTGTTGAATCTCCGCCCACGTTTGAGGTCACATCTGAAGAGTCCACATCTGATGACGGGGAGTCTACATCCGAAGTAGGTGAAACGACCTGGCCATTGGATGCAATCGCGAGTGCCGGTAAACCGTCGGCTCCCGACTTTGGTTCGATTGTGTTTCGCGATCAGTCGGCAGAGGATGAATTTCCTGGAATTCGGATCCAGACCGAGGTAACATCCCAATCCCCGGGAACCGAAGGTAATGAAACGAACGCTGCCGAGGGGAAGAGGCGTACGGCGACGAGTTTGGACTCGAGTTTGAAAAAGACGCCAGCACAATCGGGCAAACAACGTCAACAGACAGAAGGTCAACCTGACAAAAGTTTGGGCGGTGTTGAAGGTTCGGGAAAAAGAGGCCAGTCGAACATCCCGGCCAAGGATCCGAACGCCTCAAGTTTGCGGCGAAAGAAGCAGATGCCGCCGCAGGATGAACGTCAATCGCGATGGAAGTTGACCGAAGGTGGCAAGGTACCGTCGACCGATTCTTCGGTTGCATCGGAACAGGTAAATTCTGATTTGCAAGCGACCAGGACGGCATCGGTTGAATTGCCGGTGCTGAAATCGGACGACTTATCGGCTAAGGGCATTCAATTGCCTGCGAGTGATAAGGTGGATCCGTCCAAGGGTAGCTTGGCCAAGCCGGACGGCCTGGAAGTGCAGGCCAACTGTGATCAAGTGCCTACCAATGGTAACGCGATTCGGGCGACCGGCACTACTTCTGAGGCCACTACTACTCAGGCCACTACTACTCAGGCCGCGGTTGCAGGGCAAAACCAACGATCGGACGAGAATAAACGTGCTGCGGTTCCTAGGACCCCGACGACTCCCGTGAAGACCCCTCCGAAGACTTCGGCGGTGAAGGTGAAGCGAGAACAGTCTGAAACAGTTGCCAAGCCCGACCAAGAGGACTCGCCGATTGTAAATGTTTCAACTGGTTCTGGTTCGAAACAGGCGGTAACGGAAAAACACTTATCTGAACAGCGTGTACTGGAAGATGATGTGCCAGGTGATCGCGGTTTGGGGATCCAGGAGAACCGTGTTCTTCGACCCGCGAAGTTGCCCATCAGTTACCGTAATTCAGTTTCAATTTCCGAAAAGCATTTAGCCGCCACGGGACCTTTAGGGATTGTGGTGCGCAGTGGAGTGACTGAAATTGAATATCAAGGGCAGAAGGTTTTGTTGCGAGATCAGCCAGTCTTGAAAAAATTCTACGGACTGCTGGCCTTTATCGTCTCTGTGGTATTCTTGGTTTTGGTGCTGGCGTGGTTGTCGTATAGGTCCAGTTAGCTTCGCAGTAGTGGTTCTTTAATTGTAGATTGGCGGGCCGGTTGGTGCGGCAGGTCCGCTGCAATTCCAGTAGAAGAACGAAAAAACGCTTCGTAAACTGATTGTTTTACGAAGCGTTTTTAGTAAATCGTTAGTGAACGAATCTATCTGGATTGGCGGGCAGCTTGCAATTAGCCTGCGTAGCGTCGGATTCGGTTATTGGGTTCTGCTGCCACTTCTTCTTCCCGAAGTTGATACATCATCATGTAGGCGTCTTCAACGGTATCTTCGTAAAAGTCTTTAAGCACAGTGACGGCTTGGAATCCGAAGCGACGAAAAAACAGCTGTGCTGCCAAATTAGTTTCGCGAACCTCCAAATTAATCTTGGTTCGTTGCTTTGGACGCAACTTGCCCATGACTTTGTCAATCAATTGGTTGCCCACACCGCGTCTACGATAATCGGGTCGCACGGCGACATTCAAAACGTGGAAGTCCGCCTTGCCCATTTCGTAAATAATGTAGCCAACGACTTCACCATCTAATTCTGCCACCATGCCAATGCAGTTGCGCTGCTGAAGACTGTTGATAAAGTCGTCGTGAGACCATGGGTACTCGAAACTTGCCGCTTCGATTTCTAGCACTTCAGGCATGTCGCGCCGTATTAGCCAACGGACATGCACTTCAATGCCTCGATTCCCTTCGAGTTTCATGTTACGCCTCCTACTGTGTATTCTTGTTATCAATCAAGTCGCCTTGATCGTTCCATTATCCGAGCTATCAAGAAGATGGTTTTCTGCAAATGCATTCCGTTGCGTTCGGCAGAAATGTAACATTATCAAATCATTAAGTTAATGCCAAGATGAACCCGAGTCTATCTAACCAGTAAACCCTCGGGCAAATTGATATTGACGCGGTACAAAAGAAAAAAATGCAATCATTTTTAGAAGCGAATGCTTGCTAGGCTGGTGACGGTTAGCCACTTCTATGCAAAGGACCACGGCCCAGTGAACTGAACTAGCCGCAATTATGCTTGCATACAAAGACCAAAAACAGGCAATCCTATCGCGGTGACTGCCTGCATCTAAATGTTCGACTTTATGATCAAAAGATTAAGTTCCAATAAACGGTAGCAGGTCAAGGTTGTGGTTTCGCAGTAACGCAGTGTTGTTGGATATGTTGGACGATACTGCCCACAATTATAAAATTCGCGATCTTCCCAGTCACAAGACGCGGCACCGATCAGGTTTAGGTTTGTCTTGGCGGTTGCGCAAACGGCGGTACGCCAGAAACTTTGACGAAACGGCAAATTACGAGTGCAAATTACGAGTGCAAATTACGAGTGCAAATTACGAGTGCAAATTACGAGTGCAAATTACGAGTGCAAATTACGAGTACAAATTGCGAGTACAAATTGCGAGTACAAATTGCAAACGCGTGTGAGTTGCTAGGATTGAAACTCAAGTATCGCGTTTAGTCACCGCAACCGCCGCAGCCTCCCCCGCCGCCCCCACAACCTCCACCACCGGCGTCTCCGTCAGAACCGGAGTTCATGAAGTAGGAAGTGTCGCTGTAGGCGTAAGTTTTGTCCGATCGTAACAGGTCATTGATCGGTCCTAATTGAGATATGCCAGCAATGGCTGTGATACCAAAAAGCGCAGTTCCCAGCGAGAATTCTCCAGGATTGGCCGTGTCAAGGTCCGCAATAGCGAACTGTTTCTTGTGCATTGTTGTTCGCAGATACGCAAGCACGCGTTGACCCAAGCGAGTCAGTCGCGGAAGTTGCATCATCCACAAGGTCAAAGCGGCGGCGATGAGTGTCATGAAGATTAGGAATCCGATCGGTTTGCCGCGTGATGAACCGATGAACATTTTGCTAATCACTAGCGAGAAGACTGGCAACATCACGCATAACAGTGCGAGGCGGGGAATTAGGAATGAGCCAAAACTTTCCAGCATTTTTTGACTTCGCAGGCGGTTGGACAGGATTACGACTTCGCTGCTAAGTCCCTTGCGAATTTCAAGGATCGAACAGCCTTCACCGCTGGACACCAAACCATGGATCGATCGCTTTAATGGATCGGATTCAACTAGTTGACTTGGATCCGATTGGATGACGCCACTGACGGTCTGCACTTGAATTTGATTGTCGCGTTGCATTTGAATTAGCGCAAGATTCACAGGACCCTTGGGACCGTCGACCATGTAAGCGACTTCGTACGGACTTAATCTGGCGACCGTTTTTTGGAAGTCGTGTTCTGATAATTGGCCCGACGCGCGGGTCAGATACTTTGCGACAAGTGCAACCACCAAACTGACTACAAATGACAAGGAGAAGAAAGTTAAGGAATCTGCGGCTACAAAGTCCAGCGGATTCCAAGCTTGCGACAACGGAGCAGTAATTTGGAATGTCATGATGGCATCCACTTTCTGCGAAACTAATGTCTCGCCTTTTGCCAAAACTATGTTGCGTTCAATAATTTTTAATTCCATCGATTCGCTAAGAATTGTAACCAATTGGGCAGTCGGATGACCAAATTTCTTGATAAATTGATTCGTCTGAAGTTAATGTCCTCGCCGAACCTAATGTCGTTTTCTGGCCAGATATCTTGGGGAGTCGTTTCGTCAAACAGTTCCAAATAACGATCTTTTGTTTTCTGGTACCAATCGGAATACTTGTCGCCCTCGACTTGGCCACCTTGCGTCGGACCGTGGTGCAGCGGACGACCCGCGATCTTGACACAAAATTCATCCCAGTAAGATCTTGTGTATAGCAAATGTAAGTGCCATGCCTGGTCCACTTGGTCCGAAGGCGTTACCGGATGGCCGGCTTCCAGCATCAGGAACAGGAACCTCTTGTATTGCTCGACGACTCGGCGAGCGAACGCATAATCCCAGCCGTTTTCTCGCGCTAATCGCTTTTCAAAAGTTAACGCGTTGGTCGGTGCAGTAATTTGAAATGATCGAATTTTTTCGAACAACTCCTTCTGGCGATCATCCATTGTATAGCCTTCTGAATTGATTACCTAGCGTTTGAATTCGATGGGACTAAATGGAAATGTCACGGTCAAAATTTGATCAAGTCTGGACAACGTTTAAGTGGATGGATCGCTGGATCTGGGATCATGCTGCGAAGAATGTGTGCCCAATAGTCGCTGTTCTAGTTCGCTGGAGGTTGATGTCAGGCCACCATTGACGGGTAGACAATGACCGTTGATAAACGAAGAAGTCGGCGACGCCAAGTAAGCGATAGCCGCCGCGACATCTTCGGGTTGCCCCCAGCGTTTCATGGTCGATTGTTGACTGACCAATTCTGTCCACTTGGGATCAGTCTGCTGCCCCCATTGCGTTTGTATCCATCCGGGGGCAACGCAATTGAAGCGGATGCGCGGAGCGTAGGTTTTGGCCAGCGACGTGGTCAGTGCCATAATCGCACCTTTGGTGCATGAAAATATTTGACCACTGTCACCCGGGATCCCTGTGACCGCTTGATCCCAACCTATGTTGATCACTGATGGAATCGAATCGCCATCGGCGCTGTTTTGTGACAGCATCCTCGCAGCAACCGCTCGTGAGATCAACAAGGTCGATCTGACGTCCACTTGGAACAGGTAATCAAGCTTTTCATGGAATTCCAGCTTCGATCGTTCACCCGTCAAGACATCACCGCCGGCGTTGTTTACCCAACAATCCACTCGATTACGCCAAGCAAAAGCTTCTGCAGAGAAACCGGTGAACTGGTCAGTGACCGCTAGAAAATCGCATTGGATTACCTTCGCCTGGCGACCCATTGCTTGGATTTGAGTAACCGTATGCTCGGCTTGATCGATTCTAGTGGCTGCGTGTACGACCACGTCGAAGCCATTTCGAGCCAGTTGGATCGCAGTCGCTTTTCCAATGCCGCTAGATGACCCTGTAACGACTGCGACAGGAGCTACAGTTTGGGTTGTGGTTGATTGGGGCATGGCAATCGATTGACGGTTAGGAAGTTGAGCCATGAAAAAAGACGAACCTTACAGATCCGCCTTTTTCATTGAACGCCTAATGGTAACAGATTACATTGAATCGTTGGTTCGCGCCGCAACATTTTGCTCGGCGTTAGATGGCGTTGGTAATTCATCTAGCAGTTGCACGGTTGATGCTTCTGAAGTTGTAAAGCGATTGACATCCGTTGATTTGGAATCCAATTTTGTATCAGGGGTCACCGCGATTGACTGGTTTTCGATTTCGCTAGCCGATGGGACTCCTGCTTTATCTAAAGCTGCAGTGACATTCTCGAAACTGATCGTGCTTGCATTGAGCACAATTGGTTTGGTCGGATCAGCGGCGGTAAAGACGGCATAAATTGGAATTTGAACACCGCCGCCTAGGCTCTTCAAAAGATCATCAATCTCTTGGTTGTGATACGTTTTGTCAGCCACCATCGCGATAACATTTTTGTTGTTCAAGCGTTTGGTCATTTCTTCGTTATGCAGAACGACCCGTTCGAATACTTTGCAATTGGCACACCATTCGGCTGTGAAGTCAATGAATACCGTTTTAGGCTGCTCGCCTTTGGTATGGTGCTCAAGGGCCTGCAGCGAAAATGTTTCCCAATTGATTTCCGCTTGGTTTTCATTTCGCTCTGCCACCGGCCTGGAGGAACGTTCACTTAACTGTCGATCAACAAAAGTGTTCAAACGGTAGCTTTGCGAGCTTCGCAAATTCCAATCGTTCGCAAATGTATTATTGAAATTTCCACCTACGATCTTGTTCAATCCGTCGGTCAATTGCCAACCAAAGATAAAGTGGCTGGAAATAAGCACCACTGCAACCGCTGACGCCCAAGTGCCCAGCCAAGTGGTTGGTTTGGATAGAAAGGACAGTCGACCAACCAGCCAGCAACCAAACCACACGACCATTAGGAAACATAACGTCGGGAACAGGTATTCCATATCAATATACGAAAGGAAAAATGCTACAGTTCCCAACAAAACGAATCCCATCACCTGCTTGAATGTATTCATCCAAGGGCCAGGTTTGGGTAGAAAGGAAATGATTGGTGGGTAAATTGCAACCAGCAAATAGGGCAAGCCCATTCCAAGTCCCAGGAATGTGAAAACGACTAGTACAAGCCAGGCGGGTTTGTCCGCGCACCATGCCAGTGCCGTGGCCAGACCCGGCCCACTACATGGGGTCGCTAGAATCGTTGTCACAATCCCCTTGAAGAATGTGCCAACCAAACCATCCTTCTGGTCTAGTTTGGTAGACTGAGTGCCTACGAAACTGGGCAGAACGATTTCCCAAACCTCAAGATAGCTAAGCGCCATCGAGAAAACGATCGCGGAAAACGTGATGTTGAAAAGCGTGCTACTAAACTGAGATCCCCAGCCGAAATCTTTCGACGAAATCAAGATCGCCAGCACCCAAAATACACTGAGCATGCCAAGCACATAAACCGAATTGAACGTTAGGGCTCGGAATCGGCTTTCCCCTGCTTGTTCCACTAGCGACAGAATTTTCAAACCGATCACTGGAAGCACGCAGGGCATGAAATTTAAAATGAATCCGCCCAACAATGCGATTCCCAGGATCGCTGGCAGCGAATACGTCTCTGACTGCTTGTACAATTCGGGCGTGATCGCTGAAATATCAAACGCCGGCGTCTCTTTATAGTTAGCGATATTTGTTTCCACGACCGGGACTCCGTCACCGTTTCTTCCCACAACCGCAACACCCAACGAAGCCAATAATTGCTGGGCCACTTCCGTCTTTGTGATGATGTCTTTGGTTGGATTGTTCGTTGTTTGCCAGTGCGCCGCGACCGAACCTGCCGCCTGAGTATCACCGATCGTTAGGGGGATTTGCCAACTTAGTCCAAAGGGCGGATCACATCTGTCACGACACGTTTGTGATTGCATGACGCCTGTAATGACAAAATTCCCAGTCGGTTGGTCCTGGGGCACTGTAAAGTTTATCTTCCAATCGACGACCCCTTCATGGATGGGTACGATTTCATCCAGGCCTTCCAAAACATGATCGTGAGGAATTTCACTTGGGACTGGCTTTGAAAATTCAAACGCGTCCAAATTGGTTGCTGTCTCAGAAACGGCAAGGACATCAAGATACGTCGGCGAGAAAAAGCCTGCCGGGTCATTTGGACCCAAGTAGGCGTACGTGTGATAGCCATCCAGCATTTCTGCCGTTAGCGTGATGGTACCCTTATCGCCAGGTTTTAAGACCTTTGGGCTAAGTGTACCGGTAAGGATCGCATGACCGGCTTCGAAAGTCTGCGGGCCCTGAGGCAATTTCGCCGTTTGCTTAACGGGGGCAGTGGTTTCTTTTTGAGCAAGTAGTTTTTCATCGATAAGATCAATCTTTTTTCCCAACTTGGCCGTGGTTGCCAAGTCGTTGACGGGTATGCAACTACCACTTTCTTCGCAGACCAAGCCATTGTAAGTGATCTTGATCTTCTGCTTGGCAACGTCGACACCTGCCGAGAATTCAATCGCAACCTGCCAAGTCACCGTCCCTTCGAATTCTTCGGTCCGAAAGCCAAGCTCCTTGTGAGGGTCATGCACGATAGGTTTTTCTATCGCATGAAAGGATCCCAGTAGACGATATTGATCGTTCTTGGCAACAACCAACTTACTGGGGCGTCCGTCCTTTTGAGTGGTTGAATAAGTGTGTGAACCCGGAGCAATCGTTCCGACTACTTCCAAAATCGCCTGCTGCGAATCGTTCAACTGGCGAATGCTAGATTCTAGTGTGATTGGTTCGGAGGAGGCACCAAAACCAAAATTGCCAAATTGCTGCGGCGACGCTTGGACCGTCGCGGTCAAAGCGAATGCATTCAGACAAACCGCCAGCAAAATCAACCAACGATAAGGCAAGCAGCAGCGTGTCCCAAACTGAACCGAGTTGGCCATCAGTTCGTCAAAGGTAGGATTGAATTGATTGGAAATTATCATCATCATTTTTTCTTACTTAAGCAATCGACGTAAATTACGGCTGTTAAAGAATTGTTGATCGATGTTCAACGAATTTCTGTCCAACCCAAAATGTGAGGAGTCTCGTTTGAGGAGAGGAGTCATGTTTTACGAAAATACGAGTCGTTCAAGCGAGCTTTGCCAGAAAATTCTGGGCAAATCCACTTCCCAGCAAATCCAAGTTTAGTCCGGTGTTTCCCAGCACCAAGTGCCGTTGGCCTCTTGAGTGTATCGGAATTCAAAAGCCAAAAACCGAAAGGAGGTCGGCGAAGTGGGAGATTCTAACGGAAAAATTCATTTCAAAACCACGCAAATAGCCTCGATTCACCAAACGCGTCCAACTTTTCGCTAGCTTCGAACGAAGTCACTCGCCCAAGCCATTGTGAACGGGTCGCCATCGGAAATCTTGAAATTCTTCGCAAGCAACCGAAGTATGGGCTTGCATCGCCTAGGTAAACGAATCGCTTTGCAGCCATTCGAATCACGGCCCTGCAACGGAACCCCGCATTCTCTTGAAAAGCCAGACCTCCGCTTTGCTGCACTATTGTGTCCGCGTTCGACAGTTTCTTACATAAAACTTTGCTTAATGGGAGGCAAGCCAGATGTCGAAAAAATGGGCATTCTTGGCTTGGTGTTCATTCCTAAGAAGCCAGTCGGCGACTGGCCGGCGGTCGTGGATATTGTAACTGTCGTGTCAGATGGGCTTGTTCGATTCCGAGGACCACGGCACCACATCGTCCAGGATTTGAGGCCGCGATAAGCCATCAGGGTCCCGGAGACTGCATCCCATGTCAGTCACTTGTCAGGAATGTCAGATCCGTGCGTGCAGTTGAGGTTCCGACCGGCAAGTGTGGTCAGTTTGCCATAATCGAATCGGATTTTGTCTTCGGAACCGATTGCACTGCCAGCAGAACAACACATGCCAGAAAATCTTAGTCACTCAACTGGAAAAGTCGTTTCAGCGATTCGACCAATTTGTGGGGTGATCCCTTCTTAGCTTCATCTCGCAGGGATTCCATTGGTCGGTGGAGCATTTTGTTCACCAAGCGGTCGAAAGAAATTTCGATCTCGCGTTTGGTCTCCGGGCTTAAGTCTTGCAGTTTTCGGAATAATCGATTGAGTTCCTCGGCTTTGATTTCATCAGTTCGATCGCGAAGTTGCCTAATCGCAGGCGCCGAAAATCGCATATTCCATTGGTGTAAGAATTGATCCACTTGCCGCTGGACAATAGCTTCGGCTTTGGGTAATTCATTTTCGCGAAGGCGATGATTGCGTTCGCATTGGGCTTTCAAATCATCAACCGAATACAAGTAAACGTTGGTCATTTGATCGATTGCGGGATCAAAGTCACGAGGGATCGCCAAGTCCAGAATCAGCAAAGGCCGCTGCCTGCGGATGTAATGGATTTCCTGAAATTCGTCCAAGGAAACGATAAACTGATGGGCGCCAGTTGCACTAACGACCAAATCCGCTAATTGAATCTGTTTATGCAAATCCTGCCACGGATGCGCGGTGCCTGCAAACTGCTTAGCCAGGTTGGTGCCATTTTCAAGGCTTCGGTTGACGACATGAATTTGCCCCACACCAAAGTCGCTGAGATAGACCAAAGTTTCAATTGCAATTTCGCCGGCCCCGATTACCAAAATTCGCTTGTCTTGCAGCGTTTCAAAAATGTCAGACGCGAATCCACTGATGGCGACACTGGCAACGCTGATTCGGTGACGGTTAATGTCCGTTTCCCCTGCAATCGTCTTGGCAACGTTGGTTGCTTTCTGAAAAACTGAGTGCAGTATTGGCAATTGAGGTTGCAACTGGCAAGCGGTGTCATACGCTGAACGAACTTGGCTAATAATCTGTGTCTCGCCCAAAACCATGCTCTCCAAACTGGAGGTGACTCGGAACAGGTGTTCGATGGCTTGCCGATCGGCATGCCGAAACAAATGCTTCTCCAACGTCGGTAAATCTATGCCCGATTGACTGGCAAAGAAGTCCAATACCCACCCTTCGGTAAAGACTTCTTTTTCCGTGCTTGCCGCCAAATACAATTCGGTTCGATTGCAAGTGCTTAACAGGACACTTTCGACTTCGGGTAAGGCTTCTAAAATTTGTTGCAACGTTGGCAATAATTGCTCTTTGGAGAACGCTAATTTTTCGCGCAATGCCAAAGGCGTTGAATGATGACTGGCTCCCACCACAAGAATTTGCATCAGCCGATCACCTTCCCGGCAATCACGTTGATCGTTGTGCCATCACAAACTAAGTTAGGCTGGCTGGCTGGCGTGGGTTGTCGACCGTTTTCTAAGCGACTAGTGTACGGAGTTGGTACTTGTAATGCAGCTTCGTACCAGACCTGTTCGCAGTCGAGGGGTAATACTAGATTCAACGCTTCTTTTGGGTTGGAGTTTGCGGCACCATGCCCCGAAATTAAGACGATTGCCAGTTCTAACGCCAAAAATAAACCACTGGCAATCGTTAGGTAGGCGACTTTGCGACCATACCTGGCCGGTTGATAAAAAACATTAAACAGCGTGGCCACGACCAGCCAACAAAGCAAAATCGAAGAGGTCCAAACCACCGGATGAGACCAATTGATAATCGGTGTTCCCGACTGGGACATCAAGTTCATAATGATCCCTGAAACTAACCCTAGGGCCAGTGCTAATGACGAAGCCAGCAAGCATCTTTCGCCATACGCCTGTAACTTCTCTAAGCTAGGAAGCCTGATCCCTACCGATCCACGCTTATTTTTCAAGCGATTTGATTGAATCATATAGAGGGCGCCCGAGGTGAATGCGAAAACGACGGTGACTGTTCCCATCAGTAGGCTGCCCGAGTGAATCCAGCGCCAAAACGGTTGACTGATTCCGGCCTGCGGTTGTTCGGGGCTTCCGGCAAAATAGCCGACTCCAAATAACAGGACCGCGATCGGCAGAACAAACAAACCGAAGACGTGCATTCTGCGATGATTTAGCTGAAGCACCAACGCAGCCACCAATGCCCATGAACCCAGCACGCCCCAGACGAACCAGCCGGAAGGGACTTTGAACTGGGCCAACGTGTTCTGGATTTCTGTGATCATGAAGATCGACTGGCAGATCAAGCCCATCAAGACACAGATACTGATCCCAACCGCAAGTCGGCCGCTGCCGAATAAGTTCCCAACACTGGTTTCGCTATCATTCAGTGTTGGCGCACCGTTTTGCATTCGCCACCAACCCAAAACCCAGGCGACACCGAAGAAACAAAGCATCAAAATCGCAAATGTCGGTCCCAAGGCTAACGTTCCTGTTCGTAGTTTCGGTTGCCAACCGACGGTTGACTAAAGTTTGACTGTGTTGTCAGGTGGGTGACCTGTTGTCATCCCCGGCTGGGTCAAAAAGTACGACATGTGCAGTTTGAGCGTACTTGTAAGGTGTGTTTTTTGGCGAGTGGTTGGGTCAGGGTCATTCGTGACTTGTCTTCAACAAAGGTTAGCTTGTGGGTTCAGAATTGTTGCCATCAGGTTGGTCCAAGCCAAATTGTTTAATCTTCTTATAAAGCGTGTTTCGATTGATACCCAACATCGAAGCTGCTTTGGTTTGAACCCCTTGGCACCGTTTCAAAACTTGGTCCAGCAATTCTTTTTCAAATTGGTCAACCACTTGTGAGTGTAACTCCTCATCGGCTGGTTCTGCGATCGTCAAACCGCGTTGAACAACATGTTGCAGCAAATCGTCTAACGAAATGTCAGGTAAACTTAGAGTGGCCGGTTGCAACACAGGTGCTGCCATTTCCAAGGCCGCGTCGGCATCAAAGATGTGATTGGGAAAGTGATGGACATCCATCGTATCATCTTCCGACATCACGATCGCTCGTTCGATATAATTTTGTAATTCACGAACGTTCCCCGGCCAATCATAGTTTTCTAACGCGACCAATGCCGGTTCGGAAATCCGATTGATGGTTACTTGATTGGCGCGGCTATAATAATCCGAAAAGAAACCGATCAATTGGCGGACGTCTTCTGGTCGGTAACGCAACGGAGGGATCATTATCGGAATTACGTTCAGTCGCCAATATAGATCCTCGCGAAAGTCCCCTTTCTTGACCAAGGTCCATAGATCTCGGTTACTGGCCGCGATCACTCGGACATCAACTTGCACGGTTTGGGTGTCACCCACGCGTTCGAATTCACGTTCCTGGAGCACGCGAAGCAATTTCACCTGCAGCGACAAACCGGTCGAATTGATTTCGTCCAAGAAAATCGAGCCCGTGTGTGCGGCTTCGAATCGACCGGTTCGATTGGCGACGGCCCCAGTGAACGAACCGCGGACGTGCCCAAATAGTTCACTCTCCAGCAGATTTTCACTCAGTGCGCCGCAGTTGACCTTGACCATCGGGCCGCTGGCTCGGGAACTCATTCGGTGCAATGCCCTAGCGATCAATTCCTTCCCGGTCCCTGTTTCGCCGATCAAGAGAATCGACGCTTGGCTTGCTGCGGCCTTGCGAGTCATTCGATAGACAACCTGCATCGCCGCGCTAACGCCTATCAACCCAGGGATTAGGGCCTGGTTGTTTTCGGTTTGCAGTTGGTCGGTAAGAATCCAATTCATAACCTGACAGTTTATACCCCTGGCTGTGGTAGGCTAGTCCCAGCGAATTCCGACCATTTTTTGTTCGGGAAGCGTCAGCAAGTCAGTTTCCATCGATGCGATCGGGAACGAGCAATAATCCGCCGCGAAGTAGCCGCTGGGGCGATGATTTCCACTAAACCCGCAACCTCCAAAGGGTAACTTGCCACTGGCCCCGGTGGTTTGGCGGTTTAGGTTGACCACACCTGCCCGAATCTGCCCGACAAATTCATTCCAATCGTCTGCAGACTGACTAAGCAGACCCGCGCTTAGGCCATATTTTGTGTCATTGGCTTCGTCAATTGCTGCCTGAAGTGATTGGACACGGTAGATTTGCAACAGCGGCCCGAACCACTCTTTGTCTTCTTTTTCACTCACGTCAGTCATATCGATCAAGCCTGGCGTCAACAGCGAAGCGAATCCAGCTTTGGTTTCCATTTCTAATAACGGTACCCCGCCTCGCTGTTTCATTCCATTCCAAGCACCCAGGATTTGTCTGCCTGATTCGGCCGAGACCACACCACCCATGAAGGGTTCTGGATCCTGATCAAACAGCCCAACACGAATGCCGCCCAAGCGTTGAAGCAAAGTTTGCACAAGAGTTTGAGTCTGGTTGTTTTCAACCAGGATCAAACGCCGCGCACAGGTGCAGCGTTGACCGGACGTTAGATAGGCCGAAAGAATGATTTGGTAAACGGCCGCATCGATGTCGTCGACTTGGGTAACCACCAGCGGATTGTTTCCGCCCATTTCCAAGGCCAGAATTTTCTGTGGTTGGCCCGCCATTAATTCGTGAAAGTGTTTTCCTGCGTTGCTGCTGCCAGTAAACAACAGGCCATCAATTTTTGGATGGCTGACCAACGCAGCCCCGGTCGGTCGCCCCCCCTGGACCAAGTTTAAAACGCCAGGCGGCAAGCCGGCAAGTTCCCACGCGGCAACCATCCATTGGCCTACCGCCGGAGTCACTTCACTGGGCTTAAAGACAACCGAATTGCCGGCCAAAATTGCCGGGATGATGTGACCATTTGGCAAGTGAGCCGGAAAATTGAAAGGGCCTAGGACTGCCAAAACGCCGTGCGATTTATATCGAGTGACAATTCGATCGTTGCCCGAAGGTTCAACCAAGGTGTCACGTCGCGTTCGCAAAGCCGAAATCGACAGATCGACCTTACCCGCCACTGCCGCCGCCTCGGTTTTGGATTCCCAAAGGGGTTTGCCTGTCTCACGCGAAATTAACAATGCCAGTTCGTCCGCCGTTTGCTTGACGATTTCCTGATACTTGATAACGACCGCGATTCGCTGTTCCAAATCGGTCCGCTGCCAAGATTTCCACGCGACTTGGGCACACACAACCGCTGCGTCCACCTGTTTGGCGGATGCGACAGTGCCCGCCCATATCTTAAATCGTTCACATGGCGATGTTGAAACCAGTTGATTGGAATCGGCATCGGCAGGGTCGAAACCTTCCCCGTCAACCCATTGGCCATCGATCCAACATTGCCCCAGAACTAACCTGTTCGCATTTTGTGCTGGGACGCTAAACGGTGAAGCAGACATGCAAATTGCTCGTGGTTTGAAGATTTCGATCAGGGTATTCCGAAGTCAGCGCCAGTTCTAAGACGCATGATAACGGTAATTTTGTGCTTCTGCCAAGATCGCTCAACGACGCTTGTTCGACTCGCGTCTGCCTAGCAAATTGGCTCGTCTACAGATCAATCCTGTGTTGCGAATCAGCATTAGGTAGCCTAGCGTCTATCAACCCAACGGCGCGATACGCAATCGATCGCCTGGTCCTACGTTCAAGGTCTGGGCAATTGCTGGGTGAATCGTTACCGACTTCGCATTGACTTGGATGGTGGAGACAACCACCTTGAAATCCAGGCCACTCTTGGCAATTAATTGTAATGGTTTATCGACGGTGTCAAAATCCTTGACATCACCCACCAAAAAACCATTGCTTAATGCGACCGTGGCGATCTCTTTTGTCTTGGCGTGAACGACTGGGCCGCCGTCGAAAATGTCAACAAGCCCTTGGTGTCGAAAACCTTGCTTCTTCAACATCGCCAACGCCGGTTCGGTATTCCGGTGAACCTGACCCACTACATTTCTGGCTTCTTCGGGAAGCAATGGCAAGTAAATTGGATGTTGGGGCATCAGGTCCGCAATAAATGTCTTTGATACCGACATTTGCATCACTGCCCTGGGAAAATCAATTTGAAAAAAATGGCTACCTAAGGCATCCCACAGGGGCGAGCGTCCTTCGGTATCAATCACACCTCGCATTTCTGCAATGGTATTTACATCAAATCGATCCGGGAATTCCGCCATGTACATAAATCGCGAAAGAGACAAGAGTTTACCGTTGCCCTTGCCCCAATACTCGGGAGACAAAAACAAGCTGCCAATTTCGGTCGGACCGTCATGTTCCTTATTCAAATGTAGCGTATCGATTTCGCGATAGACGTTGAGTTCACTAGATTCATGAATCGATTTTTCAATTCGATAGGCGTAAAACGGTTCATAACCCCCTACTTTCGAATAAACCGAACTGGTGCCTACCACTTGGCCCGAAGTAAGATCTTCCATCACAAAGACGTAGGGCAGTCCGCTTAGTTTTTGCGAGGTACGGCCAAACGCAAAGACCGACGTCTCAAGCCGATCTTGCAATTGTTCCCGAGTGATCTTCAGCGAAGTCAGGCCCTCTTCGGAACGCAGAATCAACTGGTACAACTGATCTAAGTCAGATATTGCGGCAGGGCGAACAACTAACATGGCATTGGACCTGTCGAAGTGGACGGATGAACAAGGGAATTACAGTCGATTACGTTTTCAAGGCAGCCGCAAAGTTAGTCGCCCGACTCCTGCCACAAGGTTTGGCCCTAAAAAGCGACTTCTCATGCCACGGTAGTCCATTCGCATAACCGTCGGTCGCGGTTTTGATCGCTATCTGTGCCAAGCACCCTGAGACCCATTTGAATGGTTTTCAACGCGATCAAAAAGCCCGCGGGGCTTTAGCCTCGACTTGCCACCATTTCGCCCACGACTTTGTCCAGAATTTCGCAAGCTAGATCAATGTGCTTGGTTTGGGTCGCACCCAGTGGCATCAAGAATCGCACTCGGTATGGCGAACCACCGGCAATGAAAGACATTAGTCCGGCATGGTACAATCGCATGGCCAAATCTTTAGCGACTTCCGCAGATCCATCGAATGGCGTCAAGGCAACCATGCCACCGAGTCCGTGAGGCCCACTCAGACTTCCCGGATATTTGTCGGCAACCTTCTGGATGCCATCGACAAAAATCTGGTGCAGCTTCATGTTTTTGCTTTGGGAAGGATCTGAATGGAAATGCCCTCGTTCTATCAGGCCCTTGACGATTTTCAGTCCCGATAGGATGGCCCAGCTACTGCCCGTGAACGTTTGACTAACCAGCCCAGGCTTAGGCGTATACTCGGTCGTGAACAGAGTGGCACAAACCTGAGAAATCTTTCCGATGGTCACGATATCCACTAGCGAATCCAAATTGAAATGTTGGAACGCAAACGGTCGACTGGTTCGGGCAAAGGTCTGCACTTCGTCGCAAATGATGGCGATTCCAAGTTCTTTGGCGCGGGCGCACAGGGCCTTGAAATAGGCTTCAGTTCCAGGGTAGTAACCGCCCTCGCCGGCAATCAATTCCATCCACAGAATAGCGTGTTGGCCCGGGTAACGTGCCACCTGCCGCTCGAAGACGGACATCGTCTTCTCTAAGCTGCCCTCGGGATCGTTGTGGTCATAAAACGGCAAGTAATCAACCGTCGTTGTCACGGGTAAACCTGCGCGGTAGCCGGGGCGATCGGTGATGTTGCTTAGGGCAATCGTGCGACCGCAGAAGCAGTTTTCAAATGCGAAGACGCGGTAGGCCGGAAAGTTTTTTTGAAATGCCATCTTCAGCGAATTTTCGTTCGCCATCGCGCCGCTTGTGGATAACATACAGTGCGCAATCATGCTGCCCGATTGGGAGGCGGTTTGCACCAACAATTCGCACAATTCAACCGAAGCGCCATTTTGTTGCAGATTGCCTTGCATGACCGTATCGCTTAAGGCAGCATCAATCCCGGCTTCCACCAGTTCAGGATTCGAATGCCCGTACCCGTGAACACCGATTCCCGTAATCATGTCCAGCTTGACACTGCCGTCGGCCAATTCAACGAACGGCCCATTACCCAAGCCACTTGAAATGTACGGAAAATAAAGGGATCCACCACGAAGCTTAGCAAAATGGTCCAACTGCTGCTGATAACCAACGGTCAATGTTGGGTCCGCAATTTTGACTTCGTTTAAGACGCTTTGGTGTTCCTTCAAAGCAGCCAGGATCAGGCTTTTGGCTTCAGCGATTCGCGGATCCGCAGCCAACTTTTGAGCGGCCAAAGGGTTGGAAGACATGGGTTCTACTTTCCTACACGAGTGGTTGGCTGATCAATTCTAGCGAACATTCGCCTGACTAGCATTCGGGCGAGCTTTACGATCGGTTTGGATTCAAGAGTCAGTTCTAAAGCAATTGGGCACTGCCGCAAACCTTAAAACCACAAACCAACCAACCAAACCACAAACCAACCAAAGTGGTGCAAACGATGCTTGTTTGCAAACGATGCTTGTTTACTCTTCTTGCTGCGGGCCATTCGCCAAGTCCGGACGTACTCCAGATTCTGGCAAAAAAAGGACCCAGCGCTAATAGGACAAAGGATATCTTTGGAATGTTCAATAGAAATAGGGCTCCACAGGTCGAGGGTTCGGTGGCAGGCTGCGGTGGATTCTGCGTCTTTTCTGCACTTTGAAACGAACAGAAATGGAAATCGCTGTTCCCGTAAGTCTTAAGACCAATCTATCGGCTGGTCCGCCATTTGTAGAAGCACTAACGTGGTCAATTTCGCTCTTTCAATCCAGCTTTTAACGACCAAGAATTCTTTGGGACTGTGCAAGTGGTTGCCCGCGGGGCCTAATGTGTCAACGTTGGGCAACCCGATACCCGACAGTTTATTTCCGTCACTTGCCCCGCCGGTGTCTCGCCATGACAAGGGCAAGCCAATCGATTGGGCTGCCAGCTGGATACGCTGTTGAATTTTCTTGGTGTTTGAGTCGACAACTTTGGGAGGTGAAGAAAAAATGCCTTCAAGTTCCACTTGGTAGTCGGCAGCTTGATCAAATTGATCCACAATCGACTGAACCTGCCGTAAGGCCTGGACCTGGGCCGTTGGATCCACGACTCGGATATTCAGCCTGGCAACAGCCAAGTCCGGCACCATGTTCACCGGACCCCCGCCTTGAATCCGACCCAAGTTGTAGGTCGATCCGTCGCTTTGAGTCCCGTTAAGGCGATCGATCTGGTCAATGCACCTAGCGAGATGAACGACCGCGTTTCGACCATTTTCAAAGTCCCGCCCCGAATGAGCGCTTCGGCCCCGGCAAACGATCGAGAAATTCCCTGAACCTTTCCGCGCCGCAACCATGCTGCCGTCTGGCAAAACAGGTTCAAATAACAGACCAAATTGGCAATCAGCGGCCAATTCTTTCAAGATTTGACCACTGCCCAATGAGCCAATTTCTTCGTCCGGGTTCATTAGCACTCGCCAGCCCATCTTCTTGGCCAACGGCGATCGTTCGAAGGCTCGAAGGGCGAACAACATTACCACTTGACCGCCCTTGGCATCAATGACGCCTGGCCCGTTTAACGTTTGGTCATCCAAGTATTGGCATTTTTGGAAGGGGCTGTTGGTGTCGTAAACCGTGTCGGTGTGAATGCACAAAAACGCGCGACTGGCTTGTTCGAGTCGGCAAGCCACTTGCAAGTTGGGACCTAGCGGAAAGGTCTCATGCTCTCCAGCATCATTCATCAATCGTGCCGGTGGAGTGTCGTGGCGGTGAAGTTCGTCGCCCAGGCCTTGATATTCACGCTGCAAAATGTCGACAACTTTTGTGACTCCGTCCACGTTAAACGTGCCCGAATTTTGGTCGCAAAGTTCTAGCAACAGCTCTACCATTGCGTCCTGTTGCGAATCCAGCCACCGCAATGACAGTGTGTATGGGTCTGATTCAAACGGATCGGTCATGTTGAAATTTTCCAGAAGCGGTTCGCGAATTCTTAGTGCGTAACACAGCGCAGCAATAATCACAGCGCAGCAATAGTCACGGTGCAGCAATAATCACGGTGCAGCAATAATCACGGTGCAAAGACGCAAGTGTTGCCGTCATGTCGAATCATGATCACTGCCACGGACTGCGGTCGAGCGTTAGTCGCTTGACGGTCGAGTGTTCAAAAAGAAACGTTGGCAAAAGAGTTCAATTTCTCTCTTGCCGCTTAGCCGCTGCTGGGCTCGTTTTCCTGTCCATCGGTCGGCTGGACCTTGCCATAACACTTCAATGTCCCTTTGCGATGTTAAGCGATTGGCTATCGCTAACGCAATGCCCAACTGGAATCGATCTTCAGGATAAATGGGAACCCCCAATGACTGCAGCGACCATCGATCGATTCGAATCTCTTGCCAAAGTGCCACTTGGCCCTCCTGCCTTTGTCCAACGAAAGGCGCAAGCGAATTTAAGTCTGGGTTATTTTCGTTTTCAATTTGGACCGCCGCCACATAGACTTGGACCCGACTGCCTCGGGGGGCGTAAAGCTCCCAAGCCAACCAATGGTCGCAAATTCCCAACCACTGAGTCAACGGAAACAGCAGTACGAACCAAAATCCAATCGTGGCCAGTTTCTCTGAAACATAAACACGCAACGCTGGCTTTATTGCTGGTAGCAATGAACCCTTGCTTTTATCCGGTTGAAGATCAGTCGATTGGCCAGCTGGATTTACAGCAAGGTGTTTGCTGGGCCAAAAAAGGAGGTACGCTTGTCCGATAAAAAAAACATTCCACAGCAGAACTCCCCATTGATGGTTCTGTCCAAGCGGCCCCAATATCAACAACAAGACCGCATGAGTGACCACCGCAAGCGTGGTAAACAATTTTGGAAAACGCCCGGTTGCCAATCCCACGCCCACAATCAACTCACCCAAAGGGAACGTCGATACTATCACCGCGCGCAACACGCCATCAATTCGATTAGGCGCGATGTTCACCAGTCCCAATATGGAATCCAGGAATTGAGTTCCCATGCTTTGAACAAAAAGATAATCAAATTTGCTGATGGCTGAAAATAGATAGATGCTAATTGCCAACCATCGACACCGCTGCAATGCAATGAGATCCGCAACATTGGGCGGTGTCTGAATATTGGTAAAGGTGCCTGGCAGTAAAAACAGAAAAACAAAAAAGAACTGGTAGGCCCATGGTTGAAGACGGTGTTGGTCGAATAGTCCTGAAAGCAAAAGACAACTCAGAAACGTCCACGTACCCGCCTGCAGTCGCCACGCATCACGACGAATAAGCAGTTGAGAAAAAAGGCTTATGAAAATCAACGGAAGCAGGCACCACTGGGCTGCATGGAAAAAACCACCCAACGCCGGTCCGTTGGCAAACCAAAATGCTGGAACTTGAGGGAATTCCGACTGCGGCAGCCAAAGTTTATAACTGACAGCGAACAAACAAATCGCGCACAGTAAACTCCAGTTTCGAAACATCGTGATTCGTAAGGTCAGTGGTGAATTGTCCATACGTTTAAACTAACTCCAATTGTAGGTGATTTGAAGTCGTCTATTTAGTTTCACGTTTCAGTCGGCCAGTTTTCTACACTTCAGTCCAACCTGTTACCACCCGGTCGCTCGCCTGTTACCACCCGGTCGCTCGGCTCTTACCACCTAGTTGAAGGCGGACAAATTCTGGTTGACTTTGGATATATTTTGACGATCGATGGGGCACCAATCACCGTAAAAAAAGCCTCGCAGGAATGACTCCTGTGAGGCTCTAATTCATGTAATTGCAAGCGAAATAGCTGGTTTCAAGTGATCGGAATTAATCGGGTCGCTGGACTAACCGCGTCCACCTCGACCACCACCGCCGGCACCTCCCCGACCACTACCGCCCTGGCCTCCCGTGCCCCGGCTGCCGCCACCTGTCCCGCCGCCGCCGCCGAATCCACCAAAGCCGCCACCTTGCATCGCTTTACGAATCGCGTTCATATCCGGTGCTGCTGCTGCTGCGGCACCCCCAGCGGGTGTCGCCCCGGTTGCACCAGTCCGAGGCGTAGTGCTGGTTCCGCCTTCGAAGTACTGGGGAAACAAAGTTCTTA
>Ga0105050_10002994_pt1 | contig 23749 bp, 19 predicted proteins | sample FRY01_FD_78088 | JGI IMG/M metagenome (GOLD analysis project Ga0105050, IMG submission 78088) | Freshwater microbial communities from Lake Fryxell liftoff mats and glacier meltwater in Antarctica - FRY-01 | ecosystem: Environmental > Aquatic > Freshwater > Ice > Glacier meltwater ...
GGCATTGCGGAGTTCTCCAGCTACCCACCGGAGATCATCACCGGCGACAACTACGAGGAGCGCGCGCAGGCATTGGGCGACTTGCTGTCGCCGGTGACGATCAACATTTTCAACATCGCCAAGATCAGCTCCGAGGTGCGCGGCGGCAAGGCGCCGCGCATCAAGCGCTTGAGCGAGTACATCGGCCAAAGCTACTTTGATTACTTGGCGGCGCTGCCCGATCTGGTGTTGCTGATGGACGAATCGCACCGCTACCGCGCCTCGGCGGGCGTGCGCGCCATCAACGAACTGAAGCCGCTGCTGGGCCTGGAACTCACCGCCACGCCGTTTGTGGAAACCACCAAGGGGCCGTTGCCGTTCAAGAACGTGGTGGTGAGTTACCCGCTGGCCCAGGCCATGGAAGACGGCTTTGTGAAAGAACCGGCGGTGGTGACGCAGCGCAACTTCGACGCCAAAAACATGCCGCCCGAAGAGGTGGAGCGGGTGAAGCTGCAAGACGGTGTGCGCATGCACGAGGCCACCAAGGTGGAGCTGAAAACCTACGCGCGCACCCAGGGGGTGAAAGAGGTGAAGCCCTTCATGCTGGTGATCGCACGCGACACCACGCACGCGGGCGACCTGCTGGCCTATTTGCAGTCCGACGGCTTTTTTGCGGGGCGCTACCGAAGCAAGGTGATCCAGGTGGACAGCAGCAGGAGCGGCGCGGACGAGGAAGACATGATCCGCCGTCTGCTGGCGGTGGAAAGCGTGGACGAGCCGACGGAGATCGTGATCCACGTGAACATGTTGAAAGAGGGTTGGGACGTGACCAACCTCTACACGATCGTGCCGCTGCGCGCGGCGAACGCGCGCACGCTGGTGGAGCAGTCGATTGGCCGGGGCCTGCGCCTGCCGTATGGCAAGCGCACGGGGGTGGACGCGGTGGACCGCCTCAGCATCATTGCGCACGACCGGTTTCAGGAAATCATCGACGACGCGAACCGCGCGGATTCGCCGATCAAGCTCAAGCAGTTCTTTTTGGATGCGCCGGGCGGCGACTTTGCCGCCACGCGCAGCGTAACGGTGAAGCCAACGCTGGCCCAGCGCTTGGGGACGGATGAAACAAGCCCAGCATTACCGACTGGGGACGAAGCCGTGGCGCCGTTGTTTGTCACGGCCCGCGAGCGCCAGGTGGCCGGTGTGGTGATGGACGTGTTGAGCCGATACGAAGTGATGACCGATCAGGCGCCCACACGCCAAGCCCTGCTGACACCCGAGATGCAGGTAAAGATTGCCGAGGCGGTACGGGAACGCTTGCCTCCTGCGCAGACCGAGTTGGGGGGAATGGAGACGGCACCCGAGGTGGACGTGGCCGCCGTGGTGAAGCGGGCGGTGGAAGAGACGGTCAAGCTGACCATCGACATCCCGCGCATCGCCGTGGTGCCCAAGGGCGAAGTCACCAGCGGCTTCCACCCGTTCACGCTGGATGTGGCGGGTCTGCACCTGCAGCCCAAAGACCGTTCGTTGGTGGGGCAAGACCTGCGCACCCACAAGCAGTTCACGCTGTCGGCGCAAAGCGGGCGTACCGAGCGGCGGTTGGAGGACTACATCGTCCACGCGCTGATCGACTTTGACGACATCGACTACACGGTGCATGCCGGGTTGCTGTACGACTTGGCGGGCCAGATGGTGAAGCACCTGCACAGCTACCTGAGCGATGCGGATGAGGTGCGCAATGTGCTGGACCTGGACCGCGTGTTGATCGCGAAGAACATCCATGCCCAGATGTCGGCTCACTTCTACGAGTCGGCGGGCGGATACCAGGTGGTCATCAGCCGCGGCTTCACCGCGCTGAAGGAGCCGACCTACACGGTGGCGGCCGGGCAGCCGGTGCGCCACTACCGCGCCACGGTGCTTGATCCGAGTCGCATCAAGCAAATGGTGTTCGGGGGATTCAGCAAATGCCTGTACCCGCAGCAAAAATTTGACTCCGACACCGAAAGGCGTTTTGCGGTGATCCTGGAGCGCGATGCGAAAAAGTGGTTCAAGCCGGCCAGGGGGCAGTTCCAGATGTTCTACAAGCTGGGCGCCGAGCAGCCGGAATATGTGCCCGACTTCGTGGCCGAGACCGACCACTTCGTGTTGATGGTGGAAACCAAGGCGCGCAATGAAATGGACGCAGCCGATGTGGTGGCCAAGGCAACGTCGGGAGCGGTGTGGTGCAAAAACGCATCAGACCACGCGCTTGCCGTCGGCACCAAGCCGTGGAAATACCTGTTGATTGCGCACGATCAGGTGACGGAAGACAAGGGGATTCAGGACTACTTGAGGTTCGCCAAGACGTCGGACATGTGACGGGCAACCTATCCCCGGTCGGTCGACAGCGCCTGGCTGCGGTGCACCGGCATGTCCCAGCCGATCTGGGGGTTGGTCTGCGCTGCGATGGCCACCACCAGGGCCCGCGTGCTGACGTCGCCAAAGATGGTGGCAAACGAGACATCAGCGGCATCGCGCCCGGTTCCGATGCGCACAAAACCCATGGGAATGGCGGTGGCAGATGGATCGAAGATGTACCAGCGGTGATCGAGGTAGGCCTCGACATAGGCATGAAAGTCGGTCGGTCCGAGCGCAGGGTCGGCGCCGAAGTCGATGGCGGTGGTGAAGCGCGCCGGGATGCACAGGGCGCGACACATGGCGATCATGAGATGGGCAAAGTCTCGGCAGACGCCAAAGTGCGCGCTCAATGTATCCAGCGCCGAGGTCATGGAGTTGCTGGTGTTGGACTGGTAGGTGACCTGGGAGCGCACCCAGTCGCGAATGGCGATCACGCGCATGTAGCCCCGGGGCAGGTGCCCAAACAGCGCAGTCGCCTGCTGGGTCAGGCAATCGGACTGGCAGTAGCGGCTGGGGTAAAGGTAGATCAAGACCTCCGGCGGCAGCTGCGCCACCGGTGTTTCATTCAGATACTCGGGCGCAGCCTCATGGTGGGTGATGTCAAGCGACGCGCCATAGCGCACCTGCAGCGGCCCAGGCAGCGCGGTGAAACGCAGATAGCGGGTGTGCGTGGCGGGATCGGTGTGGCTGAGCAGGGTCGCTGGCTGGCTCACCCACAGCTGCTCCCAGGCAATGGTCTGCTGCGCCATGTGTGCCGCCTGGATGTTGAAAACGAAATCGCCACCAGGCGGGCTTTCAATCCAATAGCTCAGATCGATAGAGAGTTGGATGCGGACCATGGGTTTCCTTTGGCGTTCGCGTCAGGCCAAAGCCCAGAGCGTGCGGCGCAAGTACGCGCCGATTGATGGCTTGGCCGAGCGTGGGCAGGCATTCTGTTCATGGTACGCCCGCTGGCAAGTGGTGTTGCCGGACGGACCGTTTGGCGGGGGCTTCACCAACAGCGCCTCGGCCCATGATCCGCAAGCGATAAGCTGGGTCCCATGCTCGCTTTGCTCAAAACCTTCTCCTGGCAAGAACTGCTGCACCACCCCTGGCGCAACGCCTCGGCGGTGGTGGCGGTGATGCTGGGTGTGGCGCTGGCGCTCGCCGTGCACCTGATCAATGCCTCGGCGCTGTCGGAGTTCTCCGGCGCGGTGCGCTCGGTCAACGGCCAGCCCGATCTGGAACTGCGAGCGCGCCAGGGCCTGCTGGATGACGCGCTGTTGGAGCGCGTGGCAGCGCAGCCGGGCGTGAGGATCGCCAGTCCGGTACTGGATTTGCCCACCACTGCGCGAACAGTGGGCGCACCCGGCGCACCCGGCGCACCGGGCGCAGTGGACGGCGCGCCGGTCAGGCTGCGCCTGGTGGGTGTAGATGCGCTCTCGGTGGCCGGCGTCTCGCCCGCGCTGCTGCCACGCGGCGACGCCAACCGGGCCGGTGCGCGGCGCCTGGATCTGTTTGCGCCCGACGCGGTCTACCTCAACCCGGCGGCGCGCCTGGCGCTGGGCGAGCCGGAAACATTGCAGGTGCAGGCCGGGTTGCGCTTCGTCACGCTGCGCGTGGCGGGCAGCGTGAACGCGCCCGGCGCGCCGCTGCTGGTGATGGACATTGCTGCGGCGCAAGACCTGATGGCGCGCGCCGGCCAGCTGAGCCGCATCGACCTGCGGCTGCGCCCCGGCACCGATGCCGATGCGCTGCTCGCCGCGCTGGCGCTGCCGCCCAGCGTGTTCGCGCAACGCCCCGAGCAGGCGGGTGAGCGGGTCAGCAACCTGTCACGCGCCTACCGGGTCAACCTCACCGTGCTGGCGCTGGTGGCGCTGTTCACCGGCGCGTTTCTGGTGTTCTCCGTGCTCTCGCTGTCGGTGACGCGCAGGTCGCAGCAGTTTGCGTTGCTCGGCGTGCTGGGCTTGTCGGCGCGCGAGCGGCTGAAGCTGGTGCTGGCCGAGTCGGCGCTGCTGGGCGCGCTTGGCAGTGCGTTCGGTGTGGCGCTGGGCACAGCGCTGGCTGCGCTGGCGTTGGGCCTGCTCGGTGGCGACCTGGGTGGTGGTTACTTTTCGGGCGAGACCCCGGCGTTGCAATGGAGCTGGGGTGCCGCGCTGCTCTACGGCGCGCTGGGCACGGTGGCCGCCGTGGTGGGCGGCTGGTGGCCGGCGCGCGCGGTGGCTGGCATGGCGCCAGCGCTCGCGCTCAAGGGCCTGGGCGCTCCGGTGGCGACAGGTACGCGGCGCCACACGCTGGCGCTGGGCCTGATGGTGCTGGCCGCCGCGCTGGCCTGGGCGCCGCCGGTGGGTGGCCTTCCGCTGGCGGCGTATTTCTCGGTCGGGCTGCTGCTGGTGGGCGGTATCGCGGCGCTGCCGCTGGCGGTCGGCTGGTTGCTGAACAGGCTGGCACCGCTGGTGGCCAAGCGCGCCCTGCCGATGCTCGCGGTCGAGCGCTCGCGGCGGTTGCGCGAAACCGCAGCGGTTGCGACCAGCGGCGTGGTGGCAAGCCTGGCCTTGTCGGTTGCACTCACGGTGATGGTGGCGAGCTTTCGTGACTCGGTCACCCAGTGGCTCGACGGCGTTTTGCCGGCGCAGCTGTATGTGCGTGCCGCCGCAGGCGGCTCGGCTGAGGGCGCCACACTTCCCCCCGATCTGGTGCGCGCCATAGAGACCACGCCCGGCGTGGCCCGGGCCGAGCCGCTGCGCACCACCTCGCTGCAACTCTCCAGCACCCTGCCCGCGGTGACGCTGCTGGCGCGCCCGCTGCAGACCGGCGCGCAGGCCGGCGGTCAGGCGCTGCCGCTGGTGGGCAACGCAGCGCCCCTGCCCACTGCGGCGCCGGGCGAGCGGCTGGTGCCGGTGTACGTGAGCGAGGCCATGGTCGATCTGTACGGCGCGCGGCCCGGCGGCTGGCTGCCCGAGCTGGGCTTGGCGTTTGCGCAACCACCCGCAAGCACGCGCTTTTTCATAGCCGGCGTGTGGCGCGACTACGCGCGCCAGCACGGCAGCGTGGTGATGGACCGGGCCGATTTTGTGCGCCTCTCGGGCGACGACCGGGTCAACGACCTGGCGCTCACGCTGACCGAGGGCAACAACGAAGACGTGGTGCGCGAGGCGGTGCGCGCACGCGCAGCCGAGCTGGGTGTGGCCGATCTGCTGGAGTTCGCCTCGGCAAGCCAGATCCGCGCCACCTCGCTGCGCATTTTTGACCGCAGTTTTGCGGCGACCTACTGGCTGCAGGCGGTGGCGATCGGCATCGGCCTGTTTGGGGTCGCCGCAAGCTTCAGTGCTCAGGTGCTGGCGCGCCAGCGCGAGTTCGGTCTGCTGGCGCACCTCGGCCTCACGCGGCGACAAATCCTCGGCCTGGTCGCGCTCGAAGGCCTGGCCTGGACGGCGCTCGGCGCCATCGCTGGTCTGGCGCTGGGGCTGGCGGTGAGCCTGGTGCTGGTACACGTGGTGAACCCGCAGAGCTTTCACTGGACCATGGACCTCGCCCTGCCCTGGCTGCGCTTGATCGCGCTGTGTGTGGCGGTGGTGCTGGCCGGCACGCTAACCGCCTGGCTGGCCGGGCGCGCGGCGGCTGGGCGCGATGCGGTGCAGGCGGTGAAGCAAGACTGGTGACGCCACAATCCCCCGCATGAACCTGACCGCCCAGCACTGGACCCACCGCGCACTGGCGCTGATCGACGCCGACCGCTGCCGCAGCGCCGACACGCACCTCATCGCGCTCCCCCTGCCCGTCTGGCAGGCGCGCGGCATCGACCTCTACCTGAAGGACGAATCGACCCACCCCACCGGCAGCCTCAAGCACCGGCTGGCGCGCTCGCTGTTTCTCTACGCGCTGTGCAATGGCTGGCTGCGCGAGGGCACCACCGTGGTGGAAGCCTCCAGCGGCTCGACGGCGGTGAGCGAGGCCTATTTCGCGCGCTTGCTCGGTCTGCCGTTTGTGGCGGTGATGCCGCGCAACACGTCGCAGGAAAAAATCGACCAGATCGCTTTTCACCAGGGCCGCTGCCATTTCGTCGAGTCCGCCAGCGAGGTCTACGCGGCGGCGCAACAGATTGCGCAAGACACGGGCGCTCACTACATGGACCAGTTCACCTACGCCGAGCGCGCCACCGACTGGCGCGGCAACAACAACATCGCGCAAAGCATCTTTGAGCAGATGGGCTGCGAGCGCCACGCGGTGCCACGCTGGATCGTGGTCGGCGCGGGCACTGGCGGCACCAGCGCCACCGTCGGCCGCTACCTGCGTTACCTGGGCCATCCCACCGAGTTGTGTGTGGCCGACCCAATGGGCTCGGTGTTCGCCGCCTACCACCGCGACCGCAATCCGGCCGCCACCGCACCGGGCTCGCGCATAGAAGGCATCGGCCGCCCCCGCGTAGAGCCCAGCTTCATCCCCTCGCTGGTGGACCGCATGATCGAGGTGGAAGACGCCGATTCGATCGCCGCCATGCACGCGCTCTGCGCCCTGCTGGGGCGCCGCGTCGGCCCTTCCACCGGCACCAATCTGGTCGCCATGCTGACGCTGGCCGAGGAGATGCACGCACGCGGTGAGCACGGGTCCATCGTCTCGCTGCTGTGCGACAGTGGCGAGCGCTACCTGAAGACCTATTTCGACGCCACATGGGCCCAAGCCCGCTTTGGCGATACCCGTGCCGCCGCCGAGCGGGTACAGGCGCAACTGCAAGCAGCATGACCATGAACACACAAAACACCGTGAGCAACCGCCGCCAGTGGTTGCTGGGCGCGGGTGGCCTGCTGCTGGTGCCCGCCGCCTTGGCACAGACAGCCGCGCCCGCCCCAGGCAGCATGCTGAGCCCCCGCCCGCTGCGCTTTCCGCGCGACCACGGCACGCACAACAAGACGCGCACCGAGTGGTGGTACTTGACAGGTCAGGCACAAAACAGCGCTGGCCGAAGCTTCGGATTTCAAGTGACCTTTTTCCGCAGCCGGGTCGACGCGGCGCAGCCGCTGCAAAGCCGCCTGGCCGCCAAGCAACTGCTGTTCGCCCACGCAGCGGTCACCGACCTGCAAGGCAGCGTGTTGCTGCACGACCAGCGCATCGCCCGCTGGAATGGCGAGCAACCCACGCAACGCGAGCGCGGCGTGTTCGCGCGCGAAGACGATCTGCAGGTGGTGCTGCGCGACTGGTTCATGCAGCGCGAAGCCAGCGGCGCCTACCGCGCCGAGGTGGTGGGCGACGAAATCGGCATCGCCATCACCGCCACACCCACGCAAGCCATCCTGTTGCAAGGCGACCAGGGCTTTTCGCGCAAGGGGCCCGACGCATCGCAGGCCAGCTTCTACATCACCCACCCGCAACTCGCGGTGCAGGGCACGCTCGCGTTGCGCGGCGAGCGCTTCACCGTTACCGGCCAGGCCTGGTTGGATCACGAATGGAGCGAGGCCATCCTGCACCCCGAGGCGGTGGGCTGGGACTGGATCGGCATGAACCTGGACAACGGCGACAGCCTGACTGCCTTCGAGCTGCGCCGCACCGATGGCAGCGCGCTGTGGGCCGGTGGCTCACACCGCAGCCAGGCTGCGTCAAGCGATCCGCTGGGTGCCCGCAGCTTTGCACCGAGCGACGTGCGCTTCACCCCACAACGCTTCTGGACCAGCCCGCTGACCAACGCGCGCTACCCCGTCGAGTGGCAGGTGAATACCCCTGCCGGCCGCTTCACCGTGCGCGCCCTGCTCGACGCGCAAGAGCTCGACAGCCGCAGCAGCACCGGCACCGTGTATTGGGAAGGCCTGTCGGATCTGCTAGATGCCCGGGGCCAGCGCGTGGGGCGAGGCTACCTGGAGATGACCGGCTACGCGCAGCGGCTGGTGCTGTGAGAGCGCCCGGGAGCCTGCTGGCGCGCCGAGCTGTCACGGGTTCTCACACCGACTCCATAAGCGCCACTTTGCCCGCCCATTCGGGATCGTCCACAGCAGCCGCCAGCACGGCGGCAACATCGCCGCGCGCAGCCTTGCCCTTGACATCAACGCCATCCCCGAATCGCATGTCACGGGTGCCGTCGTCGTTGGTCAGGCTGACAGGCCGGACAATGGCATAGGTCAGCCCCGAGGCCTTCAGGTGCTCGTCTGCATCGTGCTTGGCTTGCAGGTAGTGCAGGAGCCCGCTTGTCGGGTCGGGGCTCTCTGTGCCCACCGAGCTGAGCATCACAAAACGCGACACGCCAGCCTTGTTGGCCAGATCCACCAGCCGCTTGGCGCCATCGCGGTCCACCTTGTCGGTCATCTCTGGCCCAGTGGAACCACCAGACCCCGCCGCAAAGATCACCACGTCGCAGCCATCGCAGACCCCCTCCTGCAGATCGGTGAGGTCGCCATGGCGAATGGCGACGTCCGTTGGGAGCGAGCTGGTGTCGGACGAGGACCGCACAAGAGCGATCGGGGAATGCCCATTCGCTTTCAGTTCGCGGACCAGTCGAAGGCCTGTTTGGCCGGTCGCTCCGGCAACAAGAATTTGCATGTTGTTCTCCCCTTGTGTGAGGTGGGCCAAAAAATGTGTGCGGGGAAGCGGTTTTAGGCAAGCGGTGCCATGGGCCCAGCCTTGGCAACCGCCGCCAGATACCCGGGTTGCCGCTGAAGATCTGCCCAATAGGATGCAACCCGAGGCGCATCGTCGAGAAAACCCATGCCAGACAAGTTCGCCAGCAGGTAGGAAAACTGAATGTCTGCCAGGGTGGCTGTGTCACCAAACAGAAAACCGTCCTCGGTCAGCTGCTGCGCGACGTAGTCAAGGTGTTTCTGCATGGCGGTGTGCGCCTCTTGAGCCGGTTCCTCGCCCTGAAGCTTGGGCAGCAAGAGCCCCATTGCTGCCGGGGCAAAAGAGCTTTCGACATAGTCGAGCATTTCCTCATGGAGCAAATACCCGCGGGTTCCGGTTTTGGGTCGGTGGGTGTCATGCCCAAACTTGTCGATGAGATATCGCAGACAGGTTGCAGACTCCGCCAGCACCAGGTCCGCGTCTTCTATGACCGGCGACTTGCCAAGCGGATGCACCTTGGCAAGGCTTTGCGGCGCATGAAAGTCCTCGGTTCTTTCGTACATCACCAGCTTGTACGGTTGATGCATATCCTCCATCAACCAAACCAGCCGGATAGCGCGGGAATATTCCAGACAATGCAGGGTGATCAAGGCATGCCTTTCGGTTTATCCAGCCGCCAAACGGGCAGGAAACACAGAGAGCGCGCAGCGCCGCAGACAGCGACCGTCAGCGCCACGCTTCAGGGTAGAAAAATGGCCTTGGTGTTGACGAATTCCTTCATACCAAAGCCACCGTGTTCGCGGCCAAACCCAGAATTTTTCACACCGCCAAAAGGCATGTTGGGATCGGCTGTCCCGAAGGAATTGATGCGGACCATGCCGGTGTCGAAATGGTCGTGCGCTAGCTTCACGGCTCTTGCTTCATCTTTGGTGAAAATGCCGCCGCCCAGGCCATAGCGGCTGTCGTTGGCAATGCGCATGGCATGTTCGTCGTCCTCGGCCTTGATGATCGAGGCAACCGGCCCGAACAGTTCGTCGTCGTAGGCTGGCGTCCCGGGCTGGCAATTGGCCAACACAGTGGCTGGAAAGTACTGGCCAACGCCTGGTGTCGGCGTGCCGCCGCAAAGCAATTTCGCACCACCCTCCACGCTTTTTGCAACCTGCGCAGCCAGCGTGTCGAATTGCTCCTTGCTGGACATCGGGCCCAGCTGGGTGCCCTGTGCGGTCGGGTCGCCCATCTGGATGGCCTTCATCTGGTCAACGAACCCTTCGACAAAAGCGTCATACACAGCAGCTGTCACGACAAAGCGTTTGGCCGACACGCAGGTCTCACCATTGTTGTAGATCCGCCCCATGACGCAGGTTTTCACCGCCAGTTCAACATCGGCGTCTTCCAGCACCAGATATGCGTCATTCGATCCCAGTTCGAGTACCGATTTCTTCAGATGCTTGGACGCCTGCTGGCCAATGTGGCGTCCAGCCGTGTCGCTGCCGGTCATCGTCACGCCACGCACCAGCTTGTGCGCAATGAGTTTGTCCGAGGTGCTGTGAGAGATGACCACCACCTCGAACAGACCTTTCGGCAGCCCCGCCTCCAGGCACACGTCTCGCAACATCAGACCGCTTCCCGTGCAGAGCGCGGCATGCTTCAGGAGAACCGCGTTTCCCGCCATCAGGTTGGCGGCAAGAACGCGTACCGGCTGATACACCGGGAAATTCCACGGCTGAATGCTGTAGATGACACCGATCGGCCGGTGAGCAACGATGCCCCGCTTTTCGCCACCGCTGTGGGTGCGATCTTCGTCGGCAAGCTCTGTCGGGCCACGTTTCGCGGTGTACTCAAGGATCTGCGCGCAAAGCTCGACTTCCACTTTGCCATCGTTCAGCAATTTGCCTGTTTCGCGTGTCATGAGATCGGCAAATTGGCCCACCTGCTGGCGCAATGCTTTCGCGATATCGATGAGGTAGCGCGCACGCTCCTGATGGGTCTTATCGCGCCAATCCAGAAAGGCGGCGTGGGATGCTTCAAGTTTGTTAAAAGCCATCTCTTCGCTCATCAATTCATATTGACTGATCGCCTCGTCGGTCGCGGGATTGATCGTGGTGATGTGTGTCATTTATGTTTTTTCCTAATAGGCTTTGGCTCAGCAGATACGGGCATTTGATGTCTGGCAGAGCCGGTGCAAGCTGGGTTTAAATGGGCATGTATTTTGCCAGGGGTTGAAATAGCATCAATCGATTGGACAAACAACAATTTTTCCGACAGCGTGTCCGTCAGCCAGATGCCCATACGCTGCAGCGGTATCGTGCATGGCGTAGGTGCTGTCGATCACGGGTCGGATGATCCCTTGTTCAATCAATTTGGCAAGTTTGGCCAACATCGCGCCGTCGGGCTTCATCCACAGCATTTCGAAATGCACGCCATGTTTTTGCGCCAGGCCATCGGTGTCCTCGCCCTTGATCGAAATGATTCTTCCGCCCTTCTTGAGCGTGGGGAAAGAGCGGTTCAGGGTGTCGCCGCCGAGCATGTCAAGCACCAGATCCAGGTCAGACACCTCGTCTTCGAAAGACTGGTTCTTGTAGTTGATCACCTGGTCTGCGCCAAGGCTTTTAACCAGATCCATGTTTCCTTCGCTCACCGTCGTGGCGACATGGGCGCCGAGGTGCTTGGCGATCTGGATGGCCAGTGTGCCAACGCCGCCAGAGCCCGCATGGATTAAAACCTTCTCGCCCTTTTGGAGCAACCCTTTGGTCACCAAGGCCTGCCACGCGGTCAACCCTGCCAGCGGCACGGTGGCGGCCTTGGCATGGCTGAGATTGGCGGGCTTGAGCGCGAGTTCGCTCTCGCCGACCCGTGCGTATTGCGCCAAGGCACCGGCATCTTCTTGTTTTAAGCGGGCAAAGACGGCATCGCCCAGCTTGAAACAGCGCACATCTTTTCCTATTTCGACGATTTCGCCAGACACATCGAATCCCATGACAAAGGGAAATGAAAGTGGCATTGCGTCATGGAACACACCAGAGCGCAAAATATTGTCGATCGGGTTCAGACTGGCGGCGTGCACTTTCACCAGAACACAGTCGTTCTTCAGTTCAGGCAGGTCGCGTTCGGTGATGGTGATAGGGGCGTCATAGCCTGCAATGGTTGCAACTTTCACGGTAGTTTTTCCCTGGGTGATGGACCCATTCAGGTGGCTTGGCATGGGTGCTCTGGGCGTTAAATCGCGCAGACAATAACAAGTGCATCTGGCGCAACCGCACAGCTAAATACAATGGGCTAATAGCACACTGTATGGAAGGCGCAGGCGCTTTTCAGTGCGACAGCACACACAGCGCGCCGATTGGCGCCCTCTCCTACAGGGATGGCGTTGCGGCACGGGGCAACTTATGCCCGTGTGGCTTGCAATCACCGGGTCAGCAAACTCGACCCTGAGACAGAGCGGCGGGCAGCTGGTGTGCTGCCCTGCTGCTGGGTCGTGATGCAGCCTGCGCCAGGGTTACGGCTTGCCGCTGGCTTGTCCAGCCGCTGTCGTCATCACCAGCAGGTGAATGAAATGCAGCTTGGCGACCACCTCGCGCGGCAGCACAAACGGGTAAAAATCGTGCTGCCCCATGGCGCGCGACATGCCGTTGAGCAGCATGGTCAGCTGTGTCCAGCGGTTCAGGAAATCCAGAAAATGCGCGGCATCGGGATGCTCGGGCTGGTAAAGCGCGGTGATGTCAAACGGCGTGAACTCCAGCTGCGCCGAATCCACCAACAGGCCGTAGCTGGCGGCGGTGTCGACTGTGTCGCGCATGTGCATGTAGTGCGCCCAGCACTCGGCCCAGTCTTCCCAGGGGTGGACGCTGGCGTAGGCGCTCACAAAGTGCAGCGGCCAATCGCCGCGTGGTCCCTCTTCGTAGTTCTTTTTCAGGCACTCGGCGTAGTCCAGGTTTTCATCGCCAAACAGCGTCCTGAACCCGGGCAACCATGCACTGTCGGGGCAGTCGACCAGCCGGTACCAGTAGTAGTGCCCAACCTCGTGGCGAAAATGACCCACCAGGGTGCGGTAGGGCTCGTTCATGGCTTGGCGCGTGCGCTCGCGCTTGGCATCATCAGCCTCGGCGACGTTGATCGTGATCAGGCCGTCGTCGTGCCCGGTCATCACATGCTCTCCAGCGCCCTGCGAGCGCAAGAGGTCAAACATCATTCCTTTCGCTGTGTCTTCGGTTTCGCGTGAAGCGACTGGCAGCCCCATCACCAGCAGCGCTGAGACCAAGCGCCGCTTGGCCTGCTCCACCCGGCCCCACAGCTCGCCGTTGTCGAGATGCGGCGGATCGTTCAGGTCTGGAATGGTGCGGTTGAGCCGGCAGGCCCGACACAACCGATCGTGTTCGTTTTTCTCAGACTCGGGCAGCAGCCAGTTGCAGTTCGCCGGCGTGTCGCGGTTGGCGCACAGCACGAAGCCGGGGCCTGTGGTGTGGCATTCATTCCAGGTGCCAGGCTCGACACTGGGCGCCAACGACATCAGACGCCCCTGCCCGGTGTCATAACCCAGCAGCGTGCCGCAGGCCAAGCACCTGCTATTGACGAAAAAAATCGCCTGCCCGCATTGGCAGGTGTAGATACGCGCTGTTTGCGCCATCGCAGGCAGGACATGCATCGCAGGCGCGCCAGCAGGCAGCAAGGAGTTTGACAAGGTGGCGCCTCCATCAATGGGCTGGCCGCTGAGGATCGTTCCAAAAAAGGCACGCTGCGTATCAACAACCCAAGGCTCACAGTCTGCCACGGCGCTGCGCCCTGGGTGGACGATGTAAAAAAGGACTGGGGTTTGAGGGCTGTGGTTCTGCAAGCAATCCGCGCTCGCCGTCGCCCAGCACCAGGCCTTAAAACCGCAGATCGGCACCGCCTTTGAGCAGCGCCTTGCCGTCAACAGCCACCTGCGCAATGGTTGCGACGCCGCTGGAGTGGGCGTTTACCGGGACGGTAGGACCAAGGCTGCGCAGACCGGTGACCAGCGCGTCGTGGTCTGCGCTGTTGGTGGCGTTGATGCCGGGGTGTTCACCGCCCATGCCGCTCTCGATGGTGATGGCCATCGACACCCCATTGCCCACGGCAGCAACGGTGCACGCATGAGACCTGCCCTGGCCCTCTTGCGCGCTTTGACCCATGGCCGCCGTGCTGGAAAAGGTGCCGGGCTGGGCCACGCCCAGACTGCGGTCGAAACGGGTCAGTTTGGCGCGGCTGCCCAGGTGGTCTTTGTTGAGCCTGCTGGAGACACCGGCACCTGGCTGTTGCACAAAGTCGGTATCGGCCACGTATGTGTTGCGGTCGGCGTACGCCAGGCGCTGCGCCACGCTGATCAGGCGCGCACGCAGCACGCTGGGCTTGCCGCCGCAGAGGTCCTTGTTGGTTGGACCAAACGTGTTCAGGGAGAGGTTTTTAAGATGCCCAGCGTCTGCAAGAGGGCGACGGCGCCTGACCACGGTGGGCCCATGCCGCAGACCTTGTAAGCACGGTGGTCGATGCACACCGGATCGCACTTCTGGGCCTGTTATCCGCTCAGGTCGGCCAGCATGGTCAGGCCGGGGACGAGCCCCGCACCGGGCGCGGTGTTGGAGCCGACCTGCGTGCGGCCAATCTCTTTGACGGTCACCAGCGCCTTGGCTGGCGGTGGTTTGCAGCGTGCATGCACAAGTGGGGTTTTGGGGGTTAAGAGCGCACGCAGCGTGAGGTCAGCGTTCAGGAAATAGGCCACCGTGTCGGGTGCTCGCAGCCGATGGGCTCGCGCACCGGCGATCGCGTCGGCCATGCGCCCGCCAGATCGGGAAGCGGTTGGTGGCAAGCTTCAAGCCGGGCCCAGACAGTCTCGCCCACGGCTGGCTGCCAGGCTCGCCATGCAGCACTTGCAAAACCTGGGCCAGGCCCAGCCTGCCTATCGAGCGCTGGCTGCGGCGCGTTTGATTGAAGGCGTTTGTGCCCCATGGCAAGGGCGTGGTTTGGTCGGTGGCCCCGACCCAGCGCTGCTTGTTTTCAGTGGCAGCAGCCGGTGCGGTTTCGCGCTTGTCACAGGTCTGCACTTTTTTGGCGGTGGCGTTGTGATGCACCACAAACGCACCACCGCCAATGCCAGACGGCTGCGGCTCCACCAGACCCCACACCATTTGCGCCGCTTTCGCGGCATCGGCCAAAAAGCGCCCGCTTTCACCCGATCGCAACCCGCTTTGTTGGCCAGCGGGTTGGCCATGACCACCCCCCCCCGTTCTTGGACAGCACCGGTTTGATGTCAAGCCAGTGACCTGAAGAATGCCCAGGCTGTGCAGGATCGCCGGGCCGGCCCAAACCAACCACCACCGAGCGGGTCCCGGTTGGCGATTCGCAGGCGGTGGGCAGCGCAGGCGGTGGTGCGAGATCTGATGGTCCGGCGCAACCGGTCAGCAGAGAGAGCAACAGACCCATCAAGGCAAGCAAGAGCGAACGTCGACTCGGCAACCAACGGGTGGCTCGATGAAGCCCTGGAGGCATTTGTGTCTCTTGACGGTGGGCCACTCAAAGTGGGCCGAACACATTTGCAAACAAGGGCAAACAAGGCCGCTTGGCAACGCTGGGGTTTTACAAAACAACAGGGCGAAGCTCAGCCTGTTAAGGCACACACCCGGGGATCGTTTCAGCGCGGCCTGTGTCCAAACCAGCAGGCAGTGAATCCGGATTTGCAGACCTCCCCTGCTAAATTTGATCAGTCCGGCACCACCCGTGTGCCGGCTTTGTGCGAAAGGATGTCGGCTGCGTCATCCAACGCACCGATACCGGCCATGCCGCCGGATCGAATCACGAGGTCGCACGCCGCTTGCACCTTCGGGCCCATGGATCCGGCGGCAAAGTCCATGGCGGCGAGCGCGTTCGGCGTCATGTCGCCCAGCGCGGCTTCTTGCGGAGTGCCCCAGCCGGTGAAGACCGCTTCTACATCGGTGAGCATCAGGAACGCGTCGGCTTTCAGCTCGGCAGCCAGCAGTGCGCTGGCGTGGTCTTTGTCGATCACCGCCTCCACCCCCACATAGGCGCCATCGGCGCGCTGGGTCACTGGAATGCCACCGCCGCCGGCGCAGATCACGGTCACGCCCTGCTGCACCAGCAGCCGAATCACCTCGATCTCCAAAATGCGCATGGGCTTGGGCGAGGCGACCACGCGGCGCCAGCTGTCGCCGTCGGGCGCGATGGACCAGCCGCGCTGCTCAGCCATGCGTTTTGCATCGGCCTCGCTGTAGACCGACCCGACCGGTTTGCTCGGTGCCGCGAAGGCCGGGTCACCCGGGTCCACCTCGATCTGGGTCAGCAGGGTGGCGAAGCGCGCGGCAGGGCCGTAGGCGTTGTCCAGCTCCTGCTGCAACACGTAGCCGATCATCCCCTCGGTCTCGGCCCCCAGCACATCCAGCGGAAAAACCGCCCCACCTCCTGTGCCGGCAGCCGCTTCGCCCTGTAAGGCCAGCAGGCCCACCTGTGGCCCGTTGCCGTGGGTGATGACAAGCTGGTGGCCTTCCACCAGCAGGCGGGCCAGGGATTTAGCAGCGCGCCGAATGTTTTCACGCTGCGCCTGCGCACTCACCGGCTCACCCCGACGCAGCAACGCATTGCCACCCAACGCGACGACGACAAGTGCCATGTCAGCTCCCCAGGGTGGCGACCAGTACCGCCTTGATTGTGTGCATGCGGTTTTCTGCCTGATCGAAAACGACAGAGGCTGGGCTCTCGAACACCGCGTCGGTGACCTCCATCGCGGTGATGCCGTGGCTCTTCTCGATCTGCTTGCCGACCTCGGTTTCGGTGTTGTGGAAGGCAGGCAGGCAGTGCATGAACCGCACGCGCAGGTTGCCGGTTTGCTTCATCGTCTCGGCATTTACCTGGTAGGGCAACAGCAGCTTGATGCGCTCGGCCCAGACCGAGTCTGGCGTGCCCATGGAGACCCAGACATCGGTGTACAGAAAATCGCAGCCCTTGACACCTTCGGCCACGTCTTCGGTAAGCAAGATGCGCGCGCCGCTGTCCTCGGCCAGCGCCTTTGCTGCGTCAACCGTGGTCTGCACCGGCCAGAGCGACTTCGGCCCGCACAGCCGCACATCCATGCCCATCTTGGCGGCACCGATCAGCAGCGAGTCGCCCATGTTGTTACCGGTATCGCCCAGGAAGCAAAACGCGATTTCGCGCAAGGGCTTCTCGCAGTGCTCGCGCATGGTCAGCAGATCGGCCAGGATCTGAGTTGGGTGAAACTGGTCGGTGAGGCCGTTGTAGACCGGCACGCCCGACCACTTCGCCAACGTGTCCACCACCTCCTGACCAAAGCCGCGGTACTCGATCGCGTCGTATACCCGGCCCAGTACCCGCGCTGTGTCCTTGATCGACTCCTTGTGGCCGATGTGGCTGCCTGAGGGACCCAGGTAGGTGACAGAGGCGCCCTGTTGGTGCGCGGCGACCTCGAAGCCGACCCGGGTGCGGGTCGAAACTTTCTCAAAAATCAGCGCGATTTCCTTGCCCTTGAGCAGCGGCTGCTCGGTGCCTGCGTACTTGGCGGTCTTGAGGTCGGCGGCGAGCTTGAGCAGAAAGCCGATCTCGCCGGGCGAGAAGTCGCGCAGCGTCAACAAGCTGCGGTTTTTCAGGTTGAAGGCCATGGTGTTCCTTTGTTTTATGAGAGACGATTCAGGCCTCGCGCCAGATCGGGCAGGTCATGCAGTGACCGCCACCGCGTCCGCGACCAAGCTCGCTGCCCCGGATGGTGATGACCTCAATGCCCGCCTTGCGCAGCTGGGTGTTGGTGTGGATGTTGCGGTCGTAGCCCACCACCACGCCGGGTTCGAGTGCAATCACGTTGTTGCCATCGTCCCACTGCTCGCGCGCCTGCTCGTAGCTGTCGCCGCCGGTGGGAATGACGCGCAGTTTCGTCAGGCCGAGACAGTTCGCCACCACCTCAAACAGCGGTTTTTCCTCGCGGCGGTACTCGATGCCACCCTGATCGGTGGGGTACAGGCTGTGACAGGCGATCTGGTTCGCCACTTCCACGAAGCTGGTCACGGTGTCGCGGTCGCAAAAAGAGAACACCGTGTCCAGGTGCATGGCCGAGCGGGATTTGGGCATCTGGCAAGCCAACACACGGGTCGCAGCGCCCGCTTTGAAAAGCGCCTGCGCCAATTGGCCCACCGCTTGCGGCGTGCTGCGCTCGCCCATGCCGACCAGCACCACGCCATTGCCGATCGGCATGATGTCGCCGCCCTCCAGCGTGGCCGGGCCGTGGTCCACATCGGGGTCGCCCCACCAGACGGGACACCCAGCGTCGGCAAACACGGGATGAAACCGGTACACCGCTGCGGTGAGCAGGGTTTCCTGGCGGCGCGCGGGCCAGTGCATGGGGTTTAGGGTGACGCCGCCATAGATCCAGGCGCTGGTGTCGCGGGTAAACAGCATGTTCGGCAGCGGGGGCAACACAAAACCATCGGCACCCAGGTAGGAGCCAAACATGCCGCCGGGCTTGAACGGCAGATCGTGCAAGGCCACGCCGCCAATCAGGAACTGGGCCAGATCACTGGCCGGCATTTCGCACATCCAGGCCCGAAGCTCGTCGAGCATGCCCACACCCACCAAGTCGGGCGTGACCTTGCGGTCCAGCACCCAGTCTCGCGCAGCGGGAATGGCCAGGGTCTGGCCCAGCAACTCGCCCATTTCCAGCACCTCTACGCCCCGATCTTCCATCTTGGAGACAAAGTCGAAGTGGTCGGTGCGCGCCTGCTGGACCCAGAACACATCGTCAAACAGCAGCGCATCGCAGTTGGCCGGCGTCATGCGCTCGTGCGCCAGGCCGGGCGCGGACACCAGCACACGGCGCAACTTGCCGACTTCGGAGTACGCGCCCAGGTGCCTGGCCACTGCCGTGGGGTTGAGCGGCGCGCTCACAGCAGCACCGCTGCGCTGAGCGATGCCATGCTGAGCAAGGCCAGCATCAACATCAACGGCCATATGAAACGCACCCACCGTTGGTACGGCACGCGCCCAATGGCCAGCCCACCGACCACCACTGCGTAGGTGGGCGTCACCAGGTTGGTGATGCCGATCGAGGTCTGGAAAGCGGTTACCGCGAGGTGGCGCGGCACGCCGGCGAAGTCCGACAGCGGCGCGAGGATGGGCATGCTCAACACCGCCAGGCCCGAGGTGGACGGCACCAGCAAACTGAGCAAGCCCTCTATGGCAAACAGCGCGTTTACAAAGGCCACATCGGGCATGCCGGTGATCCAGCCTTCAAAGTAATGAAGGATGGTGTCGGTGATCTTCCCCTGGTCCATGATGACCACGATGCCACGCGCCAGACCAATCACCAGCGCCACACCCAGCAGATCGCGCGCGCCATCGACAAAGGCCGAGGTGAACGGCTTCTCGCCCAGCCACCCCAGCAGGCCCACAGCGATGGCAGATGCCAGGAACAGCGCCGACATCTCGGCCATCCACCAGCCAGCCCCGGCCACGCCCCAGACCATCACCACAAAGGTGGCGCCAAACAACACCAAGATGAGCTGCTGGCGGCCGGTGAGCACAGCATCTTTGTGGGCGTCTCGATCGCGCAAAAAATGCGCTTCGTTGGAGGCCTTGAGCTCGGCCACAAGTGACGTCGACGGGTCCTTTCGCACCCGCTCGGCGTAGCGCATCACATAGGCGACGCAGATCAACCAGCCCAGCGCCAGGATCACCAGCCGCAAGGCCAAGCCTTCGGTGAACGCGATGCCGGCGGCACTGGACGCGATAGCGGTGGAAAACGGGTTGATGGTTGACCCGATCACCCCGACGCCAGCGCCCACCATGATCACCGCCACGCCAGTGAGCGCGTCGTAGCCGACCGCGATCATCAGCGGGATCAACAGCACATAAAACGCCAGTGTTTCCTCCGCCATGCCGAAGGTTGAGCCGCCGATGGCGAACAGCAGCATCAGCACCGGGATCATCCATTTCTCGCGCCCCTTCATGCGCAACATCACCCGCTCGATGCCGGTGTTGATCGCGCCGGTGGCGTTCACCACCCCAAGAAAGCCGCCGATGATGAGCACGAACAGCGACACATCGATGGCATTGGCCATGCCTGTGCTCTGATCGTAGAAACCGGCGATGGGCGCCAACAGCACATCAAACAAACCCTGGTGCGCGGCCTCAACCACCTGGTAGGTGCCTGGCACCGGCGCCTCTTTGCCCAGCGCCTCGTTAACCGCCCGCTCGTACTGGCCAGCGGGCAACACCCAGGTGAGTGCCGCCATCACGATGGTGAGCGCAAACAGAATGGTGTAAGCGGTGGGAAACCGGTCTTTGGCTGACAGTGAAGCACCACCTTCGGGCGCTTGCGTGATCGGTGGTGTCATGCCGTTTTCTCCTGAGATTGCTCTGCAAAAGGAGAAGATGGCCCCGTGACGAATTTAAGTCTGTGCGTTGGAGCACATGCATCAGCCCACGCTGTGGTGGTGTCGAACCCGCATGCGTCCACAAAGCGCATAACGCGCGAACCTCTGGCGAATCAGCCAAAGGTGTTGGGCCGGGCTATCTGAGCTTGGCCCTACCCCAGCCGATCACTTCCAGATGCGGTCGAGCTGGGCGTTGCGCCCGCAACTCAAGCGGTAGTAGTTGTAGCGCAATGGGTTCTTTTTGTAATAGTCCTGGTGGTAGTCCTCGGCCAGGTAGAAGCGGCTGGCTGGCTCGGTTTCGGTGTAGATGGTTTTGAAACGACCGGTTTTTTTCAAAGCTTCGCGGCTGGCAAGCACGATCTGTCGCTCGGCCTCATTGCCCCAGTAGATACCGCTGCGGTACTGGGTGCCCGCATCACAGAACTGCCGGTCTTTCTCGCTCGGATCAATGGTCTTCCAAAAATACTCGACCAGCTCCGAATAAGTGACCTTGGCTGGGTCGTAGGTCACGCGCACCCCCTCGGTGTGGTCGGTCCGGCCCGCGCTCACCATCTCGTAGGTGGGATTGGGTATCTGGCCGGCTGTGTAGCCGGACTCCGCTGCGAGCACGCCGGGCAGTTTCTCGAAGTCGGCCTCGGTACACCAGAAGCAGCCGCCGGCAAATATGGCGGTGGCATTGGCGGCATGAGCAACGGCGCCAAGCAATGCGCTGGCGCTCAGAGCAAAGGCGGCGGTGAATCGGAGGATGGGGTAGAGGGTGTTCATGGCCAAACGTCTTTCATGTTGTGGTGTCAGGTACGCAAGGCGGGCAGCACCTGGTCTTTGGGCACGAAGGCAAGCGCCACGCCGTTGTTGCAGTAGCGTTTTCCGGTCGGCTTGGGGCCGTCGCTGAAGACATGGCCTTGGTGGCCACCGCAGTGATCGCAGTGGTATTCGGTGCGGGGAAAGATCATCTTGTAATCGGTCGAGGTGCCCATGGCCTGGGGCAATGGCTGCCAGAAACTGGGCCATCCGGTGCCGCTGTCGTACTTGTGGGCAGCATCAAACAGCGGCTGGTTGCAGGCGGCGCAAATGAATGTACCGGGGCGTTGTTCGTTGTCCAGCGGGCTGCTGCCGGCGCGCTCGGTACCGTGATCGAACAGCACCTCATAAGCCGCTGGCGAGACAATGGCGCGCCACTGCTCCTCGGTCTTCTTCAGGGGAAACGAGGGCGCAGCCAGCACCGATGAGGCGGGCAGCGCTGTGCCACCCAAAAAGGTCGAAAAGATCTTGAACATATTGCGTCGTTGCATGGTGAGCTCCTAAAGAGAGTGAGAGCCAACGCACAGGGAAAAGTGCCCTGCAAAGGCGCGTTGTGCCTGCAAATCTGTTGGGCGCTGTGTTTCTCACATCGGTTTGGCCCGCATCACAAGCCTCAGCGGCGCAGCCGGTAACCCGTGCGAAAAATCCACCAGATCACCGCCAGGCACACCAACATGAAGCCCAGCGTCATACCGGTGCTCACCGCGATGTGCACATCGGCCTGGCCGTAAAAACTCCAGCGAAAGCCGCTGATCAGGTAGACCACCGGGTTGAACAGTGAGAGCGTTTGCCACAGTGGCGGCAGCATGCTGATCGAGTAGAAGGCGCCGCCGAGAAAGGTCAGCGGCGTGACGATGAGCATCGGCACCACCTGCAGCTTCTGGAAGTTGTCGGCCCACAGGCCAACGATGAAACCGAACAGGCTGAAGGTGACCGCGGTCAGCACCAGGAAGCCCAGCATCCAGAACGGGTGTTCGATGTGATACGGCACAAAGAGGCGCGCCGTGCCCAGGATCAGCAAGCCGAGCAGCATCGATTTGGTGGCCGCCGCACCCACATAGCCCAGCAGCACCTCAAACCAAGAAACTGGCGCCGATAGCAACTCGTAGATCGTGCCCGACCACTTGGGCATGTAGATGCCGAACGAGGCATTGGAAATGCTTTCGTTGAGCAGCGAGAGCATGACCAGCCCGGGGATGATGAAGGCGCCATAGCTCACGTTGTCGATATCGCCCATGCGCGAGCCGATCGCTGTGCCGAAGACGATGAAATAAAGCGAGGTGGTGATGACAGGCGCGATGATGCTCTGGGTGATGGTGCGCAGGGTGCGCGCGATCTCGAAGCTGTAGATGGCGCGGATGCCGTGGATGTTGATGTTCATGCCTGCGCCTCCTCGGCACGCGTTGCATCCTCGCGCACCAGGTTGACAAAGATCTCTTCGAGCGAGCTTTCGCTCGAATGCAGGTCTTTGAAATCGATGCCCTCGGCTGCGAGTGCGCGCAGCAACTCGGCAATGCCAGTCTCTTCTAGCTGGGTATCGAAGGTGTAGACCAGGTGCATTTGGTCGCTGGAAATCTCCAGCGGCCAGTGCGAGAGCGCATCGGGCAGGTGGGTCAAGGCATGTTGCAGGGTGAGGGTGAGTTGCTTGTTGCCCAGCTTGCGCATCAGCACCGCTTTTTCTTCCACCAAAATGAGCTCGCCCCGGTTGATCACACCGATGCGATCGGCCATGTCTTCTGCCTCTTCGATGTAATGCGTGGTCAGGATGATGGTGGTGCCGGCTTCGCGCAGGGCGCGCACCATGCGCCACATGTCGTGGCGCAGCTCCACGTCGACACCGGCGCTGGGCTCGTCGAGGAACAGGATGCTGGGCTCGTGCGACAGCGCCTTGGCGATCAACACGCGCCGCTTCATGCCGCCGGAAAGCGTGAGAATTTTGTCGTTTCGCTTGTCCCAGAGCGACAGATCGCGCAGCACTTTTTCCAGGTGCGCGTCGTTCGGCGGTTTGCCAAACAGACCGCGGCTGAACTTCAGCGTGGCCCAGATGGTTTCGAACGAGTCGGTGTGCAGCTCCTGCGGCACCAGACCGATCAGGCTGCGCGCAGCGCGGTAGTTGCTCACCGTGTCGTGGCCATCGGCCAACACCGTGCCCTCAGTGGCATCGGACATGCCGCAGACGATGCTGATCAGCGTGGTCTTGCCCGCGCCGTTGGGGCCGAGCAATGCGAAGATTTCGCCGCGGCGAATGTCGAGGTTGACCTGCTTGAGGGCGACAAAGCCGCTGGCGTAGGTCTTGCCCAGGCCACGTATGGAGATGATGGCGTCGGGCGAGGGTGAGGCTGATGGCATGAAGACGGGGGAGCAGAAAACAGATGAGGCAGCGATCGAGATGAGCGCCACTGCAACTTTCACTTGTAGCACGCCCGGTGTGCACACGTGTGCGCCACGCCCCAAACCGGGCGCGCCACAACGGATCGGATCACACCGCGCCGGTGAACGCGCCGCGAGCAGGGTGGTCCTGGGAAATCGCGAAATCGATCGCGTCCAGCAGGTCGGTGAACGCGAGTTGGGCAAACAGCATGGCCGGCACCGCGCCGCAATACAACGTGCCGTCTGGCCGCACCAGATACACAACCAGATACACA
>Ga0105050_10002996_pt1 | contig 23733 bp, 28 predicted proteins | sample FRY01_FD_78088 | JGI IMG/M metagenome (GOLD analysis project Ga0105050, IMG submission 78088) | Freshwater microbial communities from Lake Fryxell liftoff mats and glacier meltwater in Antarctica - FRY-01 | ecosystem: Environmental > Aquatic > Freshwater > Ice > Glacier meltwater ...
CCGACCAAGCCGCCCAAGCCGCCCAATCCGCCCAAGCCGCCCAAGCCGCCCAAGCCGCCCAATCCGCCCAAGCCGCCCAAGCCGCCCAAGCCGCCCAAGCCGCCTAAGCCGCCTAAAGTAACTGAAAGCGTATTGGTAACAGACTCGTGTATTAAGAGATATTCATTCGATGTGCTGTCGGATGAAAACTCCGACAGGCTGGACAGTGTGACTGATGCTCTGATCAAACTTAGAGAACGTAAGAAGAACAGACCTACATCTATGAAGTCTATGTCCGACATACGTAAGTCCATGGTCCCATTGCGTAGTCTGTCTTTTCAGAACGTGATTGGATGCTACGGACTGCCGGAGGCTAGCTTGATTGAAATTATTGGTGCTGAAAACATCGGTAAGTCTACGCTGCTTCACTGGATACTAGGAGGGGCTATGCTAGAGGGAATCCCTTGCGCGGTGCAGGAAACAGAAGCTAAAGAACTAACACCACACTGGGCTGGTAGGGCCATGCATCCTGATAGAAAACTATCGCAAAGGATGCTGGAGAGACTAGATGTATTCCCGGAGGTGTTTGAACTTACGCAGATGGAGGACAATCTATATGATTGGGTTCATACCATGCGTGTCGTAGTTGGCGTTCCTAAAAGTACGCCACTTATTATGGCTGTGGATAGCTGGTCTAAGCTGATGAACTCCTCGGAGTCTGCAGGCTTCTATGACTACGGCGACAATATGGACGCCAAGGCTAAAGCTAAGAAGAAAGGTACTAACGAAGGTTCCAACTTTGTGCACGCTAAATGGGCGCACGCGTGGTGTCGGAAACTCCCAAGTTTCCTGGCTACACATAATGTAATGCTAATCATAATCTCTCACCAGAATGACTCTGTTGATATGACTGGCGGATCCAGCTTTATGTCAGCGGAGTCTGGAGCTCTATGGAACAAGAAGAAAATTGGGGGGAGGGCTTTCAACCAAAACGCTTCTTTGCAATTGATTCTGTCCAGATCTGGAGTTGCCAAGGATAGTGCTGGTACAAAAATTGGTACCAATCTTAAGATGCGCGTAGATAAGAATTCATTCGGACCAACAAACCGCATCATGGAATACATGCTCAAGAATGACAGGTTCGTTGATTCCGAATCTAGACTGGAGCCCAACTTGATGTTCCATGAAGGCCTGGCCAAATGGTTTGCCGACGAACGTATTAAGGGTACTACAGCATCTAGAAAGAGATACACCTGTGAAGCCCTTGGGGTTGTTAATGCTACTTCGGAAGACTTCGAGACAGCTCTTAACAGTTGTCCTGCTGCACTCAACGAGATTGGGCAGGACCTGAAAATATACGGGTACGAAGACGTCGTTGATATAATTACGGCCGATGAGGGAGCCACAGTACACTAAGACAAACGATCACATACTCCGAGGACACATAGCTAAAATATTCGGAGTTAGTGGTCGCGACCTGCAGGATACCCTGCAGGTCGCATCGTCTAGCGGGCATGTGAAGCTTCCTTTTGATTTGGAGGAAGTTGTTATTGTTAAGGAAAAGTTTCCTATTTTAGGTGCGATGGTTAAACCTAAAAGAGTGACTATATTTAGAGATCTAATGCTGGAGCTCGAGCATGGTACCCCGGTAATACTCACAGACTCACTTTTGTCATCTCGTGATTCATTATATGCGGCTATGCCAATTGCTATAGAGGATAAACACAGTATGGTTTACACATGGTTAGACTGTATGGATTTAAATTTCCAACTTTTTATGTCTACTATAGATGATACATTAATCATAGCAGCGCCACTACAATGTTTTAAGCGTGAATAATACTAAGACAGGAGGGGTTAGAGGAGTGATAGAGTTACTCTATCGCTTCGAGGGTCCGAACGATGCACTGACTGGAGACACTTTAGATTGGGATGATTACTTTGCTCCTTGCGGACCAATTGGCATATCAGAGTTCAATGACCCATTCGAGATTCTTGAATGGTTTTACGAAAGACCTGAATTGTTTGGTGGTAAAAATTGTCGCATGGTTAAAAGGCACGACGTCATAAACCTAGTTCTTAGAGGGGACAAGCATAAGAGCATATGTTTTGTAGTAATTGATGAAAAGTTGGATTCCGGTTGGCTGTATAACGGGGGCAGAGCGCAGAGCGATATTAATAGTAAATGCAAATTAATGCTACTACCACTAAGAAGGGTTATGAAACCATTCCATAAAAACAAATGATGGCAAGTGAGTATAAGTCCGGGGGATTAACCCTTCTGGCTTTTGAACCGATTAATCGAAGTGCTGATTACAGATTTCCTGTAACAGCCTCAGATGTATTAGACAATAGATGTAATTTGAATGTTGTTACGGAAGAAGGACTACTGTGTTCTAAAGTTATTAACGATGTAGAATCGATGTGTTCTTTGATGCACCATCTTGATACGGACACCGATGCTCTTCTTGGTCGTGTTATGTCTGTACACCCACGACGCACTATAGCGACTATTCTAAGATGGGGCGCAATGCTGGATCTTCCCGGAGGTGCCGGTATATTTAGAGCAATAGATGTCGCAGAGTGTTTTTACGGGCCTGATTATTATATGACTTTCGCAGAAAGATCTGGCTTCGGACTGGATATGGTGACAAGTGCTATTGCGCCTGGTGTTAACGCTAAAGAGCTAAAAGAAAATCCGCATGAACTATGGAAGCTATTCAAGAAGATTATAGAGGCACCAAATTAGACGTAGATCTCCTACTGAAGGGATCTTCCCGTATGCCTGGTGCCTTGTCACAGCTGGGATTTTCGGAGCTAAGGGAGGGACAAGGCGAACCAATCAGTAGTATTATGGGAGGTAGGGATACAATATGTATTCTGCCAACAGGCACAGGTAAATCCGGGTGCTTCATAATTCCGACGCTATGTCATGACTGGAAGACTGTTGTCATATCACCTCTGGTTGCTCTTATGCGCGATCAGGTTAAATCATTATGGCGTGCCGGTATTTCTGCTGGAGCGCTGTCTAGTGTACAGACTAACTCAGAGAATAACTCTGTGGTGCAGGCGTGGATGCGTGGGGATATTCAATTCTTGTATGTGGCACCTGAGAGGTTGGAAAACCCGCAACTTACGCAGATGCTAAACATGGTCAACCCTGATCACGTGGTGGTCGACGAAGCTCACTGCTTATCCCAATGGTCGGATAATTTTAGACCTTCTTACACCAAGGTGGGTGATATGATTGCGAGCCGCAACCCTAGAGTTGTATCAGCGTTCACTGCCACTTGTCCCGGTGAAGTTGAGTCCGACATTCGTAGAATCCTAGGTATACCTAATGCGCAGCTGTGTAGGTATTACCCCAGGCGCAGTAATCTAAAACTAAGTAGTAAGGAATACGTTGGTCCTGCTGATATTGCTAGGATGATTGATCGAGTGAAAGGATCTGTTATCGTTTATTGTTCCACCGTAAAAGGGGTTGAGGAATTGGCCGCGCAGCTATCTAGGCTTATAGATGACGAAGTCGTACCGTTCCACGGGCGTATGACTCCAGATGAAAAGAGAACAAATCAGGATTTGTTCATGGACGGGCACGCCAAGGTTGTAGTGGCTACGAATGCGTTCGGTATGGGTATTGATAAACCCGACATCAGGGCCGTGTTCCACCGAGACATGCCTGGTACCATAGAGCAGCTTTCACAGGAAATAGGACGGGCTGGTCGAGATGGTAAGGAGTCTATATGTGTCACTATGAAGGACGATTCTTCAGAACGTGTACAAAGATTCTTCATAGAAGCTGGTAACCCCGGCGAGAGATCAGTCAGAAGCCTTTATGAAACTCTTAAGAATAAATCTGACGGTCGTAATTGTATTAGGATGACTGGCGTTGAGCTGTCTAAGGCCAGCGGTATAAAGGACTATCATGTCAACAGTGCCTTGAGTATACTAGCTAGTAGTGACGTTATAAAACGTTTCAGCGCCGAGGACAGGATAGCCAGAGTACGAATACTAGTTGGGGAGTCATCAGATAGTAGGCTTAATAAAGCTTTAGATTGGATACGTGAAGGCGGCGTATCCATGCCTGATGGATTCTTTGAGATAGATCTTAACTGGGTGGCCACAATGTGGGGCGTTACAGAGGCCACAGTAACACGAAATCTTAAGCAATGGGATAAGGAAGAAAAGGTAAGCTATCATGCTCCGTTTAATGGTAAAATTACTCAGGTAGTAGGACCTGTCACTCAGGTTGATTTTGATAGATTGAAGTTGAAAGAACGAGAGGACTATAGAAGTATCCAAAAAGTTATCGACTACTTCGATATACCAGACGACCATAAACACGAGTACATGGAGGACCACTTTAAACAGAGCTATGAGTGACTTGGATCTAACCAAAGCCGTTAAGGCTATAAAGGAGTTAGGAGATCCTACTCCTTTTTCTTGGACTGATCTTCCTCGCTTTAACAATGATGTTATAAAGTGTGTTTGCGGCACATGGAAACCTCTGATTGAGATGGAGCTACTACGTACAGGTGTGGTGGACGCTCACAGCAATGTGTGTGTGGGGTGTGATGCTGGTATTAAACACGACAGAGAGCTGGCTAGAATTGTTTGTTGCGGTTGTCTTAGGGTAGTGGCTAGAATACAACCACATAAGGATCCAGTAGGGTTTAAGTTCCAGACCAATCGCAGTTACCACATTTTAAAGTGTGGGCACTGCCATCCGGGTTTGACTGAATCAGACATTCTTGAGAAGGTAATATACGACCGTTCACTAGGTCGAAAAACAAAATAAAACATGAGTAAAACAGTATCAGGTTTGGAAAAACCAAAGCGGGAGAATGTTAATAAAATTCTCGCTGTTAATATGAAACCAGCAGAGTTGCGCGAGACCGATGAAGGTCTTCGCACTCTTGTCACGTTCGTTGAGGCCAACGGGGATTCGAGAACACTAGATTGTACTAAAGAAGTGTACAGGCGTGTAGAGGGTAATCCACGACCCGGAAAGGCTCACTATCCTATGGATATGTTGTTGGATAAGAACTTCCTAATATCCGTAGACAAGCAAACCAATAAGGTTGTCGGAGTTGATGTCATGCCTAAGGTGTTGACAAATAGATTCGGTAAACTTGCAGATCAGGATACAATCGAGTTCGTGTCCATGAGAATTAATCAGGATACAGGTGACATTGACATCAAGAGCGTACCTCCTAAGGTCGGCGCAAAGGACCTGATTAGGATTATCAATTCACTGGATAATGAGGAATTGATCACCACAGGCCAAAGGCTTGCAGGTAGATACGAAGTTATGAGCGTTTCTGGTAACTCGGTGGAGATTGATACCGCAGTGTGACACTAAAATGGGGAGGTTAGACTTACTGCAACCGACTAGTAAATAGAGTTATATAAGTTTGATGATGGTTGTCGTCTTTAAGATTACGGACACGCTCATGGTGGGTTTGTCCGTAATCTTATTGAGGCCACTGTCTCTTACGACAAGATGGAACATAAAGACAAGACCTCGCAGGGACTTGAACTAAGGTTGTACCCGGAGCTGCGAGTCCGGGTGGGTGTGAAAACTTTGGCCATTATTCCGGGTCAGACTTTTCAGGTTTACGGATCGGATGGTCACTTTGTACCATTCCGTTACGGTATTCACTGTGCGCAAATCAGGAATGGGATGATAACCGCTTCAAACTCGTCAGACGATGTAGATGAAGCTACACTGGTGGCCGCGTTAGAAGATGTATCCGAAGAGAGTCATCGATTTCTGAGGTCCCTGTCAGGCAGACAGACAGGGGGATCCCACGGGGGGTTTAGGTACCTCAGGCCGACGAAGTTTCAGCTACCAGGCCTGTGGCCGCTGAGGGTATCGAAGCCCCCATACAGGCCATATATAGAGGGGTGCGGCGCAAGTGTAGTGGAGACTATGAAGATGGTGAATAAATATGAGCAGTCAGACGCTTATATTGAAACTCCGGTGTGGGTCACACCGGATAGTAGAGGGGATATTGAGCTGTACGACGTAACGTCTGAAGAGATGCGGACGTTTAGGTCCACCTACATCCCTTTTACGGGTAGACCTCTGGAGTCGTTGTACGACGACGACACAGAAGCTTGGCTAGCCATGCTGGCCTACCAGGCCAGCTTTGCTAGGTTGGTGCGCGAGAGCGCTATGAAGGGTCTGTTCCTCGCAATACCAGGAAAGGCCGACTCCGGTACAGTAGAGCTATGTGCGCCCAATTCAATAGACAGACTGAGGTCTTATACCGTGAGGTTGACGTCCCCTCGGGACCCTTGGATGTGGCTAGAGGGTGATGCGCCTGCTCAAGTGCAGGCAGCACTTAGGAACGATTGGACGGGACCTGGATGCGCAGAAGTCATTACACCAATGACGACGGCGGCCCTCAGCCATAATAGAAATTCGTTTGAGGAGTGTTCGAAAGAACAGGATGACATGGATGCTATTATGGCTTCCCTGGAAGTGTAATCAACAAGGTCGCCGCGTGGCGACCTTGTTTTAGCTGACAATACACACATTTTTAGCTTATTGTTCTTTTATATGCAATCGCAGGAACCAATGGCCCCGGAGGGTGTAGATCTGTACGACTTTGAGGATCACTCCACGCATAGGAACTTGATATTCAATGACGCCAAGGATTCTTTACTATCTCAATTCCCACAGTCCCACAATGGTGTGCGTCTGGAATTGCATGATGTAGATTATGCTGATCCCGATAATGTTTCTTTGTCTGATCAAAAGAAAGCTATTCTTGGTAACAAATTTTTAGCCCGCAGGTTAAGAGGAACGGTAAAACTATTCGACGAAGAGACAAACGAGCTACTCGACGAGAAAGCGCAGACTCTAATGCGTGTGCCTTATCTGACGCAACGCGGGACATACGTGCACGGCGGTAACGATTATGTGTCCATAGCCCAAAGCAGGTTGCTGCCTGGTATGTACACACGACTACAGAAGAGCGGTGAACTAGAGACACAAGTGAACGTCAGATCTGGTACTGGTACAGCTTTTCGTGTTGGTCTCGAGCCTAAGACTTCCCAATACAAGATGCGTATTCAATCTGCTAATCTTCATCTGTATTCCCTACTACATGATTTGGGAACTACAGATGAAGAGCTTGAACGATTGTGGGGTAAAGGCGTACTAGATCTTAATAAGGCCAAATATGATCGTCGTGTTCTAGACAAGGCCTATCAGCGTCTAGTCAGTAGATGGGACCAGCAGGAGGATGTCACAGATGCGGATAAGGCCGTAGCAATTAAAGATGCTCTCGAGAGATCACAGGCTAATACCAGAGTCCTGCGTCGCAACGTACCCAATATGTTTGACAGGACTAAGGCGGCTGAGTGGGTGCATCAGGAGGAAGAACTTGACGCACCGGATGATCTAGATTTCAAACCAGATCTGCGACCTGAGGACATGCGGGACGAGATGAACAGAGTTTATGGGGGAGTTGGAGCTCGACTAGCTTCCATGCAGAAATGGCCTCAGAAATGGATACACCCCCAAGACCCCAATGGGTGGATGCAATGGTACGAGCAGTATCACCATGGTCGGCGCACTGCCGACGACTCTCGACAGATCAATCGCTGGAAAGGAATTAAGGCGAGACACCAGAAACAATTTGTAACTAATCCCACACCTAGAAGAGCGTACACTCTACGCAACTGGGCTATAGATCCTTTGGCCAATCTCCCGGAGGAGGAGCGTGAGAGCTTCAGAGCGCAGATGGATGCCTATAAGGAGGATAGAGACAATAGATTTCAGGTTAAGGCTGCTGTATTGTCCGAGCCTGATCTGGCCGCAATTGCTACATTTTTAAATCGAGAGCACAGTGCGGGTTTGGATACAGATTCTAATGTGCGGGAACTGGAATCTCGTATAATGGAGTTCGTCACTTATACGCAGGGTATAAATCCAGCAGTGTTACAGGCTGGTATAGACGGGCTGGCCAAAGTACAGAAGCAAGCCAGCGAAGCAGTCTTACACACAGTAATGCCAGGTCACTTCATTAAGCTGGCGCGACAAGGAGCTGGTGTGTTGTTTAAGATGCCTAACGGTAAGTATCTACTACAAGAGAATCAACCGGACGACGTAGACCCGGGGGAAGAGGATACCTTAGGTAAGCTAAGACCAGCTGGGGGAGGTAAACATACCAGTGATAGAAATCTTAAGGCAACCATACTTAGGGAGATGGAGGAAGAGTTTGGTATATCGCAGGGTACGGCGGGATCCGATGTAACACTTCTTGGGTACATATCCAAAGGTAAGTTCAAGGACTGCGCCATGTTTGAATACTACGGACACGGTCTTAAGCCTGGTTGGTATCAGGCGTCTAATAGCTCTAACGAGAAGATAAAGTTAGTAGAGGCAGAATTGGACGATACCAGATATATAGGTCCTAAGTTACAGTCCCTACGTCGCTACCAAAAGAACTACAGACCGTCGTCTCGTGGTAAGAGATTCGAGCCTTGGGTAGGAGTTGATTTGGACGGAACTCTTGCGAATTATGACGGACCATGGGACCCTAATCAAATAGGAGATCCTGTACCAACTATGTTGTCCAGGGTTAAGAAGATGATAAAAGACGGTGAGACTGTGAAGATATTCACGGCTAGAGCATCTAAGCCAAGTAGCATACCACGTATTCAAAGCTGGCTGGAGATGCATGGACTACCTCGTCTGGAGGTAACAAACGTCAAGGATCCAGGTATGAAAGTTTTGTACGACGACAGGGCCGTACAAGTCGAACGTAATAAAGGTACTATTGTTAAGGGGGCATCGGACATGGGCGGTCAGTCTGGTGTACGCATAGATCCTAAGTATTTGGATTTGGGTAATGAGACAGAACAACATAAGTTATGACCACACCGTCACTAAATAAACTATCACACTTGCAGAAGGTCGTAGCAGCTCTATACGGCGCATCCAGAGCATCCAACCAAGGTCTAAAGGATAGCGCGGACAGCTTGATCAGAAGATCAGGCTTCTTTGGAGGGGCCAGTTACCCTAGGGCTATTAAGCTGTTCCGTGAAAATGAACCAATGGCTAATACTCTCCTTGGGGGACCTAAGGGCGTAGACTGGAAGGGAGCACAGAGTCAACTTAAAGCTCTAATACAACCTAAGGCAACCCAGGTTAAACCTATTGAGCAAGGCTTACTGGACTTAGGCCCGAAGAATACTATAGTATAGTGAAATGAGTAGGGAGAATATTAGGCGCATGATGGCCAAGGTTGATAAGGCCTTTCGTCAAAAGGAAGCTAGCTCGTTTGGTTCACACAGCCGGGAGGTTCAGGATGATGGGGAGGAATACTCACAAGTCGGTGTCGGCGGTATACTAGCAGCTACGGAGAATTTGCTTGCTGTGAACAGAGGACTGAAGCCGCCCGATGAACGGGACTCGGCCCAGTATAAGAAGACTTTTAGGACGCACCAGCTGCTGGCAGATAGAATACGTTTGGATGCCGGTAAGCTTCGGAAGTCGCTACTGCATAGGGTGGCTAAACAGCGTAATCTTAAGAGCTTACATAGTTTTTACTTCGATCCTTACGTGGAGGGTCAAATTCTGGGTAATGCACTTAGTGCTCCTCTGGAGGAGATTAACCCTATGCAGCTGGTGGAGCAGAGCAGACGCACCACTCTAATGGGACCTGGTGGACTAGGAAGCGATCAGGCTATAACCGAAGCTACGCAATGTCATTCCGAGGACACCAGCGTTTATACTAAGGAGGGCTGGAAGCTATGGCCTGATGTCACAACTGAAGATTTACTGGCCTGCCGTGTTAACGGAGTTTTGGAATTTCACAGAGCGGAGTCTCTACATAAGTCCTTCTATAGAGGACCTATGTATGGCGTAAAGTCTATTTCAGTTAACTTTCTTTTATCACCCGACCATAGGTTGTTCACATCTTCCAGCGCTAGAACAGAGAATTGGCATTGGGAGACGGCAGAGTATCACCACGGTAAATACCGTTTTTACATCGCGACGGCCGAGCCCTACGCAGGCACTGATGGTTCGGAAACATTCACTTTACCCCAAGTAGAGAGACACCCCAATGGTCGAGGGCTCAAGGACATCCCCCCCATAGAAATGGGTGATTGGTGCGAGTTCATGGGCTGGTATCTATCTGAAGGTAGCTGTTATAATGGTGTTAAGGACAACAAATACTCTGTCACGCTCAGCCAATGCGAGATTGCCAACCCTGATAAAGTAAGCACTATTAGGGATCTATGCCGCAGACTACCTTTTCACTTCAATAGGAAGGGTGTTAACTTTCGTACTAAATCCAAGGTGCTATTCAGTTATGTTGAGCAGTTTGGTAAGGCCCTAGATAAGTTCCTACCCGACTTTCTGTTTGAAGTCCGTCCTGAATTCAGACGAAGGTTTTTAAAATCTTTTCTGGCTGGCGACGGTAGTAGTCAAAACGGTCGTAGCAAGCTGTATTCATCTTCAAGCCGAAGAATGGTGGATGGTATAGAGCGTCTCTTGATAAGTTGCGGTGCCTCAACCTCCCTTCGTAAACCATTTAAGGTCTATAACCGCAAAGGGGAACACAGTTCCTGGATACACGCGGTTCGTGAATCTTGCGTGACGGTGAAAGAGACCAAACCACAAAACCACTTCAAGGAACATTATGAAGGCCACATATACTGCGCCACCGTGCCCGGTGGGATGCTACTCACACGACGCGCTGGTATGGGTTTTTGGAGTGGTAACTCTCTTCATCCGAGTACTTTCGGATTCCTGTCCGTTTTGGAGGGACCGGAATCGAACCGCATTGGTGTAGATACAAGAGTAGCATGGGGAGCTAAACTTGGAAGTGATGGTCGCATGTACCAGAAGTTTAAAGACCGCAGAACTGGCAGATATAAATGGATGAGTCCACAGTCCTTGGATGGCCTTACTATAAAGCTGCCTGATTGATATTGACCAATACTTATCACGATGGCATTCTATACACATCCTGAGCAACATTGACGCTTGACGAAACATGCTCTAAGATCACAAAATACAATCACACAACCAACTATATTGACCATGAATATCAAAAACGTATCCGGTATTGAGAACTACTTTGCGGCCGGTAAACGCGGTGTAAGACTCGCCAACAACGCAACAGCCACAGTCGAAGATACCCCGGAGGCCATGAAAGATGTGTTGGCCGCTGTGTATAATGGCTTGCTGGAGATTGTAGAAACCCCCAATACCGCGGCACTTATGGGTGTGACTGATCGCCCAGTGGGTGTTCTGATTACTGTAGCCAATGATGTAGCCGAAGGAGCATACAGCATCATCGAGGGTGTTACATTCGAGTATGTTAACACAGCGGGCGCTAGTGTAGAAGCAGGCGCTGTTGAGGTTGTTACAGACGACGACGATGCAGCTGCTGCTTCTGCTGCTCTAAAAGCAGCCATCAATGCAAATGCTACGTTGGCTGATTTGAAGATCAGAGCAATCAATGTTATTAACACCAGCGCTGTTGAAATCTACCGTACTGATGGGGATTTGGCTACAGCCATTACGGTTGATGTTACCAACAGTACTGACACCGAGACTGCTATCGCAGGTATTGACAACACGGCCAAAAGCTTCGTTGTAGTATCTCAAGCTGGAGCAGCCACTGCTTTCACAGTTCACACCGGCCTCAAGTCTATCGACTTCTTCACCTTCTACAGCACTGTCACGGCGACAGGGGCAACGGCACCCTATGACGGTACCGCTACTCCAGAAGGAGGAAGTATTGATTTTGATAACGGAGGATCATCGGATATTGTAGGGACCGACCTCGTGTACGTATTGGCCTACGGTACCAGAGTTTAACATCAACATCAAAGCGTTTGCTCTCCATCCACAAAACAAATCATTACGGCAGGAAGTGCCGGAATCCCCGTCCTTTAGGTCGGGGAGCTTCAATCCAACTAAACAACTATGAATACATCGAACGAAATGAGTGAGGAACAATTGACCAAAGCAGCAGAAGCTTGTGAGAACGCCTACGATAAAGGTTTTCTCGCTCACTGTAAGGCAGCGGGCTTCTCAGATACATCGACTCTTAACAGACACAAGCTGGCTGTAAGGCAGCGTGAACATAGAGCGACCAAGCAGGCTAATATGAGATCGGCTATTCTTGGATACTAATACTAAATTCACAACACACCCAATACCCGGTTGACTTTGCCTGGTGTTGGGTGTTTTCTTTTTAAATGCCTTCGATGTTTGATCTGGTTGAACCGATAAGGAAAAAACACAGAGTAACGAAAGCACTAATGTGCAGGGAGCTTGGTATCAATTATGACTACTACTGCTCTCAGTCCAAGAATAGGAAGCATGTAAAAAGAGAGGAAGACTTTCGTAAAAGACTTCGAAAGTTGGATTACAAACTCTCTAAAGTAACACCCACTGACGCTAGAGCCTTTTGGAGAAGATTCTTAACATCCAGCTCTATGATGGAGCTGGCACGTATGGCTACTCGTGCGGCCGTTGACAGTATAGGAACAATGAATCTGGTTTTGGTGGGCATTACTAAACTTCATGCAGCTGTGGTGGAGGGAATGCCTGATAAGACTGTTTATAAGCAGAAGATGGTATCAAATATGAATCCTTTGGACGGGGCCAGACTCACTTTTTTTGTTACCGGAAGTCCATTGCTGTATTACTTCGTAGAACTAAAGCACATTCGGCAGCGCATTCTATTTAGATTCGGCAGAGGATTCAGGGATGGGGACGAGTTGGACCTTATAGGGGAGGGTCCTATATCCGTAGACACTCCGGCTTTCGTCATAAGCTACCTATCCAAAATCATAAAAGACTCAGTAAAGATTAGGAGCAACAGAGGCTATCAGAGATTCGTAGATAGCACTATAGAACGTAAAATAAAAGAGTTCGAAAAATGAGTGAATTACCCGCACAAGACATGAATGATCCTTATGCGCCAGCCACAGTGGCGTATAAGCGTAAGATGCAATACGATTTCCTGGAGTCAGGTGAAGAACCGCACTCACAACAAGATTCTACAGAATGGGACGTTCCTATTCCCCTAGATAACAGCGTGTCCGCTCCTACTCACTTAAACCATACACTGGTGGAACCTACATTGTATAAGTCAGCAGCACCGCCGCACACAGCCCCAGCTCTAAAGGAGATTGAGGTTAAAATAAGCGGCTGTAGGCTTAAGTTGCCAGTTGTTGACGTGTCCATAAACTCCAGGGGTATAGCAATCATGCTTCCCCCGGGTCGAGTATTTGAGCTGGATTTTGAGGCCGAGTTGGTGATTACATTCAGAGGTAAGTCTTACAACGTTATATCCTTTGACCAATTTTACCCTTTTATAGGCTTGGATTGTAGTTTTGTAGCATTTATGTTTGTATCCAATGATTAAGCACGGAGCAGTTGTAGCCGGAGAGACGCCTTCCGAGGTGAGCGGTAAAACATCAGAGATTATTAAGAGCGGTACCGCCGTACTGCGGGACGAGGAGCCTAGCCAGTATAAGATAGAGAATATAAAAATAGTAGACGTCGCCATCGACGACTCCAATAAACCACAATAATGTCTTTTGCGAATTGTAATAATGACGCGTTCAATTCCTTGAACGACGGCAGTAAATTTTCCGATCCTTTCTTAACTCCAAGTAACGCGTTCATACCTAAGGATTTGAAATCGGCTATGGATTTCAGTCTTTTCCTGTATCACCTAAATTCCAACTACAGGCGAGCCTCTCAACGCGTGGTGGCCCACTTTGTTACTGAAATTGATTTCACTGGAGAGACAGGCGACCATAAGGAGAGGGATGAACTTTACGATTACCTCCGCGATGGGTTGGATATATTTGGAGCCATAATGTCCATGGGGGAAGAGTGGGCGTGTTTCTCAGGGTCAACCAAGGTACCCACCAGGGATGGTGTATTCTCTATTAAGGATTTAGTGGGTCAAACTGTGGACGTTATAAGTCAAGACGGTGTCTACCGACCAGCCGAGTTTAAGTCTTTTGGTAAGCAGAGGCTTATGAAGGTGACCTTGTCTGACGGGCAGGAATTCGAAGCAACCCCCGATCACAAATGGGTGGTTCATAATGTCTTCGGCAAAGAGATCAGAGTAAACACATCAGATCTTCTATTAGGAGATAAGATCAAACGTACGGTGGCGGAACGTCCAGATAAGGACGAATCATATTACGCAGGTGTGAGACACGGTTTCGTATTTGGTAATGGTACACTGGCAGACGGAGGTGCCCACTCGACAGTTTCATTCCTAGGAGGCGACGAACACGACGTCCTGCACTATTTCGAAGGTCACGGCGTCCACCTATTAAGCTTGGAAGGATCTCTTGTACGCGTGTCGGACTTACCTACCTACTATAAAGCACTACCCGAGCACGACGCCAGCGCCTCTTACTGGTATGGTTTTGTATGTGGTCTGTTGGCTGCTAACGGTGTAGTCGAATCACAGGGATCAGTAAGTATAGATCAAAGTAATTCGCATGAGTTGGACTCCTTAGTAGATCAACTACCTAGATTAGGTATGGCGTCCACTGAGTCAATACAGACCTTGAACAATGTTCATCAAGTTCACTTACTAAAGCAATTCATGCTACCCGGGGACTTCCTTGTTTCCAGGCACCGTGATAACTTTTCTGATGATTGGGATATACATTACACAGGTGATCAGTTCATAGATATTGAGTCCCTATCGGATACCGACAAAGAGGAAGAGGTGTTCTGTTGCACTGAGATGGCCACGCACACATTCGTTGTTGGTAATGGTGTTCTAACCTCCAACTGCTATGGCAATTCGTTCTGGAGAATTTTCTTCCCATTTGATCGATACTTGATCGACACTAGAAATGGCGGATACGCGGAATACTCATTATCTATGTTTGGTGATGACGCCGAGTTTGATATTAGATCATTAACATACAAGGTCACAGATCCAAGGGATGCGGCTAAAGGATCGGACAAAAGAAAGAGAGTATCACTACCGTTTAGGGATAGGCGTTCCACAGACTTGAGTCGTATTAAGCTCTGCCCACTGGATCCTCGTCAGATCCGTCTTCAACATAGCTGGATCAGTAAGAAAACCAGAGTAGTGTATCAGTTTGAGGAGTGGTTCTTAAGTCAGATAAGGGAAGGTAGACTGCATCAGGTCAATGAGACGCCTATTGATATGCTTAAGGCTATTCAGAATGACGAGGATTTTCTTTTCGACGAGGACAGTGTGTTCCACTGTAAAGCTCCTACTATAAGTGGCATCAGCAATAACGGATGGGGTATACCAGAACCTATTCTAAATTACAGATCACTGCATCAGTTACAAGTATACAGAAAGATTGATGAGTCCATAGGATTAGACCACATGCAACCGTTCCGTTTGTTCAGCCCTAACCTTGGGGGGAGCATTGGAGACACCACCATTTACCAACACCTTGGCGTATGGGCTGATAACATCGGTAGGCTGATTGGTAATAGACGTAAGGATCCATCTAAAATGCACGCCTTTCCGTTTCCTGTTAACTATCAGGAGTTTGGCGCTGACGGTAAAAGTTTGTCACCCAAAGACCTTATTGAATTTCAAACCAACGACATGCTCGACGGTATGGGTTACCCGGCCGAACTGTTCAGAGGAAGCTTAAGCGTACAGCAGATACCAACCGCTCTGCGTCTATTTGAGAACACGTTTCACTTTCTTCATCGTAACTTTGATCAGTTTCTAAGTTGGGTCACAAGACGCACTCTAGACTACCTTAACAGAGAACAAATTGGAGTCAGTCTGCAGTTGCCGTCGATAGCTAACGATCTGGAGGAAAGACATATTTATCTGCAGCTTGCAGCAGGAGGTGAGATCAGTCGCGGTAAGGCTTACAGTCCGTTTAACATTAAGGACCCTGTACAAGAGGCTAAGGAGCGTATGCAGGAGGATATTGAGATAGAGCGAGAGAAGCAGAAGATACAGGCTGATTTTCAGAGGGAACAAACACAAGGCAGTGCGGATCAGGTTATAGCGGGTCAGATGCAGGGACAGCCAGCAGGCGGGTCAGGTGGTAATACTACCCCATTGGATATTATGGCGCAGGCTGAGGAGCAAGCTGCTCAGCTGCTTCAGATAGAGAGCGACGGAGAGAGATCTAAGATGCTTAGGCAAATACAGGCTTCTAATCCAACACTTCATGCTGTGGTTAAGCAACAGATGGAGACTATGAGAGGTGCTGCCGCTTCACAGGGTAGGGCATCGGTAGGTCAACAATTAAGCCAGGGTGGTTGACGCACAGCGTAAATACTGAGATCATAGAACATGACCAAGACTACGCAATTAGTGGCAGTTTTTCTGAAGCTTGCTTCAGAGGAAGATCCCGTTGCACAGATGAAGGCTAGAGTTAAGGCTCTGGAGGAATCGGGGCTGCCTAAGGGTTTGCCTGTGACGCCGGGTAATTTGGATGAGACAGACGCAGACTACGCTACAGAAAAGGACATACCAGTAGATAAGGGGTGGTCTTCTGTACAAACACCAACAGGTAGAGGCGGAGGACCTAAGATTTAAAGTATGATCGATCCCTTAAAACCAGGTGATAATTTTCGTACTCTTACTAATGATGATCTGCATCTGAAAGGTACAGTGGCCGACGCTACCCTAAATCTATACACGAGAAGAAACAGACCTTTATACGCCGCAGCTAATGAGTATAAAGATTATGATCAGAGAAACTCGTTGGGTTATGCGCTGGGGCAAGGTCTGCATAAGGCGATGGTGAACCCTAACCCAGTCAGCAGAACACTGGATAAGGGACCGTGGGTTGGAGGTCTACTAGGAGGCCTGGGAGCAGCTGCGATGGGTTACGGGGGCAGTAGAGCGTTTAGAGATAGGGACAGCATGCACTGGTTGGCCACCCTTCTAGCTGGCGGAGTGGGTGCCGCCGCTGGTGCCTACTCAGGTAATTGGCGTTCTAAACGGGCAGGCTGGCGCATGGGTAACGACGGGCGTCAACAGGTAATGGAAGCAATAAACTCAGCTCCCGGATTGTCTTTTCAACAGAGAAGTCAGTTCATGTTGGGGGTTTCCAAACTTCCAGACACGCAGGTTAATCAGTTAGCTTCTCTGCTGCGTACAGCGACCGGATTCGGCGTAGGGGCTTTGGTGGCTAAATTTCTATCTGGCGCAGGGCTGGGGGGCATGTTACTAGGAGGTCTTATCGGCGGTGTTATTGGTAACGCTTTTAACCCACGACAACCTAAAGACGGGCTAGGACGTCCTAGCTTGAACAATCATGATATGTTTGGTAATCCTTTTATTTGACATCCTCACCGACCTAAAGCCCGTGGTTTCAACCCAATTATTTATATGAACACACAACATTTTGACTTTGGAGTAAAGCTAGCAAGCTTTGCATACGATGTAGGGCCTTCTGAGTTTGAAGTAAGAGCGGCTTACTCAGCATCCCTTGATGCTTCGCCAGAAGTGTCGCAACTAGTATGTAAGATGGCTGCATCTATATACGAATGCGCAGACAGAAAGAAAGATTTCGCTTTTCACTTATATGACGGTCTAAGCAAAGAGGCTTCTTGGTGTGACAACTACAACGAATTCTCCGACTGTGTAATAGATGCGCTTCAAACTATTATGCCCATCCTGGAAGAAGAGGACATGCAGAAGAAGGCCGGAGTAAGGTCGACAATAGCTGGTCTTATAGGAAGAGGGGCAGGCATGGCTCCCGGAGCTGTCAAGACACTTGCAGCCGCAGGAGTATTGGGTGGGGGAGCTGTGGGATCACTGGCGTGGTATGCCAATAGAGACGTACAGGAAGATGAACAAGATCTGGAGGCTTTGAAAGCCCGGGTAAAGAATTACAGCAGGATTACAGACGAGATAAACGACAGACTACGAGCTTCGGGCTACTCTCCATCAGACTCAGAGGGTGAGGATATTGTAAAGTCAACATCAGGCGCTGAATATGTATCCTGATAATCTGCCAGCCTATCATTCTGGTAATTTGCCTAGCTTGTTGTCGTCAGGCAGGGGTACTAGTCGCGCTACTGAGCAAGAGCCTGACTCTGTAGAATCAGATGAAGATATACCCGAATACGACGAGCAGGAGGTAGACGGCGATGACGAAGAATGGTCAGATAAACCCACCTACGCTCAGCAGTTGGTAGAGTATCCAAGCACCTGCAAGGTATGTAAACCTCAGATCAGAATTTTTGATTTGCTGAATAAAGAGGAGCTTAATCGCTACAATAGTACTCTAGCTATGTCGGATCCACCTGAGGCCCCGTCAGCTATCATAGTTGAAGACAAAGTACATGATCCTTCTGCCACAGGTAAGTGGCTTGCCATGGTACGCTATCGTCGAGTACTATATAAGAAGCTCATCAAGCGAACACAAACATGAAGAAAGAAGCTTTACTCTCTAAAAGGGATTTGGACCTTATCAGGAATTTCTTGGTAGGTGGAGTAGCTGTCGGAGGGGCGGCTGGTTTGGCTACTTCTGCGGTGAACCATCTTAATACGTTGAATAAGGAGAAGCCCTCCACATCCGATGATGATGATACACTTTATCTAAACATGCCTAAACAGGCCGTTATTGGTGGAGGAGTCGCATTGGCTGGTGGTGTTCTCGCTGGACTGGGTTCATATGCTGCCGTTAGAAAGATACACCAAAGTATCAAGCGTAAGAGGCTACAGGAACAATTGGATCTAGCGCAGCAGGGTTACATAGATTCTATCGAGGGGGAAGCCTCTCACGAAAAAGGTGCAGCAGGTAAACCAATGAGTTCTTTGGAGGCCCTAGCTAGTTCGCCAATCGCACTTACTCTTCTTCTTGGATTGGGGTCCGGTGTTATGGCACATAAGGCGCTGGATAAGGCCATGCCCCCAACTCGTAAACGTCTTACTAAGGGACCTAGACGAGTTCTACTTAGACAGCCAGAACTTGAAGAAGATGATCCAGAAGTAAAGGAAGCCTCTTACAACGTCGATGATGGTATTGAGTTTCTGCTTAACTTAACTCTAGGAGCCGTGAAGAGTTCGTCGCATAGTGACCTTCCAGATCTTGTATACGCACTTACAAACGGACGAGCTGAGGAGCTTAATTGCCTCAGTACGGCGCATGGTGTAACAGCCATGCTCAGTGCCACTAAGGGGGCTTCTCTAGACTACTGCGGCGATAAACGCAGGGCTCTAGGTATTTCTTTCTCGGTGAAGAGTGCAGAATTTGGTCCTCTAGTCCAACTGTTGACCGCTGCAGAATTCGCCGATAACTATCCTGTGTTCTTCAAACTGGCCGGCCAACTTAGTGACAAAGAAAGCGAGGCACTGGCTGGAGTTATAAGCGCACTAGGGGCAGCGGGAAGGTACGACGTATTTAACGGACACGTTAGCAAGTCGGACACACACTTAGACAAGGAAGCATCTTTTAATACAGGATCTATTCTTCAATCTCTGCTTGCGCAAAAAGATCAAGTTGCTCCTGACGAACAACTAACTGACCAACAGGATACAGAGATGTCCACCTTGCAAGGGGAACGAACAGAACATGGATCCGAGTCTAAAGACTTTATAGACTCCCTCCTGTCAGGATCTGACGATGAACGCAGCGATGTAGTATACTCAGACGAGGAGCAGGAGAGGTCAAACGACGTCCAGAGCACTATGCAAACCCAACAAGCGTAGACTTGACGCAGTGGGCAATTAGAGCGGCATCAATAAGGCCATCGTGAGGTTTCTTACTTCTCGCTGTAGCGAGGAATGTTTCTTTAGGAAACAAGCGTCTGGCAGCAAGAAGACTGGTCGACTTTGTATCTACTTTGTATCGTATTTTACCAGTAGAAGTTTTCTTCCCGGTATTAACTAGTATTTTTTCTATACCATTCCAGCTGACAGCTTGCCACGCCTTCGGTTGTATTTTTCGAAATGGTATACTAGCGTTGTAAAGAGACGCTTCCATGATGCCGTTAATCCATCCGAATTGGAAAGTGCTTTTTGCACTTGATCCAAATATTGCATGTACATCCTCCATGGCGCATGCCACAACGTCGTAGGTTTCGCTCAGTTCCTTAATAGTACGAAGAAGATTAGAAACATCCACATTGTTACCTATGGATGGAGGTTGCACAAAGATTATAGAATCCCCGTTAAGGGGCAAAAAACAATACGCTCCGGTTTTTCCGGGGTCCACCCCAACTACACATTTATTCATGACAAACAACGCATACGAAGGTCTAGACGCGCCTGCAACTAAAAAATTGGAAGAAACAGCAGCAGCCCTTTCGGGCTTTAAGAATAGTAACGAACCGTTTAATATTTCCGGATACTTATGTTCAGATGGGAGCATGTGTGACTACAACGGGTTGCGGTATCTAGAGACGGGAGGTTATATTAGGTTGGTTATGGACAGCTGTGAGTGGCTGACTAATCTAATTAGCACAGCATCGTTACCATCTGACGTATCTATGGAGGCGGCTGATGAGCAGTTGACCAGCTGGAATAAGACACTCACAAAGGAAGGACATGGACGTGCGTACAAGGAGGCAGATTACCATGACGACAGTGGATCTTTCTCTATGTTCAACACTAATCCCGGTGTTCTGATCATTAAGAATCTGGAGCTTATTGGATCCATGCAACATCATAACAAATCCGAGAAGCCTTCACCGAAGAGTGACAAGGCCAAGGCCAAGGCCTGGATAAGATACAACTCTCCTCTTAATAGATACGTAGGACAACTTAATCTGGCCAGTGATAAATTCGATTCATTATATCCATTCGAGTTAAGTGCTGAATCTGTATAAATTCAAGTATGAGTAATGAGTTAAAGATAAGTAGACTATTCGATGACATTGAATTCTCATTTCAAGATGCGTCATTTGATAAGGCTCTTATAGGAACAGCTCAAAAGTTGGATAGGGTTCTGCCTATGTACAGCTGGAGAGCCGCCAAGTCCATTCTGAGCGAGGAGCCGCCTGTAGACGTCTACAGGCGGCTCCAGCCCCTACTAGAGTCTCGAGAGTCTCTGATACTCCACACACTGCCGTGGAGGGAGCTGTGGTCTTGGGCAACCATTATGGAGCTTCCTAGATACGATCAGTTGGATAAGGCGGTAGTAGGGTATGTAGAGGACTCTGAAGATGGGTATCCGTCTTTAGTATATAATTTACCTTTAGCAACTAACCTAATAGCCAGATCACAGGACGACAGTACGATCAGTAATAGTAATCAAAGTATGTTCTCTGCGGGTCTTTTCCTGGAGCGTAGAGTATTAACTTTGGACTTAGGATATGGTTCTCCGTGGTTTTTAACACCTGTGTAATAGAGAGCATAGTAGCGTTACATACTATTGATAAGACTAGTGCTAACTGGTGTTGTCAAAAGCGTCGATCACTCGACGCATATGCAGCTTACGCTGCTCCCATGGTAAAGGTAAATGCGTAAGCTGCTAAATTTTAAATGAGTAGTATCATAATAGCATTTGAGGGTTGTGATGGCTCTGGTAAGTCATCTCAGATACGTCTATTAAAAGAGGAGATACACAAGCGTAACGCAGACCTGCCAGAGGATATGCAGGCTCTTACGACTATAATGTATCAGAACCCAGGAGGTACGGATCTGGGTAAGTTCGTCAGGAATGAGCTTCTTAAGAGGGAGGCTCTCACAAATCGGGAACGCTTACAGGGCATGCTTATGGCCCTTACCAGCGTTGCCGAGGACATTAACACAAAGGTAGGAGTGTCAGAATCTCTTCTACCTGCCGGTACTCAGGTGTATGTATTGTTGGACAGGTGGGTACTGAGCACAATCATATACCAAGCACTACTTGCTCGGGAGAGTGTCTACGACATTCACAAAATCATACACACGACGTTAGAACCCACTGGTGTTAAACCAGATATGTATATGGTGTACCAAGTTTCTCCTGACGTGGCTTGGAGTCGGATATCGTCCCGAGGGGAGTTAAAGACCGTATTCGAAAAGAAGGACAGTATTCAGAGAATAGCTACGGCTTACAATTTCGCGGACAGTTTAGTAGATTCCCCGGTTATTTCTATTGACGCGACGGTGGATATGGAAACAGTATGGCGTAGTACAGCACAAGCTGTGTTTGGTCATGGTTGAAGAAAACGACGTCACAAACGAATTGATAGACAGGTTGGACAGTTTATGCCCGGATCTGCAGGAGGCCTACGAACTGCTGTTGGAAGACGGCGACACCGTAGGCATTGATGAACTTACTCTGTATCTAGTTAGAGAGGTATGTGCATGCTCAAGGGGGACACACGACCCCGATGTGGCACAGCGTCACTTTACCGACAGGCTTAGAGATGTGCGCATGGAGCTTAGCTCTATCATCAGCAACTTGTGAAAACTCTAATAGTCACGAGTTATCAGGCCGAGCAGGTAAAAATACTTCGCGGAAAAGGCCGATCCCTTAGCGAGATCGGCCTGATACTGGGAATACACAATAGGACAGTCCGTGCTGTTCTGGCCGGTACGGCTATTGTGACACCTTAGTTAGGTGTGTTGTTGCTTAGTCTTGTAAGGATAGGCCACAGCGATTGCTGCGGCTCCTTGTGGCGCTCTGACGATAGCAGCGCTATGGACTTTAGGTACGACTAGAAGGGATGATTGATCTGCCCCGCTGGAGGCTGTTCCAGCTACAGTTGCACGCCAGTTGCCGCGTTGCATCGCATTTTGAGAGTTGCTCATAGTAGGGTTAATTTAACCTACATGATGCCATTACGCAACGAAAAGATATCTATCGGGGGCGACACCCTCTATAAAAAGAGCTTTATGTAATTTGCTGATAAGGTGGACCGTAGTTAGGCCGACCAGTGAGCGCACGCCGTAGCTGGTAGTGCGCTCCGTGGTCGCCCTAGCTTATCGGCAAGAGCCTCAGGTATAACTGAGGAAGACCAAACAATAAAACAAAACAAACAATAAAATATGAGTAATGACATCATCACACCCGCCACGACCCTCAAATCAATCTGGGCTCGCTCAGACAGCGACGCTGAGATCGAAAACCTCGGCCTCGCCGAACGCAAGGTCGGTAACTCGGCACGCGCCGATCTCCTCGTCAAGGAAGTCGCGGTGATCGACGCCCGCCAGAATGCAATCAAAGCGGTCGAGAACGCTAAGCACACTGGCGACTTCGCCCCCATCGCCTCGGCGGAGCTTCAAATCCTGAACACCGAGAAGGTCCTCTCCGTCACCCAGGAGGTGTACCGTCGCTATTTTGGTACCCTGCCGACTTCCTAACTTGGTGGGTTAATTTCACAGTCGGGAGAGCGATTGCTCTCCCGACTGTTTTCTAAAATTTTATCTACCACTAACATGCTTAATATAGAAATTGGGGACACAGTTGAATTGAATAATGGCGCGGAGTGTTTGGTAAAGGAACATGAATCCTACCCTGATAGGGCGCGGCTTGCCGATTATTGGTATCACAAGGACACGGGTTTACTTGGGTCCCATGAGGATGATAAAGAACATCACCTCCACGTCAAAAGAATCATCTCCCGTAATGGTATACATTACACAGAATCACTCCTCACATGCTTAATATAGAAAGTGGCGACACAGTTGAATTGAATAATGGCGCGGAGTGTTTGGTAAAGGAACATGAATCCTACCCTGATAGGGCGTGGCTTGCCGATTATTGGTATCACAAGGACACGGGTTTACTTGGGTCCCATGAGGATGATAAAGAACATCACCTCCACGTCAAAAGAATCATCTATCGTAA
>Ga0105050_10002998_pt1 | contig 23728 bp, 25 predicted proteins | sample FRY01_FD_78088 | JGI IMG/M metagenome (GOLD analysis project Ga0105050, IMG submission 78088) | Freshwater microbial communities from Lake Fryxell liftoff mats and glacier meltwater in Antarctica - FRY-01 | ecosystem: Environmental > Aquatic > Freshwater > Ice > Glacier meltwater ...
GTCGGGACCTCGGCCGGAGGCGCGAGCCGGAGGGCAACGAAAGTGTGATAGCGTCGGGTCTGATGATCGGGGCGCCTCTGCCTCGGGCGGCGCGATTTCGCGCCTGCGGGGGCAGGCAGGCGCGACCCGATTTGTCTGGTGACAAATCGGGTTAGAGAAGAGTTGAAAGTGTCCGCTAGACCCCCGTTCCCTGCAACACCCCGTGCTCCAGCGCATAGCGCGTGAGACCGGCTGTGGAGGAGATGCCGAGCTTGCGGCGGATGTTCTTGCGATGCGTCTCGACCGTGCGCACCGAGATGCAGAGCGCACTGGCCACATCCTTGTTGGTGAGCCCCTGTGCCAGTTGCAACAGGATGGTCTGTTCGCGCGAGGTGAGCGGTTCGCGCCCATTGTCGCCGCGCGGGGCGAGGGAGCCTTTGGCGCCGGTGCACAGGTACCTCTCGCCGCGCATCACCGTGTCAATGGCGATGCGGATTTCGTCGATCGGCACGTCTTTGAGCACATAGCCCATGGCGCCATGGGCAAGTGCAGTCGAGATATATTCAGCGCTGTCATGCATCGAGAGGATCAGAATCCGGGTGTCTGGACTGCGTTCGAGCAGAATTTCGGTGGCGGTCAGCCCGTTCATCACCGGCATGTTCAGATCGAGCAAGACGACATCCGGTGCCAGTCGTTCGACTGCGTCAATCGCCTCTTGGCCGTTGCAGAGCGTGCCGACGACGGCAATGTCGTCATATGTCTCCAATATCGACTGGATGCCTTCGGCGACCATGGGGTGATCGTCCACGATCATCACGCGGATGGGTTGGGTCATGCACTGGCCTTTGTACGGCTTTCAGGGGTCAACATATGGCTGAGCGGCACCTGCGCCTCGATCACGGTGCCGCAGCCTGAGGACATGATCCGCAGGCTGCCGTCAAGTTGTTCGACACGTTCCTGCATGTTGCGCAGGCCCAGACCGCTGGCGGAAGGGTGCAGACTGACCGGCTGCGGCCAAATCATGCCGCGCCCGTTATCGGCGACGCGCAACATGACTCCGTTGCGGTAGCCGCGGATCGAGACCGTCACCTTATCTGCTTCGGCATGCCGTTCGATATTGGTCAACGCCTCTTGCGCGATGCGGTAGAGCGCGATCTTGGCCTCCTGATCGAGCCGGTTGCGGAAAACGACGGTCTGGCAGTCGACCGCGATGCCGGTGCGCGCGCTGAATTCATCAGTGAGGGATTTGAGCGCGGGGCCAAGCCCCAGATCGTCGAGCAGGCCGGGCCGCAGGTCACGGCTGATCCGGCGGACCTCCTGAATGGCGCCGCCGAGTGAGGTGATGCCTTTGTCGAGACTTTCTTCGGCGCGTGTATCGCCCAGCAAGAGCCTGCGCCGCGCCAGTTCGAGTGCGTAGCGCACACCAACGAGGATCTGACTGATCGAGTCGTGCAATTCGCGTGCGACGCGGCCGCGTTCTTCTTCTTGCGTATCGATCACGCGCTGGGTGAGTTGTTTGAGTTTGCTGTCAGCGAGCCTGCGTTCGCGCAGGTTGAGCGCCAGACCGCTGAGGAACACCACGAGCAGCGCCACGATGGCGATGGCGGCGATGTAGAAGGACGTTTGCCGGGTGCGCGCCTCGACCTCGGCCCGCGCGGTGGCAACGGTGGCCAGCACATCGTCGATAAAGATGCCGGTGCCCACGACCCAGCGCCAGTCCTGCAGCCCGTTGACATAGACGATCATGCGCCCGTTTTCGCCGCTCGAGGGACGCGGCCAGTCAAAGCTGTGATAGCCGCCCCCGGCGCGGGCGAGCCGGATCAGCTCGTCAGTGATGGGCGTGCCATTGGCGTCGGTCAGACCGGCCCAGTTGCGGTTTATCAGGTTGGTCTGGCGCGGGGCGACCAGATTGGTGCCGTCATAATCGAACACAAAGAAATAGCCGTCCTGCCCGTAGAGCATGGCGGCCAGCACCCGCGTCACTTCGAGCATGGCCTCTGCATCATCGGGACCGGCGCGCCCGTAGATGTTGACGAAGGCGGTGCGTGCAATGGAGAGGTAGTTCTTGAGCTCGTCGCGTTTGGCCTCGAAGAGCTGCTCTTCAAGCGCTGCGATTTCACCGGCGGCAAGCTGGCGCGACTGGTAGCCCACGACTACCGCGATCAGGATCGCAGCGACGATCATCGGAATTGCGGTCAGAAGAAACACCTTCTGGCCGTAGCTGGGCACGAGATGCGCCCAAAGCCGGGTGCGCAAAGGGGCAGGTGTCACGGACATGCCGATTCGATACGCCGGTTTTGCGACCGAATCAAATCGCAAACCGGGGCTTGCCTGCCTGCGGCGCCAGTGATTGCGCAAATTGACGGTTGGCGCGGCCCATCGGGCGGCAAAAATACGCAATTCATGGTATTCCCCGATCACGTCGACGGCCCTAGGCTTTGCACACGATAAGAACGACAGCCTGCACCGGGAGGGGACAGGCGGGGTATATTCCAGGGAGGAAACTGAATGGATCGTCGCTCATTTCTGAGAAAATCGGCGCTTGGCGGGACGGCGGCTGCAGCATCGGCGCTGGCCGCTCCGGCCATTGCGCAAGGCAACCGTACACTGACCATGGTGACCACATGGGGCCGTGGTCTGGCGGGCGTGCATGACGGCGCGCAGCGCGTGGCCGACACTATCACCGCGATGACTGATGGCGCGCTGACCGTGGATCTGAAGGCCGCGGGCGAACTGGTCGGCGCGTTCGAAGTGTTCGATGCCGTGACGTCCGGTCAGGCGGACATGTATCAGGGGGCTGACTATTACTTTGTCGGGCAGCATCCGGGCTATGCATTCTTTACCGCTGTGCCGTTTGGCATGACGGCGCAGGAGCTTGCGAACTGGTATTATCACAATGGCGGCCACGAGCTGCATGACGAACTGGGCCAGATCTTTGGCCTGAAATCGTTCCTTGCGGGCAATACCGGCGCACAATCGGGCGGCTGGTTCAAGAACGAGATCACCGGCCCGGAGGATTTTCAGGGTCTGAAATTCCGTATGCCGGGTCTGGGCGGCGAGGCACTGGGCAAGATGGGCGCTTCGGTGCAGAACCTTCCGGGTGCAGAAGTATATCAGGCGCTGGCATCGGGAGCGATTGACGGGACCGAGTGGATCGGGCCCTGGGCGGATGAAAAGGCCGGATTTCAGGAAATCACCAAGTTCTACTATACCGCCGGTTTCCATGAGCCGGGTGCGGGCCTGTCGCTGGCCATCAACCGCGACGTGTTTGAAAGCTTTACCCCCGCACAGCAGAAGATCGTCGAGATCGCAGCCGCTGAATGTCACCAGTGGAATCTGGCGCAGTTCCTGTCCGAGAACTCTGCCGCGCTGGCCCGTTTGCAATCTGGCGGCGTGACCCTGCTCGAATTCCCGGATTCGGTCTGGGATGCGATGGGTGAGGCGTCACTCGCAACGATGGATCAGTATCGCGGCGATGACCTTTATGACCGGATCATCGACAGCGCCAATGCGTCGATGCGGTCGTCGTCAGGCTGGATCCAGCGCTCTGAGGGGGCTTACCGGGCGCAACGCGACCGTATCCTCGGCTGATCCGCGCAGGCTGAGCGTATCACAACGCGCAACCGGGTCTGACAAGGCCCGGTTGTCGTGATGCAGGACAGAGGTCTGACAACGGCGGGGTAGGCACAATGGGACTGGTCGAAGCATGGGGCGGCAGCGCCCTTGGCTGGTTTTTCGCGCATCTGATCGAAGCACCCTATAACCTGATTTATGCGCTGACCCATCCGGCCCTTTGGCTCGATTGGGCAAATGGGGAATCGCTTATGCGGTTCATCTATTACGGTGCCTCGATCGAGTTCTTTTTTGTGGTGCTGTTCCTGTTTCTGGCTCTGACCCTGACCGGTCTGATCTGGAATGGCGTGATGTGGGCCTGTGTCCGCGGCTTTGAAGGATTTGCCAATACGGTGGGCCGTGTGGCCGCTTGGGCCGGGCTGCTGATGGTTTTGCAGCAGATCACCATTATCTTCATGCAGCGGGTGTTTGCAGTCTCCGAGATGTCATTCGGTTTTGGAATGGCTGTCACGTTCGATATCAGTTGGTGGGCAGAAGAACTCAAGTTTTACAATGCGATGGTGGTCACACTTTGTGTGGCCTACACCTTTGTTCAGGGGGGGCATGTCCGGGTCGATCTGGTCTATGGCCCGGTCAGTTACCGCACCAAACGGGTGATCGACATGATGGGATCGCTATTTTTCATGATCCCGTCGGCGATTCTGATCTGGCTTTATGCGTGGTTTTTCCTGTGGCGCAATCTGGTGACCCCGACCACTTCGGCGAGTGATACGCTGGACCGGATGCTGGCCAAGGCGCAGGCCCTGCGCTGGAATGTGGAGACGATCGGGTTTTCACCCAACGGGTTCAACGCCTACTTCCTGTTCAAGGTGCTGCTGCTGACATTTACCTTCATGGTGCTGGTGCAGGCTGTCGCGTTTTTCTACCGCTCCTACCTCGAATGGAAGGAAGGCCCGCTCAGCGAGGGCCTTTACCTCGACCTCGACAATGCTGTCGATCCGCAGGCTGTGGGCGGATCGCACTGATGCAAAAGCAAGAGATGATGGGGCAGGACTGAGATGATTTTCGGGTTAGACGGAATCGAGATCGGGCTGGTGATCGTGTTCCTGTGCCTGTTTGCCGGGATCATGTCCGGGTTTCCGGTCGCTTTCGCAATATCGGGCGCTGCGATCATTTCCTTTGCCATCATCGCCGCACTGGATAGCAGTGGTTACCTGATCCATCAGGCCATCGACACCGCCTCGGCGGAGTTTCAGGCGGTCACGGCCACCGGAGTCCGGCCAGATGCCGTGACCGTGTTCCGATACCCTGAACTGCCCCGCGTCGAAGTGGCCCTGTTTCCGCAGGGTTGGGAGACGGCGCTGGACCGCAACCTCGGTTTTATCGTCAACCGGATAAATGAACGCGTGCTGGCCGGTGCCTCGATCGAGACGCTGCTGGCGGTGCTGATGTTCGTGATGATGGGCATCACGCTGGAACGCTCACGCATTGCCGATGACCTGCTGGTGACCATGGCGCGGGTGTTTGGCCCGCTGCCGGGCGGACTTGCCGTGTCTATCGTTGTCGTCGGAGCGTTTCTGGCAGCGTCGACCGGGATCGTGGGCGCGACCGTGGTCACCATGGGTCTGCTGGCGCTGCCGACCATGCTGAAGAACAATTATTCGCCGGAACTGGCGACCGGGGTGATTGCGGCGGCGGGAACGCTGGGCCAGATCATTCCGCCTTCGATAGTCATCGTGCTGCTGGGGACGCTGGCGGGCGATATCTATGCCACCGCCCAAGAGGCGCGGGCGCAGACGGCGGGTTGTTCGGATGCGCTGACTTTCCTCGGTACGCCTGCGGTGGTTTCGGTGGGCACGCTGTTTCAGGCAGCGTTGTTGCCGGGCGTGTTGCTGGCGCTGCTTTATGCGATTTATGCCTTTGTCTTTGCGCTGCTCAACCCGACCAAAGCCCCGGCTGTCGCCTTTGCCGCATCGCGTGGCGTGCCGGCGAGCCGGGGTGAAAAGCTGACATGGTATCTGCTGCTGCCCGTTCTGCTGATCGCGGGTTACATCGGGCTGGGTCAGGTGAATATCGTCGGCAGCCAGAACGTGACGGTGGACAGTTATTCTGCCGCGAGTGCCGGGGCGTCGTTGCGCACGAATGTGAGCCCGCAATGCGCGGAATCGATGATTGCCCTGCATGGGCAGGAGGCCTGGGATGTGGCCGTGACGCAGCAGGCTGCGATTGACTCGTCGGGGGGCGAAACGCAGTCGCGATTGCTGAGCGATGAGGAGCGCGCGGACCTGCGGCTGGTCCGGGTTGCCGATGCGCCGGCGGTCGGGTCGGGCGTCGGGATCACTGCACTGCTGCTGGGCCTGATATTGCTGATGGCGCGGGGGGCCGCACCGCAGGCGGCGGCGGGACCGCTGCTTTGGGGTGGGCTGGGAGTGGTCCTGATCCTCGTGGTTGATGCCCTGCTGATCGGGCCGCTGACCACGCCGGGGATGACCGTGCTGCTGCTGGCCATACCGTTACTGATCGCGCTGAGCGGTTGTCGGGTGGCGGTGGCGCGGTTGGGCAAGAATGAACTGCTGCGCGTGATCTTTCCGCCGCTGGTGTTGATCGTGGCGGTGCTGGGTTCGATCCTTGCGGGGATTACCAACCCCACGCCTGCCGCCGCATTGGGGGCGGGTGGTGCCATCATGCTGGCCGCCTATCGCAAGCTGGCGGAGCGGGGCCGGTCGCCCCGCGTGATCCTGAATGCCTCTGCAGCCATCGTGATCATGCTGCTGCTGGGCGTCAATTTTGACATGCGGATGAACCGTGAGGTGGTGCCGGTCGAGAACTGGATCGCGTTCCTGATCGCCTTTGCCGCGTTCCTTTATGCGATGTTCGGCATCTTTTACGCCTGCTGGGTGCTGTTCGAGGGTCGCGTTCTGACCCCGGTCGTGCGCGAGACGGCCAAAGTCACCGCGATGGTCTTTGCCATTCTGATCGGGTCGCAACTGCTCAATCTGGTGATCATCTCGTTTGGTGGTGAGCATTACATTCAGGGGTTCCTGCGCAGTTTTGACAATGAATGGACCGTGTTCCTGATCGTGATGCTGGTGCTGTTCATCCTTGGCTTCGTGCTCGATTTCCTCGAGATCATCTACATCGTGATCCCGATTGTCGGCCCGGTGATCTATGGCGGCACGATGGACCCGAAATGGGTGACGATCATGATCGCGGTCAATTTGCAGACCTCGTTCCTGACGCCGCCCTTCGGATTTGCGCTGTTCTATCTGCGCGGCGTGGCACCCAAGGAGGTGACGACCGGCCAGATCTATCGCGGGGTGATCCCCTTCGTGCTGATTCAGGTGGCGGGGTTGGGACTGCTCGCGATGTTCCCGCAGGTGGTAACGATCGTGCCGACATTGCTGGGGCGCTGATCAGACCAGCTGCAGCAGGTCCCAGCGGTTGCCCCATGGGTCGTGCCAGACGGCGACGGTGCCATAGGGTTCGTGCCGCGGTTCCTCGTCAAAGGTCACACCTGCAGCCAGCATGCGGGCATGATCGCTGCTGAAATCATCGCTGTGCAGGAAAAAGCCGACGCGCCCGCCGGTCTGGTTGCCGATGGCTGATTGTTGTAGCGGTCCGTCCGCCTGCGCGAGCAGGATCGCTGCCTGACTGCCCTTTGGCGCGACCATGACCCAGCGTTTGCCACCTGCTTGTGCGATGTCGGCGCGCAGGTCGAACCCCGCTTGCCCGCAATAGAACGCGATGCCTGCGTCATAGTCGGGCACGACGATGGTGACCGCATGCAGGTGCATCAGAGTTTTGTCGGGGTCCGACTGTCAGGCAGGCTGATCCGCGCCACTTGTTCCGCAATCGGATCGACCGAGAGCGGGTGCATGTCGGCGCGGTAATCCTCCGGATCGCCGATGGGCTGCCAGCGGCCCATGCGGTAAATCTCGACCGATGCGAAGTTGGATTTATAGCCCATCTTGGGAGAGCCCGGCACCCAATAGCCCAGATAGACGTAAGGCAGGCCCAGTTCGCGGGCGATGGCTACATGGTCGAGGATCACATAGGTGCCCAGCGAGTCGCGTTCGTGGTCGGGGTCGAAGAAGGAATAGACCAGCGACAGCCCGTCATCGAGAACATCGGTGAGGCAGACCGCGCGCAGCCCCTCGCGGGGCCGGTGCCGTTCGTCGGGGTGGTTGTATTCGATCAGCCTCGTGCGGATCGGTGTTTCTTCGACCATGGCCCCAAACTCGAACAGGTCCATGTCGGCCATGCCACCGGTGGCGTGCCGGCTGTCGAGATAGTCCCGAAAGAGGGAGAATTGCTCTTCGGTCGCCCAGGGCGAGGAGGCTTTGCGCACCAAGTCTGCATTGCGCCGCATGACCCGCGACTGGCTGCGCGAGGGTTTGAAATCCTCGACCCTGATCCGTGCCGAGAGGCAGGCCGAACATTCCGCACAAGAGGGCCGGTAGAGCACGTTCTGCGACCGACGGAAGCCTTGTTTGGAGAGCGCATCATTGAGCCGGCCCGCGTTTTCGCCCTGCAGTGCGGTGAAAAGCTTACGCTCCATCCGCCCGTCCAGATAAGGGCAGGGCTGCGGGGCCGTCACATAGAATTGCGGCGCGATGGGTAGCGTGTGGCGCATGGGGGTCCGTTAGCGGATATTGCCTGTGCACAGGTTAGCAACAGCCGCCGCGTTCGCCAAGGGCTTGGTGAACGGCAGATTAACGGCGGCGGAGTGTTGCGCGGACCGCCGAACCCGCCCGCGTTCAGGCGGGCCGGTTGATCGCGGCGGTGCCCAGCACCATGTCGCTGAGCCCTTGTTTGCGCGGGGTGACCAGCATCATGAGGCAAGAGACGAGTTGCGCGGGTGCCATCGCGACCGAGACGCTATAGCCCAGCGTGTGCCAGAAGGCGGTGCTGCCGGAGAGGCGCAGCCCGTCAGCCTCGCGCAGTTCGATGGCAAAGAGCCGCATTCCCCACGTGGCCGACCCCATGCTGAGCGTGGCCCAACGGTAAAAGAAGCCGGTCACCAGCATCAGCAGCGGGAAGAAGAACAGTCCGGTGAACACGGTAAACGGCAGGATCAGCACGCAGAGCAGGATGATCAGCGCCATGTCCACGACCCAGGCCAGAAACCGTTTGAGCGGCACACCATCATAGAAATCATGCCGCGCGACGGGGTCGGGCAGGCCGGGGGCGGTGGGGCGGGAAGCGGGGTAGGGGCGGGAGGTCATCGGCGGGTTCCTTGTGGCCGGATGGGCGGAAACGGCCCGTTGCCGGGCCGTTCAGAGTGGGTCGGATCAGGCGGCGTTTTCATCGCCGGTTTGCGGCTGGTTTGCCTTGCGCGCCCGGTCATCCATGAACTGGTCGAACTCGGTCTTGTCCTTGGCTTCACGCAGACGGGCAAGGAAGGCCTCAAAATTATGCTGCTCTTCTTCCAGACGCCGCAGCGTATCGGATTTGTAAGAGTCAAAGGCGGTGTTGCCAGAAGACCGCATTGCTGAACGGGCGACGTGGAAATCGGACCGATCGCGGCTGTTGCGGGATGAGTTGCAGGATTTTCCGAACATGCGTTTGCTCCAGATCATATATGCGAGAAGGGCGAGGCCGACGGGCCAGAAGACGATGAAGCCGAGCACCGTGGCGGCGATCCAGGCAGCTTTGCCTTTGTCGTCGAGCCAATTTTCGGCGCGGGCGAGCCATGAGGGACCGTGTCTGCGGTCATGTTGCGACCCGTATCTGTGGCCATGGTTGTAGCGGTCGCCGTTGTCGTATTCCCCACGCATCGGTGGCGACTGCGGGTTGATATCGGTTGTGGTCATCGGGGCCTCCTGATGGGCGGTTTCTTTGCTTGGGGCGATGTGAACACCTTTCACATGACCGATATGCGATCAGGGGGCCGCTCCTTCAAGAGGTGATGTTAAAGATTATCACATTGCGGTCCGAGAATTTTGGGAAAGCGTTTTTGGTCAGAGGGTTGCGTCGGAAATGCGGGTGGCAATTTGTTGCCATGGGCCTTTAGCGCAGGTTCTAGACGGTGAAAACACCGATCTGCGCGCCGGTGATCCGCAGCAGATCCTGCGGAGAGATCGGAAAGATGTGCCGGGGTGTGCCTGCTGCGGCCCAGACCTGTGCAAAGTCGAACAGGCGCGGGTCGAGGAAGGCCCGGATCGGGCTGAGATGCCCGAGCGGTGCCACCCCGCCGATGGCAAAGCCAGTCTGCGCCCGGATCAGCGTAGCATCGGCGCGGGTGAGGGGTTCGCCGACCAAGGCCGCAGCAAGTGTGGGATCAACCTGATTACCGCCTGCGGTCAGAAACAGGATCGCTTGCCCGGATTGCAGCCCGGCCATGATGATGGATTTGGCGATCTGGTCGAGCGCGCAACCTGCGGCGACGGCGGCCTGAACTGCGGTGCGGGTGTCGCCGGGCATTTCCAGCGGGGTGATTGGCAGACCGGCAGCCGCGAGGGCGTTGGTAACGCGGTGCAGGCTTTTGCTCATCTGATCCTCCCTGCGCCGCAATCTGCCAAGTGTGGCGGCGATTGACCATCCCTGCGCGTCTGCGCAAGGTGCGCCCATGTCATTTGCAGCCCGCCAGACCCGCGCCCCCCGTCCTTATGATCCATCGATGGGGCAGGATGCCTTGCGTCTGATGCCGGGTTTGAACGGCGCTTTGGCCGATCTGATTGCCGGGGCAGCAGGGTGCAGCCCGTTTCTGGCAGGATTGATTGCGCGCCATGCAGAGTGGCTGGCCGCTGCGATGGATGATCCTGAAGGTGCCGCGGATGCGCTGTTGGCCGAGGTGGCGGCGCTGCCGGTGGACCGGCTGGGGCCGGGGTTGCGCCTTGCCCGCGCGAAGATGGCGCTGCTGGTGGGTCTGGCTGATCTCGCGGGAGTCTGGAAGCTGGAGCAGGTGACGGCGCGGCTGACCGCCTTGGCGGATGCGGCGGTGGATGCTTGTCTGAAGGGGCTGGTCGCAGCTGAGATTGCGCGGGACCGCATCCCCGGCCTGACCGAGACGGATGCCGAGACGGCGGGCGGGATGGTAGCGCTGGCAATGGGCAAGATGGGGGCGTGGGAGCTTAATTACTCATCCGACATCGACCTCATTTGTCTGTTCGATGAGACGCGGTTTGACCGTGACGATATTGCCGAGGCGCGGGCAGGGTTTGTGCGCGTCACCCGCCGGATGACGGCGCTGCTGTCGGACCTGACGGGCGACGGATATGTGTTTCGTACCGATTTGCGGCTGCGCCCGGATGCGAGTGTGACGCCGGTCTGTCTGAGCATGGCCGCGGCCGAAAGCTATTACGAGAGCGTGGGCCGCACATGGGAGCGGGCCGCCTATATCAAGGCACGCGCCTGTGCCGGGGATATTGCGGCGGGCGAGGGGTTTTTGGCCGCGCTGCGCCCGTTCGTCTGGCGCAAGCATCTGGACTTTGCCGCGATCCAGGATGCGCATGACATGCGGCTGCGGATCAGGGACCACAAAGGTTTGCATGGCGCACTGGTCCTGCCGGGGCATAACATGAAGCTGGGCCGGGGCGGGATCAGGGAGATCGAGTTTTTCACCCAGACGCGGCAGTTGATTGCCGGTGGCCGCGATCCAGCTTTGCGCGTGCGTGGCACGGGTGAGGGCCTGACCCGGCTGGCGGCGGCGGGATGGGTGGAACCTGCGACGGCGAAAATCCTTTATGACCATTACACGGCGCATCGCGAGGTCGAGCATCGGTTGCAGATGGTGCAGGATGCGCAGACCCATCTGCTGCCTGCCAATGACGCAGGCTTTGACCGGTTGTCGGCATTTCTGGGCACCGATACCGCAGCGCTGCGCGCCGATCTGAGCCGAAGGATCGAGGAAGTGCATGTTCTGACTGAGGATTTCTTTGCCCCTGGTCATGCGCCGAAGGTGACGGAGGATGATTTTGGCAAGGAGATCACAGCGCGTTGGCTGACTTATCCGGCGCTGCGATCATCGCGCGCCGTCGAGATATTCAAGCGGCTGCGGCCCGAGATTTTGCGCCGGCTGCGCGAGGCTGCCAAGCCGGAAGAGGCGCTGGTGCAGTTCGACGGGTTTCTCGCGGGGTTGCCTGCGGGGGTGCAGCTCTTCTCGCTGTTCGAGGCAAATCCGCAACTGACCCAGCTGATCGTGGATATTGCCGCGACCGCCCCGGCTTTGGCGCAGCATCTGTCGCGCAATGCGGGCGTGTTCGATGCGGTGATCGGTGGTGCGTTCTTTGCCCCATGGCCGGGGATGGCGCCGCTGCGCGGCATGTTGCAGGCCGAGATGGCGGCGCTGCCCGATTACGAGGCGCGGCTGGTGGCGGCGCGGCGCTGGATGAAGGAATGGCATTTCCGCATCGGGGTGCATCACCTGCGCGGGTTGATTTCGGCGCATGAGGCGGGGCAGGAATATGCAGATCTTGCCGAGGCCGTGGTGAGTGGCCTTTGGCCCGAGGTGCTGGCGCAATTTGCATTGAAACATGGCACACCGCCGGGGCGGGGCGCCGTCGTGCTGGGGATGGGCTCGCTGGGGGCGGCGCGGCTGAATGCCGGGTCCGACCTTGACCTGATCGTGATTTATGATGCGGTTGGGGTGGAGGCGTCCGAGGGGCCGCGTCCGCTGGCTACGCGGTCCTATTATGCGCGGCTGACACAAGCGCTGGTGACTGCGATTACGGCGCAGATGGCGGAAGGGCGGCTATATGAGGTGGACATGCGCCTGCGCCCGTCCGGGCGGCAGGGGCCGGTGGCGACATCGCTGCAGTCGTTCCGCGATTATCAGCACGGCGAGGCCTGGACCTGGGAGCATCTGGCACTGACCCGCGCGCGGGCGGTGGCGGGCGATCCGGCGCTTGCCGATGATGTAGAGGCGTTGCGGGTAGAGATACTGCGCGAAAAGGGCGGCGGGCCTGCGGTGCTGGCCGATGTGGCCGATATGCGGGGTCGGATCGCGGCGGCAAAACCGCCGCAGGGCCAGTGGGATGCCAAAATCGGGCCGGGCCGGTTGCAGGATGTGGAACTGCTGGCGCAGACGGCGGCGCTGCGCGCCGGGTCGCCCGCGCGCGATATTGCGGCACAAATCCGTGCTGGTGTCGCCTGTGGCCTGCTGAGTGACGCGGATGAGGCGGCATTGTGCCGTGCGGCGGCGCTTTTCTGGCAGTTACAGGCAGCTGCGCGGCTGTTGACCGGGGGTATTCTGGTGCCGGATGATCTGGGCGAAGGCGGCAGGCATATGGTGCTGCGCGAGACGGGGCAGCCGGATATGGATGCGCTCGCCGCCGAGATGGCGCAGGTCGCCGGGGCAGCGCAGACGGCGGTGGAGCGGGTTTTGGCAGGTGCGGAACCGGGGCAGAAGGCAGGATGAAGATGGATGCGAGCGACCCCAAAGGTCTGGTCCGCGAGGCCTATGCAATCGAAGGGATTACCGCGCCGGAGTGCCGGTCGATTTTTCTTGATTGGGCGCTGTCGGTGCCGACCGACGCCAGAACGGATGAACTAATTGGTAACCTGCTTGTGCGCTATGCAGAGGCGAACCCGGATCATCCGATGACGGCCACGTTGCGTGCCGGTCTGGGCCCAGCGGTGGTGCCGCGACGGCGCGGTGGCAGCGATGGAAGGCGGCGCATATGATCCGAGGATTGGCTGCAGGTTGTGTGATCTGGTGCAGCCCAGCGCAGGCGATGCTGGCACCTTGCGTCTATGACGGCATGATCGGCAGCGCATCGGATGTGGTGCAGATCGTCGAAATCGAGGTCGATGGACCCGATGCGGAAGGTTTCTGTGGTCTGACCGGCGTGGTGGCGCGCAGTTTTCGCGGCGGCTATACGGTGGGCGACAAAGTGGCGCTGGTCATTGCCTGCGCCAATGTGAACAATCTGGTGGGCGCACAGATATACCTCGATCCGGAGGGGATGCGCAGTGCCGAGGTCATCGAACTGCATCTGATCGGCAGCGGCATCGCCGCCTATGGGGCGGGGATGTTTTCGCTACCCACACCGACTGACAGGGTCCATTGGCAGACCGAATGTCGCGGTGACTAGCCTGCGGCCGCCACAAGTGCGGCGATGTCGCATTTGACCATGGCCATCATCGCCTGCATGACCCGGCCTGACCCATCATTGGCCAGCAGGCGGGGCAGGGCTTCGGGCAGGATCTGCCAGGACAGGCCCCAGCGGTCGGTGAGCCAGCCGCAGCGGCTCTCAACCCCGCCGTCCTGCAGCAGCGCGCTCCAGAGCCGGTCGATATCGGCCTGATCACTGAGCGAAACCGAGATCGAGACGGCGGGCGACAGTTGATAATGCGGGCCGCCGTTCATCGCCAGATAATGCTGACCCATGAGGTCGAAGCCGACCATGAAGGCGCGGTTTTGCGGGTCGCCCTGCTGCCGGTTGATCTGCGTGATCCGGGAATGGGGCAGCAGGCTGCAGTAGAATGTCGCCGCAGCCTCGGCGTCTTTTTCGAACCACAGGCAGGTTGCGAGCGATGTGACAGGCATTTGCTTTCCCCAACGTTGTCCGGATATTCTGCGCGCGGCCGGGGTCTCTGACAAGGTCTAGTGCGGCAGGGCTGCTGCCTGGGCGGCCAGTGCGGTGATTCCAGCCCAATCGCCTGCGCGCACCATGGCCGCCGGGGCGACCCAGCTGCCACCGACGCAGAGCACATTGGCCAATGCGAGGTAGGCTGTGGCATTTTGCAGGCTGACGCCGCCGGTGGGGCAAAAGCTGACTTGCGGGATGGGTGCGCCGATCGCCTTGAGTGCCGGCACGCCGCCATTGACCTCGGCCGGAAAGAACTTCTGCACGCGGTAGCCGCGCTCCAGCAGGCGCATCACCTCGGATGCAGTGGCGGCACCGGCGAGAATCGGCAGGTCATTGGCCTCGCAGGCGTCGAGCAACCGGGCGGTGGCGCCGGGGGTGACGCCGAAGGTGGCACCGGCTTCTTTCGCGTTTTCCACATCCTGCGCAGTCAGCAAGGTGCCCGCGCCGACCACGCCGCCGGGAACCCGTGCCATTTCGCGGATCGCATCGAGCGCCGCCTGCGTGCGCAGCGTCACTTCGAGCGCTGGCAGCCCGCCCGCGACCAGTGCCTGCGCCAGATCAAAGGCGCTGGCAGCGTCCTCGATCACCAGCACCGGGATCACTGGGGCGAGGCGGCACAGTTTTTCGTTCAGATCGGAGGCGTGTTCGGGGGTCATCGGATCAGTCCTCGGGTTGGCGTGTCTGGTGGCGGCGGTGGCCTCCGGCGGGGATATTTAGGGCCAAAAGATGCAGCAAGAGTCTCTTTGTGTTTCAGTCTGGCACAAATACTCCCGCCGGAGGCCAGCGAAAGTGAGGCAGGCCCGGTTCGGGGCGCGTCAGATCGCAACGCCTGCGCCGTCGGTTGCGAGGCCGACATTGCGCCGGAACACCTCGAACAATTCGCGCCCGATGCCGTGGCTGTTGGCCGAGAGGTCAGCGCTGACAGCGCTGCGCTGGCTCAGGTCGGCCAGCACATCGAGTGTTCCTGCGTCGGCGTCGAGACGGATGATGTCGCCGTCGCGGATCTTGGCTATGGGGCCGCCGTCCGCCGCTTCGGGACAGACATGGATCGCGGCGGGTACCTTGCCTGAGGCGCCCGACATCCGCCCGTCGGTGACCAGTGCCACCCGCAGCCCGCGGTCTTGCAGCACCGAGAGCGTCGGTGTCAGGTTGTGCAATTCCGGCATGCCATTGGCGCGTGGTCCCTGAAAGCGCACCACGACCACGGTGTCGCTGGTGAATTCGCCGGCCTTGAACGCGGCTTTGACCGACTCCTGATCGTGAAACACCCGTGCGGGTGCCTCGATCACATGCCGGTCGGGTGCGACGGCGGAGGACTTGATTACGCCGCGCCCGAGGTTGCCGGAAAGCTGGGTCAGACCGCCGGTGGCGTTGAACGGGTTGCTGGCGGGGCGCAGGATGCGGTCATTGAGGCTGACGCTGGTGCCGGGGCCGTAGCTCACCTTGCCTGCGCTATCCAGTTTAGGTTCTTGCGCATAAAGCGCCAGCCCGTCGCCGGCGACGGTTTTCACGTCGTCATGCAACAGCCCGGCGTCGAGCAGGTTGCCGATCATGTAGCCGAGCCCGCCGGCCGCATGGAAATGGTTCACATCGGCCAGACCGTTGGGATAGACCTTGGCCATCAGCGGCACGATTGCGGAGATGTCGGAGAAATCCTGCAAGTCGAGGATCACCCCGGCCGCCCGCGCCATCGCGGGCAGATGCAGCACGAGGTTGGTCGAGCCACCGGTGGCCATCAGCCCGACGATGCCGTTGACGAAGGCCTTTTCGTCCAGAATGTCGGAGACGGGCCGGAAGTCATTGCCGAGGGCGGTGATTTCCAGCGCCCGTTCGGTGGCGGCGACGGTCAGCGCCTCGCGCAGCGGCGTGCCGGGGTTGACGAAGGCGGCGCCGGGCAGGTGCAGCCCCATGAATTCCATCAGCATCTGGTTGGTATTGGCGGTGCCGTAGAAGGTGCAGGTGCCGGGGCCGTGGTAGCTGGCCATTTCGGCGGCCATCAGTTCTTCGCGACCCGCCTCGCCGGTGGCAAAGCGCATTCGCACCTTGGTTTTTTCATCATTGGGCAGGCCAGAGGTCATCGGTCCTGCTGGCAGGAACACCGCCGGGATATGGCCGAAAGTTGCAGCGGCGATCACCAGACCTGGCACGATCTTGTCACAGACCCCGAGATAAAGCGCCGCGTCAAAGACGTTGTGCGAGAGCGCCACCCCCGCCGCCAGTGCGATCACGTCGCGCGAAAAGAGTGACAGTTCCATCCCCGGTTGCCCTTGGGTCACACCGTCGCACATCGCGGGCACGCCGCCTGCGACCTGTGCCGTGGCCCCGGCGGCCCGCGCCGTGGACCGGATCAGTGCGGGGTAATGTTCATAGGGCTGATGGGCCGAGAGCATGTCATTATAGGCGGTCACGATCCCGATATTGGCGCTGCGTCCGGTGGCCAGCGCCTCTTTGTCGGGACCCATGGCCGCGTAGGCATGGGCCTGATTGGCGCAGCTTGTATGTGCGCGGCGCGGCCCGGCGGTGGCTGCCTTGCCCATGCGATCCAGATAGACGCTGCGCGTCGGAGCGCTGCGCGCAATGATCCGGTCGGTGACGGCGGCGAGACGGGGGTGGAGTGGCATGTCTGCTCCTCTCTGATCGGGGACATCTTGTCGCTATCACGCATAGTTAGCGCTAACAACGCTGAAAACCCGTGAATGTTCCGCGTCTGGGTGCTGAGATTGTCTTGGTTTTGTTACCAATGCTTCACAAAATTGTCCATTTTGCATGAAATTCAAGCGTTGCCGGGGGGCAGGCTAATCAGGACCTGAGGTCCGGAGGATATGACATGAAGCTCAAGACGCTATTTTTGCTGGCCGCTGTGATCGTGATGATGGCAGGTTGTGCCTCGATCGATATTTCGTCGCGTAGTGCCGGCTTTGCGGAGCCGGTGGCGACTTGGCCGCTTAATCTGTGATCCGCGACAGGAAGGGTGGGGTGGGTCTGGTCGCGGACCCGGCCCGATCCCCCTTTTACAGGAGCGGTGTAACAGATAGGAGAGCGGCATGATGCCGTCCTCACATGCCGTTGCACCCTATCCCGTGGTTCGTCTGTCGCCCAAGGCCGAGGCGCGCGCCATAAGGTTCGGGTTTCCTTGGGTCTATGCCGGGGAACTGGTTCTGGACCGTCGCACCAAGGCGATGGTTCCGGGCGCGATTGCCGTGCTGGAAGATGCCGATCGCGTGCCGATGGGCGTGGTTACCGTCAATCCCGCTTCGAAAATCATCTGCCGGATGCTCGACAGTGATCCTGCGGCGTTCATCGATGCAGACTGGATTGCCCGCCGCTTGGCCCATGCGCTGGCTCTGCGCGCCCGGCTTTACCCCGATCCTTATTACCGCCTCGTTCACGCCGAAGCCGATGGCTTGCCCGGTGTGATCATTGACCGCTTTGGCGATCTGGCGGTGATCCAGCCTAATGCCGCATGGTCCGAGGCGATGATTGCCGATATCTGCGCGGCACTGATCGCGGTGACGGGCGTGACCACCGTCATCAAGAATGGCACCGGCCGGATGCGTGGATTGGAAGGTCTGGCGGAAGAGATGGTCGTGCTGGCGGGTGCTGCACCTGTGGCCCCGGTGCCGGTGCCGATGAATGGTGCGGTCTATCTGGCCGATGTGATGGGTGGTCAGAAAACCGGCCTGTTCTTTGACCAGCGCCCCAATCATGCCTTTGCGGCGGCGCTGGCCAAGGATGCCCGCGTGCTCGATCTGTTTTCGCATGTCGGCGGGTTTGGGCTTGCGGCACTGGCGCAGGGCGCGGCCTCGGTTGTCGCGGTCGATGGGTCGGCCGCTGCGCTGACGCTGGCGCAGGGCGGTGCTATGGCGATGGGAGTGGCGGAGCGGTTCGCCACGCGGCAGGGCGATGCGTTTGACCTGCTGGGGACGCTCGATGCCGAATCGGCGCGGTTTGAGGTGGTGGTCTGTGATCCGCCCGCCTTTGCCCCGGCGAAGTCGGCGCTTGAGGCGGGGTTGCGTGCCTATGAGCGGGTGGCGCGGATGGCCGCACCGCTGGTGGCACCGGGTGGGTATCTCGTGCTGTGTTCATGTTCGCATGCCGCCGATCTGGCAAAGTTTCGCGGGGCCTGCATTCGCGGCATTGGCCGCGCGGGCCGCAGCGGCCAGATCATCCATACCGGTGCGGCGGGCCCGGATCATCCGATGCTGCCGCAACTGGCCGAGAGCGGCTATCTCAAGGCACTGTTTTTCCGTCTGAATGCCTGAATAATGCGGGTCGTGATTGATGCATGTGTTCTGTTTCCCACCGTGATGCGGGAAGTGGTGACGGGCTGTGCTGCGGCGGGTCTGTTTGCGCCGCGCTGGTCGTCCCGGATACTGGAGGAATGGGCGCGTGCTGCCCGCAAGCTGGGACCGGAGGCCGAGGTCTTTGCCCGCGGTGAGGTGGCGGTGCTGCGTGCCCGGTTTCCAGAGGCGGAGGTGCCGGTGCCCGACGGGCTGATGGCTCGGTTGTGGCTGCCGGACCCGGATGATGTGCATGTGCTCGCGGCGGCGGTGGCCTGTTCTGCCGATTTGATCCTGACCCTGAATGCGCAGGATTTTCCGCGCGGCGTGCTGGCCGAAGAAGGGCTGGAGCGCGCCGATCCCGACACGTTCTTGCGCGGGTTATATGCGGATACGCCGGATGCCGTGCGTGCGGTGGTCGATGCCGTGGTGGCCGAGGCGCGCAGGTTGTCGCGGCAGGACTGGAACAGCCGCACGCTGATGAAGAAGGCGCAGTTGAACCGGCTGGGCAAGGCGCTGGGGTAGGGGCGGCACTGTTCGCGCCAGCCCAGTCAGGCGCGCCCCGATTGGCTGCGTTTCAAAGCCATGACAAAGTGATTGCCTGCAGGCTTGCGCCTTTGGCAAGGCACGGGGCGACTGTCCACTGGACAATCACCTGATCGGTACCGGGGCCTTAATCATCCCTTAGCGCTTGCTCTGCCACGTCGCTTCGTTCGCCTCGATCGCGGCGATGCGTTCGGTGGTCTTGGGGTGGCTGAGCAACCATGCCGCCTGTGAGGCGCCGCGCGCGCCGGTGAGGGTTTCGAGCTTGGTGAACAACGATTTCTGTGGCCCGGTGCCGATGCCCGCCTTGACCAGCAGGGCGGAGGCATAGGCGTCTGCCTCGTATTCGTCCTTGCGCGAAAGCCGGGCCGCGACGAGCGACAGCAGGAACCCGGCGATGAAAGGGCCGATGCCGGGCAGGAACCGGTTGAGCACCATGGCGAGTGCGGTGCGCAGCGCGTTCTGACCGGTGAAATCGATCATCCGCCGCCGCGAGTGACCGAGTGCCACATGTCCGAGTTCATGAGCGATGACAGAAGCCATTTCTTCGGCTGTGACAGCGCCGGCGCGGTAGCGGTCGAAAAACCCGCGGGTGATAAAGATGCGCCCATCCGGGGCGGCAAGCCCGTTTACGGGTTCGATCTCGTAAATATGCACCTTGATCCGGGGCAGGTCGAGGGCGGCGGCCATCCGGTCCATCAGCCGTTTGAGCACCGGGTCGGCGAGTTCGGTGGAGCGGGAGTCAAGTTCCTTGGCGGTGCGCCACGCGGAGAAGTGGTAGAGCACGAAGCCATAGAGCATAGCGAGCAGGATCGGGGTGAACTTGAGCATGACAAAGATATGGGGCGTCGGGCGCGCCGGGGCAAGCGTCAGTGCGCGTCCTGATGTCGCGCCAGCCGGTCATGCGTGGCCCGGTGTAATACATATCCCAAGCCGATGGTCAGCAGCCCCGCCGCGAGAACACCGCTGAGCGCGCCGCCGATCTGGCTGAGTGCGGCGATACTGTCGGCAAAACCAAATCCGAGCCCGACGTAGAGCGTGACCCAGACCACCTCTCCGCTGATCCCCGCAAGGGTGAAGCGGGGCCAGGACATTGCGGCGGCGCCGCTGGCGAAATTGAGCCAGGGGCCGAGCGGACTGAATAACCAGCGGCTCAGAAACACGCCCAGCATGCCGCGCGTTTGCAGCAGTCCGGTGGCGCGGTCGATCAGCGGAGCGCGGGATGGGTTGGCGCGGAGCCTGCCGATCAGGGCTGTGCCGCCGCTGCGCCCGAGGGCAAAACCGGTCTGATCCCCCAGAACCGCGCCGATCAGCGCGCCGCTTGCCGCCTGCCAGAGCCCCAGATCGCCGCTCGCGGAGAGCCCACCTGCGGTCAGCATCACGATGGAGGCGGGGATGGGCAGCGCCAGACAACTGAGAAAGGTGACGCCGAGCAGGAGCCAGAAGCCATAGACCGGGATCAGGGCGAGGAGTTGTTCGGTCATGGGACCGATTCCGTGCTCTCTTCGGCGCGTGCGGCGCTGATGGCGGCTTGCAGCTCTGCACTCAGTTCCGGCAGGCTGCGCCCGGTCGTATCGGCGATATCGCGCAGCGTGAGAGGCCGCCCCGGTGCGGGGTCGAAGTCAAGCGCATCAAACAGCAGATCCGGGTCGACCTGATAGGAGCGCGCAATGTAGCGTGGGGTCATCCAGCCGCTGATCACCACGTCCTGATGCGCAGGGTTAGACCAGTAGAGTGTCGCGGTGATGAGCCGGGTCAGAAAGAACAGTGTCAGGGTCAGTGTCGCGACAAAGCCCAGCAGGAGGAGCCGGTGATGCTGCCAATAGGCCTTGATCATGCGCATCATCGGTGTGTTTCCTTTAGCTGGCTGTCTAACGCCCGAGCAAGCGCATTCCGTCGTCGATGCCGCGCAGGGTGAGGGGCACCATGCGGTCGGGGCCAAATATCTGCCGGATCATGCCGATGGAATGAATATGCGGCCAGAACCGTTCGGGGACCGGGTTGATCCACAGATGTGCGGGCCATTGGTCGCGGGCGCGACTGAGCCAGACCTCTCCTGCTTCGGCGTTCCAGTATTCGCTGGCACCGCCCGGATGGGCGATCTCATAAGGCGACATGCTGGCATCGCCGACAAAGATGCATTTGTAATCAGTGCCGTAGCGGTGCAGCACGTCATGAGTGGCGATCTGTTCGCGCCAGCGTCGGGCCGGGTCGCGCCAGAGCCCTTCATAAAGGCAGTTGTGAAAATAGAAGTGTTCGAGGTGTTTGAAAGCAGAGCGGGCGGCGGAAAAAAGCTCTTCCACGATCCGCACATGCCCGTCCATCGAACCGCCGACATCAAGAAAGAGGAGCACCTTGACCGCATTGCGCCGCTCTGGCCGGGTTTGCACGTCGAGCCAGCCCTGGGTGGCGGTGCTGCGGATGGTGCCGTCGAGGTCAAGCTCTTCGGTGGCGCTGTCGCGCGCCCATTGCCGCAGCCGTTTGAGCGCGACCTTGATCTGGCGGGTGCCGATTTCTACGTCGTCGTCATAGCCGCGGAACTCGCGGCGGTCCCAGACCTTGACCGCGCGCTGATGCCGGGAGGTGTCCTGGCCAATGCGCACGCCTTCGGGATTGAAGCCGTAGGCGCCAAAGGGTGAGGTGCCGGCGGTGCCGATCCATTTGGAACCGCCCTGATGTCGCCCCTGCTGTTCAGCCAGCCGGTCGCGCAGGGTTTGCATGAGTTTGTCAAAACCGCCGAGGGCCGCGATTTCGGCCTGCTGTTCCGGCGTCAGATGTTTTTCGGCGTGTTTGGTGAGCCAGTCTGCGGGCAGGTCGAGGGCGTCGAGCACCTGATCGGTGCTCAGCGTCTCGAGCCCGGCAAAAGCGGTGGCAAAGGCCCGGTCGAAGCGGTCGATATGCCGCTCGTCCTTGACCAGAATTGCGCGGGCGAGGAAATAGAACGCTTCCGGGTCATAGGTGGCGAGGCCGGCTTGAACCCCTTCGAGAAAGGTCAGGTATTCACGTAGCGAGACCGGGACGCCGCCATTCCTCAGATGATCGAAGAAGGGCAGGAACATGGGCGTGCCTCAGGAATAGCTGCGCTCGACCGCGATGAGCACGAAGAGGCCGATCAACCCGAAGATGATCGCAAAGACCGCAGCCCATTGCAGCATGTCAAGCAGCAAGCCCCCGCGCATCCGCGCGCGGATGGCCCCGAAGATCGCGCCGAGCAGCAGGCCGCCCAGAGGATAGATCATGCGTTCAGCCCTGATTGCGCGGGCTCAATGCTGCGATGTCGCGCAGACGGGCCCGGACCTCGAATTCCGAGCCAAAGCCGTAGCGCGCCCATCCCAGACTGTCCAGACGCACCGCTGCCGCAGCCTCGCGCTGTCCCGCGAGGTCAAGCGCTTCGGCCCTGAACATCATGAGCGTGGCGAGGAGGGTGGCGTTTTCATAGCCGCCCGCGATGGGAATGGCGGCATCCACCAGCGCGAGGGTCTGTTCCACGTCACCGGCACTGAGCGCGAAGGCGGCAAGCTGGACCGCGACATGTGCCTCGTGCAGACGGGTGTCAGGCGAGGCGCGATAGGCACGGGCAGCCTCGGTAAAGGCGGCGAGGGCCAGGCTTGAATCGTTGCTGACCTGCAGCCGGCCGTAGACATAATGCGCAAAGCCACGGCGCGGGCCGGTCCAGCCAAAGGCGCGGGTGAGGTTGATTGCCTGTTCCGCCGCCTGCCTGCGCCGCACCGGCGCAGGACCGCCGGAAAGCGCCAGTTCCATCGCATCGATCCAGTCGCGACTGGTGTCATTGACCGGGGCGTTGCTGGGCCGTTGCCCTGCCGGATTGAGCCGGGCTAGCAGGTCCGGGAGCCGCACCGCAGCCTCGCCCCGCGTCATGCCATTGCGAAGTTCGGCTGAATAATAAGCGCGCAGCACCAGCATATCAAAGCCGGTCAGGACGGCGTGGATATTGTCGTCATTGAACACGGAATCTGGGAGCCGGTAGAGATCATTGAGCGGCCCGAGCGCCTGCGCCAATTCTTCGTGCAGGCAGTCGCGGATTTCCTGCGGAGCCACATCGGATGGCACGAAGATGGTGGCGCGGTCGCGCCGGGTGAGCGTGGTCCAGTCCACCTGCGGCGTCCGGCGAACCTCTTTGAACTCTTCCCAACTGCTGATGCGCGGCACCACGAAACACGCAGCGCGCGGCACGGCGCGTTGCAGATCGGCGCGCGGGATTGCCTCGACCGTGATATTCGCGTCGGGCGCGCCGGTCAGGTAGATGTCGATCCCGGCCTCGTTGTTGAGCCGGGTCAGCAGCGCGCGCAGATCAGGCACCAGACTGCCCGGCACCGTGCCGGTGACGCGCACCGAAATCGGGGTTTCAAAGCGGGTCATCACCGGCACCGCCCGCCCGCTTTCCATCTGGAAGGCAAGGTCAAGGAAATCCTGCGCCATTTCATAATTGCTGCGCGTGGGCGGCTGTGCCGCGGCGCCGGAAAAGCTGCGCATCGGGGGCAGGGCTTCAGTCATGATGCTGGCACGCGAGGGCGGCGCTTCCTGCGGCATCGGCGTGCAGGCCGACATGACGGACAAGGCGATGACGGCGAGGCGGCGGGGGCGGCGGCTCATGCGAACCGCGTGTATTTGACAAAGGGTGTCAGGGTGGCGAGCCGGTCATAAAGTTGCCGGGCCGTGCTGTTATCCCGTTGGGTGTTCCAATAGACGCGCGGCGCCCCTGCGGCATCGGCGGCTGCATAGACCGCCTCGATCAGTGCCCGTCCAACGCCCATGCCGCGCACGGACGGATCGGCATAGAGGTCTTGCAGGTAGCAGACA
>Ga0105050_10003001_pt1 | contig 23720 bp, 23 predicted proteins | sample FRY01_FD_78088 | JGI IMG/M metagenome (GOLD analysis project Ga0105050, IMG submission 78088) | Freshwater microbial communities from Lake Fryxell liftoff mats and glacier meltwater in Antarctica - FRY-01 | ecosystem: Environmental > Aquatic > Freshwater > Ice > Glacier meltwater ...
CGATTTCGTCGAACGCTTCGGCAAGGCGGCACAGATGGCGCGGCACTTCCCGCGCGCGCGTGCCGGCACGGGATACGGCGGCGATGTGATCGTCAACGCTGCGGCCAAGTTTGCGCGCCCACAGCGCGAAATCGGCGGGGGCTTTCGCCTGCATTTCCGTCGCTTCTTCCAGATGGTCGTTGAAAATCACATAGCCGATGCCATGGCGGCGCACCGCGTCGATCAGGCGCTGGCTGGTATCGACCAGATGCACCTCCGCCCGGATCTGGATCCGCAGGTCGGTCAGCGCGCGCAGGCGGTAAGTATCCAGCGCCGCCATCAGAGCCTCGGCGTAGTCGGGGCTGCGGTGTGCGCCTTCCCAGCTCCACCCCTGCGCCAGATAAGCCGTCGTCACACCATGCGCCGCCGCCTCGCGGTCGGTCGAGGCAAGACCCGCCGCCATCGGAAACGGCGCAGAAGGGCGCGGGAAGATGTGGCGTTCAAACCCGTCGCCGTGCAGATCAATGATGCCCGGCAGGATCAGGTAGCCTGTCAGATCCACCTCGGGCAGTGGCGCACGCGTCAACCGGCCATCGGCAAGCGCGATCGAACGGCGCTGCATTTCGCCGTCGCGCAGAATGTCGGCGCCGGTCAGGCGCAGCGGGGGCAGAGGCTGGGGCATGGGGCTTCTCGGGGCTGCTCGTTGATCTGTGGATAACCTTTGAACGCAACGCTGTTGTGACAAGCGGGCAAAAGACCTCCGGAAGTCGCAGTGTAGTGCGCGATCATTCCGGCGTCACCGTCAGTGTCACCCGGTCGCCCGCGAACCAGGTGTGGCCATATTCTACCGGAACTCCTGCCGCATCGACATTGACCGCGACGCTGCGCAGGATCGGCGCACCCTCTGCCAGCCGCAGTTGCAGCGCGAGCGTGCCATGCGCGGCTTTGGCCGTCAGCCGGGTGGAGGCGCGGGTATAATCCGGCAGCCCTTCGGCGGCCAACGCTGCGGTGACCGATGCCACCTCGGCAAGCCGTGAGGGCAGACCAGGAAAGCGCGCGGCGGGAAAGACCGAGCGAAACATCGCCAGCGGCACGCCATCGGCCAGCGACAGGCCCTCGAACACATGCACCTCGGCACCGTTGTGCAATACCAGCGCTTCGGCCTCGCGCGCGTCGGCTTTGCGGGTTTCCAGCCGCAACGTCTCACGCGACGCGGTGCGACCGGATGCGGCGAGGTTCTGGTGAAACCGCACCCGGCGGCCCAGCGGATAGTCGGTAGGGGCGGCAGTCACATAGACACCCGCACCGCGGCGCGAGTGTGTCAGGCCAGCCTCGGCCAGGGTGGCCAGGGCGTGGCGTACAGTGTGGCGGTTGACGCCGAAACGCGCCGACAGCTGTGCTTCGGTCGGAAGGCGGTCGCCGGGGGCGTAATGGCCGCCCGCCATCTCGGCTGACAAGGTGTCGGCGATGGATTTCCACAGGGCAGGGCGCGGTGTCATGAAATGTTCACGGGTGTGGGGCTTGCCATGATCGGGGTGTAGCGATAAGTATTTGTCTAGTTGTATAGTAAGCCAGACAAACTTGCAAGGTATCCAGATGAGTCTCTCCGCCACGAATCCCGGCGATCCCGCACAAGAAACCCGCAAGGCATGGATGGGCCTGCTGGCCCGCGCCAACCCTGAGCGGCTTGCCGAACTGATGCCGGATCTGCCGCCGCACAGCTTTTTGCGCGCCCCCGAGGTTGGGGCCGTGATGGTGCAGGGCCGCACCGGGGCCACGGGTGCGCCGTTCAATCTGGGCGAAATGACCGTAACGCGCTGCGCGGTGCGGCTTGCGTCAGGTGCTGTTGGCCATGCCCATGTGCAGGGCCGCGACAAGGCCCATGCGGTGCGGGCTGCGGTGGTGGATGCGCTGATGACGGGCGGATCGGCGGACATGCCGGTGGTGCTGGACACGCTGGCGGCAGAGGAGGCGGCGCGACGGGCCATGCGCGCCGCCAAGGCTGCCGCGACCAAGGTAGAGTTTTTCACCCTGGTGCGGGGGGAAGATCAATGATGGCCGATGCGCTGACCGGCGGTTTTACCGATGCGCCCGTCGAGGCCGCGCGGGCGTTTCGTGCTATCATGAACGCTTTGGCGCGGCCGGGGCGGATAGAGGTGGTCGTGGGCGCGGTGCCCCCTTTGCCGCTGTCCGTCGCCGCCGGGGTAGTACTGCTGACGCTTGCCGATGGCACAACGCCGGTGCATCTGGCACCTTCGCATGACGTGGCGGCGGTCCGCGACTGGCTGACGTTTCATTGCGGTTGCCCGTTGGTCGCGGCAGAGCAGGCGGTGTTCGCGGTTGGCCTTTGGGACGCATTGCTGCCGATCGGCCGCTTTCCGATCGGCACGGCGGAATACCCGGACCGGTCCACCACTTTGATCGTGGAGGTGCCTGCGCTGAGCGGGCCGCCAGGGGGCGCGCGGCTGACCGGTCCCGGTATCCGGGGCGAGGCGCGGCTGTGCCTGCCGGATGTTGAAATACTGGCGGGCAATCACGCGCGGTTTCCCTTGGGCTGCGATTTGTACCTTACGGCGGGCGACCGACTGGCGGGCCTGCCGCGATCCACGAAACCGGAGGCAGTCTGATGTATGTCGCAGTCAAGGGCGGCGAGCGGGCGATTGCCAACGCCCATGCTTTTCTTGCCGAAGAACGGCGCGGCGATCCGGCGGTGGCGGAGCTGACCACCGACCAGATCCGCGGGCAGTTGCGGCTGGCGGTGAACCGGGTGATGGCGGAAGGGTCGCTTTATGACCCCGATCTGGCGGCGCTGGCGATCAAGCAATCGCGCGGCGATCTGATCGAAGCGGTGTTTCTGATCCGGGCCTACCGCACCACCTTGCCGCGTCTCGGGTCGTCGCGGCCGGTGGAGACGGGGGCCATGGCGTGCGTTCGCCGCATCAGCGCCACCTTCAAGGACGCGCCGGGGGGGCAGGTGCTGGGGCCGACGTTTGATTATACCCACCGTCTGCTGGATTTCAAACTGCTGGCCGAAGGCGGTGTTCCGGACGCGCCGCAAGCGGTGGCCAGCACGGCGCTTACGCCGCACATCACCGCCTTCCTGAACCGCGACGGGCTTATCCAGGACGAACCCGCCTGCGACACCACCCCGCCCGATCTGACACGCGAACCGCTGGAACTGCCCGCGTCGCGCGCCCTGCGGTTGCAGGCACTGGCGCGCGGGGATGAAGGCTTTATCCTTGGCCTCGCCTATTCAACGCAGCGCGGCTATGGGCGCACCCATGCTTTCGTCGGCGAATTGCGGATCGGCATGGTGGCGGTGACGATGGAAATCCCGGAACTGGGGTTCGCGGTGGACATTGGCGAGGTGGAGATTACCGAATGCGAAACGGTGAACCAGTTCACCGGATCGAAAACCGAACCGGCGCAGTTTACCCGTGGCTACGGCCTGGTGTTCGGCCAGTCCGAACGCAAGGCGATTGCCATGTCGCTGGTGGACCGCGCACTGCGATGGAAAGAGCTGGGCGAGGATTTTACCGGCGCGCCCGCGCAGGACGAGGAATTTGTGCTCAGCCATTCCGACAACATTCAGGCAACCGGATTTCTGGAGCATATCAAACTGCCGCATTACGTCGATTTCCAGTCGGAGATGGAATTGGTGCGGCGTTTGCGGACCGGGGCCATGCAACCGCAGGAGGCCGCAGTATGACGGCGCAGGAATACAACTTTGCCTATCTGGACGAACAGACCAAACGCATGATCCGGCGCGCGATCCTGAAAGGGCTGGCGATGCCCGGATATCAGGTTCCGTTTGCCAGCCGCGAGATGCCGATGCCTTACGGCTGGGGCACGGGCGGCGTGCAGGTGACGGCGGCCTGCCTTGTGCCCGAAGACCGGCTGAAGGTGATCGACCAAGGCGCGGATGATACCACCAACGCCGTGTCGATCCGCAGCTTTTTCCAGCGCACGGCGGGGGTGGCGGTGACGGAAGCCACGGCAGACGCGACACTGATCCAGACCCGCCACCGCATCCCTGAAGCGGCGCTGACAGAGGATCAGATCCTGGTCTATCAGGTGCCGATCCCCGAACCCCTGCGCTTTATCGAGCCGCGCGAAGTGGAGACGCGGAAGATGCACGCGCTGGAGGATTACGGGCTGATGCATGTGAAGCTGTACGAGGACATTGCGCGTCACGGGCAGATTGCCACGTCCTACGCGTATCCCGTGCAGGTCGAGGGGCGCTATGTGATGGACCCGTCGCCGATCCCGAAGTTTGACAACCCGAAACTGTCGGACAGTCCGGCGATCCAGTTGTTCGGGGCGGGGCGCGAACAGCGGATCTATGCGCTGCCACCTTACACGAAAGTTGTCAGCCTCGATTTCGACGACCACCCGTTTGTGGCGTCGAAAGCCGAACACGACTGCGATCTGTGTGGGTCTGATGCCAGCTATCTTGACGAGGTGATCGTGGACGATTCCGGCGGGCGGATGTTCGTGTGTTCCGACACCGATCATTGCGGAGGCCGGGTGGCGCTGGGGCATCGGGGGCGGCTTTCCCCCGCACGGGCGGAGGACGCAGCATGAGCGGCAGAAAAATTTTCGCCGAAAATTTTTCGGACGAGGCGCAGACAAAGGAAGAATTTTCGCCGAAAATTCTTGGGTCGGCCGAACCGTTGCTGCGGGTGCAATTGCTGACAAAACTTTACGGCACGCGGATCGGCTGCGCCGATGTCAGCTTTGATCTTTATCCGGGCGAGGTGATGGGGATCGTGGGCGAAAGCGGGTCGGGGAAATCCACCCTGCTGTCCTGTCTGGCCGGGCATATGGCCCCGGATGCGGGGTCGGTCGTGTTCCAGACCAAGGCCGGACCACGGGATACTGTCACCATGTCCGAGCCGGAACGACGGATGCTGGGGCGCACCGACTGGGCCTTCGTGCATCAGAACCCGCGTGACGGGTTGCGTATGGGGGTGACGGCGGGCGGCAATGTGGGCGAGCGGCTGATGGCGGTGGGGGCACGGCATTACGGCGGCATCCGCGCCAAGGCTACCGATTGGCTCGGCCGGGTGGAAATTGCCGCAGACCGGATCGACGACCGGCCTTCGGCGTTTTCCGGCGGCATGCAGCAGCGGTTGCAGATCGCGCGCAACCTTGTGACCGGGCCGCGTCTGGTGTTCATGGACGAGCCGACGGGAGGGCTTGATGTCTCGGTTCAGGCGCGGTTGCTGGATTTGCTGCGCGGGTTGGTGCGGCAGATGGGGCTTTCGGCCATCATCGTTACCCATGACCTTGCCGTTGTGCGACTTTTGGCCGACCGGCTGATGGTGATGAAATCCGGTCGTGTAGTGGAGCAGGGATTGACCGATCAGGTCTTGGACGACCCGCAACATGCCTATACGCAGTTGCTGGTATCCTCAGTCCTTCAGGTGTGACCCATGCTGTATGCCTACCAGGAAATCGCCGGAAAGCTGCTCCGACTGGGGCCGGAGGCGGGCCTTGCAGGTGCGGCCTGGATCGACCTTTATCGCCCCTTGCCTGCGCAGATCGCGGCGGTGGCAGAGTTGGGCATCGAGGTTCCGACGCTGGAAGATATGGAGGAGATCGAAATCTCCAACCGGCTGTACCGTGAGGAAGCGGTCGATTACATGACCGTCGTCCTGCCGGGCCTGACCGAGCATAAGGCGCACATCTCCGGCCCCGTCACCTTCATTCTTGCCCCCGACCGGCTGCTGACCGTGCGCCATCACGTGCCGCGCCCGTTCGAGACGTATCCGGAACGCGCCGACAAGGTGGGCGCGGGCTGCACATCGCCCGATCATCTGTTCCTTGGCCTGATGGAGGAAATCATCGGGCGGCTGGCTGACCTTCTGGAAGGCAGCGGGCGCGGGCTTGACGAGGTGTCACACAGCATCTTTCAACCGCAGCCACGCGGCCATACTGCGGCAATGCTCCAGCAGGCGCTGGAACGGGTAGGGCGCGAGGGCGACTTGCTGGGCCGGGTGCGGCTTGGTCTGCTGACCGTGGAACGCGCGATCAGCTTCTTTGGCCAGACGCTGACTGACCGCCACAAGGCGAACGGGCTTAACGCTGTGGTCAAGGGCCTGATGCGCGACATCACGGCGCTGGAAGTGCATGCCGATTTCCTGGCGTCGCGGGTGGCTTTGGCCACGGATGCGACGCTGGGGATGATCAACCTTGCGCAGAACGCCACGGTGCGGATCGTGTCGGTGGTGGCGGTGCTGTTCCTGCCACCGACGCTGATCGCCAGCATTTATGGCATGAACTTCCGGTTGATGCCGGAACTGGAGCAAAGCTGGGGCTACCCGATGGCACTGGGGCTGATGGTGGCTTCGGGGGCGCTGACCTATATCTTTTTCAAATGGCGGAACTGGTTATGATTTCTATCAATGGTTTGGGCAAAAGTTTCACGCTGCACAATCAGCCCGGCGAAGATGGGCAGGGCGGTGCGGTGATCCCGGTCATGGCGGGCGGGCATCTGGACGTGGCGCGCGGCGAATGTGTGGCACTTGTGGGCGCATCCGGGGCGGGGAAATCCACGCTGATGCGGATGATCTATGGCAACTATCTGGCGCAGACAGGGTCGATCATCGTGGGAACGCTGGACGTGGCAAAGGCGGAACCGCGCGAGATCATCGCCTTGCGGCGCGAGGTTCTGGGTTACGTCAGCCAGTTTCTGCGGGTGGTGCCACGCGTGCCGACGGTGGATGTGGTGGCCGAACCCCTGCTGGCTTTGGGGATGGACTTGATAGACGCACGGGCGCGGGCGGAAAACCTGCTTTCGCGTCTGAACATCCCGCAACGGCTGTGGAGCCTGTCACCCACGACCTTTTCGGGGGGTGAACAGCAGCGCGTCAACATCGCGCGCGGTTTTGCGCATGAATACCCGGCGCTGCTGCTGGACGAGCCGACCGCCAGCCTTGACGCGACCAATCGCGAGGTGGTGCTGCGGTTGATCGAAGAGGCCAAGGCGCGCGGTGCGGCCATCGTCGGCATCTTTCACGACGAGGCGGCACGGAACCGGGTCTGTGACCGGATTGTCGATGTGACCGCCTTCACACCGGGGCTTGCGGCCTGATGCCGGGCCGGGTGTTCGCCGTTGTCGGGCCGTCGGGCGCAGGCAAGGATACGCTGATCGAGGCGGCGCGGTGTGTCCGCCCGGATCTGCACATCGTGCGCCGTGTCATCACCCGGCCCACGGACGCTGGCGGAGAACCCTTCGAAGGGGTCTCTGAAACCGAATTTGCCGCACGTCTGGCGCAGGGTGATTTCGCCCTGACGTGGGACGCGCACGGGTTGCGCTATGGCATTCCGTCCACGGTTTACAGCGCCATCGAGCAGGGCCGCGACGTGATTTTCAACGGGTCGCGCGCCATGCTGGGCGACGCGTGGGAAGCGTTTCCGGGGCTGATCGTGATCCATGTGACGGCATCGGTGCCGGTTCTGGCGGAACGGCTGGCCGCACGGGGCCGCGAGACGCGTGCAGATATTGCCCGACGCCTGACCCGGGCGAACTATGAAATCCCCTATGGCATCGACGTACAGGTGGTGCAGAACAATGGCCCGCTGGACGTGGCGGTCGCGGCGTTTCTGGCAGCCCTTCAGCCGGTCAGCGTGTGACGGTGCAAAAGCCTTCAGCCGGTCAGCGTGTGACGGTGCAAAAGCCTTCAGCCGGTCAGCGTGTGACGGTGCAAAAGCCTTCAGCCGGTCAGCATGTAACGGTGCAAAAGATGGAACCGTCCGTCCTGCGCCTCGCCGAACAGGCACAGGCTGTTCACCCGAAAGGGGCGGGGCAGCAGGGGCGTGAACACCGGGGCGAGGGCGGCCGCGACCGCGATCGCCCCGGGTTCGGGCAGGTCGCTGGTCAGGGTCAGGTGAAACTGAAACTCCTCCATCACGTAAGGATAACCCCATTGCGCGAGGTAGGCGCGCTGACGCGGGTTCAGACATTCGGGGCGGCGACGGGCGATTTCGGTCTCGGATGGTGCGGCGCGATAGCCATCGAGGCCCGCCACCACATCCGCCGCCAGTGCCGCCAGCGCCGTCTGGTCGCCCTCGGGGATCAGCGCCACGAAGCCGCCGAGCCTGCAAAGTGTCAGACCATCCAGCGTGACCGGGGCAAGTGTCGCGCACAGCGCCGCCGCTGCGGCATGCAGGCCCTGAAACCCGCGGCCACAGGCCAGGCGGAACGGCGGCTTGACCGTGCCGTGGAAGCCGTATTTGCGCGGGCTGGCGGTCAGGTCGGCGGGCGAACCGGGCAGGCCGGGCAGATCGGGCTGCGGCAGATCGTGGCCGGCTACGGCATCCCACCCAAGCCATGCAGCCGCCACGTCGGCAAACTCGCCTGGCTCGGGCGCATAATAGATTGCGTATCGTTCAAACCGGTCCATATGTGCCCTCATGTTCTGCTGCCCGATTATGCCAGATCCGTCACAGGCTTGTGACAAACCCCTGCGATGCCGCCCGTTCTCAAATGCCACAACAGGAATAGCCCATGCCGCTGACCATCCTCGCCAATGCCACGCTTGTCCGTCCGGGGGAAGTGCTGCGCGGCTCTCTGACCATCGAAGGCGGGCGCATCACCGATATTGCGGAAGGTGCGGGCGTCCCTGCCGGTGCGGTGGATTGCAGCGGTGATCTGGTGATGCCGGGGCTGATCGAGCTGCACACCGACAACCTTGAACGCCATATCGAGCCGCGCCCCAAAGTGGACTGGCCGCATGCCTCTGCGATCATCGCACATGACGCGGAACTGGCGGGGGTGGGGATCACCACGGTATTCGATGCGCTGCGGGTTGGGTCTGTGGTATCGAAGGCCAAAGGCAACTACGGTGAATATGCCCGCGTCCTGGCGGATGAAATTCTGGACCTGCGGGCGAAAGGTGCGCTCAGGATCAGCCATTTCCTGCACTTGCGGGCCGAGGTCTGTTCCGAAACGCTGGTCGCGGAAATGGCGAAGTTCGGGCCAGAGGACCGCGTGGGGATAGTGTCGCTGATGGACCATACCCCCGGCCAGCGCCAGTTCCGCGATGTGACGCAGCTCAAGAACTACGTCATCGGCAAGCACGGGTATTCCGAGGCTGAGTTTGGCGATCACATCGCAGCCCAGCAAGCACTTCAGGTCCGTTTCGGGGCACTGCACGAAGCGACGGCTGTGGCCGAGACGCGGCGCTATGGCGCGGTACTGGCCAGTCATGACGATACGACCACCGGGCAGGTGGCGCAGTCGGCCAGCCACGGCGCGCACTTTGCCGAGTTTCCGACAACAGTCGAGGCGGCGCAGGCCTGTCACGCCCATGGCATCAAGGTGATGATGGGCGCGCCGAACCTGATCCGGGGCGGGTCACATTCCGGCAACGTCGCGGCCGAAGCACTGGCCAGGGCCGGCCTGCTGGATATCGTATCGTCGGACTATGTGCCTGCCGCGCTGTTGCAGGCGGCGCTGATGCTGGGTGATCTGTGGGGCGATCTTGCGCGCGGGGTGGCAACGGTGACGCAGGCGCCCGCAGCGGCAACCGGGCTGCTGGACAGGGGGCACCTGGAGGTCGGTGCGCGGGCCGATGTGATCCGCGTGGCGCGGCTGGCGGGGGCGGCAATCGTGCGCGGCACATGGGTGCAGGGCAAGCGGGTTGCGTGACGCGAAACCACCGCGCGGCATGTCGGGAATGGTCATGCCATTGTCACTGACCTGCGCCTAGATTGTACCAAAGCACGAGGATGTCATGACCCAAAGCCTGCCCGCCTTCACTGCCCCCGGCCGCTTCTGGCGCGGCAATCTTCACACCCATTCCACCCGGTCCGACGGCGTGCTGGCCCCGGAAGAGGTGTGTCGCCGCTATCTGGCCGAAGGCTATGACTTTCTGGCGCTGACCGACCATTTCGTCGGCCTCTACGGTTATCCCATCGTCGATACCTGTCCGATGCGGACCAACACATTCACCACAATCCTCGGGGCGGAGCTTCACTCCGGCGCGATGGCCAATGGCGAGTTGTGGCATATCCTCGCCGTCGGTCTGCCCGCCGATTTCGCGCCCGCCAATGCCCCGCATTTCGAGGCGGTCGCAGGGCAGGAAACCGGGGCGCAGATAGCCGCCCGTGCCGTGGCCGCGGGGGCTTTCGTGGCGATTGCGCATCCGCAATGGTCGGGAATGACGCTCGCCGATGCGCAGGGCATCACCGCCGCGCACGCGGTGGAGATTTACAACCACGGCTGCGCTGTGGGATGCGACCGTCCGGACGGGGCCGCGATTGCCGACCTGTTGCTGACGGAAGGCCGCCGCCTGACGATGATCGCCACCGATGACGCGCATTTCCACGAACCAGACCATTTCGGCGGCTGGATGATGGTGAAGGCCGGGGAAAACACGCCCGGGGCGTTGCTTGCGGCGCTGAAAGCGGGCACGTTCTATTCGTCGCAAGGCCCGGAGATCCGCGATATCCGGATCACGCCCGATGCGGTGGAGGTGGATTGTTCCGCTGCGGCATCGGTTGTCGTGCAGGGCGCGCGCATGGCGGCGCGGGCCATACACGGCCAGTCGATGACAACGGCAGTGATGCCGCTGGATCGTTTCCGCGACAGCCCGTTCATCCGGGTGACAGTTGTTGACCGTGCGGGCCGCAAAGCGTGGTCGAACCCGTATTTCTTCTGATCTGATCCGCCGCCTCAAAGAGCTTTTCGGTCTGCGTCCATCGGCGCGGCCACCAGCCGGCGCAGCGGACGGCCTGCTGATCGGCATGAGGGCCGAAGATGCCGGAGCCGCAGATAAAGTGCCGTTCGCCATCCTGGCCCGCGGTCAGGACCGTGCTTTGGCGCAACTGGCGAGCGCGGGCCGAACGCCGCTGCCGCAGGCGACACCTCGTCGAGCCAGAGGCGGTCAGCGGATCACGATCTCGTCGGCGCGGATATAGCCCAACACGTCGCGGGCCTGTTCGTCCAGCAGGTCCATGTCCAGATATTCATCGGACAGGCGGTGGGTCCTGTTTTCGATTTCGGCCAATGCCAGCGTCAGGCGGTCACGTTCCGCGCGCAGGCTTTCGGCTTCTGCGGTAATCTGCACCTGCCGGAACACGCCATAGTCGCCCTGCACGGCGGCGAACGTGAAATAAGCGCCAAGCGTGCAGGCCAGCAAGAAGTAAAGGCTGGCCCCGATGGCCGGACGGGCTTGTTGATGATGCATCTGCTTTGCCTCTGCCGTTGACCCCTCGTTCTCCGGGGATCACACAGGTTTAATGTGTCACAGTCGGCGGGCCTTGTGAATCCCCCAAAACGGGCGCTCATCACGCCTTCGGTGGCGTGATGAGCTGCCCCGGTCAGGCTTTGCCTTCGTAGATTTCCACCAGCTTGCCCAGCATCGCCAGCGCATCTTCGCGTGACCGCTGGAAGCTGTTCCGCCCGATGATCGACCCGTTGCCACCGCCATCGCGGATCGCGCGGGCGTCGTCATACACGCTGTCTTCGCCTTTCTTTGCTCCGCCCGAGAACACGACGATGCGCCGCCCGGCAAAGCTGGCGTCCATGCAATGCTTCACGCGCGCCGCCTGCGTGGCCACGTCGATGCCTTGCGCCTGGTAAACCTTCTTGGCCTCGCCCAGCATCAGATGGTCGGTGGAAAGTTTGATCTTGATGATGTGTGCACCCAGAAGGGCCGCGATCTGAGCGGCATAGGCGGCCACGTCGATCGCGGTTTCGCCGTCCTTGGTGATCGCCTCTCCGCGCGGGTAGGACCAGATGACCGTCGCCACACCCTTGGCCGCCGCTTCCTTGCGCATCGCCACGATTTCTTCGAACATGTCCAGTTGCATGTCGGAGCCGGGGTAGATGGTGAAACCGATTGCCGCGCAGCCAAGCCGCAGGGCATCCCCGACAGACGCGGTGACCGCCTGATTCTTGCCGGCCGTGTCGGACATCAGCGAATTGGCCGAGTTGCATTTCAGGATCGTCGGGATTTGGCCGGCAAAGGTATCGGCCCCGGCTTCCAGCATCCCCAGTGGGGCTGCGAAGGCGTTCAGGCCCGCGTCGATCGCCAGCTGGTAGTGGTAATGCGGGTCATAGGACGGCGGGTTCGGCGCATAGTTGCGGGCGGGGCCATGTTCAAAGCCCTGATCCACCGGCAGGATGATCATCTTGCCGGTGCCACCCAGCTTGCCCTCCATCAACATGCGGCAAAGATTGCCTTTGACGCCGGGGGTCTCACCTTCGTAATTGGCGAGGATTTTCTGAACAACTTTGGTCGTACGCATCTAAGATCGTCCTTTCAGGTAAAGTCAGGTGTTTCCCCGGCTGTAGAACCCATGGAAATGCCGTGCAATGACGTTGGCGCTAACAGTCTGCGCCAACATGGCGAATCGTGATGCTCAGGCTTCAAGTGCCGCAACACCGGGCAGGGTCTTGCCCTCCATCCATTCCAGAAAGGCCCCGCCTGCGGTGGAGATGTAGCTGAAATCATCCGCCGCACCGGCCTTGTTCAGCGCGGCCACGGTATCACCGCCACCGGCGACAGAAACCAGACGGCCGGCCTTCGTCAGCTTTGCCGCCTGCCGGGCGGCGGCATTGGTGGCCATGTCAAAAGGTTCGATCTCGAAAGCACCAAGCGGTCCGTTCCAGATCAGCGTTTTCGCGCCCGCAAAGACCTGTGCCAAAGCCGCGACGGTCTGCGGCCCGGCATCAAGGATCATCGCATCGGCCGGGCAGGCGTTCGCCGACACAACCTCATGCGCAGCGCCTGCCTTGAATTCGCGCGCCACCACCACATCGACCGGAAGATGAATGACGCAGCCCGCGGCCCTGGCCTTTTCCACGATCTCAAGCGCTGTCGGGGCCATGCCGCGTTCGGCAAGGCTTTTGCCCACTTCGATGCCCTGTGCCACAAGGAATGTATTGGCCATGCCGCCGCCGATCACCAGATGATCCACCTTGGTGACGAGGTTCCCCAGCAGATCCAGCTTGGTGGATACTTTCGCACCGCCCACCACCGCCACAACGGGCCGCTGCGGTCTGCCCAATGCCGCCTCCAGCGCCTTCAGTTCCGCAGCCATCAGCCGCCCCGCCGCTGCGGGCAGCAGTTTGGCGATCGCCTCGGTCGAGGAATGCGCACGGTGAGCGGCCGAAAACGCGTCGTTCACATACACTTCGCCCAGTGCGGCCATGCCCGCCGCCAGCAGCGCATCGTTCTTTTCCTCGCCCGCGTGAAACCGGGTGTTTTCCAGCAGCACGACATCGCCCGCAACCATCGCCGCCACCGCCTCTTTCGCCGGGCCGCCGATGCTGTCCTCGGCAAAGATCACCCGGCGGCCGGGCAGGGCGGCCTGCAACGCGGGCAGCACAAGGCGCAGGCTCATGCCGGGGTCGACCTTGCCCCCGGGCCGCCCGAAATGTGCCAGAAGCACCGGCTTTCCGCCCTTGGCCAGAATATCCTCGATGGTCGGCACGATTTTTTCGATCCGGGTGGCATCGGTTACCACGCCGTTGTCCATCGGCACGTTCAGATCTACGCGGACCAGAACCACTTTGCCGTTCATGTCGATATCGTCGAGTGTCTTCCAGCCCATCATGGCCTCCCAAATGCGATTGACCTGTTCGACCCTATCGGCGGGCATCCGTCAACCGCACAGTGAACCGCCGATCACGCAGCTTTGCCCTTTTCACCCACGCGCCAGCCGATTAGGGTTCCGCCACAAATCCAAGGAGGGCCCCATGGCCGAGATCACAGATCCCGAAAACACCATCATCCTGACGCTGAAAGACGGCGAGGTGCTGATTGCCCTTTTGCCCGACGTGGCCCCCAGGCATGTAGAGCGGATGAAGACGCTTGCCCGTGCCGGCGCTTACGACAACGTGGTGTTCCACCGCGTCATCGACGGCTTCATGGCGCAGACCGGCGACGTGGCCAACGGCAACGCCGAAAAGGACTTCAACCTGCGCCGCGCGGGCACGGGCGGGTCCGATCATCCGGACCTTCCGGCCGAGTTTTCCAAACTGCCGCATGCGCGCGGGTCGATCGGTGCGGCACGTTCGCAAAGCCCGAATTCGGCCAACAGCCAGTTTTTCATCAACTTCAAGGACAATGATTTCCTGAACGGGCAATACACCGTTTACGGTCAGGTCATTTCCGGGATGGAGTTTGTGGACAAGATCACCCGTGGCGAACCCGCGCCAACCCCGGACCGGATGATTTCGGTGAAGGTGGCTGCCGATGTCTAAAACCTTCATCGCCGGGGGCCTTGCTGCCCTCGGGTTGGCCGTATTGGGCGGCTATGCCTTGTCGCAGTCGGCCGGCCCGGCTTTGGCGCAATCGGTTGACGGCCCCGGCCCGCACCTTGTGATCGCGGTCGATGGTGCTGCAAAAGGCAACGTCGTGATCGACCTGCTGCCGGATGTCGCCCCGAAACATGTGGCGCAGATCACCGCTTTGGCGGCGGAAGGGGCCTATGATGATGTGGTGTTCCACCGCGTGATCGACGGTTTCATGGCGCAGACCGGCGATGTGCAGTTCGGCAAGGGGGGGGTGACCTCGCAATCGGGTATGGGAGGATCGGCAATGGCCGACATTCCTGCCGAGTTTTCCGACGTGCCGTTCGAGCGTGGCGTGGTGGGCATGGCGCGGTCGCAAGACCCTGACAGCGCCAACAGCCAGTTCTTCATCATGTTCGCACCGGGCGAGTTCCTGAACGGGCAATACACCGTTGTGGGCCGGGTGGTTGAGGGCATGGACGTGGTGGATGCCATTACCCGCGGCGAGCCGCCAAGCGTGGCGGACCGGATGGTCAAGGTAACCGTCGCCCCGTAACGGGGGCGCTTGCGGCCAAGGCCGGGGGGCTGTCTGCCCCCCGGACCCCCCGAGGATATTTCCGAACAGAGAATGGAGAGAAGCGGCCGGGTCGGCAGATATTCAACCCAAACGCACCAGCGTGTGCTTTTTCTTCCCGATCGACACTTTCAACTCCGCACCGATCACAGCAGCCGATACCTGTGCGTTGGCATCGCTTACAGGATCGTTGTTGAACCGCAGCCCGCTTTCCGACACCAGACGTTTCGCTTCTTTTCCCGATGCGACAAGCCCGGCGGCGACGAGGAAATGGCTGACCGACAGACCTTCGCCCAACGTGGCAGCCGGAAGCGTCACCACCTCCAGATCATCGCCCACGCCGCCCTGTTCAAACACCGCGCGAGCGGTGGCCTCGGCGGCGGCTGCCGCATCTGACCCGTGCAGCAGGGTTGTCACCTCGTTGGCGAGGATGATCTTTGCGCCGTTGATCCCGGACCCTGCCAACGCGCCCAGACGGGTGCATTCCTCCACAGGAAGTTCGGTGTAAAGCTTCAGGAAGCGCCCGACATCTGCATCTGTCGTGTTGCGCCAGAATTGCCAGAAGTCGTAGGGTGACAGCATCTCGCCGTTCAGCCACACCGCACCGCCTTGCGATTTGCCCATCTTGCGGCCGTCGGATGTCGTCAGCAGCGGCGAGGTGAGGCCAAAGATCTGCGCGTCGATCACCCGGCGGGTCAGGTCGATCCCGTTGATGATATTGCCCCACTGGTCCGACCCGCCCATCTGCAACAGGCAGCCATAGCGGCGGTTGATCTCCAGAAAATCATAGGCTTGCAGGATCATGTAGTTGAATTCGAGGAAGCTGAGCGATTGTTCCCGGTCGAGGCGCGACTTGACGCTTTCAAATGACAGCATCCGGTTGACCGAGAAATGCCGCCCGATGTCGCGCAGGAAATCGAGGTAGTTCAACCCATCCAGCCATTCCGCATTGTTCAGCATGATCGCAGCGGTGGGTGCATCGCCGTAAGCGAGGTAGCGCGCGAAGACCTTGTTCATGCCGCTGATATTCGCGTCGATCTGCGCGGGCGTCAGCAAAGGCCGCTCATCCGCGCGGAAGGATGGATCGCCGACCTTTGTGGTGCCGCCGCCCATCAGCGTGATTGGCTTGTGCCCGGTCTTCTGCAACCAGCGCAGCATCATGATGTTCAGGAGATGGCCCACATGCAAGGACGCCGCCGTGGCATCATAGCCGATATAGGCCGGCACGACGCCTTTCAGCAACGCATCGTCAAGTGCCTGATAATCGGTGCAGTCGGCCAGAAAGCCGCGCTCGGTCATCACGCGCAGAAACTCGGATTTTGCATGGTAGGTCATGGGTGTCTCGTGCTTTATGAACGCCGCAGCTATAGCGGCGGCGGGGCGCAAGGGGAAGGGCATGTTGAAATCCGGCGCAGTCTGGGCTTTGGGGGCGATGTCGGGCACGTCGCTGGACGGCGTTGATGCGGCGATGCTGCTGACCGATGGCGAGCGGATCGTGGAGTTTGGCGAGACCGGCTACCGGGCTTACACGGATGCGGAACGCGCGGTGATCCGGGCGGGCTTCGGGCAATGGCCCGGTGATGCGGCGGTGGAAGCGGCGGCAGAAGTGGTGGAAACCGCACATGCCGAATTGCTGTCGCGCATGCGGGGCGCCGATCTGGTGGGGTTTCACGGCCAGACGCTGGCGCATGACCCGCGCGGGCGGGGCACGCATCAGGCCGGGTCCGGCGATGTGCTGGCGCAGGTTCTAGGCCTGCCGGTGGTGTGGGACTTTCGGACGGCGGATGTGCGGATGGGCGGGCAGGGCGCACCCCTGGCCCCGTTCTATCACTTCGCCTGTGCGCGCTGGATGGGTGCTCAGCAACCGCTGGCATTTTTGAACATGGGGGGTGTGGGCAATCTGACATGGGTGGACCCGCGCCATGCGGTGCCCGAAGCGGCGGGGGCTTGTCTGGCTTTCGACACCGGGCCTGCAAATGCGCCGGTGAATGATCTGATGCAGGCGCGGTTCGGGCTGGCGCAGGATGCGGGCGGGGCTTTGGCTGCGTCAGGCATTCCGGATGCGGCTGTGCTGGACGCGTTTCTGCGCCACCCGTATTTCTTCAGGATGCCGCCGAAGTCACTGGATCGGAACGATTTTCATGGGTTGCTTGAAGCCGTGGCGCGGATTTCGGATGCCGATGCCGCCGCCACGTTGACCGCTGCCGCGGCGCTGTCGGTTGCGCGTGGCGCGGAGCATTTTCCCACCCCGGTCGCCCGTATGCTGGTGACCGGCGGGGGGCGGCACAATGCCACGCTGATGGCGATGCTGGCTGAACATCTGCCCTGCACCGTGGCCCCGGTGGAGGATGCGGGCCTTGACGGTGACATGCTGGAGGCGCAGGCCTTTGCCTTTCTCGCTGTCCGTGTGGCGCGCGGGTTGCCAACCTCGGGGCCGACGACAACGGGTGTTGCGGGCGCGGTTGGTGGCGGCAAGATCAGCCGGCCTTAAAGGCCCCGGGGCAGTGTGAGGGTGGCGCGCGCCTTCGTTGTCTGTCTCCCGCCATTCCCGCCGGAGGTTTCTACCGAAACGGCAGGAACCACCGGCGGGGATATTTGAGCGAAATTGAAATCACGCCTTCAGGATCGAGCGGCCAGCGTATTCCGCCACTTCGCCCAGCATTTCCTCGATACGGATCAACTGGTTGTATTTTGCCAGCCGGTCCGAGCGCGACAGCGAGCCGGTCTTGATCTGGCCGCAGTTGGTGGCGACAGCCAGATCGGCAATCGTCGCGTCTTCCGTCTCGCCCGAGCGGTGGCTCATCACGTTGGTATAACGCGCGCGGTGCGCCATATCGACGGCGGCCAACGTTTCGGTCAGGGTCCCGATCTGGTTGACCTTCACCAGCATCGAATTCGCGCAGCCCTTGGCGATGCCTTCGGCCAGACGTTTGGGGTTGGTCACGAACAGGTCGTCGCCGACCAGTTGCACGGTTTTGCCAAGACGGTCGGTCAGCAGTTTCCAGCCTTCCCAATCGTCTTCCGAGCAGCCGTCTTCAATCGAGATGATCGGGTAATCGGCGGCCAGTGCCGCAAGGAAATCGACGTTCTCGCCGATGGACAGCGACTTGCCTTCGCCCTTCATTTCATAGCGACCACCCTTGAAGTATTCGGTCGCGGCGCAATCGAGGCCCAGATAGATATCCTCACCGGGGCGGTAGCCTGCCTTTTCGATGGATTTCAGAATGAAATCAAGCGCATTGCGGGCGGAGTTCAGGTTGGGTGCGAAGCCGCCCTCGTCGCCGACATTGGTGTTGTGGCCCGCTGCCGACAGTTCTTTCTTCAGCGTATGGAACACTTCCGACCCCATGCGCACGGCGTCGCGGATGTTTTCAGCGGCTACGGGCAAGATCATGAATTCCTGAATGTCGATCGGGTTGTCGGCATGTTCGCCGCCGTTGATGATGTTCATCATCGGCACCGGCAGGATATGGGCCGATGTGCCGCCGACATAGCGGAACAGCGGCTGCCCGGTGAATTCGGCGGCGGCTTTGGCGACGGCCAGCGAAATGCCCAGAATGGCGTTGGCACCCAGGCGCGATTTGTTCGGCGTGCCGTCGATCTCGATCATGGTGCGGTCGATGCCGACCTGTTCGGTCGCGTCAAAGCCGACCAGTTCTTCGGCCAGCTCGCCGTTGACGGCCGCAACCGCCTCCAGCACGCCTTTGCCTTTGTAGCGTGATGCGTCGCCGTCGCGGCGTTCCATCGCCTCATATGCGCCGGTGGATGCGCCCGATGGCACCGCCGCGCGGCCCATTGCGCCGCTTTCCAGCGTCACGTCCACCTCGACGGTGGGGTTGCCGCGGCTGTCCAGAATTTCGCGGGCGTGAATGTCGATGATCGTGCTCATGGCCGTGATGCCTCCTGAGGGTGTCGATTGAACTCTTCGCTGCGGTCTTTACCTTGGGCCGGTCTGCATGGGAAGCGTGCGTTGCTTCAGGCGGCGTTCGCGGGCGAAGGTATAAAGCCCGGAGGCGATGATGAGCGCCGATCCGATCAGGGTCCAGCGGTCGGGGATTTCGGCAAACACCAGGCTGCCGATGATCAGCGCGAATACCAGCCGGGAATAGCGGAAGGGTGTGACCACCGAAATTTCGCCAATCCGGGTGGCGGCGACCAGCGCCCAATAGGCCAGAACGCCGAAGGTCAGCACGCCCAGCAGATAGCCGTATTGCGTGGGCGTGGGCCAGACCGCGCCGCCGGTGAACGCGGCCATGACCGCACCCAGGGGCACGAATGCGGCGAAGGCCCATGCGGCAAGCTGCGGGCTGGAAATGCGCTTGGGTATCTTGCGGGTGAAAAGGTCACGTGCTGACAGGCCGATGACGCCCAGCACACCCCAGAGTGCTGCGGGTTGAAATCCGTCCATCCCCGGTCGGATCACGATCATCACGCCGATGAAACCTGCGGCAATCGCGCTCCACCGCCGCCAGCCAACCTTTTCGCCAAGAAACAGCGCTGCTCCGCAGGTTACCGCCAGGGGCGCCGCTTGCAGAATGGCCGATGCCATCGCCAGCGGGATCAGCGTGATCGAGGTGATGAAGCCAAGTGTGCCAATCACCTCGGCCAGATTGCGCCCCAGAACCGCCGGGTGCCAGACATCGCGCGACCAGACGCGCGCGCCTTGCCGGGCCGCCATCATGGCAAATACCGGCGTGCCAAAAGCCCCGACCATCACCAGGATCTGCCCTGTGGGCAGGTCAGCCGCCGCCCATTTCACGAACATGTCCTCAACAGCAAAGCCGGCCATTGAAGCGACCATCAGCACAATGGCGCGCAGGTTTTCCATGATTGCCTATCCGGGCCGTGCGGTCCCTTGCGTCAGCCCTTTTTGAGGGGCACGCCATACAGTTCAAGCCGGTGACCGATCAGCTTGTAGCCCAGCTTGGCCGCGATCCGTTCCTGCAACGCTTCGATATCGGGATCGACGAATTCGATCACCTCGCCTGAGTTCATGTCGATCAGGTGGTCGTGGTGGTCACGTTCGGCGTCTTCATAGCGCGCCCGCCCGTCGCCGAATTCCAGCTTGTCAAGAATGCCCGATTCTTCGAACAGCTTGACGGTGCGGTAGACCGTGGCGATGGAAATCCGCGGGTCGATGCGGGCCGCGCGGGCGTAAAGCTCCTCCACATCCGGGTGGTCATCTGCCGCCTGAATGACGCGCGCCACGATACGGCGCTGTTCGGTCATGCGCAGGCCCTTTGCCTCGCAGCGTGCAATGATGGTGTCCTGCATGTGCGGCCCCGGTTGCTGCGCGTGATGTTCAGCGGCGTTTAAGCCATTCGCGCAGGCATAACCAGTGCTTTCCCTGACCTTTCATCGGGTTGACTTTGGCTTGGCCCGCAGAAAGGGTGGCCGCGAAAATCGGGGGCGGGAATGCAGCGCAAAGACAGGATAGACGGCTTTGGGGCCGGGGCGCTGCTGGCGGTCATGTTGCTGCTGGCATTCAATCAGGTGATCGTGAAGGTCGTCAACGAAGGGTTGCAGCCGGTGTTTTTTGCCGGGTTGCGGTCTGCTCTTGCCGTGCCGTTTGTCGGTGGCTGGCTGTGGCTGCGGGGGCAGCCGCCCCGGCTGACGCGTGCGACGGCGGGGGCGGGGGTTCTGATAGGCACGGTATTTGCCGCCGAATTTCTGTGCCTGTTCCTGGCACTGGACCTGACAACGGTCAGTCGTGCGTCGATCATCTTTTATTCCATGCCGGTCTGGATGGCGTTGATGGCTCATTTTGGTCTGGCGGGGGAACGGTTGACGCGGCTGCGTGTGGTTGGGCTGGCGCTGGCCTTTACCGGCACTGTGGTGGCGATACTGGACCAAAGCGGGGCCGCGACCGGGCAGGCGAGCCTTGCGGGCGATATGTTCGCGCTTGGTGGCGCTGTGGGGTGGGCGGGCACGGCCTTTATCGCGCGGCGCCCGGTGATGGCGGCGGTAGGGCCGCAGATGCAATTGTTCTGGATGGTGCTGGTGTCGGCCCCTATTCTGCTGCTGGCAGCACCGCTGTTCGGCCCGCTGATCCGCGATCTGCAACCGGTGCATCTGTTCTGGCTGGTGTTTCAGGCGGGCGTGGTGGTGACGGGCGGCTTCATGTCGTGGCTTTGGCTGCTGTCGATCTATCCTGCGGCAACGGTGGCGAGCTTTTCCTTCCTGACACCCATCTTCGGCTTGACCCTTGGCTGGCTGTTGCTGAACGAGCCGGTGTCGGCGCAGGTTCTGGTGGCCGCCGCATTGGTTGCGGTGGGAATCATCCTGATCAACCGGCGCGGCTGAATTTCTTCCACACGCCCCGATTGCGCGGTTTTCGCCACACCTGTTGGTCTGCGGCATTTTGCCCACCATTCGTTGTTGCAGTTCATGCGTCGCGTGAAGCCACGTGCGCAAGTCTGCTGCTTTTCAGGGGAATTTGGCGTTATCCCCACCAGCCTGCCATGGTTATCCACAACACCGCTCACAGGGTTAGAATCGACAGATTTCCGCGCGGCGCGGGTCAAGGTCAATTCGTTGTCAAATTGGTAATTTTTGCGATTGATCTGTGTAACGAAATACGACAGTTTGACAGTGTAGTCTGGTCAGCCACTAGATGTGGTGGCATGGCAAGCGACGAAGGCACCCAAAGCACAAGGTCATCCACAGAGATGCCGCCACCCTTTTGCCACGGCAAACAGGGGCAGGGTTTTTGTCGCTGCCGCTGACCGCAGAGCATGAACGGCAAGGGGCACGCCCCGCCGCAACAAACGGAGAGACGGGGCAAATGAAGATCGAGCGGAAGTTCACCACCGAAGCGACCGGCGCCTATGGCGCGATGGCTTTTTCTGTGACGGTATCAGAGATTCGCAATCCCGACGGCACCGTGGTGTTCCATAACGACGCAGTGGAAGTGCCCGAAGGCTGGAGCCAGGTAGCTTCCGACGTGCTGGCGCAGAAATATTTTCGCAAGGCGGGGGTTCCGGCCGCGCTGAAACGCATCAAGGAAAAGGGTGTGCCCGAATTCCTGTGGCGGTCCGTGCCGGATGAGGCGGCGATGGCGGGCCTGCCGGAATCGGAGCGCAATCTGGGTGAAACCTCGGCCAAGCAGGTGTTCGACCGTCTGGCGGGGGCGTGGACCTATTGGGGCTGGAAGGGTGGCTATTTCACCACCGAACCCGACGCCCGCGCCTATTACGACGAAATGCGCTATATGCTGGCGCGCCAGATGGCCGCGCCGAACTCGCCGCAGTGGTTCAACACCGGGCTGCACTGGGCTTACGGCGTCGATGGCCCGGCGCAAGGCCACTACTATGTCGATTACCAGTCGGGCAAGCTCACCAAATCCGAATCCGCCTATGAACATCCGCAGCCGCACGCGTGTTTCATCCAGTCTGTCAAGGATGATCTGGTCGGCGATGGCGGCATCATGGACCTGTGGGTGCGCGAAGCGCGGCTGTTCAAATACGGCTCGGGCACCGGCACCAACTTTTCATCCCTGCGCGGCGAAGGCGAAAGCCTGTCGGGCGGTGGCAAGTCTTCCGGCCTGATGGGGTTTCTGAAAATCGGTGACCGCGCGGCTGGTGCGATCAAATCGGGCGGCACCACGCGGCGCGCGGCCAAGATGGTGATCTGCGACATGGATCACCCCGATGTGGAAGCGTTCATCAACTGGAAGGTGATCGAGGAGCAGAAGGTTGCGTCTTTGGTGGCTGGCTCCAAGATGCACGAGCAAAAGCTGAACGAAATCTTTGCCGCGATCCGTGGCTGGGATGGCGTGATTGCCGATGCAACCGATCCCGCCAAGAATGACGCGTTGAAAGCGGCGATCCGCGGGGCGAAAAAGGTGATGATCCCGGAAACCTATATCAACCGCGTGCTGCAATATGCGCGGCAGGGGTTTTCCAGCATCGAGTTCCCGACCTATGACACCGATTGGGATTCCGAAGCCTATATCAGCGTGTCCGGCCAGAATTCCAACAACTCGGTCCGCGTGACCGATGCCTTCCTGCAAGCGGTGAAGGATGATGCAGATTGGGCGCTGATCCGCCGCACCGATGGCAAAGTTGCCAAGACCATCAAGGCGAAAGACCTGTGGGATCAGGTCGGTCACGCCGCATGGGCCTGCGCCGATCCGGGCATCCAGTTCCACGATACCGTCAACGCCTGGCATACCTGCCCGGAAGATGGCGCGATCCGGGGGTCGAACCCCTGTTCGGAATACATGTTCCTGGACGATACCGCCTGCAACCTTGCGTCGATGAACCTGCTGACCTTCTTCAAGGCCGACCGGTTCGACAGCGAGTCCTACATCCATGCGACGCGACTGTGGACGATCACGCTGGAAATCTCGGTGATGATGGCGCAGTTCCCGTCGAAGGAAATCGCGCAACGGTCGTTCGATTTCCGTACTCTGGGCCTCGGCTACGCCAATATCGGCGGCTTGCTCATGAACATGGGCTTTGGCTATGACAGCGCCGAAGGCCGCGCCTTGTGCGGTGCCCTCACGGCGATCATGACCGGCGTGGCCTATGCGACATCGGCCGAGATGGCGGGCGAGCTGGGGGCCTTTTCCGGCTACGGGCGCAACCGCGAACACATGCTGCGCGTGATTCGCAACCACCGCAACGCGGCCTACGGGCGCTCGGCGGGTTATGAGGGCGTGAATGTGGTGCCGGTGGCGCTGGATCACGCGAACTGCCCCGACCAAACCCTTGTGCCGCTTGCGAAATCCGCGTGGGACGAGGCGCTGACCCTGGGCGAGGCGCATGGTTATCGCAACGCGCAAACCACGGTGATTGCCCCCACGGGCACAATCGGGCTGGTGATGGATTGCGATACCACGGGCATCGAACCTGATTTCGCTTTGGTGAAGTTCAAGAAGCTGGCCGGTGGCGGGTATTTCAAGATCATCAACCAATC
>Ga0105050_10003002_pt1 | contig 23713 bp, 20 predicted proteins | sample FRY01_FD_78088 | JGI IMG/M metagenome (GOLD analysis project Ga0105050, IMG submission 78088) | Freshwater microbial communities from Lake Fryxell liftoff mats and glacier meltwater in Antarctica - FRY-01 | ecosystem: Environmental > Aquatic > Freshwater > Ice > Glacier meltwater ...
ACCTTCACACCTTCACACCTTCACACCTTCACACCTTCACACCTTCACACCTTCACACAGTTGATTGGGCACCATCGTTTGCTGCTGCCAATGAGTGCTTTGTTTAATCTTTTTCACAAATTCTGGCCGAACATCCTTTGCACGTCTGGTCACAATACCATTTGACTTGGCGCGTAAATACAGACCTTCCATGAGATCATCAGTACGAAAAGTGACAGGATTTTCAAAGGCGCTGCCAAACCGTGATGGCCCAATCAACTTCTTTAGGTGGCTGCGATTCAATCACCGGCATGCAAGACAGGAACCGTTTGAATACCAGTACCATGCAACAAATCCATGCGGCTTTCCATGTCCAGAAATACTCTTGCGACTTTATCCTACCTATCGAATTCAAAAAAAAGTGCGGCAATTGCAGGTCATGGATCGGAAGTTTTGCATAAACCCATTCACCAAACATCATCAACCGATCCTGCAGCATTGTTTCCAAGGCTTCACGCTTGACCATTGCCTACAGTTTGAATAAATCGTACTGGGCATGCATTCCTGGTGTGATAAGATGCCCGCGGCATTGAAGCACTAACTAACTGACCTGATCGAAGTGAATACCTACGTTTGCACCATCGATCTTTTCTTCGACAATTACGGATGCATCCGACAGGAACTGCAACGCTTGTTGTTCGCGAAGAGGTTTATCGTCAGCGGTCCCCTTGGACTCAAACAAATGTGGCGTCCGTGGATACTTGGTAAGGTCTCCGTGCGAAATCTCCATCCTGTTCTCTCCTTAACTTTGGCATGAATTATCCGGTCCTTGGTCCACGGTCAGACTATCCGATGGGGCACCAACCAACCACTCAGATTTTCCGGATCTTAAATACTCTGCGATGATCTCCGGCTAGACACGGGCAAGCGAGCACTAGTTCGTGATTGAAAGCGACTGGGTTGACATCGCCTAACCGCTCGTGGCAGCGTCCTGCCATCGGTCCAAAATCACAAATAAAGCCCACCACTGATTGGGAGGGCTTACTTCAAAATGGATAAACCAGGCCTTTAAGCCAGCGATTTCCAGGGGCCGGTGATCGCGAACGTAATGCCCGGGGTTTGGATATTAGCGAATAGCCATTTGCCGTCAGGGCTGAATGTTGCGCCCGCCCATTCCTTCCCGCGAAAATCGCCATTAAACGACTTCTGCCCCGCAAGCTGGACGTCGTTGAGCGCCAATGGGGTCAACTTACCTTCTTGCGACAACAGGTGAATTCGCTGTGGAAATTCATTGTCCCCGTAGTCGCCGTCTTCGCACAACGCTAACCCCCCATGTGGATTGACGCACAAGTTGTCAGGCATGTTTAAGATTTCGTTGCCGGGGCTTTCAAACAGCATCGTCAGCTTTTCATTCTGTGGATCGTACTGCCAAATCTGCCCTGCCTTTGCGCCGCCGCCACTGGTGGCATCGAAGTAGATCATCCCTTCGCCACTCCAACATCCCTCCAATCGAGCGAACGTGGTGCCGCCTAACCGCTTGCCCTGCTTGAACACACCCAGTTCATCCAATCGATCCAACCCGGGTGTATGAGCCAACGTGGGGTCAGCAATCGAGTGCCAGCGAACATCAAACGACGCCATACTCTTGACGGTGCCACGCAAGTCATCGTGCCCAATGACCTCGGCAATTTGCAGCTTACCGCCGGCCGAAAGCGTTCCTTTTTCGTGGGGCAAAAACCGATAAAAGCCCGAAGTCCGTCGATCTTCCGTTTCGTAGACAATGCCCGTTAGCCGATCAATGGCAACCGCTTCATGAACGAACCGCCCCATGTCTTTCAACGGCATCGGTTGCTTCACGCCAGCGGGGTCCACTTCAAAAATCCAACCGTGATCCTGTTCAAACAAACGCTTCGCATTATTGTTGTAGGTGTCGATCGCTCCGATTCCCAGAACCGTTTCTTCCGCGGTCAACCACGTCCCCCAAGGCGTCACTCCGCCCGCACAGTTTCGACTGGTTCCCGCCAGTGATGCAAAGCTGTCCAACCACTTGCCTTGCTTACCGTCGAACTTCAAGGTCGTGCAACCACCGCCCGCACGCGAGTCAAACGGGCTACCATAGTTCACCGCCCATGCAGGCTGGTCGCTGCTGACTTCATGGTTTCGCACCATCGTTAGAATACCGTCGTCCTCCGAAACCACGCCCATGCCATCATGGCTGGACGGTGTCTTCAATCCATCAGACATCACATCGCCGGTCCAACCGTAAGTGACGTAGCGAAAGCCTTCGGGCAAACGAATCAGTTCCAGTCCCGTGGTTTCATCCTTCACCGGAATCAAATCCCGAGTCGTCTGAGCATGTTCGCCCAACGCAAAACGGCCCCCCAAAGCAGAGAACGCCGCGGCAACGCCAAAACCAGTCACCGAAGAAAAAGATTCACTTAAAAAATCACGACGCGTCTTCATTTTCTGTCCCTTTTAGATTGATTTGGTACTGGTTAAGAATAACACAGAACCGACCTTGGAACTGGAAATCAGCCATTAAGATTCCTTGAAGATTAGCAGCCCAACCAGGCAACAAAATGCTAATAAATAAGCCGGTCTAATCACAGCAAATACTCTCTCGTCAGAATCACTCTCGCCAAAACCGTCATGAAATACTGCCGGACTTGCGATCACCAAATCAACCCTTCCCCTCCTGCATTGTTGTGGTCCTGCCGTTTCAGCCTGCCGTTTCAGCCTGCCGATAGCAAAGGCATCACTACAGATGCAGCGGTACCCAACGCATCTTTTCATTTTCCAAGATTGGTTTCCGAGGATCGATCCAGGGAATCTCTTGCCCCTGCTCCAGATACTTGACAATCTGCGTCTTAAATTCCGTCGTCACCTTGCCCAGTACAAACCGTTCGGAAACGCCGCTGGCTTGAATGCCATCCAAGTTCGCCACGCGACCGTGGACGGTTCCATCTTCATCTTTTCGTACATACACGATGCATGAAAACGAAGGAACTTTGGGCTTAGAATCGCCTGTGATTTCAAGCGATTTCGAATCGTCAGAATTTGGTTTCATATTCATGGCTGTGAGTATAGCCGCCTCTTGAATTTGGGACCAACAGGTCCGCACACTTTTCCCAGTGGCAGCCATTGCTTCCACTCAACCCAAAAAGGAAACCCGCCAAGGTCACTTGGCGGGTTTTGCAAATTTCAACAAGACCGCGTGCTGAACTACTTGTTAAGATCGAACCGATCAAGGTTCATCACTTTGTTCCAAACCGCGACAAAGTCTTCAACAAACCTGTGCTTGGCATCAGAACTTGCGTAAACTTCGGACAGGGCTCGCAATTGCGAATTCGATCCGAAGATCAAATCGGCTCGAGTACCGGTCCACTTCACTTCGCCAGTGGTGCGATCCAACGCCTCGAACACCTGATCGTCGCCGGCAGACTTTCTCCACTCGGTGCTCATGTCCAACAAATTGACAAAGAAATCGTTGGTCAAAGTGCCTGGGTTCGAAGTGAACACGCCGTGTTTGGCTTGTTCGTAATTGGCATCCAGAACCCGCAGTCCACCCACCAATACGGTCATCTCGGGAGCGGTCAAGGTCAACAACTGAGCCCTATCGACCAACAATTCTTCAGCCGAACGGTAGTGTCCAGGACGAAGGTAGTTGCGGAAACCGTCAGCAGTGGGTTCCAACGCAGCGAAGGAATCGACATCCGTCATCTCTTCAGTCGCATCGGCACGACCTGGAGCAAAGGGTACCTGAATGTCATGGCCGGCCTTCTTGGCAGCGACTTCGACAGCGGCACATCCACCGAGAACAATTAGATCCGCCAAAGAAACTTGCTTGCCATTTTGAGAAGCATTGAATTCTGTTTGAATCACTTGCAACTTCGCAATAACCTTGGCCAATGCTGCGGGTTGATTGACTTCCCAATCCTTCTGAGGCGCCAAGCGGATACGCGAACCATTGGCACCACCTCGCTTGTCAGAACTACGGAATGTGGCAGCCGACGCCCAAGCGGTTGAAACCAACTGCGATGTCGAAAGACCCGAGGCCAAAACCTTCGCTTTCAACACAGCAATATCGTTGTCGTTCACTAGTGGGGCATCGACCGAAGGAATCGGATCTTGCCACAATTGCGGCAGAGGAACTTCTGGGCCCAAGCAACGAGCGTATGGCCCCATGTCTCGGTGAGTCAACTTGTACCAAGCCTTCGCAAACGCTACTTCAAATTCCTTTGGATTTTCATGGAAACGACGTGAGATCTTGCCGTAAGCTGGATCCAATCGCAATGCCAAGTCCGTGGTGAACATCATCGGAGCATGACTCCTAGAATCAACATGAGCGTCGGGCACGGTGCCTTCAGCCGCCTTGTCTTTAGGAGTCCACTGGAACGCCCCGGCCGGGCTCTTGGTCAACACCCAGTCGTATGCAAACAGGTTGTCAAAATAACCTGTCGACCACTGCGTAGGCGTTGACGTCCAAGCACCTTCCAAACCGCTGGTGATGGTGTCTTCGGCATTGCCCTTACCGAAAGTGTTTTTCCAGCCGAAACCTTGTTCCTGGATGGTGGCACCTTCAGGTTCGGCACCTACGAACTTGCCAGGATCAGCAGCACCGTGGGCTTTGCCAAAAGTATGTCCGCCAGCGATCAAGGCAACGGTTTCTTCGTCGTTCATCGCCATTCGGGCGAAGGTTTCTCGAATATCACGAGCCGCAGCCAAAGGATCCGGTTTCCCGTTAGGCCCCTGAGGATTCACGTAGATCAAACCCATTTGAACTGCCGCCAAAGGATTCGCCAGTTCACGATCGCCGCTATAACGATTGTCACCCAACCACTCGGATTCAGGGCCCCAATTGATATCCTGTTGCGGTTCCCAAACATCGGCACGACCACCGGCAAAGCCAAAGGTCTTGAATCCCATCGACTCTAAGGCACAATTACCTGACAAAACCATCAAGTCAGCCCAAGAGATTTTATTGCCGTACTTTTGCTTGATTGGCCAAAGCAGACGACGCGCCTTATCCAAGTTACCGTTGTCCGGCCAACTGTTGAGCGGTGCAAACCTTTGTGTTCCATAACCTGCACCACCTCGTCCGTCGGTGACTCGATAAGTACCCGCGCTGTGCCAAGCCATACGAATAAAGAAGGGGCCGTAGTGGCCGTAATCCGCCGGCCACCAATCTTGGGAAGTCGTCATCAACTGGTTGATGTCTTTCTTCACCGCTGCCAAGTCTAACTTCTGAAATTCTTTGGAGTATTCGAAATCCGCTCCCAGCGGATTGCTCTTGCTGGAATTCTGATGAAGGATTTCTAAATTCAATTGGTTTGGCCACCAATCGCGGTTCGTGTAGAAACCGTCGGTCATAGGGCTGGTCACGGCCGGAACGGGATTCGCCGTATTCTCTTCAGCAGTCACCTCGGTCGATGCAAAGGTCAAACCAGTGATCGGGCACTTCGCACCCGCTGGCATATTGGCCCCGTGTGATCCAGGCTTGGCGTCCTGAGCCCAAGAAAGATCACCGCTGGCCGCAACCACACAACCGACGGCCAATGCCAAACGCCAAACCAATTGCCAGCGTCTAAGTCGTTGAATCGACAACCCGCGGCCGCTGGCTAGACACATTCGAACCGGCGTTTTTGCCATCTCAAACATCTTCATCATTCATTTCCTCGCTTACGCTTACAAAGAATTTATGCCCTGAACACGGTAGTCCAGACCACTCCCTACTGTCATGAGTGTCGGGTTCCTGCGGGCAAAAGTCAAATGCATAGTTAGCATGCTTACGATGCGTGCGGAGCATTTATTAAGAGCGTTTCTGCCCACCCGCCTGTCAACCTCGCTGGAAAACCAGATCCACCTCCGGTACGTCCGCAGGACCAAGTGGTTACTAACCCTATTTCAACACGTGCCGGGCAAGTCCGCGGAAGTTCGAGCCACATTAGAAAAGGGCCCTTGGCCAAACCGACCTGGGCACGACGATACCCTAAACTGCGATACCCTAAACTGCGATACGCCAAGCTCCGATAAGCCAAGCTCCGATAAGCTGGTCTAAAACACCGATTTTTCGATACCCAGTCTCAGATACCTAATGTCCACTTCGACAACTCAAGTTCAGGTAAAGCAAGTGAACAAGCCGGGAACAGGGCAGTTCGCCACTACCGACTGGAGCGACTTCAGCGACTTCAGCGACTTCAGCGACTTCAGCGACTTCAGCGGCTGGAGCGGCTGGAGCAAGCTTAGGCGAGTGGCCGTTATCAAACACCAGCACGCAGCGGAAGCAAGTGAATATTGCCTTCCTCCGCTTGTCCTGCCTGTTTGAATGGCGGTAAGTTTCCTTCAGCCGCTGGCCTTAAATCACAATGGCCCCTTGGAGGCGGGCAGCGGTTCACTTCAGAAATCTTAGAGCGTGGACTCGCTTGAATCTAGTGTTACGTTCAACGTGACGCTGTTGACCTAAAGCACAGCTAGTCTTAATCGCAATGGCGGCAGGGGCATTCCATCGATTACGAAACTCAATTAACTGGTTTTCTAAATCGTCGAATCGGCATCAACTTGTACAGCGGCAGTAAAATACACAGGAAACTAGCTTACATTGAATCTGCTCACTTGCGATTGGTCGACACGATTGTCGTAGATGACCTTCAAAGTGATGGCTGGTTCGAAAGAATGCAGTACGATCAGGATGGTGGCGGCGGGCCAAGAAATTCTGAGACCCTAATTCGAATGCCTGTCGTGAATAATGTCACGTATACAGAGAATGATTTACCTGCACCGAAAATCAAGCAAGACGCTCCAGTTGATTTGGAAGATCAAGCCGACTCCCCAAATAATGCTTCAGACGATGACAACGACATCGACGCGGATATCGGCGCGGACATCGGCGAGGCTAAGCAAGCAAGCAAGCGGCCAAGCAAGCAAGAGGCCAAGCAAGATGTCGATGAACTACCGCCCGATGCATCCAATGGAACATCAAAAAGCTCCATTTTTCCGCCAGTGCCCACAGTCCCAGATCAGTGACTTGAAATTCCAGTGGGCGTTGCTTCAATTAAGATCGTAGCCAGAACGCCCAGCACCCATATTTTAAAGCGGATCGACATGGGGAGCGACATTTGTTCTCCAGTCTTGGATGACGACGACAAACTGCGAGTCTTCGTGATGGGTACCGAATGGGAAATAGCGTTCGCTGGTGCCTTGCCGCTTGACCGATCCGCCGCGATACGTAGCGAAAACCAACGCTTTAAGAAACGACCGCGCGAACAATGTTCCTCGCTTGTCCTGCTGGTGGACCGGGCTCAGATTCCCCGAGCAACGTTCAAAGTCTTCAACGCAATTTCTCCCCGTGCGGCCGTTTTGACTCGAAATAAAATTGCAGGCGATATGCACCTGATTGAGAGTGAATTCCCGACAGACGATGCCCCAACCAAAGCCGAATAAGCGACGTTGCCTCGACAGAACTACCGCAATTGACTTTGCCAGCTCCTTCAGGCTTGATGTCCAGCCTCTGGCTTAATTTGCAGAAGGTGATCAAGCGTGAGAATGGATCGTCTCAGCATTGGCCCAATTGCAAGTCGCAGATGCAAGTCCCAGATGCAAGTCCCAGATGCAAGTCCCAGATGCAAGTCCCAGATGCAAGTCCCAGATGCGAGTGGCTGATTCGTTAAACTCGTTTACGTCTTAACGTTTATGTTCGGCATTAGCGTGTCGCCCCACGTCAGGGGGCAACCGGCTACAGGAATCCCTTGGAGGGAATCCCTTGGCGGGAATCCTTGGAGGGAACTTTTCGCGGGAACTCTTGACCTGGACTAGCGATTCATGCTTTTGCGCGAACAGGAAACGGGACGAAGCGATTTTCTTCAACGTTCCACAACTTCAAACGCAAGCATGCGACGATGTCTTTCAAGCCGAATGTTGTGGTACCTGGGGATTGTAATTGGGGCAAAGCAGCCATGGCTTCAGGCAAACGATAAAAAGGAATCTTCGAATTCAAATGATGCACATGGTGGTAACCGATATTTCCAGTAAACCAATGCATCATGGGACTCATTTCTACAAAGCTGGATGACTGCAGCGCGGCCCCTGCATAAGTCCATTCATTGGTGTCACGAATAATGGCTGCTGGGAAATTATGCTGTACGTAAAAAAGATACGCGCCAACCCCAGTTGCCAAGAAGACTGGCAAGAAGATTACAAAAAACGTGGTCAACCACCCCAACCACCAGAGACTCGCTGCGATCAAGCCGAAATGCAACGTTAAAGCAATTAGGGAACTCCGAGTCTGTGAAGGCTTGAAGTAAATGGTTCGCACACACATCCCCCAAAAAAACGCGGTGAAATAACCGAAGAAAATCACCAATGAATGTCTTGCAAAGCGATACTCAAATCGTTCGGCAGCCGTGGCTTTGGCGTAGTCGGTAGTGGTCATGATGGGGAACGAACCGATACTTGAACCGAACAACTTCGAGTTATGTTTGTGGTGATGATCGTGCGAACTTTTCCATATTCCGGGCGGACTTAGTAGCAGGTATCCATACAGATCAAGAATACACCCGGCTATAAAAGACCCTTTAAAGATCGCATTGTGTTTGAAGTCGTGATACAGAATAAACATGCGAACAATCAGCATGCCAGTCAGAATACTTGCCGATAGACGAACGAACATGTAATCCGAAAACGCAGCTACCGCCACGCAAACCATCAATGGTACCAACGTCGAAATCAGACAAAACCAGCTGGCTGCCCGGTCTTCCTCGGCAAACACTTTGCTTTCAGCCAACAGGTAATGATCCATTTGCTTATGCAGCTGGGAAACTACCCTTGGATCGGTTTCCCCATCGGTTTCCCCATCGGCTTGCCCATCGGTTTGCCCATCGGCTTGCCCATCGGCTTGCCCATCGGCTTGCTTGACCCGGTTGGGCAGAAAAGTAGCTTGCGAATCTTGGTGATCGGCGGCAGGATTTTCAAATGCGGTAGCAGACAATTCTATTGACATATAAGACTTGGCAAGGAAGGAGTTTTGTCGATGAACACGGACGCTAAAAAGCGATGTCAACCACGATGTCAACCACGATGTCCGCCAAAATCGGTGGGCGGTTCAAGGTGGTAGGCGTCGGTTATCCGCTTATCGTCCAATGACGTCAACTCTACTTGTCGCCGACAGCAACCTAATCCAGCAATTCTGCGACAAAAAAGCCCAAATATTTCCACCATCTGCAGATTCCAATGACCAAATGTTAAGGTAGGTCAAATGCTATCGGGTCCCCAAATATCCGGGCTATGGTTACCTCGACCAACGACTCCCACGCCCAACAAATTGTGATCGAGCGACATTTGGTCAAATCAATGGCCCGCTAACCTCATAGCCTACCAACGACTGCATCTTGGCCCAATGCAGACTCTCAGACCAGAAACGGATGCCCGAACAATGGAACAGACGCCCGAACATTGATTTTCGCCGGTGAACTTCTAATTTCCTTTTAGATGCCGAAAACTTGCTTTTGTACAGTAAAACGTGAGGATTGCAGCGGTGAAGTCCGCCGATGACTTCCAATTTGTTCATGAAGTTTTGATTTAATTTCTAGAAGTCGAACACCTTGACGGTAACTTCTGGTAGGCTTGTCGCCAGATTGGTCCCAACTGGGCACACTGCATCAGGTAGAGACCAACAACAACTATTAGGATATTTAGATGGCTGAAGGTACAATCAAGCGACTGACCGACAAGGGATTTGGATTTATTGACGTAGGAAGTGACAAGGATCTATTCTTTCACTCATCCAGCGTTGAAGGTGTCAGTTTCGACCAACTTCGCGAAGGACAAACTGTTACCTTTACTCAAACACAGGGACAAAAAGGTCCATGTGCTGAAAAAGTGCAGGTAGTTTAGTAACGCCGATGTGCCCGTGCTTCTCCAGCTATAAATTGCTGCTGAAGCACGAACGCACAGGTGCCAGAAAATTGCTTGCAAACCAGGTGCTTGCAGACAAGATCATCGCAAACAAGATCATTACGGACTCCGGTCCGATACCGCAGCCAAGCGACGTCAACCACCGACGTAATAGTTTAGGCGATTGAACACCCTCGGCCATGGTTATGACGCGAAGTTTGAGGCGTTCCAGAGTTTCGTGCGTTGCAAAGCTTAGTCGCTTGTTGATTGCACGGGTCGATTGCCCGGAAATTTTTAGTGTCTTCAAAACACCGGGCACGGCGACAGATTCTTATTTCAAGGCCCGTTGGCAGGGCGATTCACCGATGAACCGGCTTGCTGCCCACGGTTAGTTCAAAATTACGACCAGTCCGAAATTACGGCCAGTCCTAAATTTTTGCGCCCTTGGTTGTACCCACACCAGAATTTCAACGCAGCGAAACTAATGGGCGGCGAAACTAATGGGCGGCGAAATTCGATTGCCGGCAAGAATCAAGCTCCTTAGGTCAAGAAACAAATCTGTCTTTGCCCAAGGCTGCTGACGATTCGGAATGCCCACGCCCAAAGCAAGAAGCTAGAAACAGACAATGGGTTCCCAGCCGTGCTCGCGGTTACGCTCTTGAATGTCCTCGTGATTCGCCCGCTCCAAGCATCACTTAGGCCATTCCTGGACCAGATCATGAAACGCCAATTGGCAACCCGCGGCACGGCAATTTGTGTGCCCTCCTGAACCGACAGTGTTGCAATTCCCATTTGGCATCGCAGCGCCCAACGAAAGACCTCGAGATGAATTCTCCTGAAGAGAAAAAAGCCGAAACAAGTTCAGATCAGCCCATCCCGAAGAAGAAACGCCCACCAAACGTTTTTGATGGGACGCTTCAAAGCATTAACCTAGAACGACTGGTCCTAAAAACGAAAAGCGGCCAAGAGTCGTCGATCACTTTGTCGGCAAAAATCAAAGTCAATTGCGATGGAATTGCATGCGAATGTAAGCATTTGAAGCCAGGGCAGAAAATCCGAGTCTCCACCAAGAAGACCGACTTTACGGTCGCCACTCGTATTGCTGCTTTGGACCAAAAGTCACGCTTCACACCATCGGTTTAATCGATACAAGAATCGCAGCATAAGAACTCAGACACTGGTTGATCAATAAGACTTACCCAACAACCTGGGGAACTGCCCCAACGCCGCCATGAATGTAGAAAGCCCTGTTATGCACGAAGGCATCATCGTTAGTGTGTCGACCGTCGAAATTGTTTCCACAACGTCCGCTGGCGAAAACCAATGTCACACTTTGGCCGAACAAGCGAAAGTAACTTGCGATGGTAAAACCTGCAAACTGGAAACATTGAAGGTCGGCCTTCCCGTTCGAATTACCAACTGTAAGCAAGACGCCAGCAAAGCGTCCGTTGTGTCAGCCGGCCGAAAGCAGTCTATCCCTTACGGATAGGCCAGCCAAGATCGGGATGAACTAGAAGAAATCTTTGTACCGGGTCATCCAACGGCAAAGGAACCATTCGATCATAGGACGAAGGGTTCCATTCCTTATCTAGGTCCAAATGCCTTGGCATACGTGGCATACGTGGCATACGTGGCATACGTGGCATCGCGTGAACAATAACTGATTCATTTTGAACGTGGGATACTTACTTGTTCGGCGCAACCACGTGCTCGACTTGCCTGCGAACGCTTTATCTAAGCGACTTTGCTTTCCGCCCTTCGTTTTTGCGATGCATTTACCCTCTGATCGCCATGGCGATGCATTTACCCTCTGATCGCCATGGCGATGCATTTACCCTCTGATCGCCATGGCGATGCATTTACTACTGCGAATTCTAAAGACATTTCTAGTCTCTTTATGGCAGTGGCCAGACTTTCGACTGACAACCATTAGCGTGCCACAGGCGCTCCGATTGACTTGCCATCATTCTCAGGATCTGCGGCAGACCGGTTCAAGAGATCTGTAAATGGGCTGTGAAAGAACCATCCTAAGGCCGCCGATTTGACTGCCACCCTTTGACCATCGTGCGGATACGCCGAGATCTGTACGAACATGGACGATCGCTTTAAAATCGAAAGTCAAGCGAAATATCGACCAACTCGAGCGTTGTCCCTGACGATGAATGATCTATTGGGTTTGCCAAATTACGTTTAAGATAGACGACCCACGATGAAGCTATGGCGATTGCGAAATTCATCGTCTGGAAATATCAACCCAATGGGAGATTGAGGATGGAAAATGGTGAACAAAATGATTCCGATCACTCTATTGAAGACGGCAGCCTGCCGCTGAATGTCATTGAACATAGTGACAAAATTGCACCAAGCAAGAATGTTGCCGCCAGTAATGCATGGCACCGCAGACGTCTTCCAAAATTCTTTCTACTTCCATTTATTCCGCTGCTACTGTTTACCGGCGCAGTCATTGGAATCTATGTTCAACCTCCTGCGTTGCGAGCGTTCTTGAATCTGACGGGACTCAAACCCGGGGGCGGCACCAGTTCTCCGATTGCAGTGTCGGTCGAAGACACGATCGAGAAGCAGCCAAAGCAAGCAATGATTCGCAGCGTCGTTGCGATGGGACGCCTGATCCCTGAAGGCAAAGTCATCACCATTTCGCCTCCCTATGGTGCGGCCGACGCCAGAATGGAAGAGATCAAAGTCGCAATCGGCGATCAGGTGGAACGCGGCGCCGTACTGGCCACACTGGACAATCGCGCTAGCCTCGAGTCGGCTGTCGCCTCGGCCCAAGCGAACGTCGCTCTGCAAAAATCGTCGCTCGAACAAACTCGCATGACGATCACTGCAAGTCTAGAAGAAGCACAAGCAACGTTGGATCGTTCAAAAACTGCGGAAGCATTGGCACGGCGAGAGTTGGATCGCCAAAAATCGCTGCGCGATTAGGGGGCAGTGTCCCAGGCCGAATTCGATCAAGCCACGGCGGTTTACGAACAGGCGCAGAAAGACGTTACAAAAGCAGAGGCGACGGTGACGCGGTTTGATTCTAAGCAAATCGAAGTCCAACCCGATGTTGTCGTCGCCGAGCGAAAAGTGGACACCGCTGTTGCCGATCTTAATCGCGCCAAACGCGACCTAGCCAAAGGAATTGTGACCGCTCCGGTTACTGGAACCATCCTGGACATACACGCTCGACCTGGTGAAAAGCCTGGAGCCCAAGGGATCTTGGATATTGGAAATGTCCAGCGAATGACCGCCGAACTGGAGGTCTATCAATCGGAAATCAGCAAAGTTGCGGTAGGGCAATTTGTCGAACTAACCGCAGATGCCTTACCCAAAGCGTTATCGGGACTGGTCAGTGAACTAGGCTTCGCGGTAAAACGCCAAACGACTATCCGCGACGATCCCGCGGCAAATACCGATGCCAGGATTATCAAAGTGACGGTCCGCCTGGACGAAGATTCTTCAAAGCGAGCCTCGCGACTGACCAATTTGGAAGTCACCGGGCGAATCTCTGTCGAGCACTCCAAATGACTGCGCTGCTTAATCGCTTGTTGGGTCGCTTGCCGCTGGGTTGGCTACAATTGATCTCGAACAAATTTCGCTTCGTGGCAGCAGCCGCTGGCGTGGGCTTTGCCTGCATTCTCGTGTTCGTTCAACTGGGAATGATGGGCTCGTTTAGCGAAGCGACCCGAGTCACCTACCGTGGCTTCAACGCTGACGTCATGATTTCTTCTTCCGATGCAAATGATCTATCGGACGGATCTAATATTGCACGTCGAGGCATGTTCCAAGCGTTAGCCGTTCCTGGCGTCAGCCAAGCCTGTCCACTGTTCATTGGAATGACACAGTGGCTACAAGCCGATGGCAGCAAGATAGAATTCAGAACGATCGGAATCGATCCCGGGCAGCAAGCCTTCATTGCGTCAGCAATCGGAGAGGTAGCACCGCTGATGTTGGCCAACAACGTCTTTCTGGACCGACACGCCCGCGGCCTGAAGCCGGATGTACTGCCAACATCTCGCTGGACAACCCCCTGGTGTTCGAAGCCAATGGCCAACAATTATCTGTGGTTGGCACCGTTTACTTTGGCGGTGGATTTTCAGGAGACGGGTTCATGTTCATCTCCGACCAGACATTCATGCAACTTTCCCCTAAACGTTTCTCCGGTGCACCCAATCATATTTTGCTAAAAATCGATCCTGGCTTAGACGTCGACGTCGTCGTTGAAAACATCCGCAACGAATTGAACACCGATTCGCTAAAAATTCGCTCCTTTTCCGATGCCATTGAACAAGATGTAAAGTACCAGACAACGGTACGGCCAACAGGTCTAATTTTCGGCTTCGGCGTTGCCATTGGCATCGTCGTCGGCATTGTGATCGTGTACCAAATTTTGTCCACCGACGTCGCCGATCACCTGCGCGAGTATGCAACCTTCAAAGCCATGGGATATGGACGGACTTATTTTCGCAGCATCATTTTGGAAGAGACCATCATCTTGGCGGTAGTCGGCTTTGTGCCAGCTTTGGTTATGGCGTTGCTGATTTATTATGTCATGGCTGGCGCTACAGGCTTGCCAATTGCCATGAGTGTCCAACGGGCCACGATGGTCTTCCTTGGAACGGTGGGAAGCTGTGTTTTGTCAGGAATGATTGCATTAAGGAAACTGGCAAACGCGGATCCTGCCGACCTTTTTTAGAAATTCGCCACATGAACTCACCCAGCCCAAACAATCCCATCCTTGTGAAAGAACTGAATCATTGGTTCGGTGGGGGGGAGCAAAAAAAACTAAGCCTTGTTTGACATCAATTTGAGTATTAATCCGAGAAAACTGACGGTTTTGATGGGCCCCTCTGGCTCTGGCAAGACAACGCTCCTGACGTTAATGGGCTGCCTCAGGGAAGTTCAACAGGGCGATGTCACGTTGCTAGGGAATGAACTTCGCCAAGCCGATGAGCACAAACTTAACCAACTGCGCCGCCGGCTAGGCTTTATCTTCCAAGCTCACAATTTGCACGAAAGTTTGACCGCAATACAAAACGTGCGAATTGGACTTGAAGTGCATGGCACTGACCGAAAGAAACAATACAACCAAGCTGCAGCCCACATCTTGACGGAACTTGGACTGGGCGAGCGTATGAACTACTTACCTGCGAAACTTTCGGGAGGACAAAAACAACGGGTCGCCGTTGCGCGAGCCTTGGTAGGAAATCCAGCGATTATTTTTGCCGATGAACCCACCGCCGCATTGGATAAAGAATCAGGCGTTAAGATGGTTGAGTTACTCAAACGACTAGGCCAACTACGAGGCACCACCACTGTCATGGTCACCCACGACAACCGCATCTTAGAACTAGCCGACCGCATTCTACGCCTAGAAGACGGCCGTATCGTCAACGACACCGGCCAGGCAGATTTCTAAATTTGCAAAGCCGTCCACCGCACCCGATTCTCCAGGGTCCAAGCAGCAACGCTAGAGATTACGTAGGACAAGCGGTGTGTATAAAAAGACCCTGCTGTAGCGACTTTCCGAATTAGTCTTTACCCTCTGATGCGTTCCGTAGTCTTTACGTCCGCTCAATTAGGAACAGGGAACGGATGCAGCCTTAGCAAAGTCCCCATTCAATTCCAGCCATCTGGTCGTCAGCCATTTTGCGACCGAAAGCTATTTCAGGAAAGGCGTCCATTGGAACCTCAAGCACTCACACCCACTCTAGAACGGCATTTGGCGGGCCGCGGATTTGGTGATGCTCGTGTATCACCGGATGATCAAGATTTAAGTTTGCAAATTGATGCACTGGTTCGTTGCGGCATTCCGAAACAGAATATCTTGATGGACAAAATATCCGGTGCAAAAAGCGATCGCCCCGGTCTTGGAAACTGCATGCAAATTATCGAGCCAGGTGACATCCTGGTCGTTTGGCGCCTTGACCGACTGCGAAGATCGATCGGTGGCCTGATTACCATGGTTGAAGACCTGCGCCAACGCGGTGTTGGATTCCGGTCGCTCAGCGAAGGTGCGGGCGATACGACCAGCGCTTGGCGAGAGTTGATATTCAACATCTTCTCGGCGCCGGCCCCGTTTGAGAGGCGATTGATTCAGGAACGCACAAAAGCAAGCTTGGATTGGCGGCAGCCCGAGCCTGTGGCCGAATGGGAGGCCGTCCGAAAACAGTTCCCAAAGACGCCAAGGTCAGACTGGCGAAAACTCTGATGGCGGACAAATCGTTAGAACTGGACGATATTTGTGAAACGCTGAAAATTTACCGTTCGACGTTGTAGCGCTACGCGAATCTGTAAAACCCGCGGCCAGTCTCAAAATCAGGTGGTATTTTGGATCGTGCAAGAAACGGTAAACTTGAGCAACCAAGTAGGAGGTACAAGCAATGAATGGTAAGTGCAGATACATCGCGAGTAGTATAATTTTGCTCTTCGCTGCGACGGCTATAAATGCAGCAGAAGGGACAGATCGCCCGAAATACTCCGATTCAGATATTCCCGATGCCATGACTTTTTTGAATGGCCAGGAGGTGAAGTCAGCGGATGATTGGAAAGCGCGGAAAGCGGAGATCAAAAAGCTCTGGTGCGACTATTTCATCGGTCATTTCCCGGCAGAAATCCCCGCACTGCTCTCGGCCGAAGTGGTCAAGACAACGACACCCGCAGACGGTTCCCTGCGAAGGCGCATAGTACTCACGTTCGATACACCGAATAAGAAGTCGTTCGAGATCGAAGTGTGGAAGCCAAAATCGGATGACGACGCAGCCAAGCCGCTGCTGCTCACCCAGCCGCGCAATTATCAAAGAGAGAATTGGGGTGAAGAGGCGCTGAAAAGAGGGTACATCGTTTGCATTTACCCGGGTCTTGATACGCACCATAGCGAGCCGGACTATCCGGGATACCAGGACGTCTGGAAGACGTTTAAGAATGAATACCCGAAAGCAACTTGGTCTTCGTCGCTTGGCATTCAAGCTTGGTTGGCAAGTCGGACACTGGACTACCTTCTCAACCCTGAGTTCGGCCATATCATTGATCCAAAAGCGGTCGGCATCACCGGATTCTCTCGTTATGGCAAGCAGTCGATCTATGCTGCGGCGTTCGACGAGCGCATAACCTGTGTCGTTGCCAGGAGCGCGGGATCTCCGGCAGCCAGCCCCTACAGGTTCACCGGGCGCGAAACTTTCATGGAAACTCCAGCGGACTTTCCCGAAGCGTGGGCACTGGGAAGCCTGAGAGATTATCTTGGACGTGAAAACGAACTGCCGGTCGAATGCAATTCGCTGATCGCCTGCATCGCGCCACGCCACTTCATGATTGATTCGGCCTACAACGATGGCAGCGATCCCACCTTCGGCGTCGAACGCAGTTACCTGAACGCCAAGCAGGTGTGGGCGTTCCTGGGTAGGAAAGAAAACATCTGCCTGAACTACCGCAAAGGTAACCACGGCCCGGTCACCGACCCACAGGTCCAACACAACCTTGATTATTTTGACATGGCCTTCGGTCGGAGCAAAGCCAACGCATCAGATTTCCCGGAAGTGCTGCTCCACGCTTTTGATTGGCAGGCCTGGAAGTCGAAGCAGCGGGAGTCCGACCTCACCATGCCGCTGCAAGCATCGGTTCGGCAGAAGGTGGAGTGGATGCTGGGAGAGCGGCCCGCCGCAATCGAGGACACCGGCAAGTACCACATTAAGACGGGCGAAGAACTGGGGGTTCCCGACTGGTCGCGGGATCGATGGAATCCAGGTGGCATCAAGAGGGTCCCCTTCAGTTTCAGCGGCAAGATGCATGGCAACATTTTCTTTGATCCCAACTGCAAGCAGTACAAGGCAACCGTGATCTGGCTGCATCCATGGAATTATTCTCACGGCAGCAACGAGGGATACGGTGTCGAAGGGGCAACGACCGTCTACTATCTCCTCGCAAAAGAGGGCTACAAGGTCGTCATGTACGACCAGTTCGGGTTTGGGGATCATCTGACCGATGCCGTTGGTTTTTACGACAAGCATCCACATTGGTCCCGGATGGGCCGAGCAGTCTACGACGTTCAAAAGGTGGTCGACTTCTTGGTCGATGGCAAGGGGATCACCGCACAACCCGTTCCGCCAACCGATCCCGAGAAGCTCTACATTTGTGGCTTCGCCTACGGTGGCATGGTCGGGCTGTACGCCACCGCAATCGACGAACGCATTTCCGGTCTCGCCTGTTTCAGCGGCTTCACGCCGATGCGCACCGATACCGATGCGAAACCCACCGGGGGTATTCGCCGGTACTGGGACTGGCATTCCCTCATCCCCAAGCTGGGATTGTATCACCGTAGGGAATCCACCATTCCCTACGATTATGATGATGTGCTCGCCATGATCGCGGGCCGTCAATGCCTGATCTATGCCCCAGCGCGGGATCGCTTCGCTGACTCGAAAGACGTGAAGACATGTATCGAGAAGGCCAAGGCAGCATGGCAGGAGGTTGACGCATTGACGTTCGAACTTCCCGACGATATTTGCAAGTTCCAACGCTCTGAGCAGGATGCGTTGGTGCGATGGCTGGAGATAGAAGCTGTTCGTTAAGGAGGCTGACACATGGAAGCAAGGGAGAATTTGAACTAAGCCGTAATACCTTCGATTGACGGGGATGGAAATGGCTGAAACGGGCTAATCCGCAATCGGGCGTCCCCACCACCTAATTCCGACGTTTACTAAACAGGTTTTGGGCTATCCAGGGAACGTCTGGGTATTCGAATAGGGGTGGGTTTCTGACCTGCGCAAGAATCGTAGGGGTATTTGAATCCAACCAATGGACGGCCATTGTGACAACTCGGGGTGGACCGGCAGTGACGTTCACAAATGCTGGCCCGTTCAATTCGTACCACCAATTCCGATCGACGGAGGCGATTTTTGATGCCGTAATTTCTGGCTTGCTCAGATTCCATTGAGATAAGGCCCAGCATCAGCCTTCACCAACTCAGAAAAGGAATTCCTTCGCGCTGGATCCACCAGTGTTCGACTTAAGGAAACCAACGGATTCAGGAACAAAAGAACTATCGAAGTGAACAGTCAAGTACGAATGTTAGGATGTGTGGCGGAGATGCCAATCCGTTACTGTGAATAGCAAATCTTGACTTACATTCTTCGACTAATTCCTTCCGTGATCTCTTGCAACGGTAGTCATTAGGATCCCATTGGTCGCAAAGATACCATCCGACCAAGTAGATTCCATGTGAGCAGTCATTGTCGCGCAAATAGCGATTGCGAAGTTGGGTTTCCATTGCGGTGTTAACTTCCGCGGGCCATGAGCCCTTTCACTTCCACGATGACTCGTACCGGATCGAATTCTTTTAAGTAGTGAGTGCTATTCTCTTCTAGCTGAAGGTCACGGGTCAGACTCAACCAGTGCTCTGTCTCCCCCTGCTCACAAAAATCCATTAGTTCCTTCACCCTAACAGCGGGCGGAGGATCGAGAGGAGGCGGGTTCCGCCGCGCATTCATTTCATCCAGTCTACGTTGGTGAGATTCGCGGATTTCTTTTCGACGTTTAGCTTCTTCCGATTCAGGGTTTAACGCCTCCAGGTCCTTATCAAATTCGACGCGAACTTCATTAAACTTGATCGCTGCCTCTTTGATCGACTCAAGGTGTTCGGGTTTCGAGAAATCCGTGACGTACCTGAGGAGTTTGGCCCAATCTGCCCGCGTTTGAAGATTCTCTTCTTCCGCTAATTTGCTTACTATCCAATCGACATCCGTCGAACGGATCAATCGAGGAGACCGGTGGACAAGGGAAAACGTATTTGTTTCGTCATTGCCAAAGAGCTTCAAAATATTTTCTACAATTGCCCGTCGTTTGTCTTCTTCATCGGCATGATCCTCACCCAACTCAACAAAAGCGCAGTGCATGCCGAGCCGAGAATGACAGAAGCGGGCCATTGACTCTAAAAATCCCGGATGCCAGAGTTTGTCCCATGCCTGCTTTGACAAGTCAGAAACAAGATCTCGGACGCAGAACCCGTTCGACTGAACTTCGTTAAGCCCTGCGGCCCAATTCATCGCGAATGGCAAGTCATCATCGCTAAGTTTTTCTGGCAGCTCATGCCACAGGAAAAAGCCATAGCTGCCAGATGTGTCGCGCCGCGGCGTCGCCAGAATTGAAAACAGCTCTTTTGCGGAAATCAAATCTGACCAAAGACGCCGAACAACGATTGTGAACAAGGTTAAATCCTCATCCGCTTCAATGGGCTCATTTGCCAATGGCATCAGATTCGTGAGCCGATCCGCATCGCCAATTCTTGCCAACGTTCTCGCCGCTTGGCAACGCAAGTAATACGGCTCCTCTGAACTTAGTGTGACCTGTAAACAACTGTCCTGCACCTCCTTGATTTCGCATTCGGCCGCAAGTTTCAATGCAAAAACTCGCGAATCAATACAAATCTCTTGATTCGCAATGTACGGACTTAGCAGATCCGCCATTTTCGGATTTTTCAGCTTTGAGTAGTGTTTAACTTCCTCAAATCCAGATGCCGAAATTTCCTTTCGCCGGAACAATTCCAAAAGCCGTGACGTAAGCTTGTACCGTACCGTTTCATCCGCATTTGCCACATCGCTGTTTATGAGCGTTTGCGGGTGGTGTGCTAGTGCCGCATCGAACAGCACTTTGTTCTGCGAAAGAATCCAAGCACACGTTTCAATCAATTGTGGGTGGATTTTTGAGCCCAGACTTTCACTATCGCTAAAAACAAGCTTTTCGATTTCGATTGAATCTAATCCACGCGTGACCAGATATCGCGAAGCTAAAAATTCTGCGTACGACTGGTGAGCGAAACCAAAACAATCGGCCCCCTTTCCACTAAACAGCCCGGTACTCAAAACTTCTCGTACCAGTTTCTCCGATACTTCAAATTCATTTCCTTGCACCGTCTCTGTGAATCCGGCAAGATCACGAACCGTCACATATTGTGTTGACTTCAAGTTCTGCTGATTACGAAAAATTAGGGGACGACGACAAAACACACTCACGGCCGCGATTCGACTTGCGATTTCTAGTCTTTGACTCGGCGCCAGCTCACCAACTTCACCGCTATCTTGTCTCTCAATGCTGTTCTCTGAGCAAAGGGCCAAGCATCCCGATTCGTAAAGTTGTATTTGATCAGTTGCCAACTCTTTGTGATCTCGGAAGCGTTCGATCAAAAAACTAAGAGTTACTGGTTTAATTGCCAATAATTGGCAATCGGCCTCCATAACTTTTTGGATAAATTGCTCTGCATCAAGACCGGAGTTTGACGCCGCCTCCCTAACAAAATTCGACTGGCGATTGGACTAAAACAGCCCTTGAAAACCATTTTATAAAATGCCGGTTTTTCGAGGGCGAAAGTTCGCGTGACTCGCTTGGGGTGAGTCCCGTGGTTCCGAACCTTTTAGACAAACAGAGCACTTTTTGGCGCGAGTTCGGCTTGGGACGCATCCCGCGATTTTCGGTTCGCGAAATTGGCGATCGCGAAAAGCTCGCGATAGGTGGCGCAAAAAAAAAGCCCGACAGCTGGTGGCTGTCGGGCCTGAATTTCGTCGAGCCGAGTTTTACACTCAGCGTTAGTGGAGGCGGCGGGATTTGAACCCGCGTCCCGCGACATTTCCATGATGGCTTCTACGTGCGTATTCACTTATTTGGTTTTAACCAACCCTGACTCGAGGTGACACGATTCATGATTAGCGGTTTGGAAACTTTTTTAGCTTCTTACGTGTCCAACGTGGTAAGAAACGATCTGGAATTGTGTTACCAGTTGTCAGCTCTCTCCAGAAAAGAACCTAAACCGGGGCTACTCTAATTAGGCAGCCAATGCGAAGTTATCTTCTGCATTTATTGTTTTGGTCAGCTTTTTACGTGGCCCACTGACCAACCACGACACGCGACACATCACTTCAACCTATCCGGTCGATTCCAATTCACCCCCGAAAATGCCTCTTGCGAAGCCAGACCCTATTATCTACCTTCCCCAAGAAAAAAGCAAGGTCGCCAGTCTTCAAGGTGCCCGTTATTAAGGTGCCCGTCCCTGACGTCTGAACCTGATTTGGATTCGGATCTTACCATCGGCTGAAGCTCTGAAATCCTCTTCGTCTTGACCTGTAATGTTGCAGCTGTGTTGAACACAATTTCCAACTCAACTTAACAAAGCATGGTTCGACCTTGATATCCGAAAAATACTTATCGCTGTTGCTACTCGGGATAAGGCAGGCAGTCGGGTGCGCGTCTCACACTGCTCTACGTCTTTTGCAACCACTTAGCCAGATCCCTTGGCGAAGCAGAGATTTCCCAAGAGCCAAACAGTCGAATCGAATCGACAATTCCTGATCTCCATTGGAAGATACCACTCATTGGAATCTGTGATGCAGCCCAGAATAACGGTCTTCACTTCGAACAGAAAAAGCAAAACAACCCTCAACACCATAGCTACAAACAGCTGAGAATGTAACCAGCTGAAATAAAGATCCGACCATGCTGTGTATTTTTGAAGCAACCAGCAACCGCAGCGATCCGCCCATCGACCGGATTTTGCTGGTACCGTAATGAACGCGATTATGAATCTCCAGAACTACTTTTGCTAATCAATCAGGAACGAGTAAAGCCCTGTGAATTGGATCGCATTCACCCTAGTGGCCGCCTTCATGCAGGCATGGCGGAACGCGTTCCAGGCTAAATTGGGCCAAACCGTCGGAGTGGCTGGCGTGACTTTGGCTAGATTCCTGTGGGCTGGTCCGTTGGCTGCAATTTATCTCGGGTCGCTTTATCTTTGGCAGCCCCAACCCTGGCCAACGATCACAAGCACAGCCATCGGATTGGTTGTGGGTGCGTCAGCCATGCAAATTATTGCCACAGCATTGATGGTCCAGCTATTCAAGCTGAACAACTACGCGGTCGGGGCAGGGCTCGCAAAATCGGAAGCGGTGGCCGCCGCAATTCTGGGCGTTCTATTCTTCGGAACTCAATTGTCTTTGGCTGGCTGGTCGGGCGTCCTCGTCGGAGGCATCGCGGTTATCCTGCTCAGTAACCAAGGAAAATCAAAGCGAATCTCTTACTCAACGGCCCTATTGGGCTTGGCATGCGGAGCTGCATTCGCGCTAACGTCACTGTGGATCCGCGAAGCTAGTCTAGTCCTTGAACTTCCATTCCCACACCGGGCCGCCTGGGTACTGGTCAGCGTCATCTGCCTGCAAACCACAACTCCGGTCGGTTACTTATTGGCCAGGGACCCCGCGACGTTGAAAATCCTACTGCTCAAGCCCAAGTTGACAGTCACAATCAGCGTCTGCAGCAGCATTGGATCGCTGGGCTGGTTCTCAGCGATGTCACTTCAGAACGTTCCCTACGTGAAAACTTTGGGCCAAGTCGAAGTGTTTTTCATGTTAATGATCAGCACCTGGTGGCTCAAACAGAAACCGAAACTAAAAAACGCCATCGCTCTGCCAATGATTGCGATTGCTGCGATCTTAGTCCTGTGGGCATAGAAATGGGCACAACCCAAGCAATCAAAGCCTACTTAAGATTTGTCTATCACGTTTAGCGTCATTTGAACCACCGCGAATACGTCCATTCTCGCAAAAACCTTCACCGCCACCCACTTACCTACTTCCGCCAACTGCAAGGTCCATTCTTCACTTCCCCATCCCGGTTAAATCCTACTTGGCAATCTACCACCAAGTTGTCACTTGAAACCAGCTGCAAATCCTCGGCCGACTCAACCTTATACCCCTCTGTGCCAAGATAGCTGAGACAACATTGAAGTTTCTAATTAAGCTTGAGGGCTTGGAGAACTTTGATGTCAGATCCTGGAAAAAAAGCAGATAAAATATCGTCGGAA
>Ga0105050_10003004_pt1 | contig 23710 bp, 22 predicted proteins | sample FRY01_FD_78088 | JGI IMG/M metagenome (GOLD analysis project Ga0105050, IMG submission 78088) | Freshwater microbial communities from Lake Fryxell liftoff mats and glacier meltwater in Antarctica - FRY-01 | ecosystem: Environmental > Aquatic > Freshwater > Ice > Glacier meltwater ...
TTCGGTCCAGCGCGTGACCTTCAATGACTTGGGGTCAATACTGTAGGCATCGGCAGCGCTGCGTGACGAGGTGAAAGTTATACCGATTTCACCCCATTCCGCGATGTCAAAGCCGCCGACGATACCAGCGGGCAGGCCGTTCACGGTCCGCGTCTTGCCGCTTTTTGTGTCGAGAATTTTGACTTTGCTCATCCCCGCTTCGTTCGTTGCGTACACAATGAAGCTTCCGTCTGGCGAGATATCGAAGGCGTCTACGTCCCACGCTTCGACAGGTCCACGCGGCGTGAACTTGCCCGTTTGGACGTCCATCGTGCCAAGGCGCTGGAAATCGGATCCTTCGTCCGAAGTGACCCACAATGTGCCATCGGGCGCAAATTCCGCACCGCCAAAAGCGATGTCTTTCTGATGGTCACCGATCGCGGTCATTTTGCCTGTAGCAAGATCCAGCACGGACATGTCGACATTGGTGACGGACCGATATTGGGAAACAATGGCAGATTTTTTATCCGGCGCGAAATCGGAGATCGCCCAGCCACCCCCCTGCACCTGCGCCACCATTTTATTGGTCGACGGGTCGCGCGGGTTCATGATGTACAGATCGCTGTCGGTCCCGTTGCGCCGCGTCGAGCTATAGGCGATCAACTCACCATCCTTGCTCCACGCGTTGAAACCATTGCGGCTCTTGCCGTCGGTCAGCAAATCAAGCTTGCCGTCGTTCAGCGCATATAATTGAAAGAACTCCCCGCCCCCCACGTCTTTCTGGACGAGCAAGATATCGCCCTTTTTCGGTGCCCAGCGGCCATTACCGACTGGCTCTGTTTCAAAACTCATTTGCTTGCGCGCCATCATTGGGCCGGCCACGCGATGGATTTGCGTCGTATTGGCAAAGCGTGTTGCCACGAGCATGGACTTGTCGGTTGGGTGCCAGCCGGCAAAGCTTGCAGTCCGAAACTCCATATAGGGCCGGGTCTGGACGGGCAGTTCGTCGGGTATCGGAGGAAGGCCATCGGCGACAAGCGCATCGGGCTTTGGCGTATCGGCAAAGGCGGGCACGACCGGTAACGCCAATGCGGCAATCATCATCAGTTTCTTCATGATACTCCCCTTTTCCTGTGTTCGGTCGCAAAGCTAACGCAAAGTCACCCGCACAACAAACATCTTCATCGCGCGCTTCGACAAAGGGGAAAATGGGTTCGACCGGCGTTGCTTGTCGGGCCCCCGAAAGACGCGTAGCATGACGCTAATAGGAGATGGAGAATGAAACGCGTCGCGCTTGGGTTCATAGGTCTGGCATGGGCGGCATCAGCTTTAGCGCAGGACGCACCAGAAGCTGCGCCCGATGATACCGCAGCTATCGCCCAGCAGTTCGACATTGACCGGACCGACCGGATGACGGTGCAAGTGCAGGTAAATGGCAGTGAAGCGGTACCGTTCATTGTCGACACTGGCGCCGAACGGACCGTCATTGCCAATGATCTGGCGCGAAAGCTGTTACTGGATGCAGGGCCAACGCTGACGCTGGCGACGATTTCCGGCAAATATCAGGTAAATTCCTTTTTCATCGATACATTATCGACCAGTTCCGTCAGTCTGGAAGGCATTGAGGCCCCTGGCTTGGAACGATCAAACCTTGGTGCTTATGGTCTGCTGGGTATAGACAGCCTGGAAGACAGCCGCGTGCATCTCGATTTCGCGCTCAAGACAATGGATGTTTTACCGTCGCGCAGAACACGAGGAAAAACTAAGCTGGAAAACGGCATGATTGTGGTCAACGCCAAACGCAAGGCGGGCCGTATGATCCTGTCCAGCGCGCGCATTGACGGCATTAAGGTCGACATAATTCTCGACACTGGAGCGCAAAGCAGCATGGCTAATATCGCGCTACGGGACCGGCTACGCCGCCGCCACATCAGCGTAGCCTATATCCCTGTGAAGATGAAGAGCGTCACAGGAACGATATTGGACGGGGAATATACGCAAATCCGGCAAATTGATGTCGGTGGACTGACAATCAATGACATGCCGATGACCTTCGCGGACAATTATGCGTTTGCGGCGCTAGGTCTGAAGGACCGCCCCGCCATATTGCTAGGGATGGATGCATTGCGGCTGTTTGACCGCGTGCTCATTGATTTCAGCAATCGTCGGGTGGGATTTGATCCGCCAAAGGGCGTCTCGCGTCAGACCGCTAACCGGCTCGCTGCCGCATTTTGACAGCGGTGCGGCCTACATCTGCTTGCAGCACGATGAGCAAGTCCGCATAGCGCCCCAATGTCGCGGACGTTTGAATTTGGAGGCCAGTTTTTTGAGGCCGCAGGCGATGCCGCCTTATATTGGCCGACGCAGGATGCGTTGCTGGTATCCGATCTGCATTTGGAAAAGGCAAGCGCGCTGGCGTCGGGCGGGCAAATGTTGCCGCCTTATGACAGCATTGCAACGCTGGACGCGGTCGCGGCTTTATGCGCCCAGTTCAAGCCCGCGACCATTATTTCCCTTGGCGACAATTTCCATGATGATGCAGGCGAAAGGCGGCTGGCCACTGCGGCAGCAGCGTTGCTGACACGGCTAGCTTGTGACGCCGAATGGCTCTGGATTTCCGGTAATCACGACCGCAATGTGTCCGGCACATGGGGCGGCAGGGTCGTCACCGAAATCAATATCGCTGGTATAATGTTACGGCATGAGGCGGCTGCAGGCGCGCTGGAGCCTGAAATATCTGGCCACTTCCATCCGAAGTTCCGGCAGATCCTGCGGGGCCGGAGGGTGTCGCGACGCTGTTTTGTGAAAAGCCCACGCAAACTTATCATGCCTGCATTTGGGGCTTTGACGGGTGGCCTCGATGTCCAGCACGCGGCCATTCGCGAAGCCTGTGACCTTCGGCACGGAGAGCAGGCCGAAGCTATCGTTCCAACGCGCGACGGTCTTGCGCGCTTTAGCTTAAATCCCGCTGGAGCGTTCGCCGAATAAAGCCGTGCCCACGCGGATATAGTTCGCGCCCAGCATGATGGCGGTTTCGAAATCATCCGACATGCCCATGCTTAAATCAGTCAAGCCATGGCGGGCCGCCAATTCTGCCAGTAATGCGAAAAAAGGCGCTGGTTCAAGCAATGCTGGCGGTATGCACATCAGGCCTGAAATCGGCACATTGTTGTCCCGCGCGGCCCCCAGCAAATCCCCTATCTGCGCGACGGAGCACCCGCCCTTTTGATCCTCCGCACCAATGTTGACCTGCAAGAAACATGGGACTTGCTTATCCTGTTCGCGCATAGCCTTGCCCAGAGCAGTAATGAGCGACAGCCGGTCAACCGAATGAATGGAGTCAAAGATGGCAACCGCTTCGTCCGCCTTGTTGGACTGCAGCTGGCCAATAAGATGCAGACGGATATCGTCATATTTGGCCTTTAACTCAGGCCATTTCGATGCCGCCTCCTGCACGCGGTTTTCGCCAAATAACCGGTGCCCGGCGAGAATAAGTGGTTCGATTTCGTCGGCCGCGCGTGTTTTCGACACGGCAATCAAGTGAATGTCATCGGCGTTGCGGCGGGGCAATTTGGCCGCAGCTGCAATGCGCGCGTGGATTTCAGTCAAACAGTCGACCGATGTTTCAGATGTCGCTTCCTTCATAGCGCGACGCTATAGGCAGTTGCATGCATCGAAGCCACCCCCTGCCACGTATTTGGCTTATGACCGACGAACGGTTCGGGGATGGCTTGCTGCCTGCCGTTCAACGCCTACCGTTTAAATCGGGCGTGATATTCCGGCATTATGCGTCCGATGAGAGCGAAAGGCAGAGGCTGTTCCGGCAGATATTGCGTATTTGCCGCAAGCGGGGCCATCTGCTTTTGCTTGCAGGGGATGAGCGGCAAGCGCGTTTGTGGCACGCCGACGGCCATCACCAACGCAGTCCGAGGCGCGGTAAATCAATACATAGCGCTGCGGTCCATAATCCTGCTGAAATCGCTTCAATGAAGGCGCATGCACCTGACTTGCTGTTCGTGTCGCCGGTCTACGCGACGAACAGCCACGCGGGTCAGCGTCCGCTTGGGCCCCACGGATTCTGCCGACTGATGAAGATAGGCGGCAAAAGCAACATCATCGCGCTGGGTGGCATGAGCCGCCAAAAGGCCAGCCTGATGAGCCGCCACATCCACGGATGGGCAGCAATTGATGCATTCAAAAAATAAAATGATTAGAAGCGGATTTTGGTTCCAACATAGACAGCTTCACTGTCTTTGCGGCTGTCAGCCCTTGGAATGACCCGATCATTTTCGCTGGCATAGCGGACGCCAGCCGTCACATCGATTTTGCGGCTGATCGAGAAGCTTCCGCCGACATCAAGCTTATAATCACCCGACGCCGAGTTGCCCCGCGCAGGCGGTGCCGTTTCGCGGCTTTGGTCCAGCCTTATGTTCGTGCTGAACTTGCTGGGTTTCTTCCCGGATTCTTCCAAACGGAAGCCGCCTTTGCCCAACTCGGTCAATGGCGTGCTGCTAACTCGCTGTGTTGGCAGTGCAATGCCCTGCCAACCTTTTGATGTGGTTAGGCGGTAATCGACCGCAGCCAGCCGCATTGCCTTGCCAGCGCCGACCTGAAGCTCGGCGATCCCGTTGCGCACCGATACAGCGTTAGCGGTCAAGCGCGAATTCGCCCGAGCGGCAACGGTGATTGTGCGGTTGGGATTTTCGCCAGCATTTACGGGCGTGAAAGGAAAACGAGCGCTCGACACAATGCGCGCAGCCGATAATTTCTGCACCAGCAGACTGTCGCCGCCCGCAGGCGTGAACATCGTGCTCCAGGCTGGAGCCGATTGCTGCTTCATATTGACAGATTTCGCCGCAAAGGCAGGCATGACCAAAGGCGAAAGGGCAAGCGATGCCGTTGCAAGCAAAACTGCCGCTCCGGTCGCATATCTGCGCTTATGTGCCCTATTTAATGTCATAACGCTGTCTTACCGACTCCTCTTGTTCATACTATATACGCCCAGCGTGCAGGATTCTAAAGAGGTCTATCCATTTATTCATGCCAACAACGCGATTTTCGACATATTGTTGCATGATGTCCACAATGACCAGCGTGCTGGAATGGCATTGGCCGATTAATTAGCCGCCGTTCAGCAGCCAGAAAGCTTGCTCCGGACAGCAAGCCACTATAGAGGTTTCCGATATTTCATTGTTCAAGGACATTTTATGCGCACCACTCGCCTGGCACTCATCATTGCGACCGGCAGCCTGTTAAGTCTGGGGCTGCTTTCGGGTTGCGGCGGCAGGGAACGTCCAAAGGCAGATCTCGCAGCAAGTCAAGTTACGACAATCGGCGTAAACAGCTATTTGTGGCGGGCGTCGCTTGATGCCCTGTCCTTCATGCCATTGTTGCAGACCGACTCGGCCGGCGGCGTCATCGTCACTGACTGGTACGTAAATCCGCAGAGCCCCGGCGAACGCGTCAAGTTGACGGTTTCCATTTTGGATCAAGATTTGCGGGCCGACGCGCTTCGCGTCGCTGGCAGTCGCGAAGTTTCGCAAAACGGCCAATGGGTTGCGGCGCCCTTACGCGCAGCAACGGTTCAAAAGCTTGAGGCAGTGATTCTCACCAAGGCGCGTGACTTGCGCCGGTCATCCATCACCGGGTAATTTCTATGTCGAATATAGAGCGTTTTAACCCGCACGTCGCCGACGCGCGGTGGCAAAAGATTTGGGACGAAAGCAGCAGCTTTGTTGCGGACGATAATTCGCCCAAGCCGCGCTCCTATGTGTTGGAAATGTTTCCCTATCCGTCGGGGCGCATTCACATTGGCCATGTCCGCAACTACACCATGGGCGACGTCTTAGCGCGCTATAAGCGCATGACTGGTCATGAAGTGCTGCATCCCATGGGTTGGGACGCATTTGGCATGCCGGCCGAAAATGCTGCCATGGAAAAAGGTGTGCATCCCGGCGGCTGGACGCGCGACAATATCGCCAACATGAAAGCCCAGTTGAAGCGCCTTGGCTTTGCGATAGATTGGACGCGCGAGCTCGCAACCTGTGAGCCCGATTATTACGGCCATGAACAGGCGCTGTTTCTGAAATTATACGCAGCGGGGCTTGTCTATCGCAAGGAGTCTGCGGTCAATTGGGACCCCGTTGATATGACGGTGCTTGCCAATGAACAAGTTATTGACGGTAAAGGCTGGCGCTCTGGCGCACCAGTCGAACGGCGCAAGCTGTCGCAATGGTTTTTGAAAATTACCCAGTTTGCAGACGAGCTACTCGATGGTTTGAAGTCGCTCGATCAGTGGCCGGAAAAAGTCCGGCTGATGCAGGAAAACTGGATTGGCAGATCTCAGGGGCTGAAATGCCGTTTCAAATTTCCGGGCGGCTCCGACGGCATCGACGTTTTTACGACTCGGCCTGACACCATGTTTGGCGCAAGCTTCGTTGCAATTGCTGCTGACCATCCCGTCGCACAGAGGCTGGCCAAAAATGCCCCGGATTTGCAAGCTTTCATCGAAGAATGCCGCAAGGGCGGCACAACTGCTGCTGATATTGAAACGGCCGAAAAGCGCGGTTTCAGCACTGGCCTGACGGTTGAGCATCCCTTGGACGCAAGCTGGCATTTGCCCGTCTATGTCGCCAACTTCGTACTGATGGATTATGGCACTGGCGCTGTGTTTGGATGCCCGGCGCATGATCAACGCGATCTGGATTTTGCCCGCAAATATGACCTGCCCGTGACGCGCGTGGTCGCCGATGGCGAACTGACCGACAGCGCGTTCCAAGGTGCTGTTGCGTTCACCGGCTCCGGACCTATCATCAATTCGCGTTGGATGGACGGCATGTCGATTGCGCAGGCCAAGGCCGACGTGATTGCAAAGGCCGAAGCCGAAGACTGGGGCGAGGCGCAAACCCAATACAGGTTACGCGACTGGGGCGTTTCGCGGCAGCGTTACTGGGGCACACCCATCCCCATCATCCACTGCGATAGTTGTGGTGCGGTGCCAGTGCCGGAAAGCCAGCTTCCCGTCACATTGCCCGAGGACGTCAGCTTTGACATCCCCGGAAACCCGCTGGATCGCCACCCGACCTGGAGCAAGGTTGACTGCCCGAAATGCCAGCAACCGGCCCGCCGTGAAACAGATACGCTGGATACGTTCGTCGATTCGAGCTGGTATTTCATTCGTTTCGCCAGCCAGCCCGGCGAGAAACCCTTTGACCGCAACGTTGCCGAAAAATGGTTGCCCGTGGACCAATATATTGGCGGCGTGGAACATGCGATTCTGCACCTTCTTTACGCGCGGTTCTGGACCCGTGCGCTCAACCATATTGGCATGATTGATGTGAAAGAACCGTTCGCCAGCCTGTTCACGCAAGGTATGGTGACGCATCAGACATATCAGGACGACAAGGGAATTTGGCTAAGCCCTGAGCAAGTTCAGCGCGACGGCGACAATTGGACGGTGATTGCGACCGGCGCGCCAGCCGTCGCGGGACGTATCGAGAAAATGTCGAAGTCCAAGAAGAACGTGGTCGATCCCGATGACATCGTTGACCAATATGGCGCGGATGCCGTGCGCTGGTTTATGCTGTCCGACAGCCCGCCAGAGCGCGATCTTGAATGGTCAGAAGCTGGCATCGAAGGTTGCTGGCGCTTTGTCCAGCGCCTGTGGCGTTTGACCGGACAAGTCACTGACGCCGAAGGTCAGGACAAGGCTCTGGACCGCAAAACACACCAGATTATTGCAGGCGTGGGGGCCGATATCGAAGCGCTGTCGTTCAACAAGGCAGTGGCAAAGATTTACGACCTTGCAAATGCCATTGAGAAAGCCGCGCCATCGGCAAGCCGTGATGCCGCCATTCGCACTATCATTCGCCTTTCCGCGCCCATGGTTCCCCATTTGGCCGAAGAAGCGTGGACCACATTGGGCCGCGGCCTGATCGCCGACGAAGCATGGCCCGAGGTTGACCCAGCCTTGCTGGAGGAAGATGAAGTCACGATCGCTGTGCAAGTCAAAGGCAAGCTGCGCGATACGTTGACGGTGGCAAAGGGCCTATCGCAAGATGACATGCAGGCGCTTGCGCTCAGTAGCCAAAAGGTTCAGCATGCCATCGATGGTGCCGAGATCCGGAAGATCATTGTGGTGCCCGACAGGCTGGTTAACATCGTGATATGAAACGCATCATTGCCTCGTTCCTGCTTGTGACGACGTTGTCGGCATGTGGCCTGCAACCGCTCTATAGTGGCGGTTCCAAGGGCGCCGTAGCGAGCACATTGGAAGCGATAACGGTTGATCCCATCGAGGGCAAAAACGGCTGGTTAATGCGCAATGCCCTCAACGACCGCATGAAGGCGCGCGAGGGGTCCGCACCTCAGTTTCGATTGGTCGTTGCGCTTGATGATCGTATCGAAGGCTTTGGCGTGCGCGCTGACGACACCGTAACGCGCGAACGCCGAACTCTGCGCGCGCGCTATCAACTCATCGCGATTGCCACCGGTGAAACGGTATTGGACGCCACGGCTGGATTGGACGCAGGTATTGATGTGGTCAGTTCGGAATATGCCACGATAGCTGGCGAGAACAGCGCGTTGGAAAACCTCACGCAAAAAGTCGCGGATCAAATCGTCGCGCGGCTGTCCCTGCACGCGCGCGGCGAATGAGTAACGCAAAGGAGCGCAATGTCATAAGTGCGATCAGCGCGCGACCGGACATTCGATTGTTTTTCATCTTCGGCCAAGACGAATCCGCCATTACCGATATCGCTGCGCAAATGAGCGCGCAGTTGACCGGGTCCGAACGGATCGACATTGAAAGCGACCGTATCCGCAACGATCCCGCTCTGTTAGTTGATGAGGCCTCGGCTTTTTCCTTATTTGGCGACAAGCGGCATTTGCGATTGCACTTCCGGAGAGAGGAAGGGTTAGCTGCCGTTGAAAATCTGCTGGCATTGGAGGGCGATGCCAACCCGGTTATCGCGACCGCCGGAAACCTCCCAAAAACCAGCAAGTTGCGCAAGCTAGCGGAATCACATCCGCGCGCTTTGGCGCACATCTGTTATTTGCCCGAAGAAAGCGATGCTGCTGCTGCTGTTATGGCCCATGCAGCCGCCATGGGCCTCAAAATCGACCGGTCGCTAGCCGCGAGGATCGCGCGCTACACAGGGCAGGACCGCAAATTAGCCCAAGCGGAAATCGAGAAGCTCGCATTATATTATGATGCCTCACCGCAGCGGCCGGCGACGGTCGAAGTCGCGGTGTTTGAAGCTTTGTCAGCTGAAACCGGCGAAGAAAATATCAATGGGCTAGTTCATCAAATCATGGGCGGCGATTTGCGGGGCACTGGCCGCGAGCTTATCGCCGCGCGCGAGATGGGAGTCGATGCTATCCGGGTCATCCGCGCGCTACAACGGCGGGTGAACATGCTGGCCTCAATGCGCGCCAAAGTTGATAACGGCGCAACCCCCGGCGCGGTGGTGAAGGCGGCCCGCGGCATTTTCTGGAAAGATGCCGACAGCTTCGCGCAGCAGTTGTCCCGATGGCCGTCGGCCCGCCTTGCTGGGCTAATGCGGCATCTGCTGGACCTAGAAAATAAGTTGATGCACGTGCGCGACGGCCTGGCGGTTACCATATTGGAAGAAGAATTGGTCCGCATAGCACGCGCAGCGGCACGCCGCGCTTAATCGTCCATCGGGCGTAATTATTGATATTGTGCCGTAATCGGAATGCGCGCGCGAAATGTGCCCGCGACATTTCCCCGCACAATCAGCCGGCCACCGAAGGAAAATTTTAGCGCTCCCGTCGAATCCAACCGCGCGTCACCCGTCAGGCTGGTGCGCAATCCGGTAATTTCCACCACACCCCCCGACGCTGACGTCATCCGCGCACTGGTCGGCATATCAATACGTACACTGCGCCCCGGAGTCCCCGTCACGCGCGCTGTTCCCGCAAGTGCCGCGCCTCCCAGATCGACCATAGCGCCATCGACGCGCTTGTTCCCGCTGTGCGGATCAATATCGATTTCTCCTCCGCCCGAAGCCGCCAGCGCAGCGCGGCTAAAATCGAGCTTTGTGGTGATTTCGATCGACAGCGGCATGTCTTGTTCAGCGACTACGACAGGCGCTGTTCCCGGCCTGGCGCATAAAAGGCACGGCCCCTCGCCCGCCGCCAGCAGCAGCGGCAATAGCCCCAACGCTTGCACAGCGCGCAGCTTATGACCTGGTCCTGTCATACCGCGACAAATGTAACGGGATCATGGTGAATTATCTGTTAAAGTAAAACTTGAACGCGTCGGGCACTGCCCCCACATCGGGATATGGAAGGGAATCAGATGGAAAAAGTTCAGAAAACCGATGCCGAATGGCGCGCGACGCTTGATCCGGTTCAATATCACGTTTTGCGTGAGGGTGGCACCGAAAGGGCCTTTGCCGGTCAGCTTACCGACGAGAAACGCGAAGGCGAATTCTTGTGTGCGGGATGTGGAACAACTTTATTTGCGTCCGATACCAAGTTCGACAGCGGCTCTGGCTGGCCGAGCTTTACCGCTCCCGCCAGCAGCGAAGTCGTCGACGAGCATCGCGATGTTTCGCATGGCATGGTACGCACCGAAGTGCGATGCGGGGCGTGCGAAGGCCATCTTGGTCATGTCTTTCCGGATGGCCCTGGACCCACGGGCCTCCGCTACTGCATAAATAGCGCAGCGCTCGCATTTGACCCTGAATAAGAACGCGCTTGTCGGCGAGTCCGTGAGCGATTAACACTGGCCAATGGCGCGTCCACGTAGAGCATTGAAAGAGAGCGGCTGGATGTCGACGTGGTTTTTCCGCATCTTCAAAACCGGCCTCGTTGCGGCATTAGTCGGCGTCATGGTTCTTGCCATTTTCGTTGCGACTGCCCGCAGCGAAATCGACAGTTTTGAAGATTTAAAGGCATCGCCAAACGGTCAGATGATCCGCGTGCGTGCAGCCGACGGCACCGTCATTCAATCGCTTGGGCCGAGCTTTGGCCGGTGGCTGACGATCGACCAGCTGCCCTCGCAGATGAAGGATGCGATGGTCGCGGTTGAAGACCGCCGTTATTACATGCACCCCGGCGTTGACCCAATCGGCATTACGCGATCCTTCTACGTCCGGGCAATTGAGGGCCGTTGGACTCAAGGTGGCTCCACCATCACGCAGCAGCTCGCCCGCAACATCTATCTGAACAGCAATAAGGAGTTCGGGCGGAAAATTCGCGAGATTATCCTCGCCTTGGCGATGGAAACTAAATTCTCGAAGGACCAAATTCTCGAGCTTTATTTGAACAAGGTTTATTTCGGTGGTGGGGCCTATGGTGTCGATGCTGCCAGCCGGAAATTTTTTGACCATGGCGCGGAAAATCTAAGCCTTGCAGAGGCTGCGATCATTGCTGGTCTGGTGAAGGCGCCATCGCGCTATTCACCCACCGCAGACGCGCAGGCGGCACTTGATCGCGCAACTGTCGTCGTCCGGGTGATGCAAGACGCAGGCATGATTACTGCCGGCGAGGCTGCAGGTGTTAAGCCGGCTGACGTAAAGATGGCCTCAGACCAGGCACAAGACAGCGTACGCTATTTCACCGACTGGGCCCTGCCACAGCTCGATGGCCTGATTAACGAAACAGAAAGACCCATAGACGTTTGGACAACGCTGGATTTGCGGATGCAACGCGCAGCGACCGCAGCGATTGCCGCCAACGCCCCGCGCGGAGCTCAAGGGGCCTTGGTTTCGATAGACCGGGACGGTGCTGTCAAGGCGATGGTCGGCGGAACCGATTATGTCACCAGCAATTACAACCGCGCCGTTACGTCTGTTCGGCAACCCGGTTCCGCGTGGAAGCTGTTCGTGTATCTCGCCGCGCTAGAGGCAGGGTTCCGGCCGGAAGATATGGTTGAGGACAAACCTGTCGAGATCGAAGGATGGCAACCCAAGAACAGCGGCGGCAATTATGCCGGAGAAATTTCGCTGCGTACCGCCTTTGCCTATTCGAAGAACACCGTTGCCGCGCAGATTGGTCAAGAAGTCGGCACAAGCAGCATCGCCAATATGGCTCGCAGGTTCGGTATAACCACGCCGATTAATACGCTGCCTTCAATGGTATTAGGCACCTCTGAAGCACGCGTCATTGATATGACTCAGGCCTTTGCTGCCGTGGCGGCCAAAGGCCGCAGCATAACGCCTTACGGTATATCGAAGGTCGCAACGATTGAGGGCGACGTGCTCTATACCGCGCGGCCAGCACGCTCGATGCCGCTGGTTGACGAATGGGTAGCCGACGCGATGACCGACTTGATGCAGACCGCCGTGGCCACAGGGACGGGACGGGCTGCAAATATCGGCAGACCCGTTGCCGGTAAGACGGGCACAACCAGCAGTAACAAAGATGGTTGGTTTCTTGGCTTTTCGAGCGGACTTACCACGGGTGTGTGGATGGGGCGCGATGACGCGCGCGCCGTTGGTGGACTTGAAGGTGGGCGGGCCCCTGCACAAGCATGGGCCGCATTTATGCAGGTCGCAGTGGCTGGACGCCCGGTCGAGAAGTTCGCCACGGATATCACCTTTCCCGAGCGCTTGGAGGGCGAGGAACCGTTGCTAGGGGAAGAGGAGTTTCCCCCATTGCTAGACGAAAACGGGATGCCGATTGAAGGTGATCCAGCCGTAGATGACCCTGGATATCTGCCGGACAGCGAGCCAGAACCTTTGGATGATACGTTCATTGAGCGCGCATTAGGCCAACGCGAACCACGGCCCGCCAATAACAGGACAGGCGTCGAGCCACAATAATAGCCACCCGCGGCATTTAAAGCGCGTGGCCGGTCCGGTTTTTCTTCGTCTCAAGATAATGCGCGTTGTGCGGATTGGCGGCAATTTTCAGCGGCAAGCGTTCTTCAACCGCAACGCCAGCATCGCGAAGCCCTTGCACCTTTTGCGGATTATTGGTCAGCAACCGTACCCGCGTCACGCCTAGTAATTCGAGCATCCGCGCAGCCACCGAAAAGTCGCGCGCATCAATGGCAAAGCCAAGCCGCGTGTTGGCGTCCACCGTATCAAAGCCCTGATCCTGAAGCGCATAAGCGCGCAACTTGTTTATCAAGCCAATGCCGCGACCTTCCTGACGCAAATACAACAATATGCCCCATTGCGCGTCAGCGATTTGGTGAAGGGCCTCATGTAGCTGCGGTCCGCAATCACATTTCAGGCTGCCCAAAACATCGCCTGTCAGACATTCGCTATGCAGCCGGATTACCGGCGGCGACGAATCGCGTTTGCCGATAACCAGCGCCACATGATCGGCGGCATCGGCGACAGTACGAAACGCCACAATCTCAGCATGGGCGTTGGCCGCCACGGGCAGCGACGCGCGCGCCGCAACGATCAATGCTCCGCTGTCGTCAAAAGCGGACACGTCGTGCGGCGTCACGCACATCAATGGCGTTTCGCGGTCGGTCAGGACCAAAAAAGCAGGAAGCAAACCAGCCAATCTGGCCAGCTCAATGGCAGCGATAGCGGCCGATCCATCTGCCAAAGGCTCGGCTTCAAACGGCCCTTTCATGGGATAACGCAAATCCAGCGTCGGGTCGGCGATGGCTACGGCTAGCGCGATGTCCATGTCGCTTGGTGCTTTAATCAGCACCGGCAAATCTGTGTCCGCTGCAGCGCGCTGATTGGTTAGTTTCAAGGTCGCCGCGCGCGACGCTGATAACAATATGCCGGTCGCACCATTAACGCCGTTGCTGGTTTCAACCGGTGCCAATATCATGGTCACAGCATCATTTTTAACCATGATGGGCCAACCGCGCCGCAGCGCATCAATCGCCATCGCCGCCCGCCGGGCATCGCCCATATTGGCTGCAGCCTCGATCAAAAGGCGAATTCCGTCACGATGGGGGCATGATCCGAAGGCTTACTCCAGCCGCGGACATGCTTGTGGACGATATGTGATTTTGCATTGTCCTTGAGGTCAGGCGTAACCCACATATGATCGAGCCTTCGGCCACGATCGGATGTTTCCCAATCTTGTGCGCGATAGCTCCACCATGTGTAAAGCTTTTGCGAACGGTCAACAAAATGTCGCGCAATGTCGACCCAGTCCTGCCCCTGTTGAATGGCTGCGAGATGGTCAATTTCGACCCGCGTATGGCTGACAACATTCACGAGTTGCTTGTGGCTCCAAACATCATGTTCGTGCGGCGCGACATTGAAGTCACCGGTAAGAATGGTCGGGCTCGAGACGTTTCGCGACCATTCCGCCATGCGCTTCAAAAAGTTTAGTTTCTGATCAAATTTGGAATTGGCTTCGCTATCGGGCACTTCTCCGCCCGCAGGAATATAGACATTGTCGACGCGCACGCCCTTGGCGGCCTCGATATTCAATTCGGCGCTGATATGCCGCGCTTCTCCATTGGCTTGCCAGTCTTCGACTCGGCGGTTGATCAATGGTATCTTGCTGACGATCGCAACGCCGTGATGCATTGGCTGACCATTCAGTACGATGTGCCGGTAACCCAGTTGCCGGAACAACCCTTCCGGAAAAAGGCTGTCGATCACTTTGGTTTCCTGAAGGCACAGAACGTCTGGCGCATGTTCTTTCAGGTAACGTTCGACAATGTCGATGCGGGCGCGGACCGAGTTGATATTCCACGAGGCGATACGGATAGTCTGGGACATACGCCTATGGCCCTAGATGGCAGAAGCCAAAGGGGCAAGTCAGCGCGGCTTTTTTTGATTGTAAAAAGCAAAGCCCTCATCCCGGGGGTATTTGGGATGAGGGCTAAGCTTGCGTTCGTCACGCGGGGTCAGCGGAGATTTACTTTCGCGGGCAACAGGGGGAAAACCACACGAAACCTCAACCGCTGATGCCATTTTTATACATTGCGTTTCCTGTCACTCAGATGAACGAACCTGTCAGTGTTAACGGCCTGTCGGCAACCTGCATCCGTTCATCGCCTGCGTTCAGGATTTCCGGCGGGCCGGGCGCGGGTCTTTCCACGTGAATGCGCTGTCCGCGATTGCGCCGTTGTAGCGAACATTATTGAGTCGGACGCTTGTCCGGTTATTTTTCGAATCAAGCGCCACCCAGCCGTTTAGCGTCAGGCCGCCAGGGGCGCCCGCCTGCTTCACGAAAATCATCGTAATGGTCCCATATTCAGGCCGTTTTTTATCACGCACCTCGACGCTGATTACGTCGTCGGTCGACGTCGACACCAGCTTGCCGAAACGGGCAATATCCTGACCGGGATCAAGAAGCGCGGCCAACGGGCTATTGCGAATCGGCCAACGCTGAACCTGTTTGACTTCATAGTCGATCATTGTGAGCGCGCGGCCATCCGCGACAATCAGCAACGGAACGCTTTTTTGATACTCGAAGCGAACATGGCCCGGGCGCTTCAACAGCAACTTACCCGTCAACGTACCGCCATTCCGGTCAGCTTGGGTGAAACCCGAGGTCATCGTGCCCACAGCTTTCATATGCGCGACAACGCGCGCCATCTGATCCTGCGACTGGCCGACGGACGGGGCGGTCGCCACCAAAGCAACGGGCGCGAATAAAAGGGCGTATTTTCCAAATGACATATTGTTTTCCTAAGGCGATTTATGCCGCATTATGACTTCGGCCTTGAACGCGGTCTTAACGCTTAGACAGGGTCACCGTTCCGGTCGCGAAGTACTTCGCGGCGACCAATATGGTTCGGCGCGCTGATGAAGCCGTCTTCTTCCATCCTGTCGATAAGCCGCGCCGCGCTATTGTAACCGATACGCAGTTGCCGCTGAATCCAGCTGGTCGACGCCTTCTGGCTTTCGAATACAATTTGACACGCTTTGCGATACTGCGCGTCTTCCTCGCTGTCGTCGCCGCCCATCCCGCCAAAGTCGAACCCGCCATCCTCGGGTTCTTCGGTGACCGCTTGAATATATTCGGGCTGCCCCTGCCCGCGCCAATGGTCGGCCACGCGGCGCACTTCGTCATCCGACACGAACGGTCCGTGGATACGCGTAAGGCTCCGCCCGCCCGCCATATAGAGCATGTCGCCCTTACCGAGCAGCTGTTCAGCGCCCTGTTCACCCAAGATGGTGCGGCTGTCGATTTTTGACGTTACGTGGAATGAAATACGCGTTGGTAAATTGGCCTTGATAACGCCTGTAATAACGTCAACCGATGGCCGCTGCGTTGCCATGATCAGGTGGATACCCGCCGCCCGCGCCTTTTGCGCCAACCGCTGAATCAGGAATTCCACTTCCTTGCCAGCCGTCATCATCAAATCGGCGAGCTCGTCCACGATGATGACGATTTGCGGCATCGGCTCGTAAGCGAGACTTTCCTCCTCATATTGCGGCTGACCGGTCATCGGGTCATAGCCAATCTGCACCTTGCGTCCCAACGGCGCGCCCTTGGCCTTTGCCCCACGGACCTTTTCATTGAAATTGGCAAGGTTACGCACGCCAAGCGAGGACATCATCCGGTAGCGCTCTTCCATCTGCTCGACCGCCCATTTCAGCGCACGAATCGCCTTTGCAGGCTCAGTCACGACCGGCGACAGCAAATGTGGTATGTCGTCGTAACTGCTGAGTTCAAGCATTTTGGGGTCGATCATGATCATGCGGCACTGGTCCGGCGTCAGCCTGTAGAGCAGCGATAAAATCATGCAGTTCAGGCCAACAGATTTACCTGAACCCGTTGTCCCCGCGACCAGCAAATGTGGCATTGGCGCAAGATCGGCGATGACAGGATCGCCAGAGATATTTTTGCCCAAGATGATCGGCAGCGCGCCTCTTTGTTCCGCGAAAGCATCCGAGCCAACCATTTCCTGAAAAACAACCGCCTCGCGATGTGCGTTCGGTAATTCAATGCCCATCACAGTCCGGCCGGGGATGGTAGACACGCGTGCGGACAACGCAGACATGTTGCGCGCAATGTCTTCGGCAAGTTGCACGACGCGACTGGATTTGATGCCGGCGGCAGGTTCCAGCTCATACATTGTGACAACTGGTCCGGGACGCACGGCAACGATCTGGCCCTTTACGTGGAAATCGTCGAGGACCGATTCGAGTAAGCGCGCATTTGCTTCCAACGCAGTCTTGTCGAGTTTGGGCACCGAGATGGTGGGCGGTGGATCAAGCAAGTCGAGTGATGGCAGGGTAAAGCTGCCGAAAAAGTCGCCCTGACGCGCGCCAGTGGAAAACGCCGCTTTTTTGGGTGCAATCGTGCGGTCTTCAATGACTGGCGGTTTGCGCTGCTCTGGCTCTACAGCCTTGCGTGGAGGGGTGGGTTCAGCGATGCGCGGCGCAACGTGGCTGTCGCCATCCAAAACGGCAACATCGCCTTTTGTCATGCTGCCAAATTTAGGCATGGAAATCGCTGGGATGCGGAATAGCGGACGTTCCAGCTGGAGCGCGCGAATAATCAAGGCCACGCCGCCAAACAGCGATCCCAAAATCAGGAGGACCCGAACCGCCGTCGCAATCCCGCCTTTTATTTGGCTAGCCAATGCGATTGCCACATTGTCCAGAAGCAAGGCAATTGCGCCGCCCCAGCCAGCAGGAAGGCCGATATCACTACCATGTTGCCAGTGCGCCATGCCGAACCCGATCAGCAACATGCCGCCCACGCATTGCGCCAATTGCCTTTTCCATTCGGGCTGCGGCACATCACGCCACAACCGCCGCGCAAAGATGAGCATCAGCGGCAACAGGAATATGGCCGGAACGCCAAACAGGAACAGCATGATGTCGGAAACATAGGCCCCGCTTTGCCCCATCCAGTTATGCTGCACATCGGCAGCAGCACTATTATACGCGGCATCAGCAGCCGAATAGCTGAGCACAGCAAACCCATAAAACAGCGCAAAGGCCCCCAATAAGGCTGCGCCAAACAGCGACCCGCTGCGAATCAGCGACGCGCGCATCATCTGGCGCCAATTCGCCATATTTGTTTTGGACGTAAATTTAGAGACGCGAGAGGCCATGTTCAAAGTGCCATAGTTGGTTAATGCGCCCTTTTCGCCTCCGCTGGACTCCCCGTCAAGCATTACAGCTGTTCACGGTACAGCCACATAGACGCTACAGTCAAAATCCCCCTTTGAGTCCGCGCCCACGTTGCTCCATATAGCGCGTATGAATCATAAAGCGGACGTTATCATCATTGGCGGCGGCCTGATTGGCCTAACGCAAGCACTGGCATTGGCGCGGCATGGCATATCGAGCCATGTGATTGATCGCGCGGATCAAGCGAACATGCTTAAGGCGGACTTTGACGGTCGAACCTTCGCCATTTCTAGTTCAAGCATGAAATTGCTGGAGGCCCTAGGCCTTGGCGACCAACTTGCGGGCAAGGGCTGCCCTATCGAGAAAATCTGGGTGAGCGATGGCCTGAAACCGGGCTCCCTCGATTTTGCGCCGACCGAGGATGACGGCTATTTGGGGCAAATGTTCGAAAGCCGTTATTTGCGGTCAGTGCTCTATAAGGCCGCCTTGGAAAGTTCAGAAATCAGTCTGCACATGCCGGCCAATATCGTCACCAAATCACGTGACGCAGGGGCCGCCAGCGTTATCCTTGACGATGGGACAATCCTGACAGCTGATGTGATGATTATCGCAGAGGGCCGGCAAAGCCAGACACGCGAAGAGGCCGGGATCAACATCGCCCAATGGCAATATGGCCATAATGCGATGGTCGGGGCTATTTTCCATGAAAAGCCGCATGGTAACATTGCCTACGAAATCTTTTATTCGACCGGCCCGTTCGCTGTGCTGCCGATGCTGGATGATGACGAGGGTCGCCACCGTTCTGCGATAGTATGGTCGGTGAAGGAAAAGGATGCGCCAGGTTATATGAAATTATCGCCGCGCGGATATGCCGCCGAATTGGAAAAGGGCATGGGCGGGATATTAGGAAAGATTGAGTTGGCCGCGCCCTTATCTTCCTATCGCCTTGGTTTTCATCACGCAGCCCAAATCACAGGCGAACGGTTGGTGTTGATTGGCGATAGTGCGCACGGAATTCATCCCATCGCCGGCCAAGGGCTTAACCTCGGGTTGCGCGATGTCGCTGCCTTGTGCGAGGTTCTTGTCGATGGAACGCGCATCGGTCTTGATCTGGGCGATGCACAGCTTTTGGACCGATACAGTCGTTGGCGCAGCATCGATACGCTGTCCGTTGCAGTATCAACCGACGGTCTGAACCGCCTGTTTTCCATTCCCGGAAAAACCGCTTCAGCCGTGCGGCGTTTCGGCATGGCAATGGTGCAGCGCGCTACCCCGGCCAAGGCCTTTTTCATGGCCGAGGCGCGGGGCGAAAGCGGTGCGCTTCCGAAACTGCTACAGGGCGTAGCAGTTTAGCTTAGTTCTGCGTTACAGGTACCAAGCGGATTTCCACACGGCGGTTGGCTGCGCGGCCCGCTTCGTCGAGATTGCTCGCTTTAGGCTGGCTTTCGCCATAGCCCCGCGTTGCAAGACGCGCCGACTGCACGCCGCGCGAGGTCAAATAACCTGCGACAGCCGAAGCGCGACGCTCTGACAGCGACTGGTTATAGGCGTCCGAACCTGTGGAATCGGTGTGCCCCATTACGTCGACATAGGTTTTTTCATATTGCGTCAAAGTCGACGCAACCTGATCTAGCGTGCTGCGGAACCCTGCATCGATGTTCGAGCTATCAACCGCAAAAGTCACTTCCGACGGCATATCGAGCACAAGATTATCGCCATCCCGGATTACATTAACGCCCGTACCTGCGGTTTGCTGGCGAAGTTTGCGTTCTTGCTCGTCCATATAATAACCAACGCCTGCGCCTGCGATCGCGCCAATACCTGCGCCTGCAATCTTTTCCGTCCGGTCACGGCGTCCGCCGATCAAATCACCAAGCAGGTAGCCACCCAATGCGCCACCGACGCCACCGATGGCCGCCTTTGAAATGCTACGCTGACCTGTTTCCGGATCAGTGACACATGCGGACAATGGAAGCATGGCTGCGACAAGCGACAGCGTTATAATCTGGTTTTTTTTCATAAATTTCCCTTTCGACTAGAGTGCCACATAACGACACCTGCGATGAACCTAAGATTATCTTTTTGCTTGGTTACATCTTCTGACAAGAACAAAGTTTTGCGCAATTTGTTGCCAAAACACCAATATTGGCCCTATGGCGCAAAGGTCCATATGGAACCTCTTCACCCTTTTCCGTGGTTTGATGCCGCCACCATATTAGCGCTCATCGCCCTGAACGGCGTATTTGCGATGTCTGAACTCGCCATCGTTTCGGCGCGCACAGCAAAGTTGAGGGCAATGGCCGATGATGGCAAGCGCGGTGCGGCAACGGCTTTGCGCCTAGCACGCGACCCCGGCAAATTCCTGTCGACGGTACAAATCGGCATCACGTTAATCGGCATCATTGCGGGTGCCTATTCAGGCTCTACGCTTGGCGGACCTGTGGGCGAGCGCATTGCCTTATTGGGAATCAGTCCGGATTGGGCAGCAACGCTCGGCTTCAGTATTGTTATTACCATCACGACCTATGCATCGTTGGTGGTCGGCGAACTGGTCCCAAAGCAATTCGCCTTGATTGCCCCTGAACGCATTGCCGTCATCATGGCCGGACCAATGGAATTGCTCGCCCGGATTACTGCCCCCATTGTGTGGGTGTTGGACAAATCGAGCGCGACAATCTTCCGCGCCCTTGGCCTGCGTCGGGATAGCCGCGATGCCTTGAGCGCCGAGGAGCTGCGCATGGTGTTTGCCGAGGCGACGCATGCTGGTATCATCGAAGAGCATGAGCATAAGGTTATAGCTGGCGTTGTACGTCTAGCCGATCGCCCCGTGCGTGAGGTCATGACACCAAGGACGGACGTTGACCGGATTGCGGCCGACGCGTCAGCCGATGATGTCCGCGATTCGCTTTTGAACTCATTGCACACAAGACTGCCCGTAACGGGTGAGGACGGCGACGATATCATTGGCGTCGTCCAGTCACGCGACATCGTTGCCGCGCAGATTCGCGGTGAAAATCTGGATATCCGCACATTGATGCGCCGGGCGGAAATTATCCCGGATCAACTTGATGCGATGGATGCGCTCGAAATCTTGCGGTCGTCCGACGTTCCCATGTTGCTGGTCCATGATGAATATGGGCATTTTGAAGGAATCGTGACACCGAATGACCTGCTTGCGGCGATTGCGGGCGAGTTTGCATCGGATCAGGCGCAGGGCAGCGCACCCAATATCATCACGCTGGATGACGGGTCGATGCTCGTATCGGGTGCAATGTCTGCTGATGCGATGGCAGAAGCCTTGTCGATCGACCTGCCAGAAGACCGCGATTACGCCACGGCGGCGGGGCACGTGCTCCATATCTTGCGGCATTTGCCGGAAGAGGGCGAATCATTCGTTGACCAAGGCTGGCATTTCGAAATTGTCGACATGGACGGGCGCAAAATTGACAAGCTCCGCGTGCTACTTGCAGAAAAGGCAACCAGAGCAGACGCAGTTGAGGGCTTGTGATTGCTTAAGCGCTTGGTTAGGGCGTTCGCTCTTACGAAATTGCATGACGTTAAAGTCCACGGGATATTGATATGGCTGATTTCTTCCTTCCAAAGAATAGTAAGGTCCAAAAGGGCACTGTTCACACCGCCAAAACCAATGGCAAGGTGAAGAAATTCAAGGTCTACCGCTATGATCCCGACAGTGGTCAAAATCCCCGTTATGACACGTTTGAGGTTGATACGGAAAATTGCGGTCCGATGGTGCTCGATGCGTTGATCAAGATGAAGGGCGAGCAGGATTCGTCGCTCACCTTCCGTCGCTCTTGCCGCGAAGGTATTTGCGGATCATGCTCAATGAACATCGACGGCAAAAATGGCCTCGCCTGCACCACCGCTATTGAAGATTGCAAGAGCGAAGTTACCATCACCCCCCTGCCGCACATGGAAGTGATCAAGGACCTCGTTCCTGACTTCACACATTTTTATGCGCAATATGCGTCCATCAAGCCTTGGCTGCAAACCGTCACCCCCGAACCATCGGGTAAGGAGCGCCTGCAATCGCCTGAAGACCGCGCGAAGCTGGATGGCCTGTATGAGTGCATCTTGTGCGCCTGCTGCTCGACCAGCTGCCCCTCTTATTGGTGGAACAGCGACAAGTTTTTGGGCCCAGCCATTCTTCTGCAAGCCTATCGTTGGTTGGCGGATAGCCGTGATGAGATGACCGGCGAGCGTTTGGACGAGCTGGAAGATCCCTTCCGTCTGTATCGCTGCCACACCATCATGAACTGCGCGAATGCCTGCCCCAAGGGACTTAACCCGGCGAAGGCAATTGCTGAGACAAAGAAGATGGTGGCTGAACGTCACCTCTGATCTCCCTGGACGTCCGTTGGATACACCCGCTTTTGACAGCAGTCCGGATCCGGACAACCCCGGTTGGCTGAACTGGCAGATGACCGACGCCAGCCGTTACAACGGTACGGTGCTCGGCAAAATGATCGTCCGTAGCGAAGGCGATCATAAAGCGCGGTTGCGTATGTTTCCCGAACATCGGCACAGCAATTTGCGCAACGCCGTCCACGGCGGCGTGACGCTTGGTTTCATTGACGTTGCGATGTTCGGTGCATCGCGCATGTTTGGCCTGATTGAGGCGGGCGCTGCGGTTACGCTTGACCTGTCGGTCCAGTTCATTGGCGCCGGCGCCATCGGGGAGCCGTTGGAGGCCGAGGTCGAATTGCTGAGAGAAACCGGGCGGCTGTTATTCATGCGCGGCATCGTTTCGCAAGGTGATGAGCGCGTCGCCGCTTTTTCGGGCACGATCCGAAAACCGACCAAGCGATGACCCCGACTACAGTCTCGGATCGTTATGCCGGGCTTGTCGCCGCCGGCGAGTTGAAAGCAGGTCCCGATCAGGCCAAGGCAGCTTTTGCATTGGCGCGCGTTCAGGCCGCTCTTGAGGCCGTGCCCCCTCGCGGCAGCACTATTTGGCGGCTGCTTGGCCGCAAGCCAGATCCAGCGCGCGGCCTTTATCTTTGGGGCGGCGTTGGACGCGGCAAATCGATGCTCATGGACCTGTTTTTTGACAGCGTCCAAATCAAGCGAAAGCGCCGCGCGCACTTTCACGAATTCATGCTGGATATTCATGCGCGCTTGAAGGACGAGCGCGTCAAGGAAAAGGGTGATCCCATCCCGCCCGTGGTCGCGGCATTGGCCGATGATGCGCGTCTGCTTTGCTTTGACGAGATGGTTGTCAACAATATGGCGGATGCCGCCATCATGTCGCGGCTTTTCGCCGGTTTGATTGACGCTGGTGTAACGCTGGTCACAACATCCAACCGCCATCCGGACGATTTGTATAAGGACGGCCTGAACCGGCAGCTTTTTCTGCCATTCATTGAACTGGTGAAGGATGGCCTCGACATTTGCGCTCTTGATGGGCCCACGGATTACCGCCGCGATCGGCTGGGTAATGCCGAAACCTGGCTGGTTCCAAATGGCCCGGAAGCGACGGCGGCATTGTCTCAAACCTTCTTTCGCTTGACGGATTATCCCCCTGAGGATCGCGCGCATGTGCCGAGCATGGAACTCGATGTAGGCGGCAGACGGATGTTGCATGTGCCCAAGGCGTTGAAGGGCGTCGCGGTGTTTTCCTTCAAACGATTATGTGCAGAGGCTAGGGGCGCAGCCGATTATCTCGCCGTTGCACGCCGCTTTCACACCGTGATCATGGTCGGCATTCCAGTATTGGGACCGAA
>Ga0105050_10003012_pt1 | contig 23669 bp, 22 predicted proteins | sample FRY01_FD_78088 | JGI IMG/M metagenome (GOLD analysis project Ga0105050, IMG submission 78088) | Freshwater microbial communities from Lake Fryxell liftoff mats and glacier meltwater in Antarctica - FRY-01 | ecosystem: Environmental > Aquatic > Freshwater > Ice > Glacier meltwater ...
CCCCGCCTCCCCCGCATCCCCCGCCTCCGCTCCGCCCGCCCCGGAGGGGCAACATACGGTAGCCGGTGGTACCACCACCGGAATCCCCATCCGCCACCAACCTGCTCCCCGGAGGGGCGCCGAAAACCCCCGCCACCATTTCCACCCTCCCTTCTCGCCCTCCCCCATCGGATCGTCTATCCCCTCTCAAATGCCTTCCACTCATCTCTCCCTTCATTACCACCTCATCTTCTCCACCAAGAACCGCGAACCCTGGCTCACTCCAAAAATCCGCCACGAACTCCACCCCTACCTCGGCGGTTGCCTCCGAACCCTTCACGCCTTCCCAACCGAAATCGGCGGCGTCGCCGATCACGTCCACCTCCTCTTCTCCCTCCCCGCCACCAGCTCCCTCGCCGACTTCGTCAAAGACCTCAAACGCCACTCCTCCAAGTGGATCAAAACGGAACACGGCCTCCCCTCCTTCGCCTGGCAGGAAGGCTACGGCGCTTTCACCGTCTCTCCTTCGGCTCGCGATGAAGTCCGAGCCTATATCCGCAACCAAGAAGAGCACCACCGCACCAAAACATTCCAAGACGAGTATCTCGCCTTTCTCGAAAAGACCGGCATCGACTTCGATCCAAAGTATCTCTGGTAACCCGAAGCCCTCCCGCGCCCCTCCGGGGAGCATCCACCCCGTCCCTCCCGATCCGGTGGCGCTACCACCGGCTACCGTCCCGAGCCCCTCCGGGGTTCTCCCCACATCCCTCCTCCCTCCTCCCACATCCCACATCCTCCTCACCCCCACAAAAAAACGGCCCCGGTCTCCCGGGGCCGTTTGAGAGTATCGAGGAGCCCTTAAGACTCGGCAGTCCCCTTCGCGTTTCCTTCGCTCAAGGAATGCTGCTCATCAATGGTCAGCGCCTTGTAGCCACCGATGCTCCGGAAGTAGAGCATCAGCGCGAGGTAAATCACCGCCATGGTCAGCGGAATATAGGAGTCCGCCTTCAGCGTCTTCCGGTCACCGGTGATGCTGGCCTCCTGCACGGTCAACTCATCCTTGGCCAGGCCCTTCAGGCCATCATCTAGGTTGTTGCTGCCGCCCTCCTTAAGGACACCGGCTTCCTTGAGAACCACCGCGAGTGCCTGCAGGCCGGCATTCTTCTCCTCCGCAGCCTTCTGCTCGTCCGCAGTCATTCCGTCCTCAATCTTCACGAGGAGATCCGCGACACCACCTTTGGCCACGATGGCCCGGGCGTCACCGAGCTTGCCCTGCACCCCGCCCAACTTGGTGCCGTCAATGCTATACACGTCCTCGAGGAACAGGAAGCTGCTGGCCTCCCCGGCCTTGTATTCGGCGTAAACGGCCGCATCAGCCTCTTCCAGCGCCTTCGCCGAAAAGCGGTCCTTGCTGTAGCCCAATCCTTCCGAACCAATCAATCCCGCCGACATCATCCCGATGCCGCCCATGATCGAGATGGCAATCGCTCCCGTCCGCGGGAAACGATCGGAGGCAACCGCCAACATGGTCGGCCAAAAGAAGGTCTTGCCAATCGCGTAGAGACCCAGCGCGCCAAAGGCGATCATCAGGGTGGACATCCCACCCGCCAACTGCAGGCCAATGAAGGCCAGCACCGAACAGATGAAGAGCAGCGAAACGGGAGAGAGCTTCAGCTTCTTCTCCAGCCACTCCGCACAGAAGCGCAGGGCGAACATGATCGAAGAAGTCCAGATGAAGAGCCACTTGCCCTGCTCCGAATTAAAGAGGTTGCCGGTGATGTTCTGAATCCAGCCGTCCGTGCCCAGCTCCACCGCACCAATCAGGGCGTGGGTCAGGAAGAGGACAAACAACAGCAGCGATCCCATCGAAAAGTTCGTGATGAAACCGATGACGATCAGAAGGGCCCCACCGATACAGTAGCCGATGATCGGGTTGCCCAGAAGATTTCCGAAGAAGAGGGAAAGCAGGTAGCAGATGACCAGACCACCGAGGATGCCGACATCCTTGAACATTCCACCAATCGACATGCCCTTCTTGGACGCTTCGGATTGGGGGAATTTCTGCCCCATGAACATGATTCCGTAAAGCAGGGTCGGCACGAGATAGAGGGCCAACTGCAGTTTCCAGTCCAACTGGAGCTTGTCGTCAAGGGTCCAACCGATGATTCCACCGAGGATCAAACCAGCAGGCCAGGAAGCATGCAGGATGTTGAGATAATGCGTCCGGTTCTCCGGGAAGGCCGTGGCCACCAAGGGGTTGGCAACCGCCTCAAGGGTGCCGTTCGCATAGGCGAAGAGGAACATGCCCCAGAAGAGGAAGGCGTAGGCGTTGTCAGGAGTAGAGGCCGCGAAGGTCACCACCGCCGAGAGGATGTGCGCGGCAAAGGCGAGCACCACCAACTTCCCGTAGCCGATCTTGTCGACCACCACACCACCGATGATGATGCCGAAACAGAAGCCGGTGAATCCCGCTCCACCGATCGCTCCAAGCTGGGCCCCGGTGAAACCAAACTCCGAACCCCAGTTGTCAAAAATGCCGCCGCGAATCGCAAAGCCAACCCCTGCTGCGAGGATCGCCATGAAACCCGCCCAGAGAAGGCGCATCCTGTTTACTTCGTTGCTATTTGTCATGTCGTGTTGCTGTGTTAACCCCCCCGATGTTAGAGAGGCCGGAATTCTGCCCATCCCGTCACACAACTCAAGCTCAGCGTTTGACGACTTTCGCCGAGCCCGCGCCTGATAGTCGGCAAGTCTTTCAGGAAAACACAAAAAACCCGCCCCGGCACGGAGCCGGGACGGGTAAAAGTCTAAAAATGCCCCCTTACTTCGAGGAGGAAACGTAGCTGGCCTGGCTGACGCCCTTGCCGAACTTCGCCTTGGGCCCGATCCAGCTCATCATGCTGCGCAGCTTGGCACCCACCTTCTCGATGGGGTGCTTGGCCTCCGCCTTGCGGATCGCGTTGAAGTTCTTGCAGCCGTCGGCCCACTCGCCCACCCACTCCTTGGTGAACTTGCCGGCCTCGATGGCCTTGAGCTGCTTCTGCATCCGCTTCTTCACGGAGGCATCGATGATCTTCGGCCCCACTGTCACGTCGCCATACTCGGCGGTGTCGGAAATGGAGAACCGCATCCCGGCCACCCCCGACTCGACCATCAGGTCCACGATGAGCTTCAGCTCGTGCAAACACTCAAAGTAAGCCATCTCCGGCTGGTAGCCCGCTTCAACCAGCGTTTCATAACCGGCCTTCACCAGCGCCGAGGCACCACCACAGAGCACGCACTGCTCACCAAAGAGGTCGGTCACGGTCTCTTCACGGAAATTCGTCTCAAACACCCCCGCCCGCGTCCCGCCGATGCCTTTCGCCCAGGCCAGCGCCGTCTGCAGCGCCTTGCCCGTGGCATCCTGATGCACAGCGACGAGCGTCGGCACTCCCTTGCCTTCCACAAACTGGCTGCGCACGGTGTGACCTGGCCCCTTCGGCGCGACCATGATCACGTCCACACCCTTCGCGATGTCGATGAGCTTGAAGTGCACGGCCAGACCGTGGGAAAAGAGGACCGTCTTGCCCTTGGCAAGATGCGGGGCCACGTCCTTCTCCCAAACCGAGGGAATCACCGTGTCGGGCACCGCAATGAAGATGATGTCGGCATGCTTCACCGCATCTGCGGTATCCATGACCTTGAAGCCGAGCTTCTTGGCCACCTCCCGGGACTTGGACTTGGCGTAAAGCCCGATGGTCACATCGCAGCCGCTGTCCTTGAGATTCAATGCGTGGGCGTGCCCCTGAGATCCGAACCCGATGACCGCCAGCTTCTTCCGCTTGATCACATTCAGGTTCGCATCCTTGTTGGTGTAGATTTTGGTGGCCATGTCTGTCGTGGTTTGTTCCCGGTATTTCCTAGGCCGCGGAGACTGCGACAGTGGTTCCGAGCCGTCAATGCCGGAGATTCCGGGAAAACGCCTTATTTTCCAGCCCCCACCACCCCAGCCATGCCTTCACCCCCCGTAAACCACCACCGGTCCCACCCCGCCTCCCTGCACACTCCTCAGCTTCGCCACCGCCTTCTTCACCGCCTCCACCGCAGTAGCCACCTCCTCTGCGGTCGTGAACATGGACAGCGAAATCCGCAGGCTGCTCCGGGCCCGCTCGTCGGAATAGCCCATCGCTTTCTGCACATGACTGGGCTGCTGCTTTCCGGTCATGCAGGCACTCCCCGCCGAACACTGCACTCCCGCCTCATCCAGCAGGATCAACAGGCCCGCCGCCTCACAGCGCTCAAAGGAGGCATGCACGATGTTGCCCGCCCGGTGCTCGCGCGATCCGTTCAGCCGCACTCCCTCGATCTCCGCCACCAACCGCCCCTCGAAATGATCCCGCAGCCTCCGCACCTCCGCATGCCCATCCCGCTCCAGCCCCTCGCGCATCAAGGCCGCCGCCTTCCCGAGTCCCACGATCGACGCCACGTTCTCCGTCCCGCTCCGCCGCCCCCCCTCCTGCCCGCCGCCCCGTAGCATCGGCTCAAAGCGCAAGCCCTCCCGCAGGAACAAAGCCCCCACCCCCTTCGGGGCATGAAACTTGTGTCCACTGATCGACAAAAAATCGACCGGCACCTCCCGCACATCCACCGGGATCTTCCCCACCGCCTGAATCGCATCGGTGTGAAACCCCCAGCCCGCCTCTTTGGCGATCGCACAAGCCTCCGCGATCGGTTGGGTCACCCCCGTCTCGTTGTTCGCCCACATCACCGAGGCAAACCCCGGCCGCGAGGCGTCCACCAGCTCCGCAAACTCATCCACCCGCAACCGCCCTTCCTCATCCACCCCGCATCGCAGCACCTCAAACCCCACCGCCTCCATCGCCTCGCAGGGCCGCAGCACCGCACTGTGCTCAATCGCACTGGTCACCACCCGCGAGGTCTTCCGCCCCACCACCCGCGCCAACGACTTCAGGGCCATGTTGTTCGACTCCGTCCCGCACCCCGTGAAGACAATCTCCTCCGCCTTCGCCCCGATCAATGCCGCCAACTCCTCCCGCGCCGCCTCCACCGCCTTCTTCACAAACTTTCCCGCCCGATAGCCGCTGGACGGATTGTGACAATGCGTCGTCAAAAACGGCAACATCGCCTCCACCACCTCCGGGTGGACCTGCGTCGTCGCGTTGGAATCAAGATAGATCACCCCGCTATGCTAACGCCTCCACCCCCTCCCGCAAGAGCGGGAAAGCCTCACCCCCTCTGCCGCCGCAATACCAGCGCCACTCCGCACAAGAGCAGCAACAACACCGATGGCTCGGGAATTTCCACCAAATCATAGCGCTCATAGACCGTCTGGACCGATGCGTTCCCATGCGCACTCCCCGTTCCGAACCACTGCCCATTCAAGATGGTCGCATTAATATCCACATTGTAGGTCCCGTTGAAATTGAAGTTGAGCACCCCACCCGAGGTCGGGGCCGCCCCACCATCCACCATGGAAATTTCCAGCCCGCTCCGTCCCGCCCCATCATCAAACAGTCCCGCAGTCCCCCCCCCCTCCAACACATAGTTGTTGTTGCTGAACCCATCACTCTGCGGCCCCGCCGCCCCCGCACCACTGATCGACCAGCCGTTCAGGCCGACCGACCCACTAAAAATACCCTACACCCCGTCCATGTTGATCACCACCACCGAACCCAATCCGCTCAAACTCACCGAATAGCTGCTGGAGTGCACGATCACATGCTGATTCACCCAGGGGGTCGCGTCGTAGGCGCTCAACTGAATCGTTTCGCTCAGAACCGTCTGCCCCGGAATCCCCGTCAGGCTGTCCTGCCCCAGATCCACCGTGAACGCTCCAGAATCCGTGTAAACCATCACCCCCTGCGACTGCCAGGTGAATCCGGCCGGCGGCGTCGGCAGCGATCCCTGCCCCTGCGCCACCCCAAGCAAGGCCGCGCTGGCCACCACCAGACAACCCAGCCTGGCGAAACTGGTCCTCAGCAAATTCAGGGGTCTGTTTCGTCGATTCATCACAGCATCCGGTGAATCCCGGGCGGAACGGCCCCCGGAAATATAGTTTAGTTGTATTAACTAAAGCCCTCGATGTCAACCACGAACCCATATCTCCCCACAATCACTGATCCATCAAGGGCCACAACGCCCCTGCAAAGCACCGGGCAAACCCTCCCACCCCCCTTCCACCTCGGGCCCTTCCACCTCGGGCCGTTCCACCTCGGGCATCCGGGATGCCCCAGCCCAGGCCAATCTAGGCCGCCTGAGGCCGCACGTGCGACAACCGCGCCATCAATTCACGCGTCTCGCGCTGCCAGTCCGACATGACTTTCTTGGACATCTCCACTTTCTCCGACATGGCCCGCTCCAAGTCATGATAGTTCTTCGTGAGCTGCGCCTTGATTTCATGAATCGCCTCCCTGGCCCGCTCACAGACGGTCTCCGAAGCCTCCAAACCCGCCAACTGCACATCCGCCTTGCGGCGCGCCTCCGCCATTTCCGCCAAAAGAATCCGGCTCGCCGGCACCCGGCGCAAATTCGAAGCCAGCCCGCAACGCTCCAACACCCAGATCGACCACTTCGTGGGATCAAAACTCCAACCCTTCACCCCGTTCCGATAGTCGTGCTGAAACTCGTGGTGAAAGTTGTGATACCCTTCTCCAAAGGTGAGGAAGGCCATCATCGTGCTGTCCCGCGCACTGCACTTCGTGGAGTAGGGCTGACGACCCACGGTGTGACAGAGGGAGTTGATGAAAAATGTGCACTGCTGCACCAGGAACACCCGCAAGGCTCCCACCACCAGCAGGCCACCGAGGGCACCAATCCAGCCTCCCGTCACAAAACCCAACACGGTCGGCAGAAGTATCCCCACTCCCACCGCCAGCAATTTGTCCCAGCGATCCTGCCACATCACCAAACGGTCCTTGCGCAGGTCCGCCACGTTGTCGAGCGGGGGCACCGGACTCACCCTGAACAAAATCCATCCCATGTGCGCCCATAGAAAACCCTTCGAAATGTCATAGGGATCATCATCGTGATCGGTGTGCTTGTGATGACGGCGGTGATCCGACACCCAGCTCAACGCCGAATTCTCAAAGGCACAGGCCCCGAAAACCAACGTCGCCAAACGCACCGGCCACTTCGCCTTGAAGGAAAGGTGGGAAAACAAACGGTGATACCCCAAAGTGATGCTCAACCCGGTCGCAATGATATAAAAGGCGAACAGGCTGCCCATGAACCACCCCATGTCATAATGCCACAGGTAGATCGGCGCTCCGATCACCGCCACGGCGGAGATGAAAAACAAAAAGACGGTGTTGACCCAATCAACCCGGTCGAAGGCAATTCGCTGGCTCATGAGAGTGTGTTTCGCGAAGGGAGCGTTGGACAGCCCAAGAACCCCTCCCGAGGGGGGGATGCTACGCCAGATCCCTCCTCACGACCACCCTTAATAATGCCCAGTTGCCCAAAATGTCGCACCCCCGACAACTCCCCGCTCACCTTCGACCGCAACCACGGTTCCTGCGTAAATTTCCGGCCGATCGCCGCCGAGCCGCCCCCATTCTCGGGAACGCCACCCCCAATGCCCTTGGAGAAGCGGATTTCCTCGCATCGCACGACCATTCCTGCCTAGCGTCCGCCCATCAGCACCACCACTTCCAGCACCGACGCCACCATGGCGGTCTATCTCGACTTCGAAAATATCGTTCTCGGAGCCCGCGACGCGAAATATCCGAAGATCAATATTAACAAGATCCTCGAACGATTGCTCCTCAAGGGACACATCGTCGTCAAAAAGGCCTACTGCGACTTCGACCGCTACAAGGAGTTCAAACGCGACCTCCATGAAGCCGCCTTCGAGCTGATCGAAATCCCCCACCTCCGGCTGTCCGGCAAGAACTCCGCCGACATCCGCATGGTCGTCGACGCCCTCGACCTCTGCTACACCAAGGGCCACGTCGACACCTTCGTCATTATCAGCGGCGACTCCGACTTCTCCCCCCTCGTCTCCAAACTCCGCGAGAACGCCAAGACGGTCATTGGCGTCGGCGTGAAAAATTCCACCTCCGACCTCTTCCTGAACAACTGCGACGAGTTCATCTACTACGACGACCTCGTCCGCCCCACCGCCAACAAGCCGATCCGCTCCAATACCCGCGTCGCGAAAACCAACACCCGCACCGCCTCCACCCCCACCTCCGCCACCGCCAAAAAGGCACCCGCCAAAACAGACCCCGATGCGGGACCCACCCTCGATCAGGGCCTCGATCAGGTCCTGGCCACCTTCGACGCCCTCGCCGACGAACGCGGCGAAGATGACGCCATTTGGGGCTCCATGATCAAACAGGCCCTCAAACGCCGCAACCCCGGCTTCAACGAGCGCGCCCACGGCTTCCGCTCCTTCAACGAACTGCTCCTCGAAGCCGAAAAACAGGGCCTCCTCACCCTCGAAGCCGACGAGAAATCCGGCGGCTACATCGTGCGCGCCACCGACTGATCCCCCCCGGTCCGCCAGCCGATCACACTTCTTCTGCTCCCGCCGAAGGACGAGTTAATCTCGACTTTCCCTCGACTTTGCTCCGGCAATTTGTCTGAGTATGGATTAGGACACCCCAACGGCTTCTTTCCGACCTCCATCCACCCTTGCCTGACGCCTCTTCCATGCACGATTTTGACGCTCGGCGACGCTCGTGGGCCGACGCCGATCTTCACGACGATGACAACCCGGACCGCCCCCGGATCCTGGTCGTCACCCCGGAAATCACCTACCTCCCGGGCGGCATGGGCAACCTTGCCCAGCGCATGTGCGCCAAGGCCGGCGGCCTCGCCGATGTCTCCGCCTCCCTCGTCAAGGCCCTCTATGACCAGGGTGCCGATGTCCACGTGGCTCTCCCCAACTACCGCCGCATGTTCGACCTCGACGCCAAGAACGTCTTCGAACTGGAATACGAAAAGGTCAGCCGCTCCCTTCCCGAACAACGCATCCACCTCGCCGAAGACCGCGTCTTCTACCACCGCTCCAGCGTTTACGCCTCCGAGAACCATCTCCTCGCCCTCGCCTTCCAACGCGAAGTCATCAACCACACCATCCCCCAGACCCGCCCCCAACTCATCCACTGCAATGACTGGATGACCGGCCTCATCCCCGCCGTGGCCAAACGCCACGGCATCCCCTGCCTCTTCACGGTCCACAACATCCACACCGAGAAACTCACCCTCGCCCACATCGAGGACCGCGGCATCGACGCCGCCGATTTCTGGCAACACCTCTTCTTCTCCCGCCCACCCGGCTCCTATGAGGAAACCCGGGGCAGCAACCCCACCGACCTGCTCACCAGCGGCATCTTCGCCGCCGACCACGTCAACAGCGTCAGCCCGACCTTCCTCCACGAGGTCATCGACGGACACCACGAATTCGTTCCCGGCCACATCCGCCACGAACTCTGGGCCAAGGCCAGCGCCGGCTGCGCTTCCGGCATCCTCAACGCCCCGGACGCAGTCTTCGATCCCGAAACCGACCCCTACCTCCCCACCCATTTCAACAGCGAAACCCACCCCGAAGGCAAACGCGCCAACAAGGTCGCCTTCCAGGCCCGCCTCGGCCTCGACATCAATCCCGACGCCCCCCTCTTCTACTGGCCCTCCCGCCTCGACCCCGTCCAGAAAGGCTGCCAACTCCTCACCGACATCCTCTACCAATTGGTCGCCGACTACTCCGCCGAGCAACTGCAGATCGCCGTGGTCGCCAACGGGGCCTTCCAGCCCCACTTCCACAACATCGTCAAGATGCACGGCATCAAAACCCGCGTCGCCGTGACCGACTTCAAGGAGGAACTCTCCCACCAGGCCTACGCCGCGGCGGACTTCATCTTCATGCCCTCCCTCTTCGAACCCTGCGGCCTCCCCCAGATGGTCAGCCCGAAATACGGCACCCTCACCGTCGCCCACGACACCGGCGGCCTCCACGACACCGTCGATCAACTCGACGCCGAAGCCGGGACCGGAAACGGCTTCCTCTTCGGCACCTTCGATCCCGGCGGACTCCGCTGGGCCTGCGACCAGGCCATGAACTTCTACCGCCTCCCCGCCACTACCCGCGCCGCAAACCTCGCCCGCATCATGACCGAATCCCAGGAGCGCTTCAACCACACCGCCACCGCCGCCGCCTACATCAAACTCTACGAGAAGATGCTCCAGCGCCAGGTCACCCGCAGCAGCACCTGACCGCCCCGCCTTCGCTCGCCTCCGCCCGAGTTCCAATCTTCCCCCGGAAATCCCATCGCCCCGGACTCCCTCCGGCCACAGCGTCTCCCCATGACCAAATCCCCCACCCACAACACGGCCATCGCCTACCTCTTCTGGATCTTCGGATTCATGGGCGCCCACCGCTTCTACTTCGGCAAACCCCTCACCGGCCTCCTCTGGTTCTTCACCCTGGGCTTCTTCCTCATCGGCTGGATCATCGACCTCTTCCTCATCCCCGCCATGAACCGCGAAGCCAGCAAACGCTTCCAACCCGGCCGATACGACTACTCCCTTGCCTTCCTCCTCCTCTGGTTCCTCGGCCTCTTCGGCGCCCATCGCTTCTACCTCGGCAAACCACTCACCGGCCTCCTCTTCCTCCTCACCGGGGGCCTCCTCGGTCTCGGCTGGATCTACGACCTCTTCACCCTCTCCGATCAGATCGATTCCCGCAACCAAGCCGCTCAGCAAGGCGCTTAGCCCCCCTCCCCTCTCCACACACCCATTTTCCCGGATTTGGGACCATTCTGAGCATTGATCTTGATTTTTTAGAAAAAGTAATTATTAATGCCGAATCATTCTTCGGCCATGAGTTTTTTGAAAATCACTCCCCCCCTCCGGCTTCTCGGAATCACCCTCGCCTCCCTCCTCAGCGCCCTGACTCCGCTGTCGGCCTCGGTCACCGTCAACGCGCCCCTCACCATCACCCACAACGTGGTGATCCAGCCCATCATCACCAAACATTCCAACGGTGAGACGGCCATGTTCTTCGGCAACTCCTCCAGCGAGAGCTACATCAAAGGCCAGATCAATTCCATCTGGGCCCAATCAGGCATCACCATCTCCTGGCTCACCCCTATCGAATACGCCAGCGACTTCGCCTACAACGGCTCCCCCTCCAACTACTCCTCCAGCAGCCGCCCCCAAAACCACCTTAGCACAATCGTCAACAACGCCGGCTCCCCGCCCAAAAGCGCCAATGCTACGGTCATCAACATCTTCTTCGTGGAGATCGTCCCCAACTTCAACCAACTCAACGACGACTACGCCAACGGCCTCGCCTACGTCGACTACAACGGCATTTGCATGCACGTCGGTCGCAACCTCGTCGGCTGGTCTGGCGGCCGCGATGCCGTCGCCTCGGTCATGGGTCACGAAATCGGCCACAACCTCGGCCTCTCCCACTACAGCGGCTCCAGCAACCTCATGGCCTCCGGCGACCCCGACAGCTATCTCCTCAGCGCCCAGACCAACACCGTCTTCACCAACAACTCCGAAATCGACGGCTACGACTTCCTCAACCCCGCCGTCACCGAATCCAACTACAGCATCTGGGCCGACGACCACGACCTCACCGGCGGACCGGAAGACGACGATGATGCCGATGGCATCAGCAACATCATCGAGTTCGTCCTCAACCTCCATCCCGGGGAACCCAGCCAACTCCCCGCCCCGACCTGGAGCGCCTCCGGCCTCACCTGGAGCTTCAGCAAGAACACCGCTGCCGCCGAAGATGGCATCGAAGCTCGGATCGAGATCAGTGACAACTTCGGCCTCTGGAGCCCCGCCGGCAGCAACGGCAGCAGCGTCGTCCTCACCAATACCAACTCCCAGCTCTCCGCCCGCCTCAACCCCGGCCTCGCGGGTTGCTACATGCGCCTGAAGGTCGAAATCCCCCAATCCCTCTTGGGCAACGCCCAGAGCTTCACCCCGGAGGACGTCGCCGCCGCCGGAACCGAAGCAAACATCTCCTGCTGCTCCCACGGTGGCTGCGGCTGCCAGTTTGCCCCCACTCCTTGATGCCGACACTGCTGTTCACCCAACGGTCGCGTGAATCGGCCTCATCACGGAAAGCCCGGAGCCCCCCGCTCCGGGCTTTTTGCATCCCGGAATCTCCCCCTTCCCCTTTGACCTTCTCCCCTCCCTGCGGAAGACTCCCTGCGGCATCAAGCCACCAATCATCATGTCCGACCACCGCATCACCCTCTCCTGGAACCGCAACGGCCACCCCTTCGGCTACAAGGAATACTCCCGCGACCACGCCCTCGACTTCGGCCACGGCGTCCACCTCCAAGCCTCCGCCGCCGCCGAATACCTCGGCACCGCCGCACTCCCCGACCCCGAGCAAGCCTTCGTCGGCGCCCTCTCCAGCTGCCACATGCTCACCTTCCTCGCCTTCTGCAGCCTCCAGAAGCTCACCCTCGAATCCTACACCGACAACGCCGTGGGCTTCCTGGAAAAGGGCGAAAACGGCAAACCCGTCCTCAGCCGCGTCGAACTCCACCCCAAAACCACCTTCGCCGACGACATCGAGGTCTCCCCCGAAAAGCTCGCCGAACTCCATCACAAGGCCCACGAGGAATGCTTCCTCGCCAATTCGGTGAAAACCGAAATTTCCACCATCCTCTGATATTCACGTAAATCACTGAATACCAGCGGGAAGACCGTAATCGCCTCTCTTTCTGGGTGTCCTGATAGCTAGTTTTTAAAAAAAGTTCGAACGTCCGGGCCTTTCGGTGGTCTCAACCTCCGAAGAACATGCCCAGCAGCTCGTCCTTCACAGTCAGTGTCATTCAGGTCTCGGTCCCATGAGTGTGGACCCACCGAGATTGAAGTTTACGTCCCCGGAGGAAGTCAGCCTCCGGGGGCGCTTTCGTTAAACGAAGACCTCTCCAGGCAAGGACCGCTCCAGGCAGGGACCGCTCTCCGAGCGGTCCGGCGGCCAAAACCTCCCGCATCCCCTCCGCCCGCCCCAGAGGGGCAACATACGGTAGCCGGTGGTACCACCACCGGAATCCCCATCCGCCAACACCCCGCTCCCCGGAGGGGCGCCGAAAACCCCCGCCACCATTTCCACCCTCCCTTCTCGCCCTCCCCCGTCGGATCGTCTATCCCCTCTCAAATGCCTTCCACTCATCTCTCCCTCACCACCCCAAGCCCCAACCCCAGACCCTCAACCACCCCGACCCAACCCCAACACCTCCCTGCAATACGCAATACTCCGCTCGATCTCCCCCCGCTGATACTCCTGCTGCGCCTTCCCCCGGTCGGCCCCCTCCGGGGCCTGCCACGCCTCTCGCGCCTTCCCCTTCGCTGCCAACGCCAGGAACTTCTCATACCCCGCCGGCTTGCCCTCCGGCCACTCCTTCCAATACCCCTCCGACTTCACCTGCAGCTCCCGATTGAATCCTGAAATCGTCTCGATCTGCACCGGTGCCTCCGGACACAGCTCCGCAAATCGAGCGAAGAACGGCTTCCAGTCGATGTCCCCCTCACCCATCGCCGTCCACTGCACGGTCACCCCGTTCTCACTCTCCCACACCGCCCCATCCCGCAGACTCGTCGTCAATACATACCGACCCACGTTCTCCAACGCCTGCAGCGGATCCTCCATCGTCCACAACGCGTTGCCCGAATCAAAATTCACCCCCACAAAATCCGGCCCCGCCGCCTCCACCAACGACTTCAACTCCAGCGTGTGCATGTCCCCGGCATGATTCTCCACCGCCACCTTCACCCCGCTGTCCTTGGCCTCCCCCTCACACGCCTTGAGCACTTTCACGGTGTCCGCCATGCGCGCCTTGATCCCCCCCTCCGTCCCCCGATCCCCGCCCGCCCCGAGCACCACCCGAAACACCGGTGAACCCACCGCCTTCGAAACACGGATCCCCAATCGCAAATGCTCCTCCGCCGTCCCCCAGTCGTTCTTGAAGGACTTCGAGCTCGGACAAATACTCCACGATCCAAGATACAGCGCGATCCCCGCATCCTCCGCCTTCTTCCGCACCGCAGCGAGCGTCCCCTCCTTCAGGTCGCCCAACGGCTCCAAATCCGTGATGAACAAGGTGTCCACCTTCAGCGTCACCGCGTAGTCGATCAACGCCGCAGCCTTCCAGCCCATCGCCTTCACTGCGTAGTTGTCGTAGCCCAGCGCCAAGCGCTTCGCTCTCTCAGGAGCCGCGCCCAAGCGACTCGCTCCCACTCCGGCTCCCGCCGCCAATTGCATGAATCTCCGCCGTTGCATCATCAGGGACACAGCAGAGCGCCGTCCCCCACCAGGACGCAAGCACAGACTCCTCCCCCGTAGGGGCCGCCTGTCTTTTCAGAGCCTAGCGGCAGTAGCCTCCGCCACCATAGCCTCCGCCATAGCCGCGGTATCCACCATAGCTGCGGTGATTGTTGCGATACCCGTGACCGCGACGCCCGCCGTCATCAGCCAAGGCATAGCCGATCAAGCCCGCCGCCACCGCGCCCAAGGCCGCCCCTTCCGGGGTCACCATCTGCGTGGGACGCCCCTGGGGATCATACACGGTCGTGCAACTCGCTGCCAAACAGACGGTTCCAAGCACCGCCACCAGTTTAATGAGTGCTGTTCTCATACCCGTGAGACGCCAGCCGCCCCCCCTCTATTCACCCCCCTTTCTCAAAATCCCACCCTTTCACTCCACCCCCATCTCTTTCCCCGCGTTCTGCAACTGCTTGTTCCGCTGCCCTGTCGCCGAGTTCACCCCCGTCGCAAAATACCCCGCCGGACGTTCCTCCCCCCCACCCTGTTCCAATCGCCGATCCGCCGCCCGATCCGCCTGCACCTCCTTCGCTTTCATCGAGGCCATGGTCGGCAACTTTTCCAACCCGGGAATCTTCCACTGACCAACAAAGGCACCACCAAAGGCGACCAGCGAACCGAGAATAAGAAGGGTGAACAAATGCTTCATGAGTTTCAGGGGGACTCACAAAGATACCACCGATTTCCGGATATTCTAATAATTTAAAGCAGCCCCTCATCCACGCCCCCCTCCGCCACCCTCCGCCACCCTCCGCCCCCCTCCGCCACCCTCCCTCCCCGCCCCTGCTCCCCGCCCCCCACGACCTCGCGTCGTGGGAGCGCATGATCAATCAGCTACCCTCCCGCCCCCCCTCCCCGCCCCCCACGACCTCGCTGTCGTGGGTGCGCATGATCAATCAGCTACTGCGGCTCCTTGGCCGCCTGGCACCGCACACACAACGACGCCGAAGGCTTCGCCTGCAAACGCTCCAACGGGATCTTCTCCCCACAACCCGCACACTGCTCGTAGGTCCCCTCCTCCATCCGCTGCAGGGCAAAATCAATCTTCTCCAGCAAATTCACATCCCGTCCCGCGATAGCATTGTCCACCCACACCTCCCCCAATCCCGCCGCCCGATCCTCCGGATCCCGAAAGTCGCTGTTCGACTCATCCGCCTTCACCCCTCCATGCGAACGCACCTCCGCCTCGATTTCCCGCCTCTGCTCCACCAGAAGCCCTTTTAGTTTCTCTACTGCTCTCTTGTTCATACTCATCTTCCAGCTTCCCCCACTCATAACACCTTCTCACTTCCCGCGCCACCCGCCATCTCTCGTTCTCCCCGCGAAATTTGCGCCCCCCCCCTCTATTGATCATCACGATTTCGATTGGCCCCTGCTCCGCCCTCTGACAAAGTGCTGGCTCAGAAACTCCATCCCCTTGGCACGGGCGCCCCCCTTCCGGCCAACACCACCCACCGCCGTGCCCCACTCCGACCGTCTCTTGAACAAGGGCTTCCTCGCCCTGATGCTCACCCAGTTTTTCGGAGCGGTAAACGACAACCTCCTCAAGCAGACCCTCACCTTCGCCGTGGCCATCGGAGGCATCTGGGCAAGCCAACTCGGCGACGGCGGACAGGCCTTCGTCGGACTCTGCCTCACCATCCCCTTCATCGTCCTCTCCGGCTTCGCCGGCCAGATCGCGGACCGCTCCAGCAAACGCACCATCACCATCTGGGTCAAGGTTGCCGAAATCGGCATCGCCCTGATCGGCTTCGCCAGCTTCTACTACGGCCAGATCTGGATCGCCCTCTTCACCATGCTACTGCTCGGCATCCAAAGCTCGTTCTTCGGCCCCGCCAAATATGGCATGATTCCGGAACTCGTCACTGATCGGCAGCTCAGCCAAGCCAATGGCTCCATCAACATGTTCACCAACATCGCGGTGATCACCGGCTCCGTCATCGCCGGATTCATCTACGCTTGGTATCACCCCGCCTCCAGCGTGCCCGCTGGAACCATTCCCATCCCCGACGCCCTGCTCTGGGCGCCCGGAGCAGGATTCCTCATCGTCGCCGTCCTCGGCCTGCTGTCCTCCTTGGCCATCCCCAAACTCCCCGCCGTCGATCCAGGCCTCAAAATCGATTACAACCCCTTCCGCGTCTACCTCCGCACAGTCCGCGAGATGGCCCGCTCCTCCCTTCTCCTCGTCGCCCTCGCCTGGTCCTTCTTCTATCTGGTTGCGTGGATCGCACTCCTCATCCTCCCCGACTACCGCGACCTTCTCCAAATCACCCCCCAGCGCACCACCCTCCTCCTCGGCATTTTGGGCGTCGCCATCGGGCTTGGCAGCGTCCTCGCCGGACTCCTTTCCGGAAAACACATCGAACCCAGGCTCATTCCCGTCGGCGCGATCGGCATGACGATCTCCTTCATCCTCTTGGGAGCCCTTCCCCTCAATTTCTGGCTGGTCGCCTCACTGCTCACCGGTGCAGGTGTCTTCGCCGGATTCTACATCGTCCCCCTCCAGGCATTGCTCCAACACCTCTCCCCACCCGACGAACGGGGACGCTTCCTCGGCACCGCCAACGCACTCTCCTTCGTCTTCGGCAGCATCGGACTCCTTCTCTTCCGCATCTTGCGCTCCTCCGTCGGCATGCCCTCCAATCGAATATTCCTCGTCAGCGGCGCTCTCGCCTTCCTCGGCACCGGCATCCTCCTCTGGCGCATGCGCAAACTCCTCGTCGATCCCGCCCTCCGCCACAGCAATCCCTCCGCCTAGCCCCCGGCCCTCCCCCAACACTCCCCCCACCCCACCACAAAACAAAAACCGCGCCCCGGCTTGCACCGGAACGCGGTCTTAAAGAGCCAATCTCTGGCCCCTTTAGGAAACCATGTCCTTGAGATTCTTCAGAGGACGGATCTTCACGACGTTGCGTGCCGGCTTGGCGGCCACATCCATCATCTCACCCGGCTTGAAGGGGTTCGGACGGGTCGCTGCCTTGGTCGCGGGCTTGCGCTGCACGACGATTTTGCAAAGGCCGGGAAGCGTAAACGCTCCAGGGCCACGCTTGCTGACACCTTTCTTGATCTCGCTGGAGAGCGCTTCGAGTACCGCACCCACGTCTTTGCGGGCGAGTCCGGTTGCTTCTGCGATGCTCTGGAGGATTTCAGTCTTGGTTGCTGCTTTCTTTGGTGATGAGGCCATTTATTTGAATTGGTTGTAGAGTTTGTTTTTAACGACTCTGGCAGGTGAGAGACCACGTTTTTGTAGGGTTTCCGTCAAGCCTTTCGCCTGAAAACAGGTGAAAAACAGCAATTTGGCTTACTCAAACAGTGTAAATATCTCCTCAGCGGTCAAATTCACCCCTCCCTCGCCCCTTCCCGCCTCCAGCGTGGCCGCCATCACCGACCGCTTCCGCTCCTGCAAAGCGAGGATCTTTTCCTCCACCGTGTCCCGCGCAATGAGCTTGTAAGAGGTCACCACCCGGTCCTGTCCAATGCGGTGCGCCCGGTCCGTGGCCTGCGCCTCCACCGCCGGATTCCACCACGGATCCACATGAATCACGGTGTCCGCCCCGGTCAGATTCAATCCCACCCCGCCCGCCTTCAAGCTGATCAGGAACACCGGGATCGTGTTGTCCTCCTGAAAGCGCCGCACCACCTCGCTCCGGTTCTTCGTCGCGCCATCCAGATAGCAAAAGTTCCACCCCCGTTCCCCCAACATCGGCACGAGCACCTGCAGCATCTGCACGAACTGGCTGAACACCAAGACCCGGTGCCCGCCCTCCACCGCTTCCGCCACCAGTTGCTCGATGCGCTCCAACTTCACCGAGCCATCCTCCGCCTCCGGATTCAGCAGGCGCAAATCACAACAGGTCTGCCGCAGACGCAACAACGCCGTCAGCGCGATCATCCGCTTCCGTTCTCCCTCCGCATCATCGATGCTCTCCCTCCCCGCCTTCAACAAGGCCTCATACATCGACCGCTGCTTCTTGTTCAGATCGCAGTACACCACCTGCTCGATTTTCTCCGGGAGATCCTTCGCCACTTCCTGCTTCAAGCGCCGCAGCAACACCGGTTTCAACCGCATCGCCAACCTCCGCTGCACCGGTCCGCCGACATCCTCCGCCAAGGGCTTCGCAAAACGCTCGTCAAATTCCTTCCGTCCCCCGAGATACCCCGGCGAAACAAAATTCATGATCGACCACAAATCCCGCACCGAGTTCTCCAACGGCGTTCCGGTCAGCGCGAACCGATGCGCGGACCGCAAGCGACAGGCCGCCTTCGACACCTGCGCATCGGCATTCTTGATCTGCTGCGCCTCATCCAGCACCACCACCTTGAACTCCCGTTCCTGCCACACCGCCGCGTCCTGCCGCAGCAGCGCATAGCTCGTCACCAACAGATCCGCATCGCCGTTCGCCGCCAGCACCGCCGCCCGCTGCGGCCCCTCGATCGCCACCGCCTTCAACCCCGGCACGAACTTCCCGGCCTCCGCCACCCAGTTCTGCACCAAGGAGGACGGACACACCACCAACGACTGCCCGCCCAACACCTGCAGCATCCCCAGCGTCTGCACCGTTTTCCCCAGCCCCATGTCATCCGCCAAAATCCCCCCCATCCCCAACCCCGCCAAACGCACCATCCACGCCAACCCCTCCCGCTGATACGGCCGCAACACCCCCTCCAAGGTCCCCAATTCGACCTCCTCCTCCCGCTCCCCCCACGGCACCGTCCCCTTCGCCGCCACCGCCCCACTCGCCACCACCTCGCGCAAATACGCCGCCTGTCGTCGATCCATCCGAAACACCCCCGCCTGCGCCTGCGCCGAATCACAGTCCGACAAAATATCCGCCAAATCCTCCTGCTCGCCCTCATCCACCACCCCCAGCAGCCCACCCTTCAGCTGCTTGTGCCCCGTCCCCCCCTGCAAAATCCGCCGCACCTCCTCCGCCGAGACCTCCCCCGCCCCCGCCCGATACCCCACCCCCATCTCAAACCAATCCTCCCCGCTCCCGCGAAACTCAAACTGCGCCTCGATCGGCACCACCTGCTTCGCGGCATGCGCAAAGCGAAAGTCTGTCTCCACCTCCCAGTCCTCCGCCACCCGCCGCACCCCGAACGCGTGAAAGCGCAGAATCCCCGTCTTCTCCTTCAGCACATACTTCCCCTTCCCATCCGGTCCGCGAAACCCCCACTCCTGCACCCACCGCTCCGCCGCCATCTCCGCCGCCGGATCCGTCAATAACAACTCCTCGCCCTCCACCAAGGCCGCCTCCCCGCCCCGTCGCTCCACCCCGCCATAGCGAAATCCCAACTCCGCCTCCAAGTGATTCAGCGATCCCGCCAGTCGCAACACCACCGTCGGTCTCCCCACCCGCGGCAACTGTCCCGCCACCTCTTCCGGCACTTCAAACCACCGCCCCAACCCAGCCAAGGCCGCCGGCCCGCTCGCCGCATCAAACACCCATCCGCCCTCCAACACACTCCGCAACCCCTCCGGCAACCCCGGCGCCACCGGCCAAAACACCCCCCCCACCAAGGCCCACACCCCCTTCTTTCCCCGCAAGACCAGCGCCCCCTCCGGCCACTGCGCCAACAACTTCCCCCCCCGCATCCCCACCGCCAACGGCAGCGGCCGATACGACACCGCCGCCTCCTCCTTCTTCCCAAAGCCCAAGCGCGGATGCCCCGCCAACGCATCCAGCAGTTCCACAAACTCCTCCCGCCCCATCGTCATCACCCCCGGCACCTGCCCCGGCGACAAGGCCTTCAACCCCGCCAAGACCACCGCATCACGCTGCCCCACAAACAACGGAATCGCCGTCCCCACCGCACTCAACAAACGCCGCTCCCCCTCCGCCTCCACCTCGATCCCCACCATCAACTGCCCCCGCTCCCACGACGCCGCGAAATTCACCGGCAGGATCACCCCACACTCCACCGCCACCGCATCCTCCCGCGCATCCTCCGTCACCACCGGCCACGGGTCAGGCCCCGATTCCTTTTCCTGCCCATGTTCTTCCACGACCTCCTCCGCCACCGTCCCTTGCGGATCGATCAACTCCAACCCCACCGCCACCGCATGCGCACACACAACCCCCTCCCGCCGCGCCCGAAAACACGGACAAAAATTCTCCATGTCCGTCCGCGAATTAATCTTCAACCGCACCTTCTTCGGCTTCCCCCCATCCCGCACCACCCCGCTCAACACCCCCTCCTCATACACCGCCTCCGACACCACCCCCTGCCGATGCAAGGCCCGCGCCGCCTTCATCTCCTTCCACCCCCCCACATCCATCAGCAGGTCCCGCGTGATCTCAATTTCTCCGCTCATCAGTAGCTACCAATCCTCACCCCACCCCTCCTATACGAGAGCCAGTCCCCATCAAAGCGGAGAGATTCCGCAGATCAAATTTCGTCTTATGATCGACTGCACAGGCCGCATAAGGATGAGCATCGGACTCCCCATCGAGGGTTAATTTGTTGGTAGTCTCCACCCGCCCCCTCCCCCCACCCTCCCGCCCCCACCGGGCTCGTCCCGATGGAGCGCATGACAAGGACTCCGGCCACGGCCCCTGGGACGTGTCGGTCGCCTACGCAATATTCGTAAACACGTCCTGCACGTCCTCATCCTCGTCCAGACGATCAATAAACGCCTCGATCTCCTCGATCTGCTCCTCCGTAAACTCCATCGGACTGGTCGGCACCCGCTCCAACTTCGCCTTCGTCACCTCAATCCCCAATTCCTCACACCCGTGGCACAGGCTTCCGAAATTCGTGAAGTCTCCCATCACGGTCACTTCCCCTTCCGCTTCCTCCAACTCCTCCAACCCCGCGTCGATCAACGCCAACTCCACCTCTTCCAAATCCAGCCCCGCCGCCGCAAACTCGATCACCGCCTTCCGCGAAAACATGAAGCCCAGCGCCCCCGCCTCCAACAACTGCCCGCCGCCCTTGTTGAAAATCATCCGCACGTTCGAAAACGTCCGCGTGTTGTTGTCCGTCGCACACTCCACCCACAACATCACCCCGTGCGGCCCCTTCCCCTCGTAGTTCACCTCCTCGTAGTTCGCCGCATCCTTGCCGCTGGCCCGGGCAATCGCCTTCTGGACATTGTCCTTCGGCATGTTCTCCGCCTTCGCGTTGTTGATCGCGGTGCGCAGCTTGGTATTCGATTCAGGATCCGATCCGCCCTCCTTCGCCGCCATCGTGATGGTCCTTGAGAGCTTCGGGAAGACCCTGGACATCTTGTCCCATCGGGCTTCCTTCGATTTCCGGCGTGCTTCAAATGCTCTTCCCATATTCTCTCAAGTGTCTGCGCCAGAGACTTAGCCCCATCCCCCGCCTCCCGTCCACCCCAGATCCCTCCATTTTCCCCCGCCTCCCCCTCCCCCTCCCAGCCAACCGCGAAAGGACCACCGGCGGCCTGCCCTCCGTAGCCGTACCAAAGGACCGGGGCCCGCCCGTGAAACCCCATCATCCCCACCCTCCCACTCCGCATTCCCCACTCCGCATTCCGACTTCCCCATTCCCCCATCCCTGCCACCCTCCCCCCATGATCGTCGAACGCGTCAAATACACCATCTGGGCCGCCGACCGGGACCGCGCCATCGCCTTCTACCAAAATGTTTTCGGGGCCGAAATCGCCAAACACAACGACTTCATCAGCGAAATCACCGTCGCCGGAGCCACCATCAGCATCCACGGCGGCGGAGAAGGCAAACGCACCTGGACCGGCCTCACCTTCCAGGTCGCCGACGTCGTGGCGGGTGCCGCCGAAGTCCTCGCCCGCGGCGGCCAACTCACCCGCGAACCCCAACCCGAGGACAACGAACCTCCCCACCTCGCCATGTGCATCGACCCCGAAGGCAACGAATTCATGCTCTCCCGCCAACGGGGATAGCTCATCCCCTTCGGCCCCTTCCTCATCCACCCCGGCCTCCGCCGAGACGAGAAAAACTTGCCCAACCGCCCCACCCCACCCTAAACCCGCCACCCGCCAACCCAACCCCTGCATTCCAACATGGCCCCCCCCCTCCACCTCCCCGAGTCCAACGCCCCCAGCAGCATCCGCGAAGTCCTCACCGCCCTCGAAAAACAGGGCCTCTTTCCCGTCCATGACAAAAAATCCTGGGGCGATTGGATCAACTTCAGCGGGGCCGACACCGTCATCAGCATCGAGTCCCTCCGCGGCTACTCTCGCATGGCCACCATCGAAGGCAGCGACCGCGACTCCGAGGATCTCCACGACCACATCATCGCCGCCTTCGCCTCCCTCGGCTGGTACGGCTCCGACGAAGACGGCGAATACGCCCTCTAAATCTTCTCCAACCTCCAACTTCCGCATTCCGCATTCCGACTTCCGACTTCCGACTTCCAACTTCCCCATTCCAACTTCCCCAGTCACTCCCGCAACCCAACCCGGCTCGACACCTTCAACGACGCCTCCCCCTCCCCCGGACAGGTCGCCGACACCTTCACGGTGATCATCAGGTCATACACTCCCGGCCCCAGCTTGAAGTAAAACGACGGATCCTTCACCGTCAAACTCTCCCCCGTCCTCCGCGTCGCCACCGGCGTCTTCCCCTCGTCACGCGGACCCAGATACACCACCACTCCGCCCTCCTGCGGATACAAATGGTACTTCGTGCTCATCCTTGTCATGGTGTGCCCCTCCAGCAACACCTCCCCCTCCACTTCGTAAATCGCCAGCCCTCCCCCCGACAAAGTGGCCTCCAGCACGGAATCCATCTCCACCCGCACGTTCTCCACCACCTCCGTCGACTGCAACACCGTCGTGCTCAACTGCACCACCTGCGCCACGCTCGCCGTCCCCTCCTCTCCCGGTCGCGCCCTCACGTAGGATCGCAGATCCATCGAATCCGCCGCCACCCCGCTGGCCATGGCCCGATTCGCATCATTCAGCGTCCCCTCCCCTCCGCCACCCTCGATCAAGCGCACGTAACTCCGCTCCGACATCTGCTGGAACCCCTCCCCCTCCAAAACCGGCGGACCTCCCGATCCATCATCCGCGATCAGCCCGATCCGCACATCCGTCTGCTTCACCGAAAGCCCTGCCGCGAAAGGCGGCGGCCCCTTGCCCCCGCCCTTCCCGCTGCACGACACACACATCAATGCTCCCAACCCAAGGAGCCCAATTACCCAAACTCTCATGCCACAGGATGTAGCATGGCGCACCCCCAACGCCAAGAACCCACCTTCCTGATTCCTCAACCCGCAGACCCTCGGCGAAAACCAACGCACCGAGCGCCCCCCCCCCCCCCCCCCCCCCCCCCCCCCAACCCCCCCACCCCCCCCCCCCCCCCCCCCCCCCCCCCCCCCCCCCCCCCCCCCCCCCCCCCCCCCCCCCCCCCCCCCCCCCCCCCCCCCCCCCCCCCCCCCCCCCCCC
>Ga0105050_10003017_pt1 | contig 23660 bp, 24 predicted proteins | sample FRY01_FD_78088 | JGI IMG/M metagenome (GOLD analysis project Ga0105050, IMG submission 78088) | Freshwater microbial communities from Lake Fryxell liftoff mats and glacier meltwater in Antarctica - FRY-01 | ecosystem: Environmental > Aquatic > Freshwater > Ice > Glacier meltwater ...
ATGCCGGTCAGAGACCGATTTGGGGGTTTCTGGCAGTCTCTGGGGTTTACATGCCACCGGCAAAACCCCGCGGAAGCTGGGGATTTTTGCCTTGTATCGGGCCATCTCACTGATTCGCATTGATATGTTGGCGGACAGGGTGGGATTCGAACCCACGGTGAGCTTCCACCCACGACGGTTTTCAAGACCGTTGCCTTAAACCACTCGGCCACCTGTCCACTTGAGCGTTGCCCCTAGCCATGCCGAATTGGGATGGCAAGGGTAGATGCGATCAACAAGTACGCCGAGCCACGATAAAATGAACGCGTAATGCGACCAAAGCATTTCATTCCATTCCGGTGTTGTGTCAATATGGCTGCCACGTCATTCCAAAAAGGGCAGTTGCGCGCATGAACGGTAAATTTTGGTTATATGCAGCGGTTTGTGTTGGGGCCACCATCATGGGTCAAACCAGCTCTGCTCAAAATGCCGAACCAGATGCCGACGCAAACGCGCAGGACAGCGGCTTCCGAATCTATCTCGCACAGGTGCGTACCCGCGCGGCGAAAGAGGGGGTTCGCCCTGAGACGCTTGATCGCGTGTTACCCGCGATCAATTATAACGAGCGAGTCGTCCGCCTTGACCGTCAGCAGCCCGAAGGCCCGACTAACGCGCCGGTGCCTAATTTTGCGCCCTATAAGGCGCGCCATGTTGATGCCGCGCGCATAAGCCGGGGGCGTGGAAAATTTGCAGAACTGCGGCCTTTGTTGAAACGTATTGAGGATGAAACTGGCGTACCTGAGGAAATCATGATCGCCATTTACGGCCATGAGACAAATTATGGATCCGTCACCGGCAATTTCAACGCACCCGAGGCGCTGGCTTCGCTGGCATATGAAGGCCGCCGACGTTCCCTCTTCGAGGCTGAGCTTATTGCCGTTCTGAAGATGATTGATCGCGGCGTCCCGCAATATGCGATTACCGGCAGTTGGGCAGGTGCATTGGGGAAACCACAATTTCTGCCGTCGGTCTATCTGAGGCTCGCACGTGATGGTGATGGCGATGGCTTTGCCGACATTTGGCGAAGCGAGGTCGACGCCATGACTTCGATTGCCAATTATTTTGTGAACGCCGGGTGGCGACGCGGTGAAAATTGGGGCTTTGCGGTAAACGTACCCAGCTCATTTGATCGCCAAGCGCTTCAGTCAAAAATGACATCCCCGCGCTGTCCGCGTGTGTTTGCCCGGCATAGCCAGTGGAAGACGGTGGCGGAATGGAAACAATTGGGCGTGACACCCAAGGCAGGTTTCTGGCCAAAGGACAGCATGATGGCGACATTGATTGAACCCGACGGCGTCGGGAACACCAGTTATTTACTTGGCGGAAACTACCGCGTGATATTGGACTATAATTGTTCGAATTTTTACGCGCTTTCCGTGGGGTTACTGGCTGATGAGGTACGCAACTAGGGTCTTTCCGGCATCTGCCGCTTTAATGGCGTTGGCGTCATGCTCTAGCATCGGCGGCAATGACCAAAGCTCCATGCGTCAAAGGACATCGCAAGCGCCCTCTCAGTATAATCAAGTGAGCGACGAACCGGTAATGCTGGGGGCGCCATTCACGGCAGGCGCGGTGAGTTACACGCCCCAAGATATCCCTGCTTATGATGAGGTCGGCTATGCCAGTTATCAAGGCGCAGAGGCGGGAGTACGCCAAACAGCCAATGGCGAGGCCTTTAACCCCGCCGGCGCGACCGCAGCCCATAAAACCCTACCTATGCCAAGTTATGTGGAAGTGACGGCGCTCGACACCGGACGAACGATCGTCCTCCGCATCAACGATCGTGGCCCCTTCGCGAATGACCGCCTGATTGATTTGTCCGAGGGTGCAGCCCGTCAGCTTGGCATATTCGGTCAACCCTATGCGGGTGTGCGCGTGCGCCGCGTCAATCCGCCGGAACAAGAACGAGCGATATTGCGTGAAAATATGACTGCAGCCGAACGCATTGAGACACCTGAAACCTTATTGAAGGTGCTGCGTGACAAGCTAACCAAACTCCCGCGTCCTAGTAGAACCGATCGCTTCGCGATGCCAACGGCCATCGGGCGAACAACGGAAACAAACGAGGCGGCATCAACCGACGGCCGGTTCATTCGCGAAGGAGGCGTCGCTGCCCTAAAGCGAAGGCCTTTGCCAGCTGACGATGCGCACGAAATGCAGCCATTTGTGGTTCAAATCGCAGCATTTTCATCACGTGCTCGGGCCGATTCCTTTGCCCTTAAGGTCGGGGCGTCCGTGAGCGGCAACGGCAACAGTGCCATAAATCGGGTATATTTTGGTCCCTACGCCAACGAGGCGGCGGCGCAACAGGGACTGTTGCAGGCACGCCAAGCGGGTATGGCAGAAGCGCGCATCACGCGCAGGTGAATTTACTACCGCATGCCATGGTGACATAGTTATGAGTACTCATGCGTTTTTGTATCGGCCTTGACCCTTTGTACCGCGCCAATGCGATCGTCGCACGCTTGCCTGTTCAAATAGCAAAGCAACGGATGTTAGCCGTCACAACACGCCAACCATTTGCGCTTGCATTATCGATTGATGACAACCGCCATTATCAGCTAGTGGTTCGTCGCAAAGGGCCTTTAAAAGCCCCAATCAAACGGGGCGCGCAAGTTGCCCTTCTGGTCGCCAAATTTTAGGACGGAACTGAACGCAAGATGCCATTATATGCCGTAACATCTGTCGACCGCGCCGGTTTCCTTGTACGCGCGTTAAACGGCCTGCGCAGTTTGGTGGATCCGTCATGAACAGGGGCCGGTTCATATCCATCGAAGGCGGCGAAGGCGTAGGCAAATCGACGCAAATAGCATCACTTGCCAAGGCCATTCGCGACCACGGTTACGAAGTTATCATCACGCGCGAACCTGGCGGGACCGAAGGCGCAGAAATCATCCGTCAGCTTTTGCTGGGTGGCAGTGCCGAGCGTTGGCTTCCAAGAGCCGAAGCCCTATTATTCGCGGCGGCACGAAGCGATCACGTCGAACGGCTGATTGAACCTGCTCTGACGAGCGGCACATGGGTCATAGCAGACCGGTTCATTGACAGCAGCAGGGCCTATCAAGGTGCTGGATCAGGCCTGTCAGATGCAGATATCCTGACTTTGCACAAAATTGGCAGTCGGGGACTTATGCCCGACCGCACCCTCGTCTTGCGTCTTGACGCGCAGGAGGCGACAAACCGCGCGGCCATGCGTGACGGTAACCGACCCGACCGGATACAGGGCAGGGCAGATACCTTCCATTCCGATGTAGACGTTGCATTTGTAAGCTACGCTGAGAATGACCCCCGGTTAAGATTGGTCGACGCATCCGGCACGCCCGAAATGGTGACAGGGCGCTTGCTGAGTCAGGTCGCCGATTTGTTTGGCGATAAATGACGATCTATCTTGGTCACGAGGAATGCTGGCGGCAGTTTTCCTCCGCCCGCGACAGCGGCAAAGTCCACCATGGGTGGATCTTGGCAGGCCCAAAAGGTATCGGTAAATCTGCGTTCGCAGCGCGCGCAGCAGCCGCATTGGTTGACCCCGACAACAGCCATAGCACGCTCATCGAACGGGAAAATCACCCAGATATTTTGTGGCTACGCCGTTTGGCAAAAGATACCGGCAAGGATGATGGCGACGCTAATGAATCTTTGGAATTTAAGCGTAGCATCACCGTCGATCAGATCCGTAACCTTCAGCAATCCCTGACAACGAGGCCCGGACTCAGCAATCGTCGCGCCATCATCATAGATGCAGCAGATGACCTTGAACGCGGCGGCGCAAATGCACTTCTGAAATCGCTTGAAGAACCACCCGTCGGCACGTTTTTCTTTTTGGTGAGCCACGCAAGCGACCGGCTTCTGCCCACGGTCCGGTCACGTTGCCAGATATTGCGCTTCAACCCGCTGCCCGACAATGAAATGGCCAATATTCTTCGCGATGCTGCGCCTGAGGCCGCGGCGAGCGACATTGAATCGCTGGTTCACATGTCCAATGGCGCGCCGGGCCAAGCGCTCGATTTTATCGGACTGGACCTCGGCAAGATGGAAGATACGATGACGTCCATCATTCAGACCGGTGACCGGAGCAACGCGCTGCGTTCCGCGTTGGCAGAGCAGCTTTCACTCAAGGCCGCCCAATCGCGTTATGAAGCGTTCTTGCGTCGGGCCCCTGCTTTGATTGCCGAACGAACGCGCGGATTGAGCACGAAACAACTTCCCCAGGGCATAAATGCATGGGAAGCCGCAAGCAGCTTGGCTGGGCGGGCAATAGCGCTCAGCCTCGATAAACAAAGCGTAGTGTTCCAAATGGGAAGCTTGCTGGCGTCGGTGGAAGCGCATAAGGCAACTTAATAAGCCATTATCACGAGTATACATGTCAGACCCTTTCTATATCACGACTGCCATTGCCTATCCCAACGGCAAACCGCATATCGGCCACGCCTACGAAGCGATCGCCACCGACTCTATCGCGAGATTCCAGCGGTTGATGGGCAAAGATGTTCGCTTCCTGACGGGAACTGACGAGCATGGTCTGAAAATGGATCAGACGGCGCGCGCCGCGGGGGTATCGACGCAGGCGCTTGCGGATGAAATGTCTATATATTTCAGAAACATGTGTAGTACACTTAATGTTTCATTTGATCATTTCAGCAGAACGACATCCGACCATCACCACAAAGCGAGCCAAGCAATTTGGAAGCTGCTGGAAGCCAGTGGCGATCTATATCTTGACCGTTACGAAGGCTGGTACTCGGTTCGCGATGAGGCGTATTACGAGGAGAGCGAGTTGAGCGAAGGGGAAGGGGGCGTGAAGCTTTCTCCACAAGGGACCGCCGTTGAGTGGACAGTCGAGGAAAGCTGGTTTTTCCGGTTGTCGAAATATGAACAGCCATTGCTGGAATATTACGCCAAAAACCCTGAGTTTATCCGCCCCGAAAGTCGGCGTAACGAAACGATCAAGTTCGTCGAAGGCAGATTGAAAGACCTGTCGGTATCACGAACCAGTTTTGACTGGGGCGTCAAAGTGCCGGGCAGCGATAATCACGTCATGTATGTATGGCTAGATGCGTTGACCACTTACATTTCGGGCATCGGCTTTCCTGATGATACCGAAGAATGGCGCAAATTCTGGCCCGCAAATGTCCATATTATCGGCAAAGACATCGTGCGGTTTCACACCGTCTATTGGCCAGCATTCTTGATGTCCGCTGGCCTACCGTTACCAAAGCAAGTTTTTGGCCATGGTTTCCTGCTTTCCCGCGGCGAGAAAATGTCCAAGTCCCTCGGAAATGTTGTTGACCCCATGGCGCTCGCAGAGCTGTTCGGCGTGGATGCGCTGCGCTATTTCCTCTTGCGCGAAGTCAGCTTTGGCCAAGACGGCAGTTACAGCCCCGAAGCAATCGTTACGCGCGTGAATGCCGATCTTGCGAACAGTTTCGGCAATCTCGCACAGCGGACTTTGTCGCAGATTTTCAAGAACATCGAGGGCCGTTTGCCCGTGATTGGTGACGACAACCCTGATGATCAGGCACTGCTTGAACATGTGCGCGCTGCGGTCGGCGTCAATATACCGGCTCAATTCGAGGATCTCGCCTTATCGCAAGGTCTGGAAATATGGATTCAGGCCGTTTTTGCATGCAACGCATATATCGACGTGCAAGCGCCGTGGGCGTTGAAGAAAACGAATCCGGCGCGCATGGAAAGCGTTCTGGGAACATTATTCATATGCATCGCGCAACTCGCAATCGCCGCGCTGCCGGTAATACCCGCTTCGGCGACTAAATTGCTCGACCAGATGGGGATTCCAGACGACGTTCGTAATTTTGCAAATGCGGGGTCCGATTGGTACTCGATGCTTGCGGCAAGCGGCTTCCGCATCGGCCAACCTCAAGGTCTGTTCCCGCGGCTAGAACTGCCGGCGGAGGAGGGGGCTACCTCCTGATGCTCGTCGATTCCCATTGCCACCTTAACTACAAAGGCCTTGTTGAGCAGCAGAGCGACGTGCTGGAACGCGCTCGCGCCAAGGGTGTATCGGCAATGCTGAATATCTCAACTCGCGAACGCGAATGGGACGAAGTCATCGGCCTTGCCGAGCGCGAACGAGATGTCTGGGCGTCGGTTGGAATTCACCCGCACGAAGCCGACAGCCACACAGGCATCGACGCGGCCAAGCTAATCGAGCGCGCGCAGCACCCGCGCGTAATTGCAATCGGCGAGACCGGTCTCGATTTCTATTATGACCATAGCGACCGGACGCAGCAACTCGCATCGTTTCGCGAACACATCATTGCAGCTCGCACAACGGGTTTGCCCATCATAATTCACACGCGTGACGCAGAAGCCGAAACTGCGACGATATTGTCAGAAGAAATGGCGAACGGCGCGTTCACCGGCGTCATTCATTGCTTCACCGCAAGCGCGGATTTCGCACGCACTGCGCTCGCCCTTGGGCTGTACATATCTCTGTCGGGTATAGTGACGTTCAAAAACGCCAAAGATTTACAAGACGTCGCCAAGTGGCTGCCGTCTGACCGCATATTGGTGGAAACCGATGCCCCGTTTCTGGCGCCGATACCGCATCGAGGAAAAACAGGTGAGCCTGCTTTCGTTGCTAATACAGCGGAATTTGTAGCTCAATTGCGGGACGAAGCATTAGACGCGGTCGCTGGATACAGCACTGATAACTTTTACCGGCTGTTCTCAAAGGCACGGCCATGAACGTCATGGAGGACGGGCCATCGCTGATTTGGGGCGCCGTTTGCATCATACTGCTCATCAGTTCGTTGGGCGCGAGGCGGCTTCCATTGGGCCAAGTCGCCAAAATGGCGTTCACGTGGATTGCGATATTCGCGGCCTTATTTGCAATTTTCAGCTTCCGTTTTGAATTCATACAAATTTGGGAACGCGTGAAAGCGGATATTTCCGGCGTGTCCGGGCAAAGCGTTACGGCTGAAACGATCCAAGTAAGGCGTCAGGATGACGGGCATTATTGGTTGCTGGTAGACATCAACGACAGCCCGGTGCGCTTCATGATCGACAGCGGCGCAACGACCACCGCCGTAAACGCAACAACGGCGCGGGCAACGGGCATAAATGTTGACTCTGACGGCTATCCCATCATTTTGAGTACAGCCAATGGGCGTGTAACCGCCCAGCGGGGTAACATTAGCTCGCTTAAAATCGGTAGCCATGAACTGCAGCAGCATCAGGTCGTCGTGTCAGACAGTTTTGGTGACGTGAATGTGCTCGGCATGAATTTCCTCGACAGCATGAAACGCTGGAAGGTTGAGGCGAATATTATGACTTTGGAACCGTGAAATTAGGATCCCGCTAATGCTACGGCACCATATTAGAATATATAATTTAACATAATATGTATTATCGAACTTAGAGATGGCTACACCGTGACACCCGATATTGTTCCACTTCACGTTATCATGGCCCAATTGCGCGATCCGCTTGCCGGCTGTCCCTGGGACCTCGAACAAAATTTCGCGACCATTGCGCCCTATACGATCGAGGAAGCATATGAAGTTGCGGACGCGATTGAACGCAATGATCCCGTAGCTTTAAAAGACGAGCTTGGTGATCTGTTGCTGCAAGTCGTCTTTCATAGCCAAATGGCAGATGAACTCGGACAGTTCGCGCTTCAGGACGTCATTGACGGCATCTGCGCCAAAATGGTCAGGCGTCATCCGCACATCTTTGCAGACGTATCGGCAAGCGATCCCGGTCAAGTGGTCCAGAATTGGGAAGATATCAAAGCGCTTGAACGCAGTACATCATCACCCGACGTTAGCGCACTTGCAGGCGTCGCCAAGGCCCTTCCCGCACTTTTACGGGCGCAGAAGATCCAGAAACGGGCTGCGCGTACCGGGTTCGATTGGCCAGATTCCTCCGGCGCGAGGGACAAGGTTCTGGAAGAACTTCAAGAAGTGCAGGACGCCGCATCGCATGCGGAGATTGTCGAAGAAATAGGCGATCTGTTGTTTGCAGTCGTCAACCTAGCACGTTTTCATGACGTAGACGCAGAGCATGCCTTGAAAGCCGCAAATGCGAAATTCGAACGCCGTTTCAGAGACATGGAGGATGCTGCTGGGCCGACATTTGCCAAGCTCTCACTCGAAGCTAAAGAAGTCATGTGGCAAAGAGCGAAACAAAAAGAAAAGCAGTGAGTTAAAAATTATACCTCTAAAAAGGTATATTGCTTTGCAAACTGCCCCCAAAACTGCCGACCAAGCGACACTTCCAACACGATCTCGTCATCTTTGACAGTCTGTTTGCTGATGGTCCCTCTCGCATGAAGCCATGCAAGCGCGGCACCGTCATTCGATTTGAGGGCAATGGTACGCAATTCATTCCCGCGCGCAATTAACGCGGACAGGTGCGACCGAAAAGCGTCGATGCCCTCGCCCGTTTCGGCAGAAATAAGCAAGGTGTTTTCACTCCGCGCCGACTGAATAGCCAGGTCCTCGCGCCGCTCATCTTCGAGCAAATCCATCTTGTTCCAAAGTTCGATAATCTCCGGTCGGCTAGCTGACAGGTCGTCGTCTACAACGCCTAAATCACGGAGAATTTGCCGAACATCTTCGCGCTGTGAATCCGTCTCGGGATGCGAGATATCCCGCACATGAACAATGATATCGGCCGAAATAACCTCTTCCAACGTGGCGCGAAATGCGGCCACTAATTGTGTCGGCAGATCAGAGACAAACCCCACAGTGTCGGACAATATTGCTTTTTCCACACCCGGTAGCGCGATTTCCCGCATCGTGGGGTCCAACGTCGCGAATAGCATGTCCTCTGCACGGACCTGCGCACGCGTCAAACGATTGAACAATGTGGATTTTCCGGCATTGGTATAGCCCACCAAGGCGATAACTGGCCAAGGCGCACGCTGCCGTCGCGCGCGGTGCAACGACCGGGTGCGCTTCACTTCTTCAAGTTCACGGCGCAAGCGCGCCATCCGATCGCGGATCATCCGGCGGTCGGCCTCGATCTGCGTTTCGCCTGGGCCGCCTAAAAATCCGAATCCGCCGCGTTGCCGCTCAAGGTGAGTCCAACTGCGCACGAGCCGGCCGGCTTGGTAATCGAGATGCGCCAACTCAACTTGCAGGCGTCCCTCCGCAGTCGCTGCGCGTTCTCCAAAAATTTCCAATATGAGCCCGGTTCGATCAATGGTCTTTAACCCTGTGCGTTCTTCCAAGTTGCGCTGCTGAATGGCTGTCAAACCGGCATCTACAATCAGCAGATCGATTTCAAGATCGCGGCCCATTTCGGCAATTTCTTCCACCTGCCCGCCGCCCAATAAGGTGACGGCGCGCGGTGAGCGTACGCGGTAATGTTTGGTACGGACGACGTTAAGGCCAATGGCGAGCGCAAGCCCTTCTGCTTCTGCGAGCCGTGCTTCAGGCCCTACCGACGCCCTTCCCGGCAGCTCCGGATACACGACGAGTGCACGAGCACCCCGCGCGAACTCGTCCGTCTCGCTACGCTGAAAACCGCTCAAATATCAGTCTCGTCGACGCCCTGATTGTATTCCGCAAGGTTTACAGGATGTGCTGGCTGGATGGTAGAAATGGCGTGTTTGTAAACTAGCTGTGTAGTTCCGTCGCGTTCTAGCAAAACCGAGAATAAGTCATAAGCTACAATACTGCCTTGCAGCATCACACCATTGACCAGAAATGTTGTTACTGGCTCACCCTTGTCGCACATGGCGTGCAAGAACACGTCCTGCAACATGCCTACGCGATGGGTAGTACGCGACATCATTTCATCAAAAGCGGCCCGATCTGGGGAAGCAGAGGGCATGATCGTCGAGATGGAATGCTTATATACTAGCTGCGACATGCCATCACGGCGCAGCAACACGGAAAAATTATCGAACCAAGTAACCACGCCTTGAAGCTTGACACCCTTGACCAAAAACATCGTTACAGGGGTTTTCGACTTTCTGAGGGAGTTAAGAAACAGGTCCTGCAGGCCGTTATTTTTTTCAGTCATTGTCGATTTCCGTTTATTTTTATAGTTGCGCGGCAACACATGAATGACTCACGTGCGGCATGGGAGAATGCTGCCCAGCGTTACACTATTAAACGTGCATTCGCAAATGGCCCCGACCTACCCCTCGTCGCCAAACTCCACGCCGGCTTTCCGGACGAATATGCCCAGCAATTTAAGTTTCCGATGGAGGGCGGATCGTTCCATTCCAACAAACGCTGCGGTCTTTGAGATATTACCGGAAAATCTTTTGATCTGGACACGCAGATACTCGCGTTCAAAAGCCTCACGCGCCTCGCGCAAGGGCGCCCCCATTAAAGAGGTGACGTTGTGTTCTGCACCTTCATAACTGTTAATGATTTCCGACGGTAGCAAGTCGGCTTCGATCGTATGAATACGGTTTGCGGGCGCCAATATGATGGTCCGCTCGATAATATTACGCAACTGCCGCACATTACCAGGCCACTCGCACGCCTGAAGCGCTGCCATGGCGTCATCCGAGAAATAGGGCGGTGGGATGCGATGCTCAGACGCAAAACGCGCCGCATAGTGGTTTGCAAGGTCGGGAATATCTTCCCGACGATAGGACAAAGGCGGAATTTCCACCGGCACAACGTTCAGGCGGTAGAACAGGTCTTCACGGAACCGCCCTTCTGCGATTTCCACCGCCAGGTCGCGGGCGGTTGCAGAAACAAAGCGCACATCCACGCGAATCTGGCGGTCGCCTCCAACCCGCACGAAGCTCTGGTCCGTAAGGACCCGAAGGATCTTACCTTGCGTCGTCCACGGCATATCGGCGACTTCATCAAGAAATAACGTCCCGCCATGCGCTTTTTCGAGCATTCCGGCTTGAACAAGCTTGCCGTCCTGTTCAATCCCGAACAACTCTTCGTCGAACCGATCAGGCGACAGGCGCGCGGCGCTCACGGAGATAAAGGCGGAGCTGGCGCGCGGGCTCCAACTATGGAGCAACCTTGCCGCGACTTCTTTACCGACACCCGCAGGGCCAGTAATCAGCATACGGCTACCTGTGCCCGCAACTTTTTTCAGCGTCGCACGAACAGTGTTGATTGCAGCCGATGACCCAGTCAATTCTTCCGAATGGCCGACGCGCGCCTTTAACGATGCATTTTCCGCGCGCAGACGCTCCGTCTCCGTAGCTTTTGCCACCAAGTGCAAAAGCTTGCTTGCTTCAAAAGGCTTTTCGATAAAGTCAGCCGCCCCCTGCCCGATAGCAGCTACGGCCGTGTCAATATTCCCATGACCTGAAAACACGATCACCGGAATTTGTGGGTCGCGCTGCTTGATTGCCCGAAGCAGTTCAATACCGTCCATGGAAGAACCACGGAGCCAAACATCCAGTAGGATTAACGAAGGCAAACGTTCATCAAGCGCCGCAAGTGCCTCATCGGCTGATGCCGCCGTCCGTGTGCCATAGCCTTCGTCATCCAGCACCCCGGATACCAGGTCCCGAATGTCCTGTTCATCGTCTACGATCAATATATCCAATGCCATGTAACGAATGACCTCTAGTTGGAAGTAGCCGGGGCTTCAGCAGATTTTGCTACTTTCGCCGCTACTAAGTCAGGGATGAATTTTAACGTAACGACTGCCCCGCCACCTGGGTTATCGGCCAGCGATATCTCGCCAAAATGTTCTTCGGTAATCTTTTTGACGATAGCCAAGCCAAGGCCGGAGCCTGTTGCGCGATTTGTTATATACGGCTCAAGGATGCGTTGCCGGTCTTCGGGCAAGCCAATGCCGTTGTCTGCAACGGAGATAATCAAAGCCGCGCCTTCTGTGTTCAAATCAACCGATATGGCGCCGGCGATATCGCTTTGTTTTTTCTTTTCCTCGATTGACTCCACCGCATTCTTGAGAATGTTAGTAATGGCTTGGCCAAGCTGCCGCCTGTCCGCGGTAAGCATCGGAGCTTCCACGTTCTGGCGATAACTGAAACGCACATCGGGGTGTGCAATCTCGAACATGAAAACCGCATGGCCAACAATGTCATGGACGTTTTCAGGACGGAACAGCGGCTTCGGCATTCGCGCGAACGACGAAAACTCATCAACGATGTTTCGTAAATCACCCACTTGCCGCACAATCGTGCTGGTCAGCTGCTCGAAGATATTTTGATCTTGCGTGAGCTGTTTTCCGAACCGCCGCTGCAAGCGCTCTGCAGCTAATTGAATAGGCGTGAGCGGGTTTTTGATCTCATGCGCGATACGGCGCGCAACGTCTGACCATGCCGCCCGACGTTGATCGGCGAGTTGTTGGCTGATGTCCTCAAACGTCACCACACTGCCCTGTTCGCGCGGCGAAACTGTCACAGCAACCGTCAACGGTTCAGGGCCATCACCCAGCTGAACCACGCCGCGGCTGCTATCTTTGGCCAGTTCAGCCAATGCGGGCGCGACATCATGGAATTGCCTGCCCACAATGGATCCAAGCTTTCCGCGCAGCATTTTTTCTGCTGTTGAGTTCGCCAGCTGAATACACCCGTCGTCCCCGACCGAAATGACGCCGGCAGATACCGATTCCAGAACCGCCTCAATGAAGATACGGCGCTCACCCAGTTGGTGGTTGGTCGCAATTAAAGCGCCCGTCTGGCTCTCAAGGCGCTCGGTCATCCGGTTAAAGGATTGTGAGAGAAATCCGATCTCATCCTCGCGTCGCATGTCGTCGCTAACACGTACGGAAAAATCGCCATCAGCAATTTTTTGAGCGGCATCGACCAGACTGTTAATGGGCCGAACAAGCCGGTCGGCAACGCGCAGTGCAATCCACAAGGTAATCCCGATAATCAGAAGCGACACCACATATAGTGCAATGTTGAACTGGAGTTGCAGCGCACGAGATCGGGCAGCCATATTTTCATAGTCTTTTAAGACCAGCTGCGCTGTCCGGCTGAGTTTAAACGAAGGCACACTCACCGCACGACTCGTGTAAAGATAAGAGCGCGGCTTATCGAAAAGCAATATGATGGCTTCGATACGATCATCCTTCACATTGGCAACCAGCGTCTGACCGCTGTTCAACGTCGCCAATGTTTTTGGGTCGATCCAAGGTTGGTTTTCCTTGCGGTCAGCATCGGGGGACCAGACGCTCTCTGTCTGCTGCGTTCCGTCGGGCCCGATCGAAATAATAGCTGACTCTGTTAGCTTGCGAACTAATGTCCAGTTAGCACTGGCCGTGAGAAAATCCGGATCAGTAATTTCCACCTGCCGCAGCGCGTAACGAATATCCACGGCCATCGCCGAAGTATCATCGCTCAAGTCATTCAACTTTTCAGTATAATAACCCTTCGCAAGCGTTTGCGAGTTTTCAAGAACGCCGCGCGTGGCACTGGAAAACCAGAACTGTACGCCGCTTTGAAAAAGGATTGACGCAAAGATGACCAGCAAAACCGTCGGTATTGTCGCAACAAGCGAGAAGATAGCAATCAGCCGAACATGCAGCATGTCCTTGCTATAAAATTCGCTGCCATTTTGGCGCTTGCGCGCGGCGCGGTGCCCTGCAGCCATTAATATACATGCCGCCGGCAACATATTGCTGACCAAGAGAATAGCCATCAAGGCTGGCGACAAAGGCTCCGCACGCTGCGCGTTCAGCACGAAAGCTGTTATTACGCCGACGATGACGACAGCAACGATGCTGCCTGTTTCAAAAATGCGAAATGACGCGCGGCTGCTAAAGGGATTTAGTGCCGCCCAAAACGAACGCATAGCGGCCGGAAAATGCGTTGGTTCGGTCATTGTTGCCACAATGACACAGTAGCTGCGGCAATAAAAGCACAATCTAGGCCGAAATGAGGTAAATTGCGAAAGGGGGCAATTGTGCTTTCTAGCCCGTGCTACTTCGTTAAATTATATGCCGTCAGCTTCTTTTTCAGGGTATTTCGGTTGATGCCAAGAAGCGCCGCCGCTTTCAACTGGTTGCCCTTCACTTGGCGCATAACCTGTTGCAACAATGGGATTTCAAACTGAGCCAGCGCGCGCGGATAGATTTTTTCGCGTGATGACGGGCGGCTGCGTTGGTCCCGAAGAAACTGCACAACGGCGGCTTCGAAGCTGGCGCCTTGAACCGGCGCATCAACGTCCTGGCCTGGCTCCAGAAAATGGGCCATCGTCGCTTCGGTGATTGTGTCGTCTCGGCTCAACAAAGCAAGGCGATAAATGAGGTTTTTCAATTCGCGTATATTCCCGCGCCATGGCATCGTCATCAACTGCGCGATGGCGCCATCGTCGATTTTGCGCATGGGTAGCCCGTCTTTTGCCGCCATCATGAGAAAATGCTGGGCCAGCAACCCGATATCATCGGTCCGGTCACGTAACGGTGGCATCTCAATCGGGACGACATTCAGGCGGTAGAACAAATCTTCGCGAAACCCGCCCTTTTCGATCAAAACGGGAAGATTTTGGTTTGTCGCCGCGACGATGCGCACATCCAGCCGGATGCTTGCTTTCCCTCCAATGCGGCTGATCACACCACTTTGAAGTGCCCGTAACAACCGCGTCTGGGCGTGCATCGGCATGTCGCCAATTTCGTCCAAAAATAACGTACCACCTTGGGCCTGTTCAAAACGTCCTATTGATTGGCCGACAGCACCCGTAAACGCACCTTTTTCATGCCCAAAAAGCTCTGCTTCGATTAGTTCACTTGGGATAGCCGCCATGTTCACTGCGACGAACGGCCCCGTTTTACGGTGGCCCAAATTGTGAATGGCTTCGGCAACCAATTCTTTGCCAGTACCGCTCTCTCCGGAGATCAACACTGACAGGTCGTTTCGCAATAGTCGCGCAACCATGCGGTAAACATCTTGCATGGCCGCACTTCGGCCAATCATCGGCAGGTTTGCTTCCGACAATGCGGTAAACGGGTCGGATGCTGTTGCTTGGCGCTTGGCAATGCCTTGCTTAACCGCGAGCACGAGGTCATTCAGGTCAAAAGGCTTGGGGAAATACTCAAACGCGTCAATTTCACTCGCCCGCACCGCCGTTTCAAGCGTATTTTGCGCGGACATGATGATCACTGGCATGTCGGGTGTCTTTGCCATCGCGGCCTTCAGCGTGGACAAGCCGTCACTATCCTTCAAGACGACGTCGGTCAGCATGAGGTCGAAATACGTCTCGGCGAGCACAGCGTCCCTCGCCGCCACGGAATCGCATATCTGGGTCTCAATATTTTCCGCGGCAAGCGCAGCGCTTACCACCAGCCCGATGGACACATCATCCTCAACAATGAGAACCTTTGCTGGGGTCATGTGCTATTCCTCCCGGACGCCACCGGAAGCAAAAGCCGAAAAGTGGTCAAACCATTGCCGGCGTCTCGTTCGAAGTAGACGCGGCTGTGCATTTGCTGAACCAGTTTACGGACGATGGCAAGGCCAAGGCCCTGCCCGTCCCTCTTTGTCGTGACAAACGGCGAAAAAAGTTCGTCAATGATATGCTCCGGCACGCCCGGGCCATTGTCGGATATCGCTATTTCGACTGGAAGCTTCACAGCACGACGGTCGATATCCGCATCCCGCAGCGCGCCGCTCATCACGAAGCGCGTGGAAATGCCAATAATTCCATCCAGACGTCCCTGCAAAGCGTCCACGGCGTTCTGAAGCAAGTTGATCAATATTTGCACCATCCCGTCGGCATCGATACATACATCGGGAAGCGAGGGGTCATAGTTTATCGTGATTTCAGGCATCGCGCGATTTGCAGCGCGAAGTGAACGGATCGCCCGCTCAATCAACAAATGCACATTGGCTGGTGCCAGCTCAGCCGGTTCAGACCGACCAAGCTTCTGCATCTGGTCCAACAACCGTGCAATGCGGTCAACCTCGTTGACGATCAATTCCGTCAGTGGCCGACCTTTATCGTCCACCTGCCGGGCGAGCAATTGCGCCGCCCCCTTGATACCGGCCAAGGGATTTTTAATTTCATGCCCTAAAATGGCTGGAGCGCCCATCGCCTGTTGCTGACCAGTATCCCGCTGATCGCTAATATGTTCGCGGCCGCCATTGCGCGGCGAAATTACAGCCACACGCCACTCTGGTTCGCCTGAAACCGCAGAGATATTGATGTCGACAGTGATTAGCCCGTCGGCCGTTTGCATTTCCATGTCTTGCGCGGAGATGTCATTTTCATGTGACAGCAGCGCCATGTTCATGCGCTCGCTCTCAAATGCTAGCACATCTTTGATAGGCTGCCCCTCTAGCCTGCGCCGGCTTCGGCCAAAAAAAGCTTCACTTGCCTCGTTCGCATAAGAAATAACGTGGCTAGGGGAAATCAGCAATATAGGGACCGCAATGCTGGACAGCATCTGACCATATTCAGGACGATGCAGTGTTTCGGTCATCGTTATGCGGCCGTCCGGGTCAGAAATGGCTCATAAAAGCGAGTTAGCTCGTCCATGACCACAGCGGGGTCATCAATGCGATTCACGAAATTGCGAAACTCGGCGGAGCCATTCAAACCCTTTGTATACCAGCCAATGTGCTTACGTGCGATACGCACGCCAACTTCGTCGCCATAATGGTCACGCATCGCCCGGTAATGTTCGATGATGAGATCAAATTGCTCGTCGATACTTGGATCGGCAACCGTCTGCCCCGTTCGAAACCACTGCATCATCTGGCCAAGCAACCAAGGCTTGCCATAGGCCCCTCGTCCGACCATCACGCCATCTGCGCCACTTTGTTCAAGCGCCGTACGTGCATCATCGATGGTGCAGATATCGCCATTAACGATGACCGGCAGTGATACCGCATCCTTAACCTTGCGAACAAAGGCCCAGTCCGCCGTACCCTTATACATTTGATTGCGCGTACGACCATGAACGGTAATCATTTTCGCGCCGAGGTCCTCGGCGATATGGGCGAGCTCCGGCGCGTTTAAACTGCCATGATCCCACCCCATGCGCATCTTCACAGTTACGGGGACCGAAACCGCCTTCACCGTCGCTTCAATGAGGCTTGCGGCCAACGGCAGATCACGCATCAGCGCCGATCCTGCATCACCATTCACCACCTTTTTAACGGGGCAACCCATGTTGATATCGATAATTGCCGCGCCACGTTCTTCATTCAACTTTGCGGCCTCGCCCATTTCATATGGGGTGCAGCCAGCAAGTTGCATCGACACAGGCTCTTCGATGGCATCCCACTCACACTTCTGGATACTTTGCCGCGTTTCACGGATCATCGCTTGGCTGGCAATCATCTCCGTTACATTCAGACCAGAACCGTAGCGGCGCACAATCTTGCGAAAGGGCATGTCCGTAACGCCAGTCATCGGTGCCAGAATTACCGGGCAATCGATCTTGATATCGCCAATATAGATGGGGTTGAGTTGCATATGTGATAATTGCCTAAAATTTAGGCAGGCCGTTACCCGCTTTCAGCTTGGCGGGCAAGTGCAGTGTCGCTAGAGCCCAGTCATGGTATCACGCCCCAATGTCGTTGCACTGATAGTCGCCGCTGGCTCTGGAAGCCGATCGGGCGGCGATGTGCCGAAGCAGTTCCGTCTGCTGCGGGGAAAACCGCTGCTGCGCCACAGTTACGAAGCGCTTTCGGCACATCCTGATATTGCGCAGATATATGTTGCTGTGGGTGCGGGACAGGAAGAAGACGCGCGCGTGGCGATAAGCGGGCTTCCTGACGCCCACATTTTGAAGGGCGGCGCCACGCGGCGCGAGAGCGTGTTCCGTGGACTGCAAGCCATACAGGCAAATGGCGGGACAGACCGGGTACTGATCCATGACGCAGCACGCCCGTTTCTGCCGGCGAAAGTCATCGACGATTTGATTGCCGCGCTGGATGACGCGCCCGGCGCGGTTCCGGCCCTTGCCATTGTCGATAGCCTTGCAAGGGGCACGGACAGCATGCTCGAAACCGCAGATCGCGAAGCGTTGTGGCGCATTCAAACACCGCAGGCTTTCCGATTTGATAGCATATTTGAGGCGCACACGCACTGGACAGGTGATGAGCCAACCGATGATGCCCGCATGCTCTTGGCGGCCGGCGACAAAATTGGCATCGTCCAGGGTGACGAAAGCCTCCACAAATATACATTTTCAAGCGATTTTACAGGACGCTCGATGACAACATTCAGAAGTGGTAACGGATTCGATGTGCATCGGCTTGTTCCGAATGCCGAGCTTTGGTTGTGTGGGATAAAAGTCGATCACGACATGGGACTTGCAGGACATAGCGACGCCGACGTCGCACTGCACGCGCTTACCGACGCAATTTTCGGTGCTGCGGCAAAGGGCGACATAGGCGACCACTTCCCCCCATCGGACCCACAATGGCGTGGTGCATCATCAGACCGCTTTCTCGCACACGCCATTATGCTTGCCCGCAGCGAAGGGTTTGAACTCGCCAACGCCGACGTGACCATCATTTGCGAGCGCCCCAAAATCGGGCTCCTACGTGGACAGATGCGCGCGCGCATCGCAGAAATTATGTCTGTTGATATTGATAGAATCTCGGTAAAGGCAACAACGACTGAGATGCTGGGTTTTACCGGTCGTGGTGAAGGCATAGCGGCGCAAGCCACGGCTACTTTAGAGAAATTCTGCACATGAAATCCGTTTTACCTGCAAAAATTGCCAACATGGCCGCGCGCGTGGTTGCCGAAAACAAGGCCGCGGGACGAACTGTTGCTATCGCCGAAAGCTGCACGGGCGGGCTGGTCGCCGCCGCCATCACCGAAGTCCCCGGCAGCAGTGCTATTTTAGGCTCTGGCTATGTCACCTATAGTAATGAAGCCAAGATCAAGATGCTTGGAGTTAATGAGGACATATTGGACACGTTCGGCGCCGTTTCGGTCGCCGTCGCTTGGGCTATGGCTCAAGGCGCGCTTAAAAAGAGCGGTGCCGATATTGCGGTTGCAATCAGCGGCGTTGCGGGCCCTGACGGCGGCACTGAAAACAAGCCAGTGGGGACCGTGGTGTTTGCTGTCGCAAAAAAGGGGCAAGACCCCGAAGATGTCGTGGGAGATCGCAAGGCATTTGGCGCAGACAAGAGCAGAGCCGATATACGTAGTTTTGCGACGCTTTACGCGCTTGAGCTCCTATTGCCTTCCACACCGTAAAGCGCGTCGGCCCGGTCGATAAAAGCGGTGGTCATCTTGCGCAGCGCAGAATCGAAAAACTGACCTGCCAAAGCTTCAAACACCCGGTTCCGGAACGAAAAATCTACCGTAAAATCGACGATTGAACCACCGCCTGGTAATGGCTCGAACGTCCACGCATTGTGCAGATGCTTCATTGGGCCATCCAGATAATCGACCACAATGGTCGATTGCGGTGTTTTGATCACTCTACTGCTGAAGGTTTCACGCAAGGCTTTGAAGCCAACGATCATGTCGGCCAGCATTTCCGCTTCATCGTCTTGGCGAACGCGAATTGCGCTGACCCACGGCAGAAAATCAGGATATCGCCGGACATCCGCCACCAAATCATACATTTGTTCCGCGCTGTGCGGCAGAACGCGCCGTTCGTGGTGATGCGGCATCTGTGGGCGTTCCCTACCGCGCCTTAGCCAGTTGTGCGGCGCGCGCATCACGCATTTTGGCGAAATCGTCTCCTGCATGATAACTTGACCGCGTTAGCGGGCTGGCGGCAACGAGAAGAAAACCCTTTGCACGCGCGATAGCCGCATAAGCGTCAAACGCCTTGGGCTCGACAAAATCCATGACCTTGGTATGCTTTGGCGTGGGCTGCAGATATTGTCCCATCGTCAGGAAATCAATGTCAGCACTGCGCATATCGTCCATGACCTGATGGACCTCCATCCGCTCCTCACCCAAGCCGAGCATCACGCCGGACTTAGTGAATATCGACGGATCATGCCGCTTCACCGTCTCCAAAAGCCGCAGCGATGCGTAATAACGCGCGCCCGGACGAATGGTGGGATAAAGGCGAGGTACGGTTTCCAGATTATGGTTGTACACGTCAGGCCGCGCGGTCACGATTGCCTCAATGGCAGCCTGCGCCTTGTTTCTGAAATCAGGCGTTAAAATTTCGATTGTTGTATTAGGTGTATTGCGTCTTAGTGCCTCGATGACCTTCACAAACTGGCTCGCACCGCCGTCGGGGAGATCATCCCGATCAACCGAAGTTATCACAATGTGCTCCAGCCCCATCTTTGCTGCGGCAATCGCAACATGCTCAGGTTCAAGGGGATCAACGGCGCGTGGCATGCCCGTTTTGACGTTACAGAATGCGCACGCCCGGGTGCACACATCACCCAGGATCATCACAGTAGCGTGCTTCTTCGTCCAGCACTCGCCAATGTTCGGGCAGGCCGCCTCTTCACACACGGTGTTCAAATTCAGGTCACGCATCAACCGACGGGTTTCGTTGAAACCCGCACCAGTAGGCGCCTTGACCCTAATCCAATCGGGCTTTCGCGCGCGTGCGGGGCGTTCGGGTAAGTTTGTTGGTGCGTTCATTCCGCCCGAATAGCGGCAGAGGGCCATCTTGCCAACTGCAACTTGCCTGCTATGGGTTGCAAAATCCGTAAAGGGACCCCCATGATCATCGATACCCTTACATCGCCAGTCATCCTCTTTTTTGTTCTGGGCTTTGTAGCTGCGGCACTCAAATCAGATTTAAGCATCCCTGAAGCATTCGCCAAAGCCATGTCGATTTACTTGATGGCTGCCATTGGTTTGAAAGGCGGCGTTGAGGTCGCAAACAGCGGCATAACTGCCGAAGTTGCTGCCGCTGCGGCAACGGGTCTTGCGCTGAGCTTCCTCTTGCCGGTCATCGCCTTTGCCCTTTTGCGTCAGTTGGGCGGCCTATCCAAAATCGACGCTGGCGCAGTTGCAGCTCATTATGGTTCAGTCAGCGTTGTTACCTTTGTTACCGCCAAGGAAATCCTCACCGGACAAGGGCTTGGTCCAGCAGGTTATATGGTTGCGGTCCTTGCGCTCATGGAAACACCAGCGATTATATCAGGTCTCATGTTGGCACGTCGCGGTGAAACGGCGTCAGGCGAGAAAGCCGCAACGCCATGGCATGAAGTGCTAACCAACGCGTCGGTCATGATCTTGGTTGGTAGTTTCATCATTGGAACAATCGCCGGAGCTGACGGTTTCGCGCCTGTAAAACCATTGTTTGAAACCGGGTTTCGCGGCGTATTGTGCTTGTTCCTTCTCGACATGGGCCTCATCGCAGCGCGTCGTCTCATTCAGTCCCGCAAGATTACGTGGCGGCTGGTGGCGCTCGCAATAGTGCTGCCGCTGGTGAACGGTACAATTGGAACCGTCGCGGGAACCGTCATAGGCCTAGATGTTGCATCGGCCGCGGCGTTGGGCATATTGGCAGGAAGCGCATCGTACATCGCGGTGCCGGCGGCCATGCGTCTCGCGCTACCACAGGCAGACCCCGGTATTTATCTCAGCATGTCGCTGGGTGTAACATTCCCGTTCAATATCATCTTCGGAATCACTATTTTTGCCGCTCTGGCACAGGCGATAGGATAATCCATGATTCAGACCGTTAGCCGTAAGCGAATCGAAATTCTGGTCGACACCCCCCTTGTTCCTAAGATTGTCGGGCATTTAAAAGCGGTCGATATTTCCGGATGGAGCCTGATCCATGTTGATTCCGGCGGCGGACGCGACGGCGAATGGCAGCAGGACGACGTCACGGGCGCGGGCGCGAAGACCATAGTTCTTGCAATCGCTTCGGATGCAAAAGCGGGTGCCTTGATTGACGCTATCGCTCCATTGCTCGACAGCTACCGCATGTTACTGACCGTTGGCGACGTCCAAGTTGTTCGCGGTGAACGTTTCTGATGCCGGAATTTGCTGTTTTAGTTGAAGGCTATCGCCGCTTTAAATCCGAAGCCTATGTGCGGCAAAAGGCCCGCTATGACGAGCTGGCTACGGACGGCCAATCCCCGCCGATCATGGTTATTTCCTGCTGCGATAGCCGCGTCGACCCCGCAACGGTATTTGACACTGTCCCCGGCCAGGTCTTTGCCTTGCGCAACGTCGCAAACCTAGTGCCACCATTTGAAACTGGTGGCGGTTTGCACGGTGTTTCGGCCGCGATTGAATTTGGCGTCATGGGGTTGGAGGTCAGCCACATAGTTGTGCTTGGCCATGCCCAGTGCGGCGGTATCAAGGCATCACTGGAAGGCGGCGACCTTGGCCATGGCGGACATAGCTTCATCGACGGATGGGTTGATATCGTAAAGCCTGCGCGCGAGAAGATATTGGCTGCCAATTCTAAAGATCCGCAACGCGACTTAGAACTGGAAGCAATTAAAGTTAGTCTGGCTAATTTGCGAACATTCCCCTTCATCGCAGAGCGCGAAAAAACCGGAAAGTTGAAGCTGCACGGCGCATATTTTGGTATCGCTGATGGTATCTTGCAAGTGCTGGACGAAGCTACCGGTTCGTTCGAACCCCAATGACTTTTCCTAACCAAAACCCCGATTATTATGATGATTTAGACCTGAGTTTTGAAAAAGCTTGGGACGTCATAGAGAACGGCCCGAAAGACCGGCATAGCCCCGCGCATGCGCCCGTGGTCGGGACGGTGGATGAAGACGGCGCCCCGCAGTTGCGCGTTATGATTCTGCGTGACGTTTGCCGGGACACGCGGACTCTACGGTTCAACACCGACGTCCGCTCTCGAAAAATTACCCAAATGCGGGTGAACAGCGCGACCAGCATCCTGATTTATGATGTTGCGGCAAAGGTTCAACTAAGACTGTCCGGCATAGCGCAGGTCAGCAAGGATGGCGACGTCGCCGACACAGCATGGTCACAGTCAACGCCCTTTGCCCGACGGTGTTACATGGCAGAAGTGTCGCCGGGTTCCGAAGTTTTAGCGCCGTCATCGGGGCTACCTGATTGGATACAAGGTCGCCAACCTAGCGAAGCCCAACTGGTCGATGCGCGCCCGCATTTCGCAACTTTGCTGTTTCAGGCTAAGCAGCTGGAATGGCTGTACCTTGCAAATGCGGGCCATCGTCGTGCGCGTTGGACATGGGACGATGTGCAAGGCTTATGGAACGGGCGCTGGCTCATTCCGTGATCTGATGCACTTGGCAAGATAGGCCGCAATCATGATCTCGTAACGTTTCGCTGCTACAGAAAGGTCGTCTTCGGCCCTGCTTTCAACGTTAACATAAGCAATATCAGGCCGGTAAATGGCGAGATAGTTGGAGAGCGACCCGTCGCTCTCTTTCACTTCCTCATGCCAAAAGTGAATGCCCGACGAAGCCATTCCAGCTCCGCATTTCTGCGCTCCGTTGGACGGTCGCCGATCACGTGCCAAAAATGCCGACAGGGCAAGCGTGTCCGCGTTCGCCATGCTAGATTGCGGGCTGACGGCCAGACGCCCATTCCTGCGGGGCGCCATTTTGCCTGCCGCATGCAGGGTACGGTCCAATATCGTGATGTCACCGCGTCCCCCTTCCCCGTCGCCGCTAAAGCCGGCGCTGTTGGTGTGCAAGGCAATGACTGGCTGACCGGCAGCGAACCGTCCCAAGAAGGTTCGCGTGAACAGCGGGGTTCCTTCCGCAAAATTCCTGTTGGGGTCGCAGCTATTGACGCGTGCATCCCGCACGCCGCATCGGCCTGATCCTACCTGCCGACGCGCGCTTCCTGGACCGG
>Ga0105050_10003018_pt1 | contig 23651 bp, 20 predicted proteins | sample FRY01_FD_78088 | JGI IMG/M metagenome (GOLD analysis project Ga0105050, IMG submission 78088) | Freshwater microbial communities from Lake Fryxell liftoff mats and glacier meltwater in Antarctica - FRY-01 | ecosystem: Environmental > Aquatic > Freshwater > Ice > Glacier meltwater ...
GAGGTGCTGACCAACCAATCCTCCGAAGGCGGCTTTGGCCTTTGGGGGCCGGTGCAGGGCGATTTCTGGCTGGATGCCTATGTGACGGATTTCCTGTCCCGTGCCCGTGCTCAAAGCTATGCGGTGCCTGATGCGGCCTTCAGGTCGGCGTTGGACAACCTGCGCAATCAGGTGAATTACCAACCGGATTTCGATGCAGGAGGCGAGGCATTGGCCTATGCACTGATGGTTCTTGCCCGTGAAGGAGCGGCGGCCATCGGTGATTTGCGCTACTATGCCGATGTGAAGGGCGATGCGTTTTCAACCCCCATCGCGCAGGCGCAACTGGGGGCCGCACTGGCAAGCTATGGCGACCAGACCCGGGCCGATGAGATGTTCCGCAAAGCCGGGACGCGGCTGGAAACGCTGATGGCCGCAGAAAAGGTACAGGTTTACCGCGCCGATTACGGCACCAACCTCCGTGATGCTGCGGCTGTGCTGACACTGGCGGTGGAGGCTGGATCTGACGCGGTGGACCGCGGAGCGCTGACCAATCGCATCGTCACCTACTCTCGCGCGCTATCCACGCAAGAAGCTGCCTGGACGCTATTGGCGGCGAATGCGCTGATTGACCAGCTTCCGGCGGACGGCATCACTATTGACGGCGCAGCCCCAACCGGGCCGCTGGTCCGGGTGCTGGACGCCACTGTGACACCAGTGGTTGTGGCTAATAGATCCGACGCACCCACCACCTTGACCGTCACCACCTATGGCGTGCCATCGGAACCGGTGCCTGCGGGCGGCAATGGCTATGCCATCACCCGCACCTACTACACCATGGAAGGAGAAGCCGCGTCGCTTGACGGTCTGGCAGTGGGTGTGCGGCTGGTAACGGTGCTGGAGGTGACACCCTTCGGTTCAGGCGAGGCGCGGCTGATGGTTTCCGACCCCCTGCCCGCCGGGTTCGAGATCGATAACCCCAACCTGATCGCGGGCGGTGAGATATCTGCGCTCGACTGGCTCGATCTGCAAACCGAGGTGCAGCACAGCGAATTCCGACAGGACCGTTTTCTTACTGCGCTGGACCGGTTTGACAACCAACCGTTTCGCCTTGCCTATATCGTCCGCGCCGTGTCGCCGGGCCTGTTTCACCATCCGGCAGCGTCGGTTGAAGACATGTATCGCCCCGACTTCCGCGCGCGTACCGACGTCGGGCAAATCACGATCATCGAGTGATGCGGGGGCGTTTTGCCTTTGTGGCGGCGGCGGGCCTCTGGTTCGCCGCCATTTGTTTTGATGAACTTCATCAATGGGTTGCCGATACGATTCTGCCGCCCTTGGTCCTGCAGACATCGGTTGAAGTGTTGTCCCGCGACGGCAGTCTGCTGCGCGCCTACACGGTAGCCGACGGGCGGTGGCGGATGGCGGTGGAACCGGGGGCGGTAGACGCAGATTATCTGGCGATGCTTGTCGGGTTCGAGGACAAGCGGTTTTACCATCACGGCGGTGTAGACCCGGTGGCGATGACGCGGGCTGTGGTGCAGGCCGGGTGGAACAGGCGCGTGGTTTCGGGTGGGTCGACCCTGACGATGCAGGTTGCACGGTTGCTGGAAGAAAGCGGCACCGGGCGCGTGGCGGGGAAACTGCGGCAAATCCGGGTCGCACTGGCACTGGAGCGTCGGTTGACCAAAGACGAAATTCTGTCTTTATATCTGCACCTTGCACCGTATGGCGGTAATCTGGAGGGGGTAAGGGCGGCAAGTCTTGCGTATTTCGGCAAGGAACCAAGGCGACTGACGCCTGCCGAGGCGGCACTGCTGGTGGCCATTCCGCAATCGCCCGAAGCACGGCGGCCTGACCGTTCGCCGTCGCGGGCCAAGGAGGCGCGCGCGCGGGTTTTAAATCGGGCAACGGGTGATGGATTACTGGATGCCGATCAGGCGCAGGCGGCTTTGCGCGAGGCCATTCCATCGGCACGCAGAGATTTTCCAGCGCTGGCGCCACACCTGTCTGACCGGGTACGCCGTGAGGATCCGGGCGTGGCCCGGCATGTGCTGACGCTGGATGCGGCGTTGCAGGCACGGATTGAGGGGCTGGCGACCGAGGCTGTGGCGGGGCAAGGCGACCGCTTGCAGGTTGCGATTGTGGTGGCAGATCACCGGTCGGGCGAGGTTCTGGCAAGTGTGGGGTCGGCGGCATACCGGCCTGATGCGCGGCAGGGTTTCGTGGATATGACGCGGGCGCTCCGCAGCCCGGGATCGACGCTCAAGCCCTTGATATACGGGTTGGCTTTTGATGAAGGGCTTGCGCATCCCGAGACTATGATCGACGACAAGCCAGCGCTTTATGCAGGATATGCGCCACAGAATTTTGATCGGATTTTTCGCGGCGAAGTCCGGGTTCGTGAGGCGCTGCAACTGTCTCTGAACCTGCCGGTTGTCGCGTTGACCGATGCGTTGGGGCCGGCAAAACTGCTGGCCGCGATGCGGCGCGCAGGGGTGGAGGCGGTTATTCCGGGCGGACAACCGGGGCTGGCGGTGGCCTTGGGCGGCGTTGGTGTGACGCTGGACGATATGGTGCAGCTCTACGCGGCGATCGCGCGCGGCGGCGTCGCACGCCCGTTGCGGGTGAAAGGCGAAAGTGAGGAAGGTCAAAGGGTTATCTCGGCAGTGGCCGCTTGGCAGGTGGGGGATATCCTGTCGGGGTTGGCACCGCCACCGGGGGCACCGGCCAACCGCCTCGCCTACAAGACAGGCACGAGTTATGGCCACCGCGACGCCTGGGCCATTGGTTTTGACGGGCAGCATGTGATTGGCGTTTGGATGGGGCGGGCGGATGGCACGCCGGTTCCTGGGGCCTTTGGTGGCGAATTGGCAGCGCCGGTGCTGTTTCAGGCTTTCAACCGTCTTAAGTCCGTGTTGCATCCGCAGCCAGCCGCGCCAGCAGCGACCCTGTTGATTTCAAACGCTGAATTGCCGCAGCCGCTCCGGCGCTTCCGATCACGCGGGGCGGCGTTCGAGGCAACAGCGGATGCGCCGTCGGTGGCCTTTCCGCCCGAAGGTGCGGAGGTGGAACTGTTGGCTGATGGCATGCTTGTGCGCGTGCGTGGTGGGGTGGCACCATTCACATGGCTCGCCGACGGAGTGCCGGTAGCCGTTGCGCTGCGCGGACGCGAGACGATGCTGGAGATCGGCGGGCCGGGATTTGTGACGCTTTCGGTGATCGACGCGACTGGCCGTTCGGCTCGGGCTTCGGTGCGGGTCCGTTAAGTTCCGGGGCACGCACGGGTGGGATGACAGTGATGCACATCTGATCCATACGATTGCGCGGATTGCCAACGACCGAGCCGGGGGTTTCACACCCCCGGACCCCCGTGGGATATTTATATCCAGAAAGAGGGGTCAAGGCCCCTCAATCGCCAGTGCAATGGCCTGCCCGCAACCGCTTTACTTGGTGATGAGGGCGCGGTGACCGCCCGGCCGACCTGGCCTGCCGCCATACCGGCACGCGCAAGCGTGGCTTTGGCGGCGATTGGGGCAAGGTCAATCGGCAGAATGGCGGAAAGCGCCCCGCCGAAGCAGCCGATGGCGGTGCGCGCGCCTGCGAGGATGAGGATGTCGGTCATGCGTTATCCTTTTTATTCCACGCAGATTTCCAGGGATCTGAACGATAGGCGAGGGCGACGCCGCATGCCTTGTCTGCGGAATGACGCGTTTCTGAAATCGTTTTCAGAGTGGGAGGTGACGGTTCCGAGGTGGCGGGCATGGTATCACAGGGGGGGCGAAATCGTGCGGCAACTGTTGAGGGCGCGTTTCGGGCTGCCGTTTGCGGGCGTTGGTACTTTTGTAGTGATGGGGGCTGGGCAAGCGCTGTTCGGGCCGCGGCGCTACCCGCGTTTTCACGCAGTTTCGAGCTGGCGGGCAGCGAAGGCGGGCTGCTCGTCTCGGCGCAATGGGTCGGAGCGGCGATTGGCGTTGCTGTCATGTTCCTGCGCGCCGACCAGATCACTCCGCGCCTCGCGCTTGCGTTGATGGCGGCGGGGGCGGCAGTGATGGCGGCGGCGCTGGTCCGGGGGTTGACCCTGCTGGGGGCGGTGGTGTTCGGGATTGGCTATGGCGCTTCAACGGTGGTAGATGACCCGCTGTTCTTGAGAGCTTTTGGTGATCGTGGTCCGGCAATGGTGGGGCCGTGAATGCCACCTTCGGGGTGGGCGCAATTGGAGCACCGCTGGTTCCGCCACGCAAGGAGTTGTGGTTCAGACTCCTATTTTCGGTCGCCGGTCTTGTATGTTGGCGTCGGCGCTTTTCATGAATGGTATTCCCAATGGGCCGGCATTGGTTGAAGTAGCCGGTTTTGCGGGGCTTTTCTTTGGCAGCACCGCGGTTTGGGCAGGATGGAAGCTCTGGCCGCAGCCGCCCTAACCCCGACGGGTCAATCACATGCCGGGCAAAAGGAGTACACGACCGTGCGGTGTAAGGTGAAACACGTCGCGACCCTCGATCACGACGGCCGTAAGCGGGCCACCGTAGGCCGCGCCACTGTCGAGGTTGACCCGGTTGCCGTAATGCGTCGCTGCATTCAGCGCAGTGTGACCGTGTACGATCAACATGCCATGGTTACGCGTATCTGCAAGGAAGTCGTCGCGAATCCAGAGCAGGTCCGTTTCAATCTGATCTTCCAGAGCTACACCTGGGCGTATACCCGCGTGGACAAATATAATTTCCCCACGTTTCCAATAAGTTGGAAGGTGTCTCAGAAATTCACGGTGCGCTGACGGCACGGCCGCTTGCGCCTCGGCATGGACCGGGGAAATGGCCCGGTCAGCCGCATTGCGAACACCGTAGGATGCCAGCGTTGCCGCGCCGCCAAGCCGCGGATGCAGCCAGCTGAGGTCGCGGCGCAGACCCGGATCGTGGCCCTTGATGTCATCCAGAAAGCCGGTGAACATTCGGTCATGATTTCCCTTGAGCACGACCCAATCTTCACCAAACGCGATGCCTTGGCGAAGACATTCAACGACACCAGCCGAATCTTCACCCCGATCCACCAGATCACCAACATGGATGATCGGGGCTGCGCCATGGCGTGCCTGATCGTCGGCAATCAGATCATGCTGGCGATGCAACAGATCAAGATGGCCGTGAATGTCGCCGATGGCGTAGCTGCGCATGTTTGTCACCGGACCAAAATCAGCCAGAACCCGGAAGCTTGCCGCGCCCGGACCCTGGTGAAAAATTTTTGCAAATGGGAAAGGACGCGCGCCCAAACCCTTGCCCTTTCAGAATCAGGCCACATCGAATTTCAGCGGTTTAACCTGCAAGAACATGCCTGTCCCTTCCAAAGTATCGACAACCTTCTGGTCAAGCGCCTGATCCAGATAGAGAATCGCAATCGCCTCTTGCCCGACACCCGACCTGCCAAGAGTAAAGTTGGCGATGTTGACACCATTCTTTCCCATGGTCATGCCCAGAAGGCCGATGATACCCGGCACGTCTTCATTGGTGGTATAAAGCATGTGGCGCCCGATTTCAGCGTCGATGTTGATGCCTTTGATCTGGATAAAACGTGGCTTGCCGTCGGAAAATACGGTGCCGGCGATGGAGCGTTCACGTTTGTCAGTCACCACGGTCAGCTTGACATAGGCATCGAAAGCACCGGTTTTTTCCTGTCGTGTGGTTGATATTTGAATCCCGCGCTCTTTGGCGATGATCGGTGCCGAGACCATATTCACATCGGGGTTTGTCGCCTGCATAATGCCTGCGATGGTCGCGCAATTCAGTGCTGCGAGGTTCATCTGCGCCACGGCGCCATCATACAGTACGTTGATCGCCTTGATTGGCTCATCCGTCATCTGGCCGACGAAAGCACCCAGATGGCTGGCGAGTTTCACCCAAGGCCCCATAACGGCGGCTTCTTCGGCTGTGACCGACGGCATGTTCAACGCATTTTGCACAGCGCCGGTCAGCAGATAATCCGACATCTGCTCGGCGACTTGCAGCGCCACATTTTCCTGCGCTTCGGTGGTGGCAGCCCCCAGGTGCGGCGTGACCACGACGTTTGACATGCCGAAAAGCGGGCTGTCGGTGGCCGGCTCCACAGCGAACACGTCAAACGCCGCACCCGCCACGTGACCAGATTTGAGCGCGTCAGCCAAGGCCCGTTCATCCACCAGGCCGCCACGGGCGCAGTTGATGATCCGCACACCAGGCTTTGTTTTTGCAAGGTTTTCTGCCGACAATATATTCCTTGTCTTGTCGGTCAGGGGCACATGGAGAGTGATGAAATCGGCGCGGGCAAGCAGTTCGTCCAACTCGACTTTCATGACACCCATAGTTCTTGCGCGCTCATCCGATAGGAAGGGGTCGTAGGCGACCACCTTCATATGCAAACCTAACGCCCGGTCACAAACGATTCCGCCGATGTTCCCCGCGCCAATCACCCCGAGAGTTTTGTTGTAAAGCTCAACCCCCATGAAACGGGATTTCTCCCACTTGCCGGCATGGGTCGAGGCGTTGGCCTCGGGCAACTGGCGGGCGACGGCGAACATCATCGCGATCGCATGTTCCGCTGTGGTGATGGAATTGCCGAACGGCGTGTTCATGACAATCACGCCTTTTTTGGATGCGGCTGGGATATCGACGTTGTCCACCCCGATGCCGGCACGGCCGATGACCTTGAGATTGGTCGCCAGCGCTAGCAGCTTTTCGGTGACTTTGGTGGCGGACCGGATGGCGAGGCCGTCGTACTTGTTGATGATCTCGGCCAGTTTCTCCTTGTCCTTGCCGAGTTTTGGCATGTAATCGACCTCGACCCCACGGTCGCGGAAGATCTGAACGGCGGTTTCGGAAAGTTCGTCGGATACAAGAACACGGGGGGCCATGGCAGGCTCCTATATGAATGACTATTCGGGAAGGGCCGGCCGCGCTACGCGGCCTTGGCCAGTTCTGCGATTTCCGCGTGAAAGGCCCAGTCGATCCACGGCATCAGGGCCGTGACATCGGCCGTCTCCACCGTCGATCCGCACCAGATGCGAAGGCCGGGAGGGGCATCACGGTAAGCACCGATATCAAACGCAACGCCTTGGTTTTCAAGCCGTTTTGCAATGGCTTTGGCAAAAGCCGCACCGTCCGCGATGCGTGGGTCGGTGAATTTCAGGCAAACAGAGGTGGTTGAAGCCGTCGCCGGATCCATCGCAAGATTGGCAATCCAGTCGCGCTCCGCCACAAAGTCAGCCACCGCTTTGGCGTTGGCATCAGCGCGTGCGACAAGGCCCTTGAGCCCCCCGATGGATTTTGCCCAGTTCAACGCCACGAGGTAATCTTCGACCGCCAACATTGATGGCGTGTTGATTGTCTCACCGAGGAAAATACCTTCGATCAGCCTGCCCTTTGCCGTCAGACGAAAAATCTTCGGCAACGGCCACGCCGGAACGTAGCTTTCCAGCCGCTCCACCGCGCGTGGCGACAGGATCAGCATGCCATGAGCCCCTTCGCCACCCAGCACTTTCTGCCAGGAGAAGGTGACCACATCCAGTTTTTCCCACGGCAGATCCATCGCAAATGCTGCCGAGGTTGCGTCGCAGATCGTCAGCCCGTCACGGTTGGCCGGGATCGCATCGCCATTTGGCAAGCGCACTCCCGAAGTTGTGCCGTTCCAGGTGAACACCACGTCTTTGTTGAAGTCGACAAGGCCCAGATCGACAACATCACCGTAGATCGCCCTGCGCACCGTGGCATCCAGTTTCAACTGCTTCACCACATCGGTGACCCAGCCTTCACCAAAGGATTCCCATGCCAGCATCTCGACAGGCCGCTGGCCCAATAGCGACCACATCGCCATTTCAACAGCGCCGGTATCCGACCCTGGCACGATGCCGATGCGGTAACCTTCGGGAACGCCGAGAACCTCGCGCGTCAGATCAATGGCCAATTTCAGCTTGGCTTTCCCGACAGCGGCGCGGTGCGAACGCCCCAAGGGCGCGTCAGAAAGCATATCAGGGGAAAAACCCGGAACCTTGGCACAAGGGCCAGAGGAAAAGCGCGGGTTTGCCGGGCGTATGCCCGGAGTCTGTAAAGCAGACATGGTATCCTCGCAGATAAATGCCCTTCGTTGGGGAAGGGTGTCCCACCGATGCACATAGCGGCGCTTCGGCACTGGCACAAGCGGAAAAACTGCCGTAAAGCGCCGCTTGAGATTGAAAATACGACGCGGGTCTGCGCGCCCTTATCCGGAACTGTTCATGTTCACCGTGACACTGCTGACTGACCCCACGACGCCTGTGCTTGAGCGCGCGACCGTCGAATCGCTGCGAAATGCCTGGGGCGGCGGGGAAGGGCGTTGGCTTTCGCCCGCCGTGGCTGCGGAATTTCCGGTAGCGCGCTTGCCCGACAACATGTGGGAGGTATGGGCGCGCTTGCAGGAGCGGCGGGTGGACATGGTGGTGCAGCCAACAGCCGGGCGGCGCAAGCGGCTGCTTCTGGCGGATATGGACAGCACGATGATCCGGCAGGAATGCATTGACGAACTGGCCGATGAGGCGGGCGTTGGCGCGCATGTCGCGGGCATCACGGCGCGTGCGATGAACGGAGAACTGGATTTCGACACGGCCTTGCGCGCGAGGGTTTCGTTGCTCAAAGGGTTGCCGGAGGCGGTTATCGAACGCGTGTTCATGAACCGGATCACCTACACGCCGGGCGGACAGACGCTGGTGGCGACGATGAAGGCCAATGGCGGCTACACGGCGCTGGTGTCGGGTGGGTTTACCGCGTTTACGTGCCGGGTGGCAGAGACTTTGGGGTTTGATGAGAACCGCGCGAATGTGCTCCATGTCGCGGACGGGAGGCTGACCGGAACGGTGGCAGAACCCATTCTGGGACGCGAAGCAAAGGTGTACGCGCTGCAAGAGATCAGTGCGCGACTGGCGCTAACCGAAGCGGATGTGATGGCCGTTGGGGACGGCGCGAATGATCTGGGGATGCTGGAGCGGGCGGGGTCCGGGGTGGCGTTGCATGCCAAGCCGACCGTTGCGGCACAGTGCGATATGCGCATAAACCATGGCGACCTTACGGCCCTTCTTTTCATTCAGGGCTATCAAAACACTGAATTTGCATGATATTCGAGGTTGCGCCGGACCTGCTGCTGCTGCTGATCGGGGCCGCTTTTGCCGCCGGTTTTGTGGATGCGATTGCCGGTGGTGGCGGGCTGATTACCGTGCCGATGCTGCTGTTGGCGGGCGCGTCACCGCTGGAGGCGCTGTCAACCAACAAAATTCAGGGCACATTCGGCGCTGCGACGGCGGCGGTGTCTTATGCGGCGGCGGGGCATGTAGACTTGCGGCGGCAGAGTGTGGCCGCGTTCGTGGCTTTCGCAGCAGGGGCGACGGGGGCTATGCTGGCATCGGTTGTGCCGACGGAAACGCTGCGTCTGACGTTGCCGGTGGTGCTGATCGGGATTGCCATGTTCTTCGCCTTCAAGCCGGGGCTTACGGACATTGACCGCGCGCAACGGATCACGCCGGCCACGTTCACCGCCTTTGTAGTGCCGATCGTCGGGGCGTATGACGGGCTGCTTGGGCCGGGCGCCGGCGCGTTTTACATGCTGGGTTTCGTGATGCTGGCGGGCTATGGCGTGCTGAAAGCCACGGCGCATACCAAACTTCTGAACTTTGCGTCAAACCTTGGCGGGCTGGCGGTTTTTGCGATCAGCGGGGCGCCGTGGTGGGCGACGGGGCTGTGCATGGCAGTCGCCCAGATCGGCGGAGCGCGGCTTGGGGCGCGAATGGCGATAAGGATCGGGGCGAAGGTGATAAAGCCTCTTCTGGTCATCACATCCACCTCGCTGGCGCTGCGGCTTGTCTGGCAGATGCTGTAGGCGGCATTACAGGCTCCAGTCGGCTGCCTGCATTTCACGCAGGCGGCTGGCGGTGCGTTCAAATTCAAACGCACCGGTGCCTTCGATATACAACCGTTCCGGTTCATCGGCGGCCGAGGCGATCAGGCGCACACGGGCCTCATAGAGCGCGTCGATCAGGATGACGAACCGCTTCGCCTCATTGTAATTGCTGGCAGACAGTTGCGGAATATCTTCGAGGATCAGCACCCGCACGGCGCCGGCGATGGCCAGATAATCGGCAGGGCCAAGTGGTTTTGCGCAAAGCTCCCAAAAGGTGGCGCGGCCTATGCCGTTGGCAAAGCGGGGCAATTCGACCTCACGCCCGTTCACCGGCAGATGCAGCGCGCCAGATGGCCCGCCGCCTGTCAAGTCTTTCCAGATCGCCGATATTTGCGCCGTGGCCTTGCCGGCCGGATGAAAGTAGACCTGCGCACCCGCCAACCTGTGTCGGCGGTAGTCATGCGGGCTTTCCAGCGCACAGACCTGCAAGCGGTCTTTCAGGATCGCGATAAAGGGCAGAAAAAGCGCACGGCTGAGACCATCTTTATACAGATCATCCGGCAAGCGATTGGAAGTTGTCACAACGATCACCCCCGCCGCAAACAGTTTCTCGAACAGGCGACCCACGATCATCGCATCGGTAATGTCGGTAATCTGCATCTCATCGAAGGCGAGCAAGCGCAGATCGGCGGATATCGCATCGGCGACGGGTTGGAGCGCGTCCTCGACGCCGGTTTTGCGGGCCTCGTGCATCCCACGGTGGACCTCTTGCATGAAGGCGTGGAAATGAACCCGGCGCTTGGCGTCTATGTCGGTCGACTCCACAAACAGGTCCATCACCATGGACTTGCCGCGCCCCACCCCGCCCCAAAGATACAGCCCGCGCGGCGGCTCGGGTGCTTTGGTGAACAGACTGAACAGGCTGCGCTTGCGGTCGGCGTGGGTTTCCAGCCAGGCGCGGATATCCTCCAACATGGGCAAGACGGCCTGCTGTGCCGGGTCGGGCTTGAGCGTGCCATCCGCGACGCGGGTCTCGTAAATTTCGGTCAGGGTCTGGCGCATGTAAAGGATATCCGTGGCAACAGTCAGAAGGCGTTCAACAACAAGAACATCGCCGATTTCACCACGGCATAGCCCATGGCCCCGACAATCCCGACTGCCACCGCCGACAAGATGACCCCGCCGACGATCCACAGCCCGTCCCGTTCCAGCACACCAAGGGCGATCACGCAAATGGCAAAAGATGGCAGCATGTTCCCAAACGGGATCGGCAGCATCAGCACCACAGCGACAAGAAGGCACAAGGCGCCCAGAGCCCGTTCCGCCATTGGATGCACCAGTAGGGTCAAGCGTTGCTTCAGCAGTTTTTCGGCGCGCGCAAGCCAGGGCGTGGCGCGCGATACGATCTGTTGCAACGCATCGCGGGTCATCGACCGTTTGGCAATGAAACCCGGCAGCCACGGCGACTGGCCCAGCATCATCTGCACCGACAGGAACAGCAATGGCATACCCAGAATGCCAGCCGTGCCGGGAGGCGTGGGCAGCATGTTGGGAAAGGCGAAAATCAGCAGAAGCGCTCCGAACGCCCGCCCGTCCATCGCCTGCAACAAATCACCAACCGAGATGCGGTCGCGTGTTTCATCGACCGCCACTTCTTCGAGAATCTCGGACAGACGCTTGGGCTGCGGCAGGTCGCGTGGGCGCGAAAACCGGCCCGCAGCCGCCTGGCCGGATGCGTTGTCGTCTTCATCGGGCCCGTGCACGTGATCTGTCATCCGCCCTACGCCTGTTGATTATAAGCCGGACGATCCGGTCTTTCCCCTTAAATGGGGTTGCCGGGATCAGATATCCAGATTCTCCACGTTCAACGCGTTCTGCTGGATGAATTCACGGCGTGGCTCCACCACATCACCCATCAGCTTGGTGAAAATGTCATCGGCCTCGGCCAGATCATCCACCTTGACCTGCAACAGCGTGCGCGCTTCGGGGTCCAGCGTGGTTTCCCACAGCTGTTCGGGGTTCATTTCACCCAAGCCCTTGTAACGTTGCAGGGAAAGGCCCTTTTCGCCTTCGGCCAAGATAGCTTTCAGCAGCTCGGTCGGGCCGTGGATCGTTTGCTCGCGGTCCTTGCGGACCAGCTGCGCCGGAGTGGTGTAGACGTCGCGCGTGGTGGTCGAGACCTGCGACAGCCGCCGCGCCTCACCCGACCGGAGCACCGCACCGTCCAGCGTGCGCAACTCCTCCACGCCGCGCAGGATGCGGCTCAGGCGGATGCCGTGATCTTGCGTGATGCGCCCCTGCCAGCCGCGTTCGTATTCCGCGGCCACGCCGTCCAACCGTTTGGCGACAGTATCGGCCACCTCTTGCAACCCAGTGTCAGGGCGGCCCGGATCAAAGGCCCCCGACAGCGCCGCCTGTTCCAGAATGTGCCGCGGATAATGCGTCGGGAAGGCATCCAGCACCCGGCGGAATTGCCGTGCGCCGTCGATCACACGGGCAAGGTCGGCGCCCGCAATTTCCTCGCCCGAACCAAGCCGCAGAATGGCCCCTTCGATGCCCATCTGCACAAGGTAATCTTCCAGTGCGGCCTGATCCTTCAGATACACCTCGGACTTGCCGCGCGCGACTTTGTAAAGCGGCGGCTGCGCAATATAAAGGAAGCCGCCTTCAATGACCTGCGGCATCTGCCGGAAGAAGAAGGTCAGCAAAAGCGTGCGGATATGCGCACCGTCCACGTCGGCGTCGGTCATGATAACGATCTTGTGGTAGCGCAGCTTTGCGATGTTGAACTCATCGCGGCCGATGCCGGTGCCAAGCGCTGTGATCAGCGTGCCGATGGTTTCGGATGACAGCATCCGGTCAAACCGCGCACGCTCCACGTTCAGGATCTTGCCCCGCAGCGGCAGCACGGCCTGATCCTTGCGCGACCGGCCTTGTTTGGCCGAACCACCTGCCGAGTCACCCTCGACGATGAAAATCTCGGACAATGCAGGGTCTTTTTCCTGACAATCGGCCAATTTTCCCGGCAGCGACGCCACATCCAGCGCCGTCTTGCGCCGCGTCAGCTCGCGCGCCTTGCGGGCCGCTTCGCGGGCCATCGCCGCCTCGATGATCTTGCCGACGATGATCTTGGCGTTCTGCGGATTTTCTTCAAACCATTCCGCCAGCTTTTCGTTGACAAGATTCTCGACGGCCGGGCGAACTTCGCTGGACACCAGCTTGTCCTTGGTCTGGCTGGAGAATTTAGGATCGGGCACTTTCACTGAAAGCACGCAGGTCAGGCCTTCGCGGGCATCGTCGCCGGTGAAATCAATCTTCTCGCGCTTCGCAATCCCCGACGACTGCGCATATGCGTTGATCGTCCGCGTCAGCGCACCGCGGAAACCGGCGATATGCGTGCCGCCATCGCGCTGCGGAATGTTGTTTGTGAACGGAAGTACGTTTTCATGGTAGCTGTCGTTCCACCACATTGCCACTTCCACGGTAATACCGGCACGTTCGCCGATGAAATAAATCGGCTCGGCCATGATCGACGATTTGGAACGGTCGAGGTATTTCACGAATTCCCGCACGCCGCCGTCGTAGTAAAGCTCGCTGCGCAAAGGCTCGGCCGGGCGGTGATCCTCCAGCACGATCCGCACGCCCGAGTTCAGGAACGCCAGTTCGCGCAGCCGGTTTTCCAGCGTCTTGAATACATAATCGAGGTTAGAGAACGTTCCTTCAGGAATGTTGGACTTGGCTGATGCAAGAAAGCGCACTTCCGTGCCTTTCTCGCCCGGGGCGTCGCCCACGACGCGCAGATGTTCCACCGTATCGCCATGTTCGAACCGCGCAAAATGTTCGCGACCGTTGCGCCAGACCCGCAGCTCCAGCCATTCCGACAGCGCATTCACCACCGACACGCCGACACCGTGCAAGCCACCCGAAACCTTGTAAGAATTCTGGTCGAATTTCCCGCCCGCGTGCAGCTGCGTCATGATGACTTCGGCGGCTGACACGCCTTCTTCCTGGTGGATATCCACAGGAACGCCGCGCCCGTTGTCGCGCACCGAAACCGAACTGTCGGCGTGGATAATCACCGTCACCGCCGTGGCGTGGCCAGCCAGCGCTTCGTCAATGCCGTTATCAACGACCTCATACACCATATGGTGCAGGCCCGATCCGTCATCCGTATCGCCGATATACATCCCGGGACGTTTGCGAACCGCTTCCAACCCCTTGAGAACCTTGATCGAATCTGCGCCATATTCGTCCGGCTTTTGTGCTGCTTCGGTCATGCGGACCCACCTTTTTCATTACCCGCGATGTATAGCGGCTGGGGGGGGGATTGTCACGCCTCGGTCACACTATTTAGCGGTCAACTGACCGCAATAACCGCACCAACAGCAATCAGCAGCGCGCCTGAAATCACATTGATCCGCCGCAGGCTTTCAGGGGACGACAGCAAGGCCCGCGCCCGGTCGATCGATAGCGCCAAAGCCAGGTTACCCAGCATCGGCACCAGCATGGAAACCGCCAGAATCGCTGCAATATCAACCCCGTTTACCCGGCTCAGATCAAAGAACCCCGGCAGCACGCCCATGTAGAACAAAATGGCCTTGGGGTTGCCGATCACCGCCGCCAACCCTGTCAGAAACCCCGCGAGCATGCCGGGCCGCGTCATCCGGTTGTTTGCCGAGATCGGTCCTGCCTGCCTGCGGATCAGCAAGATGCCCATAATGGCGAATGTCGCCGCAGCGACCCAGTGCAACACGGCCAGAAAGTCACCGTAAACTGACAATATCCACGCCAGCCCGAACACCGCACAGAGGGGCCAGATCAGATCCCCCAAAGCGACGCCAACCGCCAGCGGCCAGGCACTTGCAAACCCGCCAGTCAGCGCACGGGCGGTCAAAGCCACCCAGACCGGACCCGGCACGATGAACAGCAAAAACATTCCGCCCGCATAAAGCAGCAACTGATCAAGTGTCACGGTCATGGGTTGGCTCCGGGAAAGAGGTTATGCCTGCGGCAGAGTCAGGCTGCCATCGGCATTGAGCGGCCAGAACGGGTTCATTGCCACTTCCCAAACATGGCCGTCAAGGTCGGTCCAATAACCGGAGTAGCCGCCCCAGAACACGCTGGCCGGTGCTTTGAGCGCGCGACCACCTGCTGCGAGAGCCGTCGCAAAGGCGGCGTCCACCTCGGCGCTGGTGGCAAAGTTCTGCGCCAACGCCATCGCTCCGGTGCCAAGCGTGGCCCCGGCCCGGCCCTGATCAGAGGCAAGGTCTTTGGCACCGAACAAGGCCAGAGCCATGCCGTGCATCTGGTAGAATGCCACACCTTCTTGCGCGACATGTTCAACCCAGCCAAGCCGCGCGTAGAACGCCTTTGCTGCGGGCAAATCGGCAACGCCCAGGGTAACAAGGTTCACACGTTGCAGTGTCATGAGGTTTCCTTTATGCAAGACAGGCCAAATTCTTCTGCCACTTCAAAAGTTTGTGCGCGGTTGCCCAAAGTGTTGAATAATTCGGCCCCCGTGCCGGTCATCATTGCCTGTGCCCCCAAAGCGCACAGTTCGTCATAAAGTGCCGCGCGCCGGGCCGCATCAAGATGCGCTGCCACCTCGTCCAGGAGCAAGATCGGCGCGGCTCCAAGGTCCGCAGCCAAGGCCCGCGCATTAGCGAGAATAAGGCTGATCAGCAAAGCCTTTTGCTCGCCGGTGGAACACTGATCCGCCGCGACGCCCTTGGCCGCATAAACCGCCGCAAGATCGGCGCGGTGTGGCCCGGCCAAAGTGCGCCCTGCGGCCATGTCGCGCCTGCGACCTTCGGCAAACGCGTGCGTCAGATCGCCCGAAGCTTCACCCTCAGGCCCGATAATTGCCAGATCTGCGCGGGGAAATGCCGTCTCGGCGCCGTCTTGCGCCGCGCCAAGCCGCGCCACAGCTGTTGCGCGGTTGGAAATGATCGCCCCCCCCGCTCCGGCCATCTGCGCCTCCAGCGCCGCATACCACGCGGCATCTGTTACCTGGTCCCGCAGCAGACGATTTCGGTCGCGCATCGCCTTTTCATAGGTCAGCACCGCATCGGCATGTTCTGGGAAAAAACTCATCGTCATACGGTCGAGGAACCGCCGGCGCCCCTCCGCCGCCTCGATCCACAGCCGGTCCATCGCCGGCACCAACCAGACCATACGCGCAATCCGCCCAAGCGAAACTTGCATCGCAGCTTTGCCGTCCACCCGCACCTGCCGCGCGGCCCCGGGTTCGGCCCAGGTTTCTACCTCATGAAACCCGCCTACACCGCGCAATTCCGCGCTGACTTTCCACCCCAAGGCCTCCGGCTTGCGCGCAATCTCGTCTGCGCCCGCCCGTCGCAACCCGCGACCAGGCGACAGCAACGACACGGCCTCAAGTATATTGGTTTTGCCTGCGCCATTCGCCCCGACCAAAGCCACAGGTCGCCCGTCAAACACCATGCGCGCCGCGCGATGGCTGCGGAAATGCGACAGGCTCAACGATGTGATTGCAAGCCCGCGCACGCAACCCTCTTTCCAGACCTAAATATCCCGGGGGGTCCGGGGGGCTGGCCCCCCGGCGCCCGGTTACACGCGCATTGGCATGACGACATAGACCGCCGACATGTCATTGCCTTCGCGCATCAGCGTCGGGTCACCCGATGAGTTGAACAAGAACACCGCATTCTCACGGTCCACCTGGCTCGCAATTTCCAGCAGGTATTTGGCATTAAAGCCGATCTCCAGCTTTTCGTCGGCGTAGGCCACAGCAAGCTCTTCCTCCGCCGCGCCCGAGTCTGGTGCGTTTACAGACAGGATCAGCCGGTCATCGTCCAGTGACAGCTTCACTGCGCGAGAGCGTTCCGAAGACACCGTTGCCACCCGGTCCACGGCCTTTGCAAACTCTGACGCGTCCACTTCCAGCCGCCGGGTATTTCCGGTCGGAATAACCCGCGTGTAATCCGGGAAGGTGCCGTCGATGACCTTCGATGTCATCGTGATCACCGGCGTCGCAAAGCGGACTTTGGTTTCGGACACCGATACGGCAATCTGCGCGTCGTCATCGTCCAGCAGTTTACGCAGTTCGTTCACCGTTTTGCGTGGCACGATCACGCCCGGCATATCCGAGGCACCGTCCGGCAAAGGTGCATCAATGCGCGCCAATCGGTGGCCATCGGTGGCCACACAGCGCAGCACCGGGCCCAATTCCCCTGTAGATACATGAAGATAGACGCCGTTAAGGTAATAACGCGTTTCTTCGGTGGAAATTGCAAACTTCGCCTTGTCGAACAGCCGCCGCAGCACGGGTGCGTGGACCGAAAAGTTTGACGTGTATTCCGACGTCGCCATCACGGGGAAATCTTCTTTTGGCAGCGTCGCCAATGAGAATGTGGAGCGCCCGGCCGTCACTGTCAGCCGCCCCGTCGCCGCATCTTCCGACAGGTTCACCAAAGCGCCATCCGGCAATTTCCGCACAATCTCATGCAGCATCACCGCCGAAACCGTGGTCGCCCCCGGCCGTTCGACCATTGCGGGCGCACGGTCCACCACTTCGATATCCAGATCGGTGGCGCGGAATGACACCGACGTGCCGTCCGCCTCAATCAGCACGTTTGCCAGAATCGGAATCGTATTGCGCCGTTCGACGACCGATTGCGCCTGACCCACCGCCTTGAGCAGCGTGCCGCGTTCGATGCTGATCTTCATTCCTTCATTCCCCCAGGTGCCGTCCCGAACTTGACCTCCGCATACAGGAGGCCGAACCTATCCGGTTCGCGCCGGGTCACAAGCTTTGACAGACTTTCCGTTGCTTTGCAGGGGGCGTCAAGCGCCGTCAACCCTGCAAAAGGCGGCGCAGCAGTTGCAGATCATCCGAAAGTTGCGAATCGGTGGCCATCAGCTCTTCAATCTTGCGCACGCCGTGCATGATCGTTGTGTGATCGCGCCCGCCAAAGCGCCTCCCGATTTCGGGCAGGCTGCGCGGGGTCAGCTGTTTGGACAGATACATTGCAATCTGCCGGGGCCGCGCGATGGTCCGCACCCGCTTTGGTCCGATCATATCGGACAGGCGGATATTGAAATGCTCCGCCACCTTGCGCTGAATTTCTTCGACGGTGACCTTGCGATCCGACGCGCGCAGAATATCAGCCAGACAATCCTGCGTCAGGTCCAGCGTGATTTCACGGCCCACAAGCGAGGCGAAAGCAAACAGCCGTGTCAACGCGCCTTCCAGCACGCGGACATTGGTTGTGATGCGGTGCGCGAGAAATTCCAGCACGCCATCGCTCAGCAACAGACCTTTGTATTGCTGGCGGTAGTAGTCGACCTTTTGTTGCAAAATCCCCAGGCGGAGTTCGTAATCTGTCGGATGAAGGTCCACCACCAGCCCACATTGCAACCGGGATTTGATGCGCTCCTCAAGATCCTTGATCTCGCCCGGTGCGCGGTCGGCGGAAATCACGATCTGTTTGTTCTGGTCGACCAGCGCGTTGAACGTGTGGAAGAATTCCTCCTGTGTCGAATCCTTGCCCGCGATGAATTGCACATCATCGACCATCAGCACATCGACCGAGCGGAAAAGCTCTTTGAAATCCATGATCTGGCGTTCACGCAGAGCCTGCACGAAGCGATACATGAACTGTTCCGCCGACAGATACAGCACCCGCAGTTCCGGGCTGCGGGTCTGCAATTCATGCGCGATGGCGTGCATCAGGTGGGTTTTTCCAAGCCCGACACCGCCATACAGGAACAACGGGTTGAAGGTGACCGGACCCCCATCGGCCACCCGGCGGGCAGCGGCATGGGCAAGCTCGTTTGGCTTTCCGACCACGAAACTGTCAAAGGTAAAACGGGCATCCAGCGGCGCGCCGCGCAGGTCTTCATCAGGCACAGGCCGGGATTTTGCCGGTTTCGGCGCCGGTTTCGGTGCGGCAGGACGTGGGCCGGTGCCCACAGTAAACTCAAGCCGGTCAACGGTCTGGCCCGAATCAATCAGCCGCAACCGGATCTGATCCGCAAAGTTGCGCAACACCCAGTCGCCAAAAAACGAGGTCGGCACTTCGAAATGGGCCACGCCGTCACGCAGGCCCGACAGTTTCAGGGGTTCGATCCAGGTGACATAGTTGTTCTTGCCAACTCGCTGCCGAAGCTCTTCACGCACTTGCACCCACGTATCATTCGTCATTCTGTCCAAACCCGTCCGTCGCCGTTTTGTCAGGCAGGCTCGGGGGTGTGGCACACCCCGCCCGCACTGTATTTTCTGCGCGCTAAACTTGCCTTGCGGCCGTCTTCGAGCATAGCCAAGACCGGAGCCAAAACCCGCAAAGGTCTTGTCCCGCGGCATATAGCCGACACGAGCAGCGCAAAGGTGCCGGAAAAACCCGGTTACCCCACACCATGATACATGTGCAGCCATTGTGCAGGCGCACAGACACCACAACCCTTTGATCGCAAACCAAACCCCAACAGGACCGCAGCAGCGCGGTTTTGGCAGAAAAGCCGGAATTCAGATCACGACCACGTCATGTCCCCCAAGACGAAGTGAATCGCATGATCAAGCTAGCAAGCTGTGCAGAGTCTCTGCAACTGAACTTCGCTGTTGACAGGTCTTTGGTCAATCGAATCCCTGACCCCATGCAAATTGGCAACGCCTGACAAAAAGAGTGTCCGGAACATGAAAAAAGCGCCCCAAAAAGGACGCTTTCTTCAAAATTCGGGTGGGCAATAATCAGGCGGCGGCAGCGGTGCCAAGCGTCTTGACACGCGACGACAGACGCGACAGCTTGCGTGCAGCGGTATTCTTGTGAAGCACGCCCTTGGTCACTCCGCGCGCCATTTCCGGCTGGGCAGCACGCAGCGCAGCAGCCGCAACGGCCTGATCGCCCGAAGCAAGCGCTTCTTCGACCTTGCGCAGGAACGTGCGGATACGCGAACGGCGCGCCTTGTTCACATCATAACGTGCCTCGGACTGGCGGGCGCGCTTCTTGGACTGGGGCGTATTGGCCATGTGTCGGTTTTCCGGTTCTTCGGTTCGTGTCTATCTTGAATGAGCGTCTCTAATGCCGACTCGGGGCCGAGTCAACAAGGTCAGGCCCGGTTTTTCATCTATCTGTCACGGAACTGCGGTGTGCGCTTTTCCAGAAAGGCGGCCATACCCTCTTTCTGGTCTTCGGTGGCGAACATCGCATGGAACAGGCGGCGTTCAAACAGCAGGCCTTCGCGCAGCGTCGTCTCATAACTGCGGTTAACGGCCTCTTTCACCGCCATTGTGGTCAGCAGAGACTTCTCGCTGATCTTCACGGCAATTTTTTTTACTTCTTCGATCAATGTCTTGGCGGGAAACACGCGGCTGACAAGGCCGCAGCGTTCGGCCTCGGTCGCGTCCATGAAACGGCCGGTCAGATGCATGTCCATGCTTTTCGATTTGCCGACAAAGCGCGTCAGGCGCTGCGTGCCGCCCATCCCCGCCACGACGCCCAGATTGATTTCGGGCTGGCCGAACTTGGCGGTATCCGCTGCGATGATAAAATCGCAGATCATGGCCAATTCGCAGCCGCCACCAAGCGCATAGCCCGCCACCGCCGCAATGATCGGCTTGCGGACGCGCAAAATGGCCTCGGCCTCGGCGGTAAAGAAATCGTCGCCAAACACATCGACAAAGGTTTTCGTGGCCATTTCCTTGATGTCCACACCGGCGGCAAAAGCCTTTTCCGATCCGGTCAGGATGATGCAGCGCACTTTATCATTCTTGTCGGCAGTGGTCAGCGCATCGGTCAGCTCGGCCATCAACCTGGCGCTGAGCGCGTTCAGCGCATCGGGGCGGTTGAGCCGGATCAGGGCCACAGAATCCTCGATCTCGACGATCAGTGTCTCATAAGCCATCGGACGCTCCTCTTGCGGCATTGCGGCATGGTCTAGCACCGCCGTGCCGGGGATCAAGTCATCTCTGACAAGCCGGGCAATAGAACGACGACCTTCCCGATTGTACCATCCGCGCAATGACCGCGCCACAGCCGGCAGTGGTGCAGGTTTCGCCCTCGCGCCCGTAGACACGGAACGTATGCTGGAAATACCCAAGTTCTCCGTCGGCTTGCCGGTAGTCGCGCAAGGAAGATCCGCCGGCCTCTATCGCCTCGGTCAGTACGTGGCGGATGATCGGCACCAACCCCGCGGCGTGATCCGGATCAAGCGCACCCGCCCTGCGATCGGGCGAAATGCCGGCACGGAACAACACTTCGCAGACATAGATATTGCCCAGACCCGCGATGATCCGCTGATCCAGCAGCGCGGATTTCACCGGCGTGTTTCGGCCCGCAAGCCGCGCAATCAGGTAAAACTCATTGAAATCATTTCCTAAAGGCTCCGGCCCCAACCCATCCAGCAGCGGATGCGCACCTCCGGTTGGCAGCAAATCCATCGCACCGAATCGCCTCGCGTCGTTGAAAGTGATCCGTGCGCCGGTCGCCATGGTCAGCACCACATGGTCATGCTTGGCGGGCGCGGGATGATCATGGTGAAACACGCCAATCATCGTACCGGATATCAGCATCCGCCCTGACATGCCCAAATGCACCAGCAGGCTTTCGCCGCTTTCCAGATCGGCCAGAATGTATTTCGACCGCCGCCGCAGGCCAAGAACCCGCTGCCCGGTCAGCCGTGCGGCCATTCCTTCGGGGAAGGGCCAGCGCAGATCGGCGCGGTTTACCAGCGCCTCGGCGATCACATGGCCGGTCATCACCGGCTCAAGCCCCCGGCGGACGGTTTCAACCTCGGGCAATTCGGGCATGGACACCTCTGGGACAGGACGGCGCATTGCAGCGCGCCTCAGGCGGACTATAAAGAAGCGGAAGCGCCAAGGACAGCAAGCCCCAATGACCGACGATACCCCCAACACCACCCACTTCGGTTTTCAGACCGTGGATGAGCGCGAGAAAGCCGGCATGGTGCATGGCGTCTTTACCCGCGTCGCGTCCAGATATGATGTGATGAACGATGTGATGTCGGTGGGCATCCACCGGCTATGGAAAGACGCCATGATGGATTGGCTGGCACCGCGCCCCGGCCAGCGCCTGCTGGACGTTGCGGGCGGCACCGGCGATGTTGCGTTCCGTTTTCTGAAACGCGCACCGGGGGCGACGGCCACGGTGCTGGACATGACCGAATCCATGCTGGTGGAGGGGCGGAAGCGCGCCGAGGCTGAAAGCATGGCCGGGCGGCTGGATTGGGTGGTGGGCGATGCGATGGCCCTGCCCTTCGCGTCAGGCACGTTCGACACCTATACGATCAGCTTCGGTATCCGCAACGTGACCCGCGTGCAGGATGCGCTGCGCGAAGCCTACCGGGTGCTGCGCCCCGGTGGCCGCCTCATGGTGCTGGAGTTCAGTCAGATGCCGAACCCCGCGATGCAATGGGCCTATGACCGTTATTCCTTTAACGTTATTCCGGTGATGGGTCAGATCATCGCCGGCGACCGTGAAAGTTATCAATATCTGGTTGAGTCCATTCGCAAATTTCCGGATCAGGAGACATTTCTTGCGATGATCCGCGCTGCGGGCTTTGGCCAGGCGAAATACCGCAACCTGACGATGGGAGTCGCTGCCCTGCACTCCGGCTGGAAGATTTAGGTGCGCGGCCCGCATAACATCTGGCGCCTGATCCGCACGCTTGCCACCATGGAGCGTGCTGGCGCGATCGGTGTGGTGCTGGAGGCAATGAACGCACCGCCGCGTCTGCGTCTGGTCGCGCGCATCTTGGGTTGGCCGTTCAAGTGGTTGGGATTAAAGGGCGATCTGGCTTTGCCACCAGCGACCCGCGCGCTGACCGCACTTGGCCCGGCCTACATCAAATTCGGCCAGATCCTGTCGACCCGTCCCGATGTGGTGGGGGATGAACTGGCCGAACAACTGAAATACCTGCAAGACAAGCTGCCGCCCTTCCCCCTCTCCGTCGCAAAACGCATGATCGAGGGCGAACTGGACATGCCGCTGGCGCAGGCGTTTTCCGAATTTTCCGAACCCGTTGCCGCCGCGTCAATCGCGCAGGTGCATCGCGCGCGGCTGGCCGATACTGGCGTGGAAGTGGCGGTCAAAGTACTGCGTCCTAACATCGAGCGCGCCTTCCGCACCGACATCGACGCCTTCTATTTCGCGGCGCGTGCCATCGAGTTCCTGTCTCCCGCGTCCCGTCGACTGCGGCCGATGGATGTGATCACGCATTTTGAAGGCGTGGTTCTGGGCGAACTGGACCTAAGGCTCGAATCGGCTGCCGCGGGCGAATTTGCCGCGAATACCGAAAAAGATGCCGGTTTTGCGGTGCCGAAACCCATCTGGCACCTGTCGGGACGGCAAGTGATGACGATGGGATGGGCCGAAGGCGTCAGCATGGCCGACAACGTTGCGATTGACGCTGCGGGCCATGACCGTGTGGTTTTGGGTACAAGAGTGTTACAGCTTTTTCTCAGCCACGCGCTGCGCGACGGCTACTTTCATGCCGACATGCATCAGGGCAACCTGAAGGTGGCCGCGAACGGTGACATCATCGCCTATGATTTCGGCATCATGGGGCGACTGGACGAATACACCCGTCGGGTCTACGCCGAAATCCTGTTCGGCTTTATCCGCCGCGACTATCGCCGCGTCGCCGAAGTGCATTTCGAGGCCGGGTATGTGCCCGCCGACCGTGACATCGACGAATTCGCCCGTGCTTTGCGGGTGGTGGGTGAGCCGATCTTCGGTATGGATGCTTCGCGCATTTCAATGGCGCGGCTGCTGGCCTATCTGTTTGAA